>C687J35021_10003577_pt1 | contig 10636 bp, 13 predicted proteins | sample RifCSPhighO2_12_FD_35021 | JGI IMG/M metagenome (IMG submission 35021)
GAGCGAAGACACGCCCCTGCCCCTGGCCGCCGAACACCACCGCGTGGTCAACCTCAACCTGCGCGCGCAGGCCCAGGCCCTGGCCGTGGGCCGCAGCGAGGTCGACACCCTGCAAGCCCTCATGGCCGAAGGCCAGAGCGCCGAGCAGGCCCAGGCCTTCGTGAGCCAACGCGCCTTCAAGGGCGACGTGCCCAGCAGCACCGTCTGGCTCGACGCGCTCACCCCGCACCGCCTCGGCGCGCTGATCGCGCTGTACGAGCACAAGGTGTTCACCCAGGCCGCCATCTGGGGCATCAACGCCTACGACCAGTGGGGCGTGGAGCTGGGCAAGACCATGGCCAAGGCCATGGAGAAAGCCGGCCAGTGAGCGCACCGGAGAAGCCCGCCGTGCCCCCCGTGCGCGTGCTCTTCGTCTGCATGGGCAACATCTGCCGCAGCCCCAGCGCGCATGGCGTGTTTCGCCACTGTGTGCGCCAGGCCGGGCTGCAGGACCACATCACCGTCGTCTCCGCCGGCACCCACGGCTACCACGTGGGCGCCCCGCCCGACGAACGCAGCCAGGCCCACGCCGCCCGGCGCGGCTACGACCTGTCGGACCTGCGCGCCAGCCGCCTGAGCGCCAGCGACTGCGTCGCCGCCGACCACGTGCTGGTGATGGACGAAGCCAACCTGCGCGACACCCTGCAGCTGTGCCCGCCCGAACACGCCCACAAAGTGCGCCTGCTCACCCAGCACAGCCGCCGCGTGAACTCACGCGACGTGCCCGACCCGTACCACGGCGGCGCGGCCGGCTTCGAGCACGTGCTCGACATCATTGAAGACGCCTGCGCCGAGCTGCTGGAACACCTGCGGCAACAGCACGGCCTGCCCACCCGCTGACGAAGCAACCCACCCACGCCCCACCATGAACATCGCCCTCGTCGCCCACGACAAAAAGAAGAACGACATGGTGGCCCTGGCCACCGAATTCGCGCCGCTGCTGCGGCAACACACCCTCATGGCCACCGGCACCACCGGCTCTCGCCTGCAAGCGGAGGCGGGCCTCAACGTGGAATGCCTGCTCAGCGGCCCGCTCGGCGGTGACCTGCAGATCGGCGCGCGGCTCGCGATGGGCGAGGTGGATTGCGTGATCTTCCTGCGCGACCCCATGACCGCCCAACCCCACGAACCCGACATCAGCGCGCTGCTGCGCGCCTGCGACGTGCACAACGTGCCGTGTGCGACGAACGTGGCGACGGCGCGGCTGCTGTTGCACGATCTGGCGCGGCGCTGAAACCGCCGCTGCTGGCCTGACGACGCGGCCTCTCGATGGAAGGGCTACCCGGCGCCCCGGCTGCTGCGCCGCTGAAGCCGCTGCAAAGCGGCCAGCGCTTCACCCCCCGACTCGACGGGGACAAAGATGTGGTCGTGAAACGCCGCGGCCACGACGTTGCAGCTGATGTGGGCCTGGGCCAGCGCAGCGGCGACGGCGGCGGTGAGGCCCACGGCCTGGAGATCGGAATGCACCGTGAGCGTGATCCACGCGGCGCGGAACAAGACGGGCAGCCCCGCCTTTCGGGCCCGTTCTTCCTCAACGATCAGCGTGAGGCCTTCCGCTTCCCGAAACGTGGCCAACGGCTCCAGTGAGCGGGTATCCGTGTCCGGCGACACGGAAGCGAAGACATAAACCCCCTCGTTCAGCGTGGGCTGCATGGTTTGAAGAAGCTCAGCGAGGTTCGAGACGGGGTTGCTCATGGCGAGCGAGTTTAGAGGCCTCCGTGGCCAGACGAACGGCGGTTTCCTGGAGAAATGGCGTGCCCTCTTTCAGCTCCAGGGTGGCCATCTGGTACTTGCCGCCGGGCCTCAGGCGGGGCTCGATATGCCGCAGGCGCTGACCCTCCCAGAAGCCGAACAAGACGCGGGTGGGTTCCGCCCGAATCAGCAGCACCGGGCCATGGGCGAAGTAGACGAGGTGGCCCCACTTCAGCCGCTCTTCCAGCTCGGGTGCAGCGCTGCGAACCACAGAGCGCAAGGCCTGCGCGTAGCTTTGTTGCCACCCGCTGAGACAGGCCATGTACTCATCGGGATTCGTCGCAGACGTCAGGACCATCTTCATCTTGTTGCCCTCTGTTGACGGTTGATGCCTGTTCGCCCAGGGCTCACACCCGAAGCAAACCCCGGAAGCCCCTGGCCGCGTAGTACGACTGCACGCCGTTGTGATAAACGAACACCCGGCCATAGCGCCGGTCACCGAAGAGGGCGCCGCCGAGCGCCCGGACCTCGGGCGGCGTCTGGAGCCAGCTGGATGTCTTCAAATCAAACTCACCGAGCTGCTGCAGCGCCCGGTACTGATCTTCCGTCAGCAGCTCGATGCCCATTTCGGCCGCCATCTCGGCCGCGCTGTTCTCGGGCTTGTTCTCCTTGCGGGCCGCCCGCGCCTCGCCGTCGAAACAAGTGCTTCTGCGCCCCGTGGGGCTTTCCGGGGAGCAGTCACAGAAGACGATGTGGCCGGAATCCGTGGCCTCCCCCAAAACGTCCGGCTCACCGCCCGTGGCCTCCATCGCTTGCAGCGAACTCAGCGCTTCGGGATGGCCTTCCAGCTTGGCCCGCACGTCTAACCATGCAAGCCCGGCATGTCGGTGCGTGTGTTTCTCGAAGCGGGTATTGAGCAGTTGGAGCAATGCGTCGCGTTCTGTGGTCTTCATGGTCATTGCGCTTTCATGATCGATGGTGGTCCATCGTGTTGCCGTGCTACGGGTAGCTGCCTACTTCTTTTTTGCCAAAAACCACGCGACCAGCGCATTGGCGTGGCCGTGCCCCAGCTGATGCTCGGCTTTCAGATGGCCGACGAGCTCCATGTGCTTGAGCGGACCGGCTTTCTCAAGGACTTGCATCCAGTGGGCAATGGGTTTGCCGTACTTCTTCTCAATGGATGGAAAGTAGGAAGCCGGACCTTTGATGGGTTCTTGAGCAGACATTTGAATTCCTTTCAGTCGTTGCCGCGAGTGAGGGGAGCGCATTCGGTGACGTACTCCACTTCAACGACGATCAAAGGGATTGAGTTTCGACAGGCGAGGACAAGTACTTTTTCCCGGGCCTGCACGGCAAGACGCCAGTGTCGGGGACGCATCCGGTGTCTGCACCATGGCCCTCAGACGAAGGTGGTTTCCCTGTGTGGAGAGCGGGTTTTCAGCCGCTCCGAGCCTGATCCAACACATCAGTCATGACCGCTCTGGGTTGGCATGGGACCTTCGCGACTGTCGGGTAGGTGTCTGTCGGCCAGGACCGGCCAGCGCTCTGTCATAAGAACAGACGTTCAACGTCCGCAGCACGCGCAACTTTGTAGTGAAGGCGTAGCCGCAACGAAAAAGCCGTCGCAGTGCCTGCAATTGTTATATCTCATTACTTCCACCGCCCAACTGCAACCCAGGTAAGTTCTTTAACACCTGGCTCGCAACGATTTCCTTGGCCGTCAATGAATTTTGCACGCATACCGCTTCTTGTAGCTATAGAAGTGCAATATACAGCAGGATAGAATTCCGGATTCAATTTCTGAAGATGTATTGGCAATGACTTCAAGAACTCGAAATACTCCCGGCTTTTTTCATTTTTTTCTGCGATTAAATAATCAATGCCCGCCAATATTTCAGCCTCCGATAGGAAAAAGAGAAAATTTATGGCCAATCCGTCAAAAAACTCCTTCTTCTTTAGAGGTACTTGATATTTATGAACCATCTGGTTTCTTATTTGCTGTTCTGGCAGCTCATTCAGCGAACTTATTCCAAATTCTGCATCTAGGACGGTTTGTTCTGCATGACGAAGAATAGTACAGCCAGCCCACTCTTGTTTCAGTTCAAACTTAGCCAACTCAGGAAATCGATCACTAAGAAAAATATTCCTTTCCTGATCATACAAGAAGTCCCCTTGAGAGATGGCACCTCGGAGTGGGAGGTTGCTTTTGAAACCAATCTCAAGCAACAAGGCAACTGCGCTAACAAAGTTGTTTACATTAAACACATCATCCACGGGATATGACACTAAAACGATAGAGTCAAACAAAAACTGTGAAAACTCAAAGTTCTTTCTTCCAGTACTATCACCTTGAGCCGAGTAAAAAGCGGCATTCTTCGCCTCATCAATATAAGATGAGTATTGAGCATGGAAGGAAGGGATATCCTCCTTTTCAAGGCGAGCAGAAAAGCCAAGAACGTCCAAAAAGGCGATAAGCCGATTTTCCAGCTGTATGATCAAGGTAGCCTCAACAATTCAGAAATAAAGCGCAAGGTATTTCGCAGAGTTTTCGGGATATTCCAGTCACGGCACGCCTGGAGGAGTCATGCACCTTCATGATCGATAGTGGGTCTGCCTCATGCTGATCACCACCGACGTTTGAACTCATCATCCATCGCATGAAGTGGCATTGACCCAATTCGACAGTCTGCGTCGCCACTGGCTTGGCGTCGCCCTTCCTCCACATGCATCCCGAGTGAGAGGTAGATCAATGCGGATCGCGCGAGCTTCAATATTCGCAGAGTCCTTTGCTCCAAGTCGTCGCGAGACACCGCATGTGCAAGATTGTCATGAAACAAGTCGACGGGACGCACTGGCACCATCATTGAGTGCATCTTCACGTACTTATGCTCCAGGTGATTGCGCAGCTCGTGAAGCGCGCGGGCGTCGGGCTCAAGCACGCCCTTGAAATCTGCCTCGAAGAGATCCTTGCTTAGCCAATAAAGCCCTCGAAACGGCCAGTTTTCGGAGATTGAGAACTCTGGTCGCACCGGACCGGTTTCTTTTTCGCGCCACACATGCCGAAAACTAATTCTCTTCTCGGGGATGCCAAGTTGCAGGTAGTGATTCAAGAAGTACGCAATCTTGTCCAGTAACGAGTAGGCCATCCGGAAAGCGAGCTTCACCTGCTCGACCCCGAGTCCGAGAGCCGTGTAATCTAGTGTGTCGTATTGCAGCACCTCGAGGTCAGATAGATGGGTTTCATCGGCAGTGATTCCCTCGAAATAGAGCCAACGTGCCGAAACGTACTCTTGCTTCAATTGGTTGAAAAATCCCACCACCACTGGATGTTCATTGAGCGCCGTAACAAAACTGGGGAGTGTTAGGACGTCACGAGCCGCAATCGAGTGAGGCCCAAGATCGTTCAGTGGATTGAGAAATAGATGCTCATGCAGGCACCACTCTCTATATACGCGCTCGGCAGCATCTTCTGCCAAGGGGTATTTATCTGGTTGATAGTTCGATGCGATCACGTCCAGGTCGAAGTGCCGCTCGATCTCTCTGGCAGCGTCGGAAAATATATCTTGGACCGCTCGGTCTCCTAGCTGCGGATACTGGGCAATGTGCTCAAGCGAAGTCGTGATGTCCTTGTGGGCCTCAAGCGCGAAAACAGCAGCATGACCGGAGTCATAGAGGACATGCGAGTAGTACATGAGACTGCGGCCTCGGTTGGCGCGGGCCATCCAGAACACTGGCAGCACCGAGAGTGCTCGGCTCCAAAGCTCCCTCGCCTCGATGAAGCGGCCAATGGTGTCCAGTTGGTTGGCCAAATTCGTAAGAATTTGACATTTGTGGAGATCATCAAGTTCTTCGAAAGCGGGGCTATTGAGAGCTCGACGCAGAAGAAATACCTGCTGCTGCAACTCTTCTTGGTCCCAGGCCCAAACCGCAGCGCGATCCAAGCGCAGAGCACTCTGACGATTTGCCCATGCATTGGCCCGATAGTAGTCAAGGAGCACCCGCTGCTGTTCCGAGACCAGCCGCGGTGCAAGCTGCTCGCTCCAGAGCAACGCCCGCGATGTCATGTCGGGATCTCCATGATCGAGCGCGTAATCGACGAGTTGCGCTATTGCCTGCAGAGCGTCTTCGGATGAAAGCTCATCCATGTTCTCCATCTTCAGGACTTCCTCAATTTTTCTCATCGTCTGCTCTCCAAATAGACATGCCGCAGTCTCGTGACCGACCGACATTCAGCCTCAAGATCACCCACATGCAAAACCATCACCTGGCTCGAGCACCGACCTCAATACACCCGCGAGCGCGATCAACGCGGTGGTGGGCGCACACTCGCCGGCAACCGCCGTGCCACTTCGGCAACCTGGCCCCAGCCACCCCCGCCGCTCCGCCGGCCACTCGCTCGGCGGCGTACTTCCCGGAAAACTGAACAGCATAGGCTGCATAGGGTCGTCGCTGTCGATGGCCACTTGGATGGCCGGGCTGCGGGCTTCGGCTTCGCTGGTGAGCCATAGCTTCGCATCGTTTGCAATCAGACAAGTTTATATTATTGATTGGTCGGTACTTGAGTTTTAATCAGTCAGAATTTTTTACGGAGAGTCTTTTCGTATGCCCCACACACCAAGCCCAGCACCCAGCGGCACCATTGCCCGCCACGCGCAGCGCCAGATCACCACCGCCTTGCAAGACACGCGCGTGGTGTTGGTGGTTGGACCACGGCAGGCAGGCAAGACCACGTTGGCCCGGCAATACGCCAACAGCGATCGACCCTATCTCACGCTCGATGACCCCGCCACGCTGGCGGCCGCACGCGCAGACCCGGCGGGCTTTGTGCGCGGCCTTCAAAGCGCGGTGATCGACGAGGTGCAACGCGCCCCCGATCTGCTGTTGTCTATCAAAGAGAGCGTGGACAAAGACCAGGCACCCGGGCGTTTTCTGCTCACAGGCTCCACCAACCTGATGGCCCTGCCCGTCGTTGCCGACTCCTTGGCCGGCAGACTGGCGGTGATCACCCTGCTGCCTTTCGCTCAAGCCGAGCTGGCAGGCACGCCAGGGGATTTGCTGGACCGCTTGTTGGATGGCGGCGATCTGCCCCCGGTGGCCAACCCGGTGGTGGGGGACGCTCTGATGGCGCGTGTGCTCCAAGGCGGCTACCCCGAGGCCCTGCGGCGCACCAGCGCCAGCCGCCGACAGGCCTGGCTGGAGGACTATGTGGCGCTCATCCTGGACCGGGATGTGCGCGATATCGCCAACATCGACCAGCTCGACCGCATGCCCCGCCTGCTCGATGTGTTGGCTGCCCACGCCGGGCAACTGGTCAACCACAGCAGCTATGGTGCGGCACTGGGCCTGACCGCGCCCACGGCACAAAAGTACGTGGGCATATTGGAGCGCTTGTTTTTGCTGCGCCAAGTGCCCCCGTGGTCGCACAACGCGGTCAGCCGCCTCACCAAAACACCCAAGCTGCACTTTCTGGACACCGGCTTGCTCGCGGCCCTGCGCGGTGACACCGCCGCCCAGTTGCAGAAAGAACGCACGGGTTACGGCCCGCTGCTGGAGAGTTTTGTGGTGTCAGAAGTGCTCAAAATCGCCACCTGGTCCGAGAAGCGGCTGCGTTTTTCCCACTTTCGCACCAAAGACCAGGATGAGGTGGACCTGGTGATCGAAGACCGGCGCGGGCGGGTCATTGGCATTGAGGTCAAAGCCTCTGCCACTGTGCGCCCCCAAGACCTGCGCGGCCTGCGCCAACTGCAAGCCGCCGTCGGCGACAAGTTCGTCCACGGCCTGGTGCTGCACGACCATGACCGCATCACCCCGTTCGACGAAAAGCTGCACGCGGTGCCTGTGTCCATGTTGTGGGAGACGGACGGGGGTTAGCGAGCGCCTGCATGCCGAGCACAGCCCACAGAGCCGGCAGCATCGCCCTCTAGGTTTCGTTGACATACCCCTGCGCCAACGCCCCGGCCTGGTTTTCAAAGATGGCCATGGCGGTGCTCATGCGCTTGAACCCCAGCTTCTTGTAGAACGACTCCTTGCCGGGCACCGCGTAGAGGATGATCTTCTTGTGCCCTCGGGACAACTCCACCAGCCTGGCCACGATCTGTTTTCCAAGGCCCAGGCCCTGATGGCTGGTCAGCAGCGCGACGTCGCAGATGTATGAGCAGTCCACACCAGCAGCGCGACGTCGCAGATGTATGAGCAGTCCACACCGTCGGCCAGCGCCCGCCCGACCCCGACCAGCTTTCCGTCGTCGTGGACCAAACACCTGAACATGCTGTTCGTGAACGCGGTCTTCAGACCGGCCGCGTTCTTGTTTCCCAGCGGCGCGGCGGCGTAAAGGGCAGAGAGTTCATTCCAGTCGAGACCATCGATCGAGTGAGACCAAACCAGCGGCACGTTGTGCTCCTCCTGTGAAAGCGAACCGTTTGGGATGGACGGACGCCGAATGTTTGAGTTGAGGCGCGAGTCGCCCCAGCGAAGGGTCAGGGAGCATGCCGGGCGGGCTGTGGTTCGGGTGACGCGACAAGCCCTGTGGCCTGGCGAAGCAAGGCCTCGGAAACCGAGTTTGACTCACCAGTGACCGAAACGGGCACACCGAACCAGTGTGCGAGCGGGTATTCGAACGCGAACTCGATCGCCTTGGCATGGCGGGTGTCCCGACCTACAGAGCTGTGGAGCACCGAATGCCAGAGACGTGCGAACCCTGACGAAGCCAGGTGCGGCTCGGAGATGCGGACAGCCCCGACGCTGCGCCAGGCGTTGACGCAACCGATCTCGGCGAAGGCTGGTGGCTGACCTGGAAGGGGACACCCAAGCTCTTGGCGGAAGACGCCGAAGAACGACTGCTGAGCTTGGACTGCCTGGAGGCACTTGATGGAGAAGGCCTCCACCTCAAGCGCTGAACCAGCGACGCGGGCACCGAAGAATGAGCCGCCAAAGAACGCCTCAAAGGCGACCTCGGTGCTCTGAGCGAGGTAGGAAACCAGCTCCGAGTGGGACGGCAGACGCCCGCTGGGGAAAGACCAAGCGTCTTCCCATGCGCCGTCCTTCGCAAACTGGCAGGAGGTGGGTGCAGACATGAATTGGGGCAGGTCGTCGAGCATGGAAGCCCCCTAACGATGACAGTACCCGGACACCGCGCGGGCCGGATTGCGGAAGCCCAAAGGCGGGGGTTCGGCGGTTCGGTTGACTGGATGGTTATGCGGCATCTGGCGCCAAGTAGTACAGGATGTATGCGGACGGGACAATTTCACCGGACTCTATGGCCATTTGGAATGCCGACTTGATGGTTTGCTCCGAGGGGAAGCCATAGTTCTTCAGCCGGTTCCCGGCGAAGTGGGTAAGGCGCCCTAGATCAAAGCCATTGATTTGGCCTTCAGCGCCAAAATCAAAATCGACTTTACCGGACGGCAGAAATACCGCGCAACCGTACCCATGTTTGAAATAGCTTACGCCACCGGCAAGTTGCCCTCGCTGAGGAATGTCGTACCCAACCCAGTCGGTTGGGGTTGCCGGCCTGGGAATGCCTGAGCCCTCCAACAACCTGACTGCCTTTTCAACTGCAGCTTGATAGCCGAGAATTAGGTCAACCAGCCCTGGTTCATGGCGTTTTAATGCCGCACTCTGCCGCAAATTTGGGGCACATCGGAAAATTTACCCGACAGCAGCGCTTTGTTATTCATCACCTGTACCTCGCAAGAACTTCACCAATTTGGGCCATTTCCTTCCTGGACCGTAGGAATTCATAAAGCTCGAATGAATCTTTTCCATTGATAAATTTTTTGGCACTTTCAATTTTCAATTTCGGACTGACACCATTACTCAAAAGCAGATCAACCAGAGTTGGATGGTTCAACAAAATTGCGGCATTCAGCGGGGATAGCCCAGAGGCATCTGGCTCGTTTAGGCTGCATCCCGCATCAATTGCCGTTTTTATTACTGCAACTATCGTTTGATTTTCCAATCTTGGATGATGATCGTAAGCATTCACCATCAAGCCAATAGTAGCACCCAAAACATTCTTTCCATTAGAGAGATAGCAACCATCTTTTCCACTCGTCTCCAATCCAACGGAGCGGAGACTTTCTGGAGACGCCCAGCAATGCGATGCAGTTATAGTAAAAAGTGCGGTGACTAGAAATTTATTCACAAACTCTCCTTAATTGCACAAATTTGATGCAGACGACTTTTCATCGGATATGCCTGACAACAGTAGGATAACCTGGCGTGTCCGAGGCTGAAAAAGCTTTTGACATCATGTACTTGCATCATGTACGGTTATATGAACAGGTATAACAAAACAGACAAAGTCGCCGCCACGCCACTGCTGGAGATGCCGGCTCAGGGTCGAACGCGATACCCCAACCCAGCAGTGACGCCGTCATCAGAACCCAATGGCATTGCCAAAGTCTTTGTCACCGAGCCGTCCGAGTCCATCAGATCCAAGGTCATGCCATAGGCTGGGCCCTCGCCCTGCTCCAGCTCAATCCCTGACGCGGCCGCGAGCGCGATCAATGCAGCGCTGGGCGCCATGCCCGCCTGTAACCGCAACGTCAAGCCAACGGCTTGGCTCCAACCACCGTCCGTTTGCAGCCGCCCTCGCCGCTCCGCCGGCCACTCGCTCGGCGCCGTGCTCCCCGGAAAGCTGAACAACATGGGTTGCATCGGGTCGTCGCTGTCGGTGGCAACCTGGATGCTCATGTCCGGCGGCAGATGGCTGGGCAGGTACGGAGGCCGGTAGTCCCAGGTGGGCACACCGGCGCTGGCGAGGTCGCCGCGAAATCCAATGCCGAACGGGCAGGTGCCCAGCCGGCGCCACTGGCTGCGCTCCCACAGGCGGGTGCGCTCAATGACCGGGCTGCGGGCTTCGGCTTCGCTGGTGAGCCAGAGCAGTTCAAGGTAGAGGTTGTCG
>C687J35021_10003580_pt1 | contig 10633 bp, 8 predicted proteins | sample RifCSPhighO2_12_FD_35021 | JGI IMG/M metagenome (IMG submission 35021)
AAGGGCGCGCCCTACATCAACGATTGCAACTTTGACCTGGCGGGCAGCCTGCTGCAGCACCTGTATGGCCCGCTCAATGCGCGCAGCAGTGCCACGCTGCCTGCCGGCAATTTTGTCGAGTTCAAGCAGAGCGCCTTCATTACCAGCCATGGCATGGCCAGCACCGGCTGGGCCTACATTCCGCAGGCCTGTCAGGCGGGCAGCAGCGCCACCTGCCGCCTGCATGTGGCGCTGCATGGCTGCAAACAGAATGTGAGCGACGTGCAGCAGCAGTACGTGCGCAACACGGGGTTCAACCGCTGGGCCGAGACCAACAACATGGTCGTTTTGTACCCGCAGACCAGTACCGCCGCCACCAACAGTTGCTGGGACTGGTGGGGTTATGACAGCGCCAACTACGCCAAGAAGACCGGCCCGCAGATGGCCGCCATCAAGGCCATGGTGGACCGCCTGGGCAGCGGCGGTGCCGTGCAGCCCGATCCGGACCCTGTGGCATTGCCTGGCCCCACGGGCGTGAGCATCTCAGGTGCCACCGTCAGCAGCATGTCCATCGGCTGGAACAGCGTGGCGGGCGCAGACGGCTACCACGTCTATCGCAACGGCAACAAGGTCAACGCCCTGACCGTGTACGGAACCAGCTACACCGACAGCGGCCTGGCTGCCGCAACCACCTACCAGTGGACGGTGCGCGCCGCCGATGCCCAGGGCGTGGAAGGGGCCGCTTCTGCCCCCGTTTCGGGCACCACGCTGGCCGCTGCAGGTGGCGAGACGCCCACTTGCACCACGGCCAGCAACTATGCCCACACCCTGGCGGGCCGGGCCTATGCCCTCTATGGTTTCACCTATGCCAATGGCTCGGGCCAGGGCATGGGCTGGTGGAACATCTACACGACAACGACATTGAAAAAGACCGGTTCCAATTACTACGTGATCGGAACCTGCCCCTGAAACGCTGTCCCCCGCGCCAGTTGCGGGTGGCAGGCACTGCAAAAGAAGACTGTGAAAGCGAGCAAGCATCCATGAGTACCCTGGCCACCCGGGACTTGACCATCCGCTTTGGCGGCCACGTGGCGGTCAACGCCGTGACCTGCTCTTTCGAGCCGGGCACGCTGACCGCCATCGTGGGCCCCAACGGCGCGGGCAAGACCACGTATTTCAACCTGATCTCGGGCCAGCTCAAGGCCAGCAGCGGCAGCGTTTCGCTGGGCGGACATGAGCTGACGGGCCAGTCCGTCTCGCAGCGCACGCACGCGGGACTGGGCCGGGCGTTCCAGCTCACCAACCTGTTTCCCAACCTCACGGTGCTGGAGAACGTGCGCCTGGCCGTGCAGGCCACGCGGGAGGGCAGGCACCGCCGCGGCCTGAATCTGTGGAGCATCTGGAGCGACCACCACCAGCTCACCGCCCGGGCCGAAGAAATTCTGCACTCGGTGGCCCTGTTCGAGCGGCGTGACACCCCCGTGGCCAGCCTGCCGCACGGCGACCAGCGCAAGCTCGAAGTGGCACTGCTGATGGCGCTGGAGCCGCAGGTGTACATGTTCGACGAACCCACGGCCGGCATGAGCCACGACGAGGCGCCGGTGATCCTGAATCTGATCCGCGAACTGAAAAAAGACAAGACCAAGATCATCCTGCTGGTGGAACACAAGATGGATGTAGTGCGCGAGTTGGCTGACCGCATCATCGTGCTGACCAACGGCACGCTGGTGGCCGATGGGCTACCTGCCGAGGTGATTGCATCGCCCGTGGTGCAGGAGGCGTACCTGGGTGTTTCCAAGGATGCCGACAAGGAGGCCGCATGAGCCCGACGACCCCTGCCAACCTGCTCACGCTCGAAGGCGTGCACACCCACATCGGGGCGTACCACATCCTGCACGGGGTGGACCTGGCCGTGCCCAAGGGCCAGCTCACCATGCTGCTGGGCCGCAACGGCGCGGGCAAAACGACCACGCTGCGCACGATCATGGGCCTGTGGAGTGCCTCCAGGGGCAAGATCACCTTTGCAGGTAAAGACATCACGGCCCAGCACACGCCGCAGATTGCCGGCATGAACATCGCCTATGTGCCCGAGAACATGGGGATCTTTGCCGACCTCACGGTGAAAGAAAACATGCTGCTGGCCGCCCGCAAAGCCAGCAACGCGGGGCAGATGGACCAGGCGCGGCTGGAGTGGATCTTCAAGCTCTTCCCCGCCGTTGAAAAATTCTGGAACCACCCCGCAGGCAAGCTCAGCGGCGGGCAAAAGCAGATGCTGGCCGTGAGCCGCGCCATCGTCGAGCCGCGTGAGCTGCTCATCGTGGACGAGCCCAGCAAGGGCCTGGCGCCCGCCATCATCAACAACATGATCGACGCCTTCGACCAGCTCAAGAAGAGCGGTGTGACCATTTTGCTGGTCGAGCAGAACATCAACTTCGCCAAGCGCCTGGGCGACTCCGTGGCCGTGATGGACAACGGCGTGGTGGTGCACGCGGGCAGCATGGCCGAACTGGCCGCCGACGAGGCACTGCAGCAATCCCTGCTGGGGCTGGCACTGTGAAATATATGAAAAAAATGGTCCTAACGCTTATCCATAAAGCGCTAATAGCTATGAAATTAGTAGCAATACCCCTTCCCCGAAAGGCCACACCATGAACACCCGTGACTTCGACTGGAAGCCGCTGGCGCTGGTGCCTCTGCTGGCGCTCATCGTGCTGCCCTTCATCGGTTCGCCCTCCACCTGGCTCACGCTCACGGTGGCGGGGCTGGCCATGGGCATGATCATTTTCATCATTGCCTCGGGCCTCACGCTGGTGTTCGGCCTCATGGACGTGCTCAACTTCGGCCACGGCGTTTTCATTGCGCTGGGGGCTTTTGTGGCCACCAGCGTGCTCGGCGCCATGAGCGACTACACCCAGAGTGCTGAACTCTGGCGCAACCTGATGGCCGTGCTGCCGGCCATGCTGGTCGCCATGGCCGTGGCGGGGGCCGTGGGCCTGGCGTTCGAGCGCTTCATCGTGCGGCCGGTGTACGGCCAGCACCTCAAGCAGATCCTCATCACCATGGGCGGGATGATCATTGGCGAGGAGCTCATCAAGGTCATCTGGGGCCCTGCGCAGATTCCGCTGCCGCTGCCCGAGGGAATGCGCGGCTCGCTGCTGGTGGGTGATGCCGCCATCGAGAAATACCGCCTCGTGGCTGTGGCCGTGGGCCTGCTCGTGTTCGGTGTGCTGGCCTGGGTGCTCTCGCGCACCAAGGTGGGCCTGCTCATTCGTGCCGGGGTGCAGGACCGCGAGATGGTCGAGTCGCTCGGCTACCGCATTCGTCGCCTGTTTGTCGGCGTGTTCGTGGTGGGCTCGGCGCTGGCCGGCCTGGGCGGCGTGATGTGGGGCCTGTACCAGCAGACCGTCATTCCGCAGATGGGCGCACAGGTCAATGTGCTGATCTTCATCGTCATCATCATCGGCGGCCTGGGCAGCACGGGTGGGGCGCTGATTGGCGCGCTGCTGGTGGGCCTGATGGCCAACTACACCGGCTTCCTTGCGCCCAAGGTGGCGCTGTTCTCCAACATCGCACTCATGGTTGCCATCCTGCTGTGGCGCCCGCAGGGCGTCTACCCCGTCACCAACAGATGAAACACCCCCTGAGTCGCTTCGCGCCTTCCCCCTGGAAGGGGGACGCCACCCGTGCGGCAGGGCGGCCCTTGCACGGTGGCCGCTGGCCTGGTGCACGCCAGACGCGGGCGCAGTGATCCGTGAACAGCACGGCGAATAACGGAAAGGTATCCATGTTCCAACGACTTCTCTCTGGCGACTACCCGCGCAGCAAGGTGCTGGCAGTCATCCTTGTAGCCATTTTTCTGGGCCTGGCGTTCGCGCCCTTCCTGTTCCCTGGCGTCAAGGCGCTCAATGTCGCCGCCAAGGTGCTTATCTTCGTGGTCCTGGTGGCCAGCTTCGACCTGCTGCTGGGCTACACCGGCATCGTGAGCTTCGCGCACACCATGTTCTTCGGCATCGGCGCCTACGGCATCGCCGTGGCCACCACGCGCATGGGAGCCACCTGGGCAGCGCTGGGCGTGGGCATCGGTGGCGCACTGCTGCTGTCGCTGCTGCTGTCGCTGGCGGTGGGCCTGTTTTCGCTGCGCGTACGCGCCATCTTTTTTGCCATGATCACGCTGGCCGTGGCGGCTGCGTTCCAGACACTGGCCTCGCAGCTGTCGGACATCACCGGCGGCGAAGACGGGCTCACCTTCAAGGTGCCCGAACTGCTCTCGCCGAGCTTCGAGCCGTTCGAGGAGCCCTTCCTTGGCGTCACGCTCGACGGGCGCCTGCTGTGCTACTACCTGCTGTTCGTCACTGCCGTGGTGCTGGTGCTGGCGCTGCTGCGCATCGTGAACTCACCGTTTGGCCGGGTGCTGCAAGCCATCCGCGAGAACGAGTTCCGCGCCGAGGCCATCGGCTACCGCGTGGTGGTTTACCGCACCACGTCGAGTGTGCTTTCGGCCCTGTTTGCCACGCTGGCCGGTGCCATGCTGGCGCTCTGGCTGCGCTACAACGGGCCGGACACGTCGCTGAGCTTTGAAATCATGATGGACTGCCTGCTGATCGTGGTGATTGGCGGCATGGGCACGATTTACGGCTCGGCCATCGGTGCCGTGCTGTTCGTGGTGGCGCAAAGCTACCTGCAGGATCTGCTGCGCCTGGGCAGTGATGCGGCGGCGGGCAGCCTGCCATGGCTGTCGGCACTGCTCTCGCCCGACCGCTGGCTGCTCTGGCTGGGCGTGTTGTTCGTGCTCTCGGTCTATTACTTCCCGACGGGTGTGGTGGGGCGCCTGCGTGCGGCGGCAGCGCACCGGGCCGGTTGATTTCTTTCCTGACAGACGTGCAACAAGACCAAAACAATCTGGAGACAAGCACATGAAGACCTGTATTCGTCCGTTCCTTCCCGCCGCAGTCGCGGCGGCCGTCCTGGCCGCCTGCGGAGGCGGCAGCGATACCAGCCTCAACACCAAGCCGTCCTATCTGGGTGCCATCAAGGCCACCACCTATGACGGCATGAGCGACGATCTGCTCACCGCTGGCCTGGGCAAGACAGGCCTGGCATCGCCGCTGCCGCCTGCGTATGCCGACCCGCTCAAGCCCACGGCGGCCGAGCTGCGCCGCACGGCCATCCACACTAACTACCGCGCCATGCTCGACATGACCGCGGCCGGTGGTTACGGCCGCCTGTACGGCCCCAACGTGGACGCGCAGGGCACCGTCGTGGCCAGCGAGGGCAAGGTCCCCGGCACCGAGTACATCGCCTTCGCCGACGATGGCACGGGGCGCCAGAACGTCACGCTGATGGTGCAGGTGCCTGCCAGCTTCGACCCGAAAAAGCCCTGCGTGATCACGGCCACGGCCTCGGGTTCGCGCGGTGTCTATGGTGGAATCAGTACCGGGGAATGGGGCCTCAAGCGCGGCTGCGCGGTGGCGTACTCGGACAAGGGCACGGGCGGTGCGCCGCACGACCTGCAAAATGACACCGTTCCGTTGATCGATGGCACGCGCACCACGGCGACTGCGGCGGGCAAGGAAGCGGCCTTCAACGCCGGCCTCTCGCCCAGTGAGTTGGCTGCGTTCAACGCCGCCACGCCCAACCGCTTTGCCTTCAAGCATGCGCACTCGGGCCAGAACCCCGAGAAGGACTGGGGCAAGACCACGCTGCAGGCGGTGGAGTTTGCGTATTACGTGCTCAACGAGCGCTTTGGCGCACTTGACGACGGCCAGCGGCTCAAGTCGCTCACCCCGGCGAACACCATCGTGATTGCGTCGAGTATCTCCAACGGCGGCGGTGCGGCCATCGCGGCGGCCGAGCAGGACACGCAGGGCCTCATCAGCGGTGTGGCCGTGTCCGAGCCTGCGGTGCAATTGCCAGCCAACCCGGACGTGGCCGTGCAGCGTGGTGGCGTTTCCATTGCCGTCACGGGCAAGACCCTGATCGACTACACCACCTACGCCCATGTCTACCAGGCTTGCGCGGCACTGGCGCCGTCGATCAGCACCAGCCCCTATGCGGCCGCCTTTGCTGCCGGATTTGCCGGCGCGGCGCTGCCCATCGCGCCCAACCGCTGCGCCTCGCTCAAGACAGCGGGCCTGCTGACGGCCACGACCACGGCCACGCAGGCCGAAGAAGCGCTGCAGAAGCTGCGCGCCTACGGCTGGGAGCCGGAGTCGAATGACCTGCATGCCTCGCTGGCCGCCTTCGAGGTGGCGCCTGCCGTGGCCGTGACCTTTGCCAACGCGCTCTCGCGTTCCAGCGTGCGCGAACCACTTTGCGGCTTTAGCTACGCTGGTGCCACGGTGGCGGGTGCGGTGGCACCGCTGGCGCCCGCCGCGCTGGCGGGCATGTTTGCCACCGGCAACGGCGTGCCGCCGTCAGGGGGCATCCAGCTCATCAACAACAATGGCAAGCTGGGCGCGGCGCGTGACTTCCTGTCGGTATCGTCCAATGGTGCGTTTGACTGGAATACCGAGGGTGCGCTGTGCCTGCGCAATCTGGTGACCGGCACCGACGCAGCGGCGCGCAAGCTCCAGGCCGGAGTGGATGAAACCCGCCGCAATGGCAACCTGCGCGGCAAGCCCACCATCATCGTGCACGGTCGCGCCGACGCACTGCTGCCCGTGAGCCACACTTCGCGCCCTTATGCGGCACTCAACCGCAAAGTCGAGGGGGATGCCAGCAGGCTGCGCTACGTCGAAGTTCTCAACGCCCAGCACTTTGACAGTTTCATCGGCCTGCCCACGGTTCTGCCGGGGTACGACACCCGCTATGTTCCGCTGCACGTCTACCTGAACCACGCGCTGGACGCGGTGTACGACCACCTCGCCACTGGCAAGGCACTGCCCGCCAGCCAGGTGGTGCGTACCGTGCCCCGCGGCGGCACACCGGGCAGCGCACCCGCTATTGAAGCGGCCAACGTACCGCCACTGGCCGTCACGCCAGCGGCAGGCAATGCCATTGCCATCACCGCAGGGGCCATTGCCATTCCTGATTGACGGTGCCCTCCCGGAAGGCGCGGCACCGGGCCGCGCCGCACTCTCCCTTGCTTCACCAGGCCATCCACCATGTCCCGCTCCTCCCGTTACGCCACCTGTGCCGGTTACGAAATCCATTACACCGAATGGGGTATGCCCGATGCCCCCGTGGTTATTGCCTGGCACGGCCTGGCTCGCACCGGGCGCGATATGGACGATCTGGCGGCACACCTGAGCGACCGTTACCGTGTTATCTGCCCCGATACCATCGGGCGTGGCCTGAGCCAGTGGAGCCGCCAACCGGAGCAGGAATACCGGCTTTCCTTCTATGCACGTATTGCAGCCGATTTGTTTGAGCAACTGGCAATCAGGCATGCACACTGGATCGGCACCTCCATGGGCGGAGCCATCGGCACGGTGTGCGCTTCGGGGCTGTTCGAGCCTGCACTGAAAGGGCGGATCAGCAGTCTGCTGCTCAACGACAACGCTCCCCGGCTGGCCGATGCGGCGCTTGAACGTATCAAGGCCTACGCCGGGACACCGCCCGCGTTCGATACGGTGCAAGAGCTCGAAGCTTTTTTCCGGCAGGTGTATCAGCCCTATGGCTGGCTCAGCGATGCGCAGTGGCGCCGCTTGACCGAAACGTCCACACGCCGCCTGCCCGACGGCCGCGTGACACCGCACTACGACCCGGCCATGGTGCTGCAGTTCACGCACCATGAAAACGACTACCTGATCTGGGACCACTATGACCGGCTCGGTATTCCCGTTCTGTGTCTGCGCGGTGTGGATTCCGATCTGGTCCTGCGCGAGACTATGGCCGAGATGCTCACGCGTGGTCCGGGCGCATGCGGGCTGGCGCAGGTGATCGAGGTACCCGGCTGCGGCCATGCCCCGGCGCTCAATGTGCCTGCCCACTATGCGCTGGTGGATGCCTTTCTCGCGCGGGCCGGGCAGTGCGCCTGAGCCCACCAGACGGACTGCCATGAATACGGTACGGACACGTCTGCTGGCGGTGCTGGTTGTGCCCTGGGTGCTGCTGGTGGCCGTGTCCCTGGCGCTGTGGATCGGGCCGGATGCCGGGGTGCGCTCTGCGCTGGCATGGGCCGGGCTGGTCCTGGCGCTGCTGGGCGGGCTGATGGGCCTGCGCTGGGCGCTGTACCTGGCGCGGGGTTTGCATGGGCTGCAGCAGTCCGTGGACCGGCTGGTGCAGGGGCGGCTGGACGAGTGTCTGCCGGTGATGCGAGGAGACGGGTTCGGCCCGCTGCAGGCCGCATTGTCCGAAGTGGGTGAAAAGGTCTTTCGCGCGGTGGTGAAGGTGCGCGTGGGCACCATGGCCATCGCTACCTCGTCGGGTTTTGTGGCGGCGGACAACACCGCCCTTTCNCAGCGCACGCAGTCGCAGGCCAGTGCGCTGGAGCAGACGGCATCGTCCATGGAACAGCTCACCGCCACGGTGCAACAGAATGCCGGCCATGCACGCCAGGCCCATGGTCTGGTCACTTCTGCCGCCGAGGCGGCGCAGCGCGGAGGGCAGGTGGTGGGCAACGTGGTGCAGACCATGGCCGCCATCCGTGACAGCTCGCGGCGCATCGGCGACATTACGGGCGTGATTGACGGCATCGCCTTCCAGACCAACATCCTGGCGCTGAATGCTGCGGTTGAGGCCGCGCGCGCGGGCGAGCATGGGCGGGGATTTGCCGTGGTGGCGGCCGAGGTGCGCGCACTGGCGCAGCGTGCAGCCACGGCGGCGCACGAGATCAAACAGCTCATTGGTGAGTCTGTCGCCCGGGTCGAGAGCGGCAACCAGCTGGCCGAGCAGGCCGGAGCATCCATGGCGGGTATGGTGGAGCATGTTCAGAGCGTGGCGCGCATCATGGGTGAAATCGTCAACGCCAGCGAGGAGCAGAGCGCCGGGCTGGAAGAGGTGAACCGCGCCTTCGCACAGATCGACGAGGCGACGCAGCGCAATGTGGCCCTGGTGGCGGCCGCAACCCAGACTGCCAGCAGCCTGCAGGCGCAGGCGGTGCAGTTGTCCGATGCGGTGGGCTAGTGGCACCTGGGCCTGCGTGAATTCGGCAACGCCGAGCAGGCGCGCGCTTTGGCCGAGGCAGGTGCGCAGTTTGTGCGCACCCACGGTGTGGAGCGTGGCAAGCAAGAGATCAGCAACCCCCAGGGGCAGTTTGTGGATCGCGACCTTTACCTGGGGATGTGTGATGGCAGCGGCACCATCGTGGCCAATGGAGGCAACCCGCGCGTGATCGGCATTGACGGCAACCTCGTCAAGGACGTGCAGGGTCGCTATTTCGTCAAGGACATCATGCACATGGGCCAGAACGGTGGAACCGGATGGGTGGACTACCAGTGGCAGCACCCGTTGACGCGCGAGACCATGACCAAATCAGCCTATGTGCAGGCCGTAGGGGTTGATGGGCTGGTGATTTCCTGCGGTTTCTATAAATAGTTGCGTCGCAGTCAGGGGAACGCTCAGCGCCGGAAGCGTTCGCCATTGAAGTAGGTCAGTTCGACAAAATCGGTGCCGCTGTGGTCGTTGGGACCGTAGCGCACCTCGAAGCCGCCCAGATCATAGGGACGCATGGAGTGCATGGCCTCGGCCAGTTTCTCGCGCGTGGCGTTGCGGCCCGCGCGGCGCAGGGCCTCGATCAGGATGCGTGCGTTGACGTAGCCTTCCAGCGAGGAGTAGCCGACCTCGACGTCGCCCAGTTTCTTGATGGCGCTCTGGTAGGCACGCACCAGGGGAATGGCCGGGTTGCTGGGGTTGGGCACGACCTGCGCCACTGTGATGCCGATCGAAGCCTCGCCCAGCGCCGCCAGCAGGGGGCGCGAACCCAGGAATGAGATCGAAAACGCGGGAGCCTTGGTCCGCAGGCGAAGCCCCTTGTAGAACGGGATGCCGCTGGCGCCGATGGCCAGCGAGATCAGTGAGTAGGGCTGCCATTGCACGATCTCCTCGATGCCCTTGGCGATGCCTTCGGGGGTCTCGGTGATGAGGAAAGGTTTCCACTGTGTGTTGTTGTGCTCGCGCGCGGCCGCCTCGAAGGCCGCCAGAGTGGCCTTGCCGAAGGGGTTGTCGAAATAGGCCACGGCGCACTTGGTGAAGCCTGTGGAGCCGAGCTGTTTGACAATCTTGCTGAGCTCCTGCGCGTAGCTTGCGCGGGTGTGGAATACCAGCGGGTTGAACGGGCGCAGCGCGTCCGACCCGGTGGCTGGCGCAATGAGGGGCACCTTGGCTTCGCCCAGCACCTTCAGGGCCCCCATCACGCTGGTTGTGCCGCCACAGGCGAATAGGGTGAATACCTGGTCTTTCTGGAGCAGTTTGAGGGTGTTCTCAGCCGCCTTTTCAGGGGCGCCACCGTCATCCATGCTGAAAAATTCCACCGGGCGGCCATCAATGCCGCCACGGTCATTCACTTCCTTGAAGGCAGCGGCGATGCCCTTGTTCATCTCCACGAACGGAAAGGCCAGGGGCCCGGTGAGGGCGGCTGTCTGGCCAATGCGCCAGGGTTCGGACTGCGCGCGCACCAGCGCCGGAGCTCCCAGAGCGGCGGCCGCAGTGGCCTGCAGGAGATGGCGCCGCGTAGGCAGGGCGGAGGGTGGGGTTGCAGTGGGCATGGTGATCG
>C687J35021_10003584_pt1 | contig 10631 bp, 7 predicted proteins | sample RifCSPhighO2_12_FD_35021 | JGI IMG/M metagenome (IMG submission 35021)
TCTGTTCGAGGGTGTTGTGCATGGGTGTCTCCTTGCATCGCGCGCCGAGGAAAACCCTCGGCCGCTATTCGATTACGTTTGTGTTGCCGATTGATGACGGCCACCTTGAAGCCGGTACAGGCCGGCTTGTGTAGGAGCCAGCTTGCTGGCGATCGGCTGTGCGGCTTATTCCAGTCCAAGCGCCTCAGCCACCGCGGTCCAGGGCAGGTATTTGTAGTTCTGCCGGTCTTCGGGCATGCGTTTGCGGCCGTCCTGCACCACCAGCATGCCGGCGCTCCAGCTGCCGCCGAGGTTGGCCGAGGTAACGTCCAGCCCGTCGGTTTCCGAGGTGCCGTCGATACCCTGTTGTGCGTTCAGGCCGATGCGGAACGCGCCGCGCACGGCATAGGGCGCAGTGGCGTCGAGCACCACGTAGCTGTCGTTGCCCTGGCTGGAAATCACCAGGTAGTTGCGGGTTGCGCCCTGATAAATGGCCAGGCCTTCGATGTCGTCATGGACCACATCACCAGCCGCAATCACCTGCTCCAGCCGGGCTGGCGCATCGGCGCGGGCATCCAGCGTCCAGACCGCGACATCCTCTTCGCCGATAAACAGGCGCTGGTTGCGGTCATCGGCAACGCAACCTTCCGGTTGGCCGTCGACCTTGAACTGGCGCACCTGCTCGCCCTTGATCCGCCCGGCGTCCGCACTCAGGCGGTACTGCACAAAGGTGCCGTCCTTGTCGTTGGCAATGGCATGGATTGCCCCGGCGGCATCCTTGAACATGCACAGGCCGTAGATATCGGTGAGCGGCGTGGGCAACTGGCCCAGGTTGCGCAGCTCGCCGCTGCTGCGGTCGATGGCGAACAACTGCAGGCTGTTATGGTCACGGTTGCTGGCCACGGCCAGGTCGACCAACTGGCCACTGAGGTCGAAGCCGGCGCGCACATCGACGTTGTTCATCCGCCCGACGCGCAGGTCCTGCAGCTGCTTGCCGGCCAGGTCATAGGCCAGCAGGCCGCCCTGTTTGTCGGTGCCCAGCACGCGGCTCTTGAGCGGGTCACTCGGGTGCACCCAGATCGCCGGATCATCGGCGGCATCGCCCAGGCTCGGGACCGGATCGGTCTGCACCTGCACCGGCAAAATCGGCAGTGTCGGCTGCGCTTCAGGGGCTTGCGCCTGCCAGTTCAACTGCCCGCGCTGCAGGCCGTCGTCGTCATCGCGCACCAGCAGTTCCAGGCCGCCCGCAACCGCTCGCACGCTGAGGCCCTGCGGTTCGTTCAGCTTGCCCAGGGGCAGTACGGGCTGAGCCTGCCAGCCGGCTTGGTCACGCTGATAGCGGTGCAGGCTGTTGCTTTCCGGGTCCAGCGCCAGCACCCCGCCCGGCACCACGGCCATGCCTGCGAGCGCCTTGCCGATATCACCGAACGGCTGCACCAGGCCTACCGGCTCGCGCACCAGATCGGCCTCGGCGTGGGCGGCGTAGGCCCACAGGCCGACGTTTTCTTCGTTGACATACAGGCGTTCGGCCTGATCGTCGACCTGGCAATACTCGCTGGCCGGCGGCAGGCTCATGCCACGTACACGTTTGGGTGCCAACAGCGGGACCTCGTTCTGGGCCACCAGCCACTGCTCGCCGATACCTTCCTCGCCGATCAGAAAGACAAAGGCGTTATGCGCCGCATCGCGGTACAGGCACAGGCCATCGATCTTGTAAGCCGGGCGCGGCAGATAAACCGGCTCGCCCCAACGCCGATTCTTCAAGTTGACCAGCATGGCCTGCTGACGGTCGACGTCCAGGGCCGCCACCAGCAGCCCGCGCGGGCCGACCCGGTGATCGATGCTGGCGAAGGTGCCGGGCAACTGGCTGAGGGTCGCGCCCTGCTGATCGAGCACGAACAGGCCCTTTTTCTCGCTGCTCTGCAGGCGCTCGGCACCTGGCCAGAAGCTGTCGCTGGACAGCCATTGCGCCGCCTCGACCGCGTCCATGCCCGGGCTGGCCAGCGCCTGCAGGCTCAGGGCTGCGGCGGAGTGTTCGGCCACCGTGCTCTGGCACGCACTCAAGGCAATCAGGCTGGCGAGCAGCAGGTTTTTCCGCAGAAACGAAAGGTGCATACAAACAAATCCTTAGTTGAAGATTTAACGCTGCAACGGGCACGCAGGCTCAAGCCTCCGGCCAGTACAGGGGTCAGAAGTGGGTAAAGGTCAGGCCGAGCTTGTAGGTCGGGCCGTACTCTTCGTACTGGGCGTTGAAGTCGCTGCGGCCGCTGTAGACGTAGAAGGACTCGTCCGTCAGGTTCTGCGCCTGGAACGTCAGCTGCAGGGCCGGGGTGAGGAAGTAGCCGGCGCTGAAGTCGACGAACAGTTGCTCGTCGGCATAGAGGTCATGGGCCTTGTCATCGATGGCGGCGACCTCAGCCAGGTACTCGGACTTGTAGTTGGCCGACAGGCGCAGGCTGAGCTTGTCGTCTTCCCAGCCGAGCATCAGGTTGCCGACCGTGTCCGACTGGTTGGGCAGGTCGATGCTGCGCGACAGGCCCTGCCCTTCGATCTTCGCATCGGAGCGGCTGAAGGTGGCGTTGGCCCCCACCAGCAGACCGTTCCAGGGTGCCGGCAGCCAGTCGAATTTCTGCGAGTAGGCCAGCTCCAGGCCATACAACTTGGCGCTGTCGCCATTGGCATAGGTGTTGGCTTCGGCGAAGTCGGCCCAGATGCCGGCGCCGCCCAGGTCGGTGTTGTAGACGAAGCTGTCGATGTCCTTGTAGAACACGAACGCCGAGACCACACCCGCACGCCCCATATAGTGCTCAATACCGAGGTCGAAATTCATCGCCTCCAGCGGATCGAGTTCAGGGTTGCCGAAGCTGGCCTCGTCACCGTCAATGACGAAGCCCGGTGCCAGTTGGCCGAAGGTCGGCCGCACCACGGTATTGGTCCAGGCCGCGCGCAGTTGGGTACTGGCGTTGAGCTGATAACGCGCATGCAGGCCCGGCAACCAGTGCTCATAGCGCGTGTCGCTCTCGGTGTTTTCGAAGACCCCATCGCGGATGCCGCTGCCCTTGGCCTGGAACTCGGTGCCCTCGTAGCGCACCCCGGCGATAAAGCGCCAGTCGTCGAGGTCGAGGCTGTTCATCAGGTAGGCGGCGTTGATGTCTTCGCTCATCTCGAAGTCATTTACCCGCGACTCTTCTGCGTTGTAGAAGTCGTCTCTGTTCAGGCCGCCCAGCAGGCGCTCGATGGCCTTGGCGCTGATACCGGGGCCAAAGCGGCCCAGGCCGTAATCCACGCTGCCCTTGGTGAACTGGNCGAGGTTGAGNTCGGCATCGCTCAGNCCGACATCGCCGAGATCCTCATACTTCCAGGCTTCCAGGTCATTGTCTTTTTCCCGCCGGCTGAGCTTGCCGCCGAACTTGACCTGGGAGGCATAACCGCTGAGGTCATAGTCGCGCGCCAGGTCAAGCTTGATGTTCTGCTCGGTGTCGGTGGTCTTCTGNTTTTCCCACTCGATNTCGCTGAGGGTGAANTTGCTCGGGTCGTAGAACGCCGAGTCGATATTCAGGCGCGGCTTCTTGCTGTTGCTGAAACCGGCATCGGCAAAATCGTCGTTACCTTCGAAGGTCGCCCCGGCAATGCCTCCCGGGCTGTCTTCGCTGGAGCGGCTGTAACCGGCCTGGGCACCGATGGTCCACAGGCCCTGCATGCGCTCGCCACCCAGTACGTAGGACTGCACTTGCTGGGTTTCCTCGCGGCTCTTCAGCTCGCGGTAGCCTTCGGCATCGCCGCTTTCGCCCGGCAACTGCGCGTCGGCGAACTCGACGCCGGCAGCGTTGCGGGTTTCGCTGTCCTTGTAGCGGCTATAAAGGGTGCGCAGGTAATAGCTGGAAAGGTCATCGGGCTTGTAGTCGAAGTTCAGGCCAAAGCCGGTGCGCTCGCGGGTAATGGCGTAGTTGCGCTGTTCCAGCTCTTCGAGCCGGGCACCGTTGTCGAAGTCCCAGGCACCGCCGGTTTCGACGTTGTCCGAACCGAAATCGCGCTCCTGCCAGCTCAACGCCGCGGCCACACCGAAGTTGTCGATACCGTCGCCCAGGCTGAAGCGGTCGCTGATCGCGCCGGAAAATTTCGGGCTGGTCTGNTCGGTNTTCTCGTCGTAACTGCCTTCGGCGCTGCCGGTATAGAACAGCCCTTCGTGGTCGAAGGCCGACAGGCTCTCCACCTCCACCGTGCCGCCCAGGGAGTTGGCGTCCATGTCCGGGGTCAGGGATTTGACCACCGTCAGCGACTGCACCAGCTCCGAGGGCAAGACATCCAGAGCGACCGCGCGGCGGTCACTTTCCGGCGAGGGCACCAGGGTGCCGTTGATGGTCACGCTGTTCAGGTCCGGGCCGATGCCGCGCACGCTGACGAAGCGCCCCTCGCCCTGGTCGCGTTCAACCGACAGGCCGGGAATACGCTGCAGCGCTTCGGCGGCGTTGTCGTCCGGCAGCTGGCCGATGCCGTCGGCGTGCACCACGCTCTCGACGTTGTCGGAACTGCGCTGCTCTTTCAGCGCCTTGTCGATGCTGACGGCCTGGCCGACCACTTCGACGTATTCGGTGGCCGGCTCTGCCGCCAGCAACTGGCTGCTGGAGGCAATCGCCAGGGCCAGAACGCTGATCTGCCAACCCGAATTGCCAGCGGAACTGCTGCGCACCTTCATCACCTACCCTCCCCAAGATTGATCGCTGCCAGGCTGCAATGGCCGGGCTACTGGGGAGCGGAAGCTAGGCAGGAGTGATGACGCTTCTGTGACAGCACTTGCCGCCATAGCGCTAAAACAGCGGGTTTCAGCAGGCTCTAGCATGCAATTGAGCTGAAATGACTGCATCTTTGCAGCCGAGCAGACAGACCGGTGCGCGGTTTAACGCAACCCTTCATCTATAGCGCGGCAGAAATGCGCCAACAGGCACCGGCAGAAACCGCCTGATCGCCGGAAAGCGCAATAAATCGGCGAAGAACCCTGAGCCAAATTGACCTCCCCCGCTGCAACCAAACTGTCATCTGCGTCTGTTGTGCTGGCGGCCATTACCCTCTGCGGAGCCTATTGGCCATGCCGCCACTGCTGAAATTGCACGTATGGAAACTCACCGGCCTGTTGCTGGCGGCCAACTTCGGCCTGCTCGCCTACCTCGGCGTCGGCACGCTCAAGGCGCTGAGCCAGTGGAACTGGACCGATATCGGCGGTGAAGGCGGCTCGGCGCTGCTGGTGCTGGTGTGGATCGGCCTGCTGCTGAAAAGTCGCCCGGCCGGGCAGGTCACCACATTGCTGTTCTACGGCCTGGCCTGCCTGTTCTTCTCACTGTGGATGGATAGCCTCGACGAGTTCGTGCAATTGCCTGAGAACATCGCCTGGGACAAGTGGCTGGAGTCGGGGCCGATGCCCGTGGGGTTTATCCTGATGACCCTGGGCATCTACCACTGGCACCGTGAACAACTGGCGATCAGCGGGCAGATGGAAAAGCGCGAACGCCTGTTCCGCGAGCATCGCCTGTTCGACAAGGTCACGCCGCTGGGCGGGGCCGACTACCTGCGCCTGCAGCTGCAGCAGGCCTTGCAGGAGGCGCACAGCGAGCAGCAGCCGCTGTCGCTGGTGATCCTCGACCTCGACGACTTCAGCGCAATCAATCGCGAACACGGCCACGCCGAAGGCGACCGCGTTCTGCAGGTGCTGACCCAGGCGCTGCTGCTCAACCTGCGCCGCCAGGACCTGCTCTGCCGCCTGGCCGGCGACCGTTTCGTCGCGCTGCTGCCGCACACCGGCGAGCGCCAGGCGCGGCAGTTGGCGCACGAACTGCAGAACGCCGTGCAACACCTGGCCTACAAGAGCAGTCAGCACGGCGAGCGCCTGCAGCTGCAGGCCAGCGTGGCAGTGGCGATGGCGGTGCAGGACAGCCCGGAAAGCCTGCTGCAACGCCTCAATCAAGCCCTCGCCCGGGCCAAGCAGCCGCCGCAGATCAAGCGCGCCTGAGGCCAATAGCATGACCGTGAAAACCCCCTGGTACGAATGCGACAGTCGCTTTATTGCCGCCCATTACCAGCCTGCGGCCTTGATCGATCTGGCCATCAGTCGCGAGATCGACACCCATCGCCTGCTGCGCGGTAGCGGCCTGTTCTACGATGACATTCTCGCCGGGCAGATGCGCATCAGCCCGCAGCAGTTCCTGGTGCTGATCGACAACGCGCAACGCCTGCTGGAAGCCGACGACACCAGCTTTCTGTTCGGCCAGCGCCTGTTGCCTGGCCACTATGGCGCGGCCAGCCAGGCGCTGCAGCAGGCCGGCAACCTGCAGCAGGCGCTGGAACTGCTGATCGAGATGCGCGCGCTGTTCAGCCCCCTGCTGGCCCCTCGGCTGCTGCTCGACGAGCAGTACGCCTACCTCTACTGGGTCGACAGCAGCGGTGCCGGACCGCACTGGCGTTTTCTGGTCGAGGCCTGCATGACCGCGGTGGTGGCGATGGCGCGCTGGCTGTCCGGGCAACAGCTGCCGTGGCGCTTCCACTTCGCCCACCCGCAGCCGCGCTATGTCGAACAGTACTGGGTGCACCTGGGCGAAGACCTGCATTTCGACAGCCAACTGGACATGCTGCGCCTGCCCCGCGAGTTCATGACCGCCGCCTGGCCCCAGGCGGCGCACACCGCCGGTGCGGTGGCGCGCCAGGAAGCCACGCGGCAACTGCAGGGCCTTGGTTTTCAGGCCAGCCTGCTGGACCGTTTATATGCCTGGCTGCAAGCCAACGTGCGCCAATCCCCCAGCCTTGAACAGGCCGCGCACGCCTTCGAAATGAGCCCCGCGACCTTCAAACGCAAACTGCAGAAACACGGCACGCGCTATCAGGAACAGCATGACCTTGTACGCAAGCACGTGGCGCTCTACCTCTATCGGATCAAGGCCTACAGCAATGAGGAAATCGCCGACTTTCTCAGCTTCCACGACGCGACCAACTTCCGCCGCTCGTTCAAGCGCTGGACCGGGCTGTCACCCAGCGCGCTGCGGCAGTTATTTGAAGCGGGGTAGCCGCGCGTTCAAACCACAAGGCTGAGTAACTCAATCAAGCCGCGACTAGATGCTGGTGCCAAGTACGAAAACCGATGATCTCGTATCTATCAGCTGCGATCGTCGGAAAAGGCCAAAGCCTGCGCCATCAACACATCGGCCATGGCCTGCGCCGCACTCGACAACTGATGACCGGCCAGGTGCAGCAGGCCGACGCGGCGTTCCACCTGAGGCTCATTCAGGGGAAGGCAGCGCGCGCCCAACTCCTCCATCTGCCCTCGGCATAGGCTGGGTACCGCGCTTACCCCCAGACCCTCGGCGACCATACGCCCCACCGTTGCCAACTGATGACTCTCGAAAGCCACCGGCAACTTGCCGTGCAGGGCGGCGATGCTGTCTTCCAGCAGAAGCCGCACAGCGGAAGGACGCTGCAGAGCGATAAAGGGCTGGCCCAACAGATCCGCCCAGCTCAGCGCATCGCGCCTGGCCAGTTCGCTGCTGGCCGGTACCACGGCGAGGAAGCGGTCGTTGTAAAGCGGGGTGAACTGCAGGCCATCGAGCGCCGCCGGCTCGAAGGCCACGCCCAGTTCGACGCGGCGCTCGCGCACCATCTCCATCACCCGCTCATTGATCACGTCATGCACCGCCACGTTGACCCGCGGGTAGGCGTCGCGAAAAGCCTTGAGCGCCGCCGGCAGGCGGTTGCCGGCGAAGGACGGCATGGCCGCCACTGCCACCTTGCCCAATTGCAGGGTGAAGTGCTGGCGCAGCAACTCCTCGGTGTTGTCCCAGTCCACCAGCAAACGCCGGGCAATGGGCAACAGGGTCTCGCCCTCCGGGGTCAGCCTGACGCTGCGGGTGGTGCGCGTCAGCAACTGGCCACCGAGGGACTCTTCCAGATTCTTGATCGCCAGGCTCAGGGCCGGCTGAGACAGGTGCAGGCGCTCGCAGGCCTGGGCAAANCTCAGGCTCTGGGCCACGGCGAGAAAGGCACGCAATTGCTTGACGGTCATTTATTTACTTTAGTNATCAATCGNAAAGAAAAACAAACTTAACAAAACAGTCTATGCAAGAGAAGCTCTGCCTCGCTTCCCGGCAGCACGATTGCCGGCCCAACAATGACAAGAGGCGCAGCAGCATGAGTGGACTCGACAAACGTGTAGGNAGCTACGAGGAGGCCCTGGCCGGTCTCACCGANGGCATGACCGTCCTGGCCGGCGGCTTCGGTCTGTGCGGNATTCCGGAGAACCTGATTGCCGAGATCCGCCGCCGCGGCGTCAGCGGATTGACCGTGGTTTCCAACAACTGCGGCGTCGACGGCTTCGGCCTCGGCGTACTGCTGGAGGACCGGCAGATCCGCAAGATGGTCGCCTCCTATGTCGGCGAAAANGCCCTGTTCGAGCAGCAGCTGCTCAGCGGCGAACTGGAGGTCGAACTGACCCCGCAAGGCACCCTGGCCGAGAAGCTGCGCGCCGGCGGTGCCGGCATCCCGGCGTTCTTCACCGCCACCGGCTACGGCACCCTGGTCGCCGAGGGCAAGGAGGCACGCGAGATCAACGGCCGCCACTACATCCTCGAACCGGCCATCACCGGCGACTTCGCCATCGTCAAAGGCTGGAAGGCCGACCACTTCGGCAATGTGGTCTACCGCCACACCGCGCAGAATTTCAACCCGGTGGTGGCCACTGCCGGGCGCATCACCGTGGTCGAGGTGGAGGAAATAGTCNAGCCGGGCGAACTGGATCCGACCCANATCCACACCCCGGGCATCTATGTCGATCGCATCATCCAGGGCAGTTTCGAGAAGCGCATCGAGAAGCGCACCCTGCGCGCCTGATCGTCCACGACTAAACGACAAGAGAATTTCGCCATGGCACTTACCCGTGAACAGATGGCTCAGCGCGTCGCGCGTGAGCTCAAGGATGGTTACTACGTCAACCTGGGGATAGGCATCCCGACCCTGGTGGCCAACTACGTGCCCGCCGGCATCGATGTGATGCTGCAGTCGGAAAACGGCCTGCTCGGCATGGGGGCCTTCCCCACGGCGGATGAAGTGGACGCCGATATGATCAACGCCGGCAAGCAGACGGTCACCGCCCGCGCCGGCGCTTCGATCTTCTCCTCCGCCGAGTCCTTCGCCATGATCCGTGGCGGCCACGTCGACCTCACCGTGCTCGGTGCTTTCGAGGTGGACGTGCGCGGCAACATCGCCTCCTGGATGATCCCCGGCAAGCTGATCAAGGGCATGGGCGGCGCGATGGACCTGGTGGCCGGTGCCGACAACATCATCGTCACCATGACCCACGCTTCCAAGGACGGCGAATCCAAGCTGCTCAACCACTGCAGCCTGCCGCTCACCGGCTGCGGCTGTATCCGCAAGGTGCTGACCGACCTGGCCTATCTGGAGATCGAGGGCGGTGCCTTTATCCTGCGCGAACGCGCGCCGGGCGTAAGCATCGAGGAAATTGTCAGCAAGACCGCCGGCAAGTTAATCGTGCCGGACGACGTCATCGAAATGAGCTTCTGAGCAACTCCCGCCCCGCAAGCTGCCACCACGCCTGGCTGCCTGCGGGGCGGTTTTAACTTATCGAATGGGGCGAATCATCCACGCTGCGTGCAGCGTTATCCGTTCACTGCCCCAAGGGAGAGCACCATGCAAGAAGTCGTTATCGTCGCCGCCACCCGTACCGCCACCGGCAGCTTCCAGGGTTCGCTGGCGAGCATCCCCGCCCCCGAACTGGGCGCGGCGGTGATCCGTCAGCTGCTGGCGCAAACCGGCCTGGACGGTGCGCAGGTCGACGAAGTGATACTCGGCCAGGTACTCACCGCTGGCAGCGGGCAGAACCCGGCGCGCCAGGCGGCGATTCTCGCCGGCCTGCCCCACGCCGTGCCGGCCCTGACCCTGAACAAGGTCTGCGGCTCGGGCCTCAAGGCCCTGCATCTGGCCGCCCAAGCGATCCGCTGCGGCGATGCCGAGGTGATGATCGCCGGCGGCATGGAGAACATGAGCCTGTCGCCCTATGTACTGCCCAAGGCCCGCACCGGCCTGCGCATGGGCCACGCGCAGATGCTCGACACGATGATCGTCGACGGCCTGTGGGACGCCTTCAACGACTACCACATGGGCATCACGGCCGAGAATCTGGTGGACAAGTACGGTATCAGCCGTGAAGCCCAGGACGCCTTCGCCGCGGCCTCGCAGCAGAAAGCCTGCGCTGCCATCGAAACCGGGCGCTTCGTCGATGAAATCACCCCGATCCTGATCCCCCAGCGCAAGGGCGAGCCCATCGCCTTCGCCACCGACGAACAACCCCGCGCCGGCACCACCGCCGAGTCGTTAGGCAAGCTGAAGCCCGCATTCAAGAAAGACGGCAGCGTCACCGCCGGCAACGCCTCCAGCCTTAACGACGGGGCCGCCGCGGTGCTGCTGATGAGCGCCGCCAAGGCCGAGGCCCTCGGCCTGCCGGTATTGGCGAAAATCGCTGCTTACGCCAACGCCGGCGTCGACCCGGCGATCATGGGCATCGGCCCGGTCAGCGCCACCCAGCGCTGCCTGGCCAAGGCCGGCTGGCAGCTCGACGAGCTGGACCTGATCGAAGCCAACGAGGCCTTCGCCGCCCA
>C687J35021_10003586_pt1 | contig 10631 bp, 8 predicted proteins | sample RifCSPhighO2_12_FD_35021 | JGI IMG/M metagenome (IMG submission 35021)
GGTGGTGGGGGACCGGCTTGAAGAGCGTTCCCTCGATACGGCCGTTCAGAAGCTTGAGGCAGAGCTTGGAAGAGAGCTCCGTTTTGCCGCCTTCTCAACGGAGGAATTCAGGTACCGCGTAGGGGTATATGACCGACTGATACGGGACGCCCTCGACTACCCCCACAAGGTTATCCTCGACAAAATAGGGCTTAAGGAGAAATAACCGCCCAAAAAGGGCGGTTTTCGGGTATCCACACCCTATGGCTCTGCTTCACACGTCTTTTTCTACCCCTGCTACACTTGATAGTAAGCAGCTAGACGGGCTGCGGCGCTTAATAAACAAGTAAAAGTATCTATGTTCATAAACACTTGGGCGGATGTGCTCCAACAGTCCTTCTACGGACTCTTCTACGGGACCGTAGCTTTCCTTCCTAATCTCATCGTGGCTCTGGTGATCTTCATCATCGGTTGGCTCGTGGGTGCAGGTCTCGGAAGGCTCGTCCAGCAGGTCGTCACGGCTGCCCGTGTTGACGATGCGCTTCGCTCCGCAGGAGTGGAAGCAGTCGTTGAACGCGGCGGTCTTCGGATGAACTCGGGCGCGTTCCTCGGCGGACTCGTGAAGTGGTTCTTCATCATCGTCTTCCTGGTTGCCGCACTCGACGTGCTTGGGCTTACGGAAGTGACCATCTTCCTCCGCACGGTCGTTCTGGGATACCTCCCGAACGTTATCGTAGCCGTCTTCATCCTTCTGGTGGCGGCCGTTCTTGCGGACGTAGTACAGAGGGTGGTTGCGGCCTCCGCGGCTGCGGCGAACCTTCGCTCGGCCAATCTCCTCGGTTCCCTCGCACGCTGGGCTATCTGGATCTTCGCCATTCTTGCGGCGTTGAATCACCTCCAGATCGCAAGCGACTTCGTACAGCCCCTCTTTACGGGCCTCGTTGTCGCTCTTGCGCTTGCGTTCGGACTTGCCTTCGGCCTCGGTGGCCAGACTGCAGCCGCACGCATGATCGAGAAGATGCACGAGCAGACCCGTTAACTAGCCTTACACAGGCAAAGAAAAATCGCGCTTTCGGGTGCGGTTTTTCTTTATTTGTTCTGCAGAATATTTCTATCTTTTCTTTAACGGTTCATAAGCACCTTTTGTATATAGTCTGACTGCGCCGGCGGTCTGGCGACGAGGGTGCACTCGTCACGTTACCCTCGAGGGTTCGATTCCCTCCGCCGGCTAAGTTGGTGTTGACAGGTCCTAGACCGGGAATATACTAGAAGTACTGACGAGTGCACCCGTTTGAAGTACCAGACGAGGGTAACGCAAAAGCCGCCGAGAGGCGGTTTTTGTATGCTGAGCAAAGCAAAAGGTTCGAAATCTAAACTGCCAGCAATTTGCTACCATTACCGCATGGAAAACATCTCATACACGTCATCGCTTGAAGGCGTTTCGCCAGAAAACCTTGCGGGCTTCTTCATGGGTTGGAGTACGATTCCCTCAACTGAGACCCACTTCACGCTGCTTCAGGACAGCGATTACGCAGTGCTCGCTAAAGACGGCGAAAGGGTAGTCGGCTACGTTACCGCCATAACTGACAAGACGCTTTCTGCATATATTCCACTTTTAGAAGTGCTGCCGGAGTATCGAAAACAGGAAATCGGGACTGAACTGGTGAAGCGCATGCTCGAGCTCCTCAAGGAGTTTTATATGATTGACCTCCTGTGCGACACCGACCTTCAACCTTTCTACGAGCAGTTCGGGATGGAACGCGTCCAGGGCATGTACATACGCAACTCTTCAAAGATTCCTGAGGACTAAGGCGGTTCCAACATCATCCCAGACTGCCAGCACCCTTTACACGTCCCACGATAGTGCTTTAATTAAGGAATGAGGCAGGAACCATTTGATAAAAAGCGTCTGCTACGAGAGCAGGATCGACTTACGCGACCACCGCGGCTTGAGGGAGGGGTCAAAAACACCATGATGGAGTCGGCCAAAAAGCCCAAGAAAAGCTCTGGCAAGAAGTAGCTATGCATGCTTTCTAACCCCCTCCACTTTCTCGACAGAAGAGATGCTGGGATTCGGCTTGCAAAAGCGCTTGCACGGTATGGCAGCGATGATGCGGTTGTATACGCCTTGCCACGCGGAGGTGTGGTGATAGGAGATGAGGTAGCTAAGCAGTTGGAANTACCGCTCGCCCTCATCATTCCACGAAAGATAGGGCATCCCGAGAACGAAGAATACGCTGTCTGCGCCGTTACTGAGGAGGGGGAGCTGGTGTGCAACGAAGAAGAATCGTCAAAACTTGATCCTGTATGGCTTGAGGCTGAGCGGAAGAAGGCGTTGACAGAGGCGAAGCGCCGCCGCCTCACCTATGACGACCGGGAGCGGTTATCAGCCTCGGGCAAAGTTGCCATCATCGTTGACGACGGTATCGCTACCGGACTGACAGCGCGCGCGGCCGTCCGCTCTCTTAGAGGGGAGCTGCCGAGTATGGTGGTTATAGCGGCACCCATAGCCCCCCAAGAAGTGGTTGAATATCTCCGAAGCGAAGCTGATGATGTGGTGATACTTGATAATACTGAGCCCTTTTTAGGAGCTATAGGTGCCTACTATGACTCCTTCCCCCAAGTATCAGATGAAGAGGTTATTCGAATCATGGGAGAGCAGGAAGGGACGTCGAGATAGCGGTTCCAACATCGTCCCAGCCAGCAATAAATGAGAAGGTTTAAATTCAAGCACCTCACCAGAAGAGGACTGTGGTAATGTTGCTCACAGATCCAACCCTCATGGTAGGAGGCCAAGATGGCTCTTTTTAAACGCTGTTCGCATTGCATTTTGCCGTTGCAGCTCGATGTCATCGAAAAGATGTATCCGTACGAGATTATCTATTACGGCGACCTGCGGTCCAAGCTCATGACATTCCTTGCCGACGAGTTTGCCGATGCCGATGGTGATACGGAGATCATTAATCTCAGCCAACACAACGGCAGGGGCCGGCAATGGGGAATCATCTTACTGCGGTTTCCAGGAGAAGATGACTGGGAGCTTGCTGCACAGTTCGGTCACCATATCTGGCAGCGCTTCTCTCCGAAACGATTCATCGCAGTCGACTACTTCTCCCTCATTCGTTTGGGAACAGTTCCTGAGTCGTGGCGAGGACCACCGGACCGTGTCCCGACTGTTCGTTGCCTCAAGGAACTCACCGTTTTTTGCGAGCGACTCGATAACTGGAAGCCAGAAAGTCCGCTCATGCACATGGCAAGGCAGCGATATCTTCAGACCAAGTAGCCTGAGCGTGCCGGCCACCTTTCACGAGGTGGCCGGTTTCTTATACGCATAAAGGTTTCAAACATCGTCCCAGCCAGCCAGCAAAGCAGAGTTTGACACTCAAAACCGCCTCCTATATACTCCTTAAACGTGTTAAAAGCAGCTAAGAAACCACGTACCGAACGGAGCGGATAGGTCGCCAGACCTTTGCATGTAAATGCGCCGCCCCGAAAGGGGCTTTTTCTTTGCTCAGTGACACGGGAACCTTGAAAACCGAATATGTAAGGTAAATCAACTAGCTTCTGCGCAAGCAGGAGTGAAATTGATATTGCAATCAAAAATAAAGTTAAGTGGTATTCAGGTTTCCGCACTGGAAACTGAAGGGTGCACGGTGGATGCCTTGGCTTATGCATGCGATGAAGGACGTGACTAATCTGCGAAATGCTTCGGGGAGGCGATATGTAGCCTTTGATCCGGAGGTGTCCGAATGGGGAAACCCGGCCAGTAATGGTCATCTTGCCCGTATGTGGCAAGAAGCGAACCTAGGGAAGTGAAACATCTCAGTACCTAGAGGAATAGAAAACAATAGCGAGTTGCCTTCCGTCTGTTCGATTTATTCGAATGGATGGAAGGCAACTCTCGTGATTCCCTGAGTAGCGGCGAGCGAAACGGGAACAGCCCAAACCTCTTTCTTCGGAAAGGGGGGTTGTAAGGTAGGAGCTCCGTACTTGTACGGCAAGAGTTACAAAGGTTGTCTATAGCGGAAGTTGCTGGGAAGCAACGCCACAGAGGGTAATGGCCCCGTACGCGAAATAGATGACCCTCTTGTGCTCCTATTCTTGAGTAGTTCGAGACACGAATAGCTCGAATGAATCTGCCGGAACTAACCGGTAAGGCTAAATAATGCATAGGACCGATAGTGAACTAGTACCGTGAGGGAAAGGTGAAAAGAACCCCGAGAGGGGAGTGAAATAGAACTGAAACCGTGTACTTACAAAGGGTTAAGGGGGGCGTTCGCGTCCTTCTTAGCGTGCCTATTGAAGAATGAGCCTGCGAGTGTATGTATGTTGCCTATGGCTAAGTCCGTTATGGGACGGAGCCGCAGGGAAACCGAGTGTGAATAGCGCGTTAGTAGCATACATACGACCCGAAGCCAGGTGAGCTTGCCATGGGCAGGTTGAAGTGTGTCGAAAGACACATGGAGGACCGAACCCGTAGATCGTACAACGTCTTGGGATGACCTGTGGCAAGGAGTGAAAAGCTAATCGAACCTGGTAATAGCTGGTTCTCTCCGAAATAGCTTTTGGGCTAGCGTCGTGTGATCCCTCCGGGGGTAGAGCACTGGAAGGGACAAACAGGGGGAAACCTCGTTGTTCCTATCAAACTCCGAATACCGAGAGGTTACAGCACGGCAGTTAGACGGTGGGGGCGAAGCTCCACTCGTCGAAGGGGGAAGAGCCCTAGATCGCCAGTTAAGGTCCCTAAATTAACGCTCAGTACAACTTAAGGAAGTGAGGATCCTTTGACAATGAGGATGTTGGCTTAGAAGCAGCCACCATTTAAAGAAAGCGTAACAGCTCACTCATCGAGGGTCCTTGCGCCGAAGATAATCGGGGTTAAGCGTTATACCGAAACTGCGGGCTTGCATATTGCATGGTGCGCGCGATTTATTTCGTGTGCACCATGCAGTGTGCAAGCGGTAGGAGAGCGTTCGCATCCGCGATGAAGCCAAAGGGGTGACCCATGGTGGAGCGTTGCGAAGTGAGAATGCAGGCACAAGTAACCACAATGCGGGTGAGAACCCCGCACGTCGAAAGAACAAGGTTTCCTCAGCTATGGTGATCAACTGAGGGTTAGTCGGGCCTAAGGGGATGGCGAAAGCCGCACCCGATGGACACATGGTTAATATTCCATGACCGATCATGCATGCGATGGAGTGACGGATTGTTGTACCTATTGCCCATTATTGGATTTGGGTTCGTGAGTGAGGGGGTCTTCTAGGCAAATCCGGAAGACATTAACCCCGAGCAGAGCGACAATGTTCTCCCACGGGGGAGCAGAGAATAGGGAGCACGGTTCCAAGAAAAACTTCTAAGCTTCAGTGCATGACGACCGTACCGGAAACCGACACAGGTGTTCAGGTCGAGTAGACTAAGACGAACGAGTGAGAGGTCCTCAAGGAACTCGGCAAAAAAGCGGCCGTAAGTTAGCGATAAGGCCTGCCTCCAGCAATGGAGGCCGCAGCGAAAGATTTTCTGCCAACTGTTTACCAAAAACACAGCTCCCTGCGAACTCGTAAGAGGATGTATAGGGGGTGACGCCTGACCAATGCCGGAAGGTCAAGCACGAACGGTGATATGTCTTCGGATGTGTTGCTTGGTCGTATAAGCCCCGGTGAATGTCGGCGATAACTATAATCGTCCTAAGGTTCCGTATCCGATTTATCGGGTACGGAACGGATTGGGACGATTATGGGAGACCGTAAACAGCCCGAGAGGGTAACGTCAAAGAAGCTACCTCTTTTAACCGGAAGGTTAATTGAATCCACGACTCAAATGAGAGGCCATACGTCGTGCCCCCAGCAATGGGGTGAAGATATGGTCCTACTTAGAGGAATAGTAGAGCGTAATTCCTAAACAGATTGGGACATTCTACCGTAAGGTAGATTGCAAATTTCGCTATATGCGGGGAACCCCGGTTGTATCTGGAGCTACTTATGTACAGGCGTTTACTCAGCATTGTCTGGTAAATGATATACTGTACCTATGAGTAAAAATGCTTCCAGTGGTTCTGATGAAAATCAGAAGCCGGACAATCCGCAGGAAACGTTAGAAGTAGAGAAGTACTATTACGCTGGATTTTTTGCAGGTGAGATGTCCTGTTCGGTCATCAAAGCAGCAAATTATAATCCAGTTGGGCACTACTATTTCGCAATTGATATCACTGTTACAAACGCAGATAAGAATCTGCTACAGCGAGTCAATGAAATAGTAATGCAAGGGAGTGGAGTAATCAGTCCGGTCAAGGGAGCATTCAACCTAAGCGCGCGAGGTAAAAATCGCGTGCGGACAGTGTTAGCCTTCCTTGATCAGTATCCGATTATCGTTGGTGATCTTGCGAGAAACCGTATTGCGCTTATGAGAGATGCACTGGCATATCTCGAAGAGCATAGGGGATCACGCGGGCATCAAGAAAAGATTAAAGTAATGGATGACATACGTAAAAAGTTACGACAGATCAAAGAATCTGGAGTACCTTTGGTATCGTATGCTCAAGAATTCGTAAGTACTGACGCCATAGGTCATTTCCTAGCGGGAATACTAGATGGTGAAGGTTCTTTTGGATTCAAGAAAAGCGGCAATCATCAGGAGCCTTTTCTAGCAGTAGCTATGAAGGATCGGAAGATCATCGAGCTATTCGTAGAATTTCTACAGTACGGAAAAGTGCGTCTCCGAAGTGATGGGATGTACCATTATGAAATCAATCACTCTCAAGTACTTCAAAAAATATGTTTGTTATTCCTCACACGCTACCCACTGCAACATGCACGGCAACGTGAAAGGATGACAACGCTTCAACGGATCCTCAACGACTACACGCGAAATCCCGTATTTTCTCCAACAGAGAAAACGGGAATGATATAGTCTGAACTCTATGGCGACATAGAGAGTTTGGCTCGCGCCAAACCGCTTCATCATTAGATGGAGTCACAAGTCCACTAGGACTTAACAAGTAACAGAATGTGTCTGGTAAGTTCAGACGTGCACGAATGGCGTAATGAGTGGAAAACTGTCTCGAGGACTCGCTCGGTGAAAATGCAATACCGGTGAAGATGCCGGTTACCCGTAGTTAGACGAAAAGACCCCAGGAGCTTTACTACAGCTTGATATTGGGGCTGTGTGGTTCATGCGTAGCATAGGTGGGAGGCTTTGAAGCAGATCTTTCGGGGTTTGTGGAGCCGCCAGTGAAATACCACTCTTGAATTGTGCAGTCTCTAACCCGGTTAAGAACTAATCGGGAACAGTGTCTGGCAGGTAGTTTTAGTGGGGCGCTATCCTCAACAGCAGCGCCCATCCGACTAAAATATCAAAAACAGGAAAATATAAGTAAGGGGGACTGTATCGAGCGATCGATACAAGCAATCTGGCCATATGCTGGAAACTCCGAGTATCTTCAAGTACTCGTTCGCTTCGCGGACAGTGAAAATCTTGAAGTGCGGACAATCAGCAGGGAAGACTCGTAAGAGAACCCTCAGAGACTACATGCCAGACTCCGCGAAAGCGGATGAAGATATAGTCCGATCTGCATGGCGACATGCAGGCGCAATTCCGTGATTGCGCGCTTGAGTAATCAAGTAACATAAAGCCTAAAAAGTAACGGAGGAGTCTATTAAGGTTCTCTAGGCGCGAATGGAAACCGTGCCGATAGTGTAATGGCATAAGAGAGCTTAACTGNNAGGGGTACATCCCGNNCAGATGCGAAAGCAGAGCATAGTGAACCGATGGTNCGCCTTAGATGCGGCCAGAGATTAACGGATATAAGTTACCCTGGGGATAACAGGCTAGTTCCGCCCAAGCGTCCATAGCGACGGCGGAGTTCGGCACCTTAACGAATCGGGGTGCCATGCGAGTAATCGCATGAGCCTGGATCCCTAAGATATTGGCTCCAAATCTTAGGGATTCAAAATCATGGCTTATAACGGTGGAATCCTAATACTTTCGAGTATGGACAATACCGTGGGAAGTTCATATGAGGTATGGCGATCAAGTACAGCCAGTGCATTGCACGCCTCATTTGTAACCCCGTAGAGACTTGCTTCCTTAGCGAAGCGGAGTCGCTCTCGAGAGCGGCTAAGACGCCATCTCCTCTCAACTGATCGAGAGGATGAAGATATAGTCCGATCCTTCTAGTAATAGAAGCAAAACAATCGACAGCGATGTCGGCTCACCTTAGCGCGGGGCTGGAGAAAACATACCTTCTCTCCCTATCGGAAACGGTAGGGCAATAAACAAGCTCAAAACGGTGAAGGCTGACTCATGCAATGACCTCTTGTTTCGGAGGTCCCAAGTATTTATACTTGATGTATGAGAGCTAACGCCGTGGGAAAGGGGTGTTCTGAAGTTGAATTAGCGTATATAGCTGGTTTCCTAGATGCTGATGGCGCTATTATGGCGTGCATTGAAAAGCATATCGGAAAGCGGTTCGGGTTCCGCGTTCGAGTTTCGGTGAAAGTCACCCAACACGACCGCGAAGTTCTCGACTGGATGCGCGAGAAACTCCAGGTCGGAATAGTGCGGGCGAATCGTCCGGCGAGTGATCGTCAGACCTTTGACCTCCACATTCGTGACCGGGAGCACGTGCGCCAAGTATTACTGGCACTTATGCCCTATGTACGCGTAAAGCGTGCGCAGGCGCAGATAGCGCTCGAGATTCTCGACATAGTTGTTGAGACTCCCGAGCACGTAATTCAGAGCGCTGAGTTAGCAGACGCTTTGTCGCGGTTCAACGTCCGGTCCAAAAACCGGCGGAAGAACTTTGTGGCAAAGGTCCAAGAACATCTCTCCCCTAACGACTGAGCGCTCCCTTTTTGGAGGAGAGCGCGAGATATGCCCGGAGTAAGCGCCGGGGTATAACACGGCTTGCATCTACGGTTGTAGTGGTGACATTACAACTATGATGATGGAATAGTCTGATACTTGCGGGAACGCAAGAGAACAAAGAAATGAGGTCCCAAGCGTTTGGCTGTTCGCCAATTAAAAAGGTACGCGAGCTGGGTTCAAACCGTGAGGGGATTGAGTAGCAATACTGGATCTCCTCACCGTTTGAATCCCTTCGAGATTTCTGTTGTCAGAACTTGAAAAAGTGCGAAGTGAATGTTTTTTCGTCTTGAAATTAAGATAGAACCAACCATGACACGGCGGTCTGTTGCAGGAATGTAATAGAAGCAAATCAACTGATATCGGTAGAACCCCACGCGGGCAATACCGAGGGAAGCGCAAGCACCCGTAGAGACTGAATGTTGATCACGAAGACCTCGTGAAGTTACAGTCCGATCCTCCGAGCAATCGGAGCAAACGAAATGCGTGAGACAGGTTGGTCTCCTATCTACTACGGGCGTTGATTCTTGATGAGCGTTGCCCCTAGTAAGAAATTGCTACTTCAGAGAGAGATCTCTGATGACAACGCGGCTTATAACGGTGAAGTCTACGGCTCACCTGGTCTTAGAGTTAGATATCCCATCGGTCCGTGGATATCAACTTGCTTGAGGACCAGACTGACGCTATGATAATACCGTGGGAAGTCGATCAAGTAGTACCAAAGATACAAATCTTGCTTATATCGCAGGGTTTCTTGACGGTGATGGAAGCTTAATGCTCCAGGTCAAGAAGCGAAGCGATTCCGGAAAAGGTGTGCGATTTATGGCGACCATATGTCTTTATCAAGACACGCGCCACGAAGAACCCCTCCTCTGGATTCAAAAGCAGGTTAAGTGCGGGTATATATCCCGCAGGAACGATGGTATGACAGAGGTGCGCATTAATGGTTTCTCTCAAGTTCGAGGGATACTAGAGATGCTTCTGCCATATATTCGTTTCAAGCGTGTGCAGGCGCGGGCGCTTCTAAAAGCATGTCTTATGCTTGAGAAGCAAACGTTGCGCACTCTTAGCCAGCGCGATATACGCACTATTGTTGATCTGATCCTCCTCATACAGCAAGAAAACTATATGAGTAAGGGAAGACGGACAAAAGAAGACTTGTATCAACTACTTGGTTTGACCCCGTAACGACTTGAGTTGAAAGACACTCAGACTCATGCGATGAGGAATCGTTCCAAAGAGAACGACAGCACGCATGGGTAAGATGCCGCCATCCTCTTTCTATCCAATACAATCGCAGTGGTATGCGAAGGATAGAACGGATGAAGATATAGTCTGTGCTCCCGGAAACGGGGGAATACACGACGAGAGGACCGGGGTGAACTGACCTCTGGTCTACCAGCTGTTCCGCCAGGAGCATCGCTGGGTAGCTATGTCGGGATGGGATAACTGCTGAAAGCATATAAGCGGGAAGCCCACTCAAAGATTAGGAATCGTTATGAGACACCTAGCAGACTACTAGGTTGATAGGCTCTAGATGTACGCACAGCAATGTGTTCAGTCGAGGAGTACTAATATGTCCAATGGTTCCGGTGCGGAATTCTGTGTGTCACTTAACTTATTTGTTTGCATACCTTACATGTTCGTATTTCCGGAAACATAAACGCGCCCGGAACGCTGGTGATTCATCGGAGGGGCCATACCCGTTCCCATTCCGAACACGGCAGTCAAGCCCTCTTGAGCCGATGGTACTCCGTAAGGGGGAGAGTAGGTTGTCGCCAGCGTTCCGGGCG
>C687J35021_10003587_pt1 | contig 10626 bp, 10 predicted proteins | sample RifCSPhighO2_12_FD_35021 | JGI IMG/M metagenome (IMG submission 35021)
GCGTTTCGCGCGTAGCCTGGATATGATTCTGTCATAATGGCAATACTATACATTCAGTTTGTTACGTACACAAGCAAGAGCGTTACGGATGTGTGCGGAACGGGCGTAAAGTTAGCGTAGTACCACCCACCGCCCGATCAATGACGATCTGGGTGGTGGGTGGTGTTAGACCTAGAATTCATGATTTGATACAGCTATACATTGACTTTTTATAAGTATTTATGTTAATACTTGCATAAGTAGCGTATGGTGCGTTACATGAGACCGGAAGGTTCCTTTACATGAACAAGCTGATCAAGAGCGCGATTGCTGGAGTGTTTCTCGGATCCATCCTCGCCACTACTGCATGCGGTGATTGGCGGTCGAATGACGAGATCAACGCGGAAAACGCGAGAATGTCTCTCGAAGTTTGCCAGGATGGCGAAGTTCTTCACTTACTAGAACCCCAAACGGACACGCGTGATGGAGTAAAGACTGTCACTCTGCCTCCGAATGGAGTGAGTGACGTCGGCGACTTTTGGTTGACTGATGGTCAATCCTGGTCGCCGGACAGAACACCAAAAGCGACGGAAGAAGATCCGAACCCAAAGACTGAGTTTGGCCACTTCTATCAGACGGATGTCGAGTTTCGTTACGTTCTCAAACGGGACAAGACTATCGCTCGGCTGTACATCAAGCCGGAGAATGGTGCAGGGCAAGAACTCTCCCCGGCTATCCAGCCGGGATCGGAAGGCTCACTAACCTTCGATCCGAAGGTTTACGCCGAATCTTACATGCTTGGCGGCAATTATTACATGGCGCCCGAGATCGAGTCAATATCGGTCTGCACCAAGTAGCACCATCGCTGCATTCACGAATCCTCTTACGGGAGGGTTCGTGAGCAGAACAAAAAAGTGAATACATAATTGACTTTTTTGTTCTGAATGTACGGAGTATACTAAAGCTATATCCCCGCGACACACACTAGCAATCTGTTGCGAAGCGTCCCTCCGGTGGAATCATTCAATTGTCTTCGGATTTTAGCTAGAAACGGGCGGAAAGACGGGCAATACAATCAGATAATCGTTTCCTTAAACAATGGTAAGGATATTTTGATATGAATGATGAGCTTTTTTTGAACGAACGAATAGATGTAGTGGCAACCTTTGGTGCGGGGCTAAACCCGTGTGTACCCATCCGATTTCGGCGAGCAAACGGACGAGTAATAGAGGTGAAAGAAATAGGACTACGGCATCCGACGGAAAAGGGGCGGCGGACTGTCCATGTGTTTGATGTAACCGATGGCGAAGCTGATTACCGTATAGAACTGGATTCGGAGCGGTTGGTATGGCATTTGACGCGCGAGGGCGATCGATCATGACGATGTTGCTCGCAGATATTATTAACGAACGCAAAAAATGGTTAAACGAGTGTTCGCAAATACGTGTCAAAACCCATCAAGACAGCTTCGCTCCAGGTTTGAGCGAGGGGTTTGACACCTCGACAAACTTGGGCTGCAGATGTCCTGCTGTTTTCCGATACGATTTACTCGACGCACGTGGAGCGAACCTATGGGCGTAAACGAACACTACAATCCAGAAATCCCACTGGTCATGCATATCGATCTGAACAGTTGCTTTGCGACGGTGGAGCAGCAAGCGCGGCCGATGCTGCGGGGTCGTCCGGTGGCGATTGTGAATAGGCGAACGGAACACACGATGATCGTGACGGCTAGCTATGAAGCGAAGGCGCAGGGCGTGACGCTAGGGATGAAATTAAAGGATGCCAAAAAGATCTGTCCGGGACTAGTGGGTATTGAAAGTGACCCGGCGAAATACCGATTCGTCTATCACAAGATGATGGATATTATGAGTGATTATTCGGCACATGTGCGTATGAAATCTATTGACGAAGGCGTGATTGATTTTCATGAGGCAACTGACACCATGAAGCGACGCGGATTGATCGATATTGGGTTTGAAATTAAACAGCGGCTGCGTGATGAAATAGGCTGTGCGATGCGCTGCAACGTCGGAATAGCGACGAATAGGTTTTTGGCAAAGACAGCGGCGAGCCTCCATAAACCGGACGGACTAGATGTCATTGACTGCAAAAATCTACGACAGACATACGGCACGTTAGCGTTAACCGACCTAACGGGAATTGCCCATCGCAACGAAGAACGATTAAACGCGGTGGGAATTATGACGCCACTGCATTTTTTGGATGCAGATGCTCAGATGTTAAAAAGTATGGTGTTCAAAAGCATCAATGGGTATCAATGGCATCAGCGATTGCGTGGCTGGGAGGTTGATAACGTCGACTATGATCTAAAGACAGCTGGGCGGCAGTTTGTACTGGATGGGTATAATATGCCGTACGATCAAATACTAAAACGGCTTCATCATTTGTGTGAAGCAACCGGCAAAAAAATTCGGTCGCAAGGTAAAATAGCACGTGGTGTGTTGGTGTGGGCGACAACGCATAAAGAACCAGGTACACAAAAACAAACTGGCCGAGGTGGTTGGGAAGAGCAGCGTGGTAGTCGGTACTGGCATGCCCGTCACATGGCGACGATGCCATTCTTTTCGGATCAGGCAATCTACGCACAAGCAAAACATATGTTTGCGAACGCGCCGCCGTTGATTCGGACGATTGGAGTTAGTGTATATGAACTGAGTGATGACAATGACCCGCAACTTAGCTTATTTGGCGATGAACTTGCGCGCGAACGCCACATTACGAGTGCCGTCGATGAAATCAATGACCGATATGGAAAACACGTGATTCACAGTGCCGACACATTAGGTACTGGTCATAACGTCAAAGAAAAGATTCCGTTTGGCAGTACTCGCTATTTATAGATTGTATTGACGACCTTCGTAATATGCCTGGTAAAGATCGAATAGCTGCTGCTGGTGTTTGGCAACGCCTTTTTCGTCTGGCGATACGATTGCATGACCAACATTCCATTCGGCTGGAATGGTTTTTGAATATAGCGGGAGGCCATTGCTATCGGCTATTTCTTGGGGAACTTGCACGGCTTTATCCAGATCAATCACATCGTCACTAGCACTTTCGACTACTGCGATGCTTTTTAGGTTGAGATCTGCGGGGTCTTTTTTGAAGTTATCCACGAGTACGAGGTAGTTGGCGAGCGCCCACAATGAAAAGCCTTTGCCATCTGGTTCGGTTGAACTATTGGCGAGGATGTGTGAACCGTATAGTTTTTTCAGGATGGGGAGCTGCCATTTTGGTGCTTGCGATGCTGCTGGTTCGTAGAATGGTGACAATGCAAGCAATCGAGTGACTTCGGGGCGATATTCGGCAGCCCAGGTTGCAACGACCGCGCCGCCTGATAGGCCGATAACCCCAACTTCATTACCTAGTCCGGTTGCGATAGTGACTGACTGATTGGCATAGTTGACAAGATCGAGTGAACGGACATCTTTGTGACCCTGAGAATCATTCGTGCCATGATACGGCGCTAGTGGAATATAGACGTTGTATCCAGCATCAAATAACTGTTGTCCGAATGCTTTGAACTGTGCTGAACAGGCCGTTATGCCATGAAACAGGATGACAGTCTTTGCAGTCTTTTCGTTGTGGGTCATTAGCTGAGATGTACAGTCGTCTGTAACGGCAGCTGCTTTTTGGGTAGCGACCAGCGACTCGATTTGTTTGACTGACTGCTGATACGTATTTGTAGCTGGTGTACTGTTTTGCAGCTGCTTGTTCGTTGTCGGCCAAAAGTAAAATGCAAGTGCGGCAGTGATGAAAATGATAGCGATGCCGGCAAGGCTGTAGAGTAGATACTTCATGGATAATCCTATTGCTAATAATGTTAGCTACAGTATGGCCTAGCGAGCCACGACTGACAATAGGCGGTGTATACTAAATGTAGTATGAATAAACGAGTCATCACGGTCATGGCGGCAATAGGTGGTACGGTTGGCGCATCGATCCCAATGTTGGTTGGTGATAGTGCGCTGCTTGATGGGTGGACTGTATTGGGCGGGCTAATTGGTGGCCTGGCTGGTATCTGGCTTGGCGCGTGGCTATCAAAGCGATACTAGCCATGCCGAACTATGTTGTTGCAGTCAGTGGCGGAATCGATTCGATGGTGTTATTGGATGCGCTACAAACCAACCGCACTATCGGAGGTATTGATCCATGGAAGCAGCTTGCAAAAGCCGACCTAATCATTGCTCATTTTGATCATGGTATCAGGCAAGATTCGCGACAAGATGCGCGGTTCGTCGCAAGCGTCGCTGAGCGTATGGGTATACTGTTTGAATCGGCACGTGAAGAACTAGGCCAAGGTGCAAGTGAAGAACTAGCACGCGATCGTCGCTATGTATTTTTGAGGTCAGTCGCCCAAAAACACAACGCACAATTGATCACCGCCCATCATGAAGGCGATGTCGGTGAAACAATCGCTATTAATCTGACACGTGGCACGGGATGGCGTGGCGTGGCGGTACTCGACACGCCTGGGGTTAATCGACCGCTACTGTGCGTGACAAAACAAGAAATCAGAGAGTATGCAGATGCACATTCGATTCTATGGCATGAAGATAGTACGAATACCGACACGCGGTATTTACGAAATGCATTACGTCAAAAAATGGCCGAATCTGATGATGTGATACGTCAATTGGCCGCTCTACGAAGTCGACAAATAGAGATTAAGCGACATGTTGATAGTGAGACAGAACGCTTTATTTCTACAGTGTCACATTCACGCTATTTCTTTGGTCATTGCGGTGACGCGGTTGCAGTCGAGTTGTTGCGAGCTATTTGTATGAGGGACGGCGGAGGGAATAGCTTGACGATTCCGCAGCGTCTGCGAGTACTTCATGCTATTAAAGTAGCAAAACCAGGGACGGTCATCGAAGCTGGCGATGGTGTGTTGGTTCGGTTTACACGAGCTGAATTTGTTGTGGCCAAGGCGTGAAAAGTGCTATTATGATGGGAGTGGGAATTTTCTATCGTATGTGAGTTCAGAAAGGAACAGTAACGACAGTATGGCAACAAAAAGCAAGTCACCAAAAAACAAATCTTCCAATTGGATTCGCCTCGGGCTTTTCTGGGCTATTGTTGTTATCGGCGTTTTAACGATTATTGCAGTCGTATCGCCACAGACAGCCCTTAAGGATGTCCCATTATCAGAAGTAATCAAGCGCGCTAATAACGGTCAGATCGCACGTATTGATATTCAGGGAAACTCTATTAAAGTAACACCGAAGGGTTCGAATGAGCCAACAGAGACATCGTTCAAAGACGGTGGGAGTAGTATTTACGAACAGGGATTGAAGCAGGATAGCGGCGCAACGGTCAATGTCATGCCGCCAGCGCAAACAGGCGAGATTCTTTGGAATATCGCGATTATTGTGATTCCGGTGCTCATTATTGTTGGATTCTTTCTGTTTATGATGCGTCAAGCACAGGGTCAGAACAATCAAGCGATGGGATTTGGCAAATCAAAAGCAAAGCTGTATGGACTTGATAAAGAAAAAGTTGTCTTTGATGATATTGCCGGTAACGAAAGTGCCAAGCAAGATCTGGAAGAAGTTGTTGATTTCTTGAAACATCCAAAAAAATACGAAGAACTTGGCGCAAAGATTCCAAAAGGTGTGCTGCTGGTCGGTAACCCAGGTACCGGTAAAACGATGCTGGCACGCGCTGTTGCGGGTGAGGCTAATGTACCGTTCTTTAGTATATCTGGGTCTGAGTTTGTCGAAATGTTTGTTGGTGTTGGTGCTAGCCGTGTTCGTGATTTGTTTGCAAAAGCCAAAAAGAACTCACCGGCAATCATCTTTATCGACGAAATTGACGCCGTAGGTCGCAAACGTGGTAGTGGTATGGGCGGTGGTCATGATGAACGCGAACAAACGCTTAATCAGATATTGGTAGAAATGGATGGATTTGAGACGGGCACGAATGTGATCGTTCTAGCCGCAACAAACCGTGCGGACGTATTGGATCCTGCGTTGCTACGACCAGGCCGATTTGATCGCCGTACAAATATCCTGTTGCCAGAACGACGAGACCGCGAAGCAATTTTGAAAGTTCATTTCAAAAAGAAGCCAACCGATAGTACTGTAAACCTTGATAAACTAGCGGCAAAGACTGCAGGATCGAGCGGTGCCGACCTTGCAAACATCGCCAACGAAGCAGCAATTATTGCAGCACGTGCAAATCGCAAGAAAATCACGAACGATGATCTGACAGAAGCATTCGAAAAGGTTGCGATTGGACCAGAGCGAAAAGCAAAGGTGATGAGTGATAAGGAAAAAGAGCTCACAGCGTATCATGAAGCTGGGCATGCGATCGTCGGTCATATTTTGCCTGATAGTGATCCTGTTCATAAGGTTACGATTATTCCACGCGGTGGAACTGGTGGTGTGACATGGTTCTTGCCGCCAGAAGACAAGAGCTACACAAATGTCTACGAATTCAAAGATATCTTAGCGCGGGCTATGGGTGGTCGTGTTGCCGAAAAGATTCTGTATGGTGCGGATGGTATTACGACTGGTGCTGGGTCTGACTTGCGCAAAGCAACTGAAATCGCACGAGACATGATTATCGAACAGGGTATGGGTACGAAATTACGTGACCAAGTATTCCATGACGATAACGGTGGCATGGTGTTCGATAAGATGACACATGAGCGTCCATACAGTGATGACACTGCGAAAGAAATTGACAAAGAAGTAGAGCAGTTGATCAAAGAAGCATCTCGTCGTGCCGAGGTGGTGATTATGCAAAACCGAAAGAGCTTGGATAAACTTGCGGCTGCACTACTGGAAGAAGAAACGATCAACGAAGAGCGTGTGAATGAACTTCTAAAGGAATCGAAACTGCCAAAAGAAGCGCAGCTATATGCAGCTGCATAATCTAGAGACTATCTATGAGTAGAATGCGGAGTGTGGTCGCGAGAGCTAATAAGCAGCTAACTGTCCAGTTGGCTGCTACTCTATTGGCTGGATCGACACTTGTTTCGTTAGTTCTCGGACTGTTCAGAGATCGTCTGCTGAACAGTGCGTACCTGCCGACAGAATCGGCCGGACTTCCTGGGTATCCATCTGGGATTGATGCGTATACGGCTGCATTTATGGTACCCGATTTTATGTTCTTTATATTGGTATCTGGTGCGCTAAGTGTGACATTTATTCCTGTGTTTAATCAGCGTCTGGGTGCTGGTAACAAAAAGTCCGCATGGGAATTGTCAACGAGCATGATTAATTTCATGGCGCTGATTACGCTTGTCACGAGTGTATTGATTATTATTTTTGCTGATCCGCTGATCCGCTATGTGATCGCTCCTGGCCTGAATGAATCAGCGATGGGGTTGGCGATCAGCATGACCAGAGTCATTGCGGTAAATCCGTTTCTGTTTGCCATCGCAACGGTGATCGCAAGTATTCAGCAGGCAGTTGGGCGGTTTACATTTTATGCGCTCGCACCAACAATATACAACATTGGTATTATCATTGGGTTGCTTGTATTTACCAATGGTATTACTATTTTTGGCTGGGAGGTTTTCGAGGGTGGCATTATGGGAGTTGCACTTGGTGTGGTGCTGGGTTCAATCATGCAGCTTATCGTCAGTAGTATTGGCCTGCTTGGACTCGGGTTTGATTACAGGTTCAAGATCTACTGGAAAAACAAAGGGTTTAGAAAAGTCTTATCGTTACTACCTGCACGCTCACTTGACCAAGGAATGGACTATTTGGTGGGGATTGTCGAAACTAACCTGGCGTCACGTATGGCCGAAGGGACGCTGCGTATCTATAATCAGGCAACGACACTGCATATGGCACCAATCAATCTGATTGGCGTAGCGATCAGTACGGCGGCATTTCCAAAGATGACTGAGCGCCTTAGTCAAGGTCGACCTGATTTGTTCCGCTCAGAACTTCAAACGATACTACGGGTGATCATATGGTTGGCGATGCCGGTCGCCGCAGTGACGTTTTTTGCGCGAGGTTATTTAGCGAACTTCATGAAAAATGGTGGCGAACCGCTGATGGCTGGACTGCTGGGTGCATTAGTTGTTGCGATTTTGTTTCGTTCAATATATTTTATTGCGGCACGAAGTTTTTATGCACAGCAAGATACAAAAACGCCCCTCATCATATCTATTTTTGCAATCACGCTGAATATAACACTGGCCGTCTGGTTTACGATGAAGCATGGGATGGGTGCGTATGGCTTGGCGTACGCACAGTCGATCGTGTCGGTGTTTGAAGTGTTGATACTATTCGCTGTCATGCAAGTCCGTATCAAGGGCATCTTTGATGCTCCACTGCTACGTGCAATTTGGCGGATGTTCCTTGCGACATTGGTGATGAGTGTTGCGAGCTATACGACGCTTCAAATATTCCAGCTTCAAAACAACGACCAAAGTTTCTTTGCGACATTCCCGAAGTTCGTTATTATTGTCGTTGTGAGTGCGATTGTCTACCTGGGGATGAGTAAGCTGCTTAAATTAGGTGAAGCCGACCCAGTTATTTCGCGGCTTAGGCAGTTGTTGTTTGCGCGTGCTCGCTAACTAACCAATAAACTGGTATAATTAACCTCTAGTATATGACTCAAGAACAGATTAGAAATTTTTGTATTATCGCTCATATCGACCACGGCAAGTCGACGCTTGCTGATCGTATGATGGAAATGACGAGCACCGTCCAAAAACGCGACATGAAAAGCCAGCTGCTTGATAGTATGGATCTTGAACGTGAAAAGGGAATCACTATCAAATTGGCGCCGGTTCGTATGACGTACAAAGACTACGATCTTAATCTAATAGACACACCTGGCCATGTTGACTTTAGTTATGAAGTATCTCGATCTCTAGCGGCGTGCGAGGGTGCTGTCTTGGTTGTTGATGCCAGTCAAGGGATTCAAGCGCAGACACTTGCGAATGTGTATCTGGCGCTTGCGGCGGACTTAACGATTATTCCAGTGCTAAATAAAATAGATTTGCCAGCGGCGGATGTACCGCGCGTTAGCGCAGAAATCATTAATTTACTAGGATGCAGTGAATCTGACATTTTAAAAATTAGTGCAAAGACTGGCGAGGGCGTTATTGAAGTGCTTGATGCGATTATCGACCGCATCGCACCACCTTCGGGTTACGAAGACTCACCAACCCGTGCGCTTATATTTGATAGCTACTATGACGATTATCGTGGTGTGATTCTGTATACTCGCGTAGTCGACGGTACAATAAAAAAAGGTGACACAATTGAAATGCTTGCGACGGGTGCGAGTGGTATTGCATTAGAGGTAGGATCGTTGAATCCAATGATGACACCAGGTAGCGATATCAGTACGGGTGAGATTGGTTACATCGTGACTAACCTAAAGACGACGCGTGACGCGCGCGTTGGCGACACAGTGACTGTACGTAGGCACAAAGCCGAAGAGATGCTTCCTGGCTATCGTCAAGTAAAACCATTTGTGTATGCTGGGTTTTTCCCAATTAGCAATGAAGATTACAATGATCTCAAAGAGGCGGTTGAAAAACTAAGTCTAAGCGATAGTGCATTGCAATTTGAACCAGAAAACTCACCAGTTTTAGGTTTTGGGGTCAGGATTGGTTTTCTGGGGTTACTACACATGGATATCGTTCGTGAGCGATTAGAGCGTGAGTATAATTTAGATCTTGTTGTCACAAATCCATCAACTGATTACCAAGTTGTGTTATCGAGTGGCGATGAACTTGATATTAAATCTGCGTCTGATCTACCTGATGTTAGTAAGATTGATGAAATTCGCGAGCCATGGATCAAAGGCGAAATTGTCGTTCCAAAAGAATATATTGGATCAGTGATCCAGCTGATCGTGAATAAACGTGGCCAACAAAAGAATCTTAGTTATATTGATGAGCGAGCGTTGATCAGTTTTGAGGCGCCACTTGCTAATTTGTTGACTGATTTTTATGATCAATTAAAGAGTGTTACTAGCGGTTATGGTAGCTTTAATTACGATCTTGATACGTATCGTGTTGAAGATCTTGTTCGTGTTGATTTTTATGTCGCTGGCGAGATTGTTGATGCACTGTCTGTCATGGCACACCGAAGCGAAGCGGACGGGCTTGGCCGTGTGATCGTTAAAAAACTGAAAGATGTGATTCCGCGGCAAAACTTTCAAGTGAGTCTGCAGGCGGCGATTGGTGGACGGTTTATCGCCCGTGAAGATCTGAGCGCATATCGAAAAGATGTCACAACTGGGTTGTATGGTGGCGATGTTAGCCGAAAAAAGAAAGTCCTTGCAAAACAGGCAAAAGGTAAAAAGCGCATGAAGCGATTTGGCAAAGTGGATATTCCTTCCGAAGCATTTACGGTGATGCTAAAGCGCGAGTAGCTTTGCTATACTTAAATGATGATAGATATAGAATCTTTAGTTACATCCTATCAGCCTCCTGCGGAGGCTATTGCGGTAGTGCGTACCACCCGCATTACACTTCTTGTTGGAATTTCAGGAGCAGGAAAAGATACGATCAAAACACAACTGCTACAGAATGATGATTATATGGACATTGTGTCGCATACAACCAGGCAACCGCGAAGCAACAATGGCATCGAAGAAGTCGACGGTGTTGATTATTCATTCATTGATATGGCGGCAGCCGAAAAAATG
>C687J35021_10003589_pt1 | contig 10624 bp, 4 predicted proteins | sample RifCSPhighO2_12_FD_35021 | JGI IMG/M metagenome (IMG submission 35021)
TTTCAATTATATTGTATTAATACGAGACCCTAAATAATTTTCTTACTTTAAGTACTTTATCAATTCATACTAAAAATTTATTTGATACAACATCAAATAATAAAAATTATCTCAAAAAATATCCTTCGCAAAACACGTATAAAAAAGTTCCAGAAAAATTCTGGAGCTCTGGAATTTTTAGAAGAAGAAGAAAACTTTTCCTTCTGTCCTTAATACAATACAATTAACTTTTCATTTATATTGTATTAAGATGAGGACCTAAATAATTTTTAAATAAAAGTACGTATATTAAGAATTAGTATACATTTATTTGATACAATATCAAATAATGAAATTTATCTCAAAAATATCCTTCGTCGCCTTGCGGCACGTACAAAAAAGCTCTGGAATTTTTCTGGAGCTCTAGAAGAAGAAAACTTTTCCTTCGGCCCTTAATACAGTATAATTAACTTTTTAATCTAAATGTATTAATAGGAGACCCTAAATATTTTTTAATAAAAAGGTACATTTATCGACTTATACCAAGAGTTTATTTGGGGTGTATCAAATAATGAAATTTATCTCAAAAAATATCTCTTGTAAACACTCACAAAAAAAGCTCCAGAATTTTTAGAAGAAGAAGAAGATACGGAGCGCGAAGAAGAAGAGTTTTCATTCGGTCCTTAATACAATACAATTAACTTTTTAATTTAAATGTATTTATACGGGTATCTAAATATTTTTTATCTTTTAAGTACTTTATCAATTCTTAGTATATATTTATTTGATATTGTATCAAATAAATAGAATTATCTCAAAAATATCCTTCGTAAAACACGTACAAAAAGCTCTGGAATTTTTCTGGAGCTCTGGAATTTTTAGAAGAAGAAGAAGAAGAAGAAGAAGAGTTTTCTTTCGGTCCTTAATACAATATAAATAACTTTTTAATTGTATTGTATTAATACGAGACCCTAAATAATTTTCTTATTTTAATCATTTTATCAACTTATACTAAGAGTTTATTTGGCAGAGTATCAAATAATCAAAATTATCTTAAAAATATCCTCCGTCGCCTTGCGGCGCGCACAAAAAGCTCTAGAATTTTTCTGGAATTTTCTAGAAAATTAGAATTTTTAGAAGAAGAAGAATTTTCCTCTGGTGCTTAATAGAGTATAATTAAGTTTTTAATTGTATTGTATTTATACGGGTACCTAAATAATTTTTACCTTTTGATCATTTAGTTATATTGTATTAAGTATTTATTTGATATTATATCAAATAATGAAAATTATCTCAAAAAATATCCTTCGCAAAACACACACAAAGCTCTGGAATTTTTCTGGAGCTCCAGGGTTTTTTCAGAAGAAGAAGAAGAAGAAGAGTTTTCCTTCGGTCCTTAATACAATATAAATAACTTTTTAATTGTATTGTATTAATACGAGACCCTAAATAATTTTCTTATTTTAATCATTTTATCAACTTATATTAAGAGTTTATTTGATAAAATGATTAAAATAATGAAATTTATCTTAAAATATCTCTTGCAAAAGACTCACAAAAACTCCACTTTGGATCTCTAGAATTTTTAGAAGAAGAAGAAGAAGTTTAATTTTTCTCCGGTACTTAATACAATATAAATAAAAAGTTAATTGTATTGTATTAATAAGGGTACCTAAATAATTTTTATCTTTTAAGTACTTTATCAATTCTTAGTATGCCGTTATTTGATACAGTATCAAATAATGAAAATTATCTTAAAAATATCCTTCGTAAAACACGCGCAAAAAAGCTCCAGAATTTTAAAGATGTTTTAGAAGAAGAAGTTTAATTTTCCTCAACTCCTTAATAGACTATAAATAACTTTTTAATCTAAATGTATTAATAAGGGACCCTAAATATTTTTTTTACATTTTAAGTACTTTATCAATTCTTAGTACATATTTATTTGATACGGTATCAAATAATCAGAATTATCTCAAAATTATCCTTCGTAAAACACTCACAAAAGAGTTCCAGAATTTTAAAGATGTTTTAGAAGAAGACGAAGAAGAAGACGAAGATGAAGAAGAAGATGAAGAAGAAGATGAAGAAGAAGAGTTTTCATTCGGTCCTTAATACAATACAATTAACTTTTTATTTATATTGTATTAATGAAGACCCTAAATAATTTTCTTACTTTAAGTACTTTATCAATTCATACTAAGAGTTTATTTGATGCAACATCAAATAATCAAAATTATCAAAAATATCCTTCGTAAAACACACACAAAAAGCTCTGGAATTTTTCTGGAATTTTCTAGAAAATTAGAAGTTTAAAGATGTTTTAGAAGAAGAAGAAGAAGACGAAGACGCGAAGCGCGAAGAAAACTTTTCCTTCGGTCCTTAATACAATACAATTAACTTTTTAATTTAAATGTATTAATAGGAGACCCTAAATAATTTTTAAATAAAAGTATATTTATCAACTTATACTAAGAGTTTATTTGATACACCCCAAATTATCTCAAAAAATATCCTTTGGTCCTCATTCCTACGGTACAGTATAATTAACTTTTTAATCTAAAAGTAATTCATGGTGATTGTACTAATCAAATCAATCATTCAACTATATAGTTGAATGAAATACACTCAGGAATAATTAATTCCTAGGAAAACGGTGTAAATTAGGACGACGGCCTAATGTAGGAGCAGATCGAACAAGTGAAGCAGCATCTTCTCGTTCTAATGATCGTTGAATGGCTGCTTGAAGCTCATCATCTTCTCGAGTTTGAGTTGAAGAGGCAGCTTCTGGAGTTTGACTTGAAGAAGCTGCTTCTGGAGGAGATTCTTCTTGTTCTAAAGATTGTTGAAGTGCTTGTTGTAATTGTGCTTCTTCGCGTCGACTAATAATAGTAGCTCGAGATACTCCAGGTCGAGCTCGTTGGGTAGGACGTTGAGCAAGTGGAGCGGTGGGTAATTCAATATCTAAATCTTTAGCCATCATAACTTGAGACTTGAAACAAGTTGGTTCATGTTCCCAATCTTCTTCTGTGGGAATTTGAATATGGTTTATTTCGAAAGCCAAAGTTAGTAGTTCTTTGAAGGAAGGACTCATACCGGGCCACAACCTCTTGAATACTGAAAAACTACTATTAGTATCTCTCAAGTCTTTCAAAGTTGGAGATACTTCAGCTACGAAAGTATTCTCGAGATCTTCCACCAATGTTTCGTTATCTATAGGAGGAAGACGTTCAACGTTATCAAATAGAGGATCGTCGTGATCAAATACTGTCTGAAGTCCATGAAACTCTTTACCTTCATCTGTGTTAAATGTTGTTGCTACAGCAATAGTTTCGTAATGTCCAGGGACCGAAGCAATCATAACTACATTTCTCTCATTTCCTTCTCTCATTGTTGTGAATTGGAAAATAGTTTCATTTTCCCAGGGTTGATAAAGATTGATATCAACTCCTACAAATTCAGTTAGGAAAATAATAAGTTCTTGACCAGAATAATGACCACCCGCTTGAATTGCTGCAGCGGTTCCTTCTTCTGAGAAATCGAAGTCAAAAGTATCAATAACACGAGGGTCGATCACTCCTGTTCTCAATGGAGTAACTGGATCTCGAATACGTTCATCGCAAGCTCGTTGATATTGAGCTAATTCCATAAAATATTGAATTGGTAAACGACCATTATTTATGAGAGCCCAATAGGAATAAATGCTATCTTCTAGCATAGGTTCTTTTATTTTATCACCAATATCCCATCGAAGAGATTTAGCAGCCAAAGTTTTCTCAGCGGTTCTGTTCAATAGAGAATATCTTTCGGAAACTGCATTCAAGAACGCATGATACAAACAATTACCATCACCGATAGTATTGTAACGAACTAAGCTTGCATCAGCCCATGTTGCGGAGATTCTTTCAACCTTATGACGACCCATCATACCTAATCGATGTCCAGGATCAACAGGAATTATTTCAGGTTCGGGTAATCCAGCTCCGCATTCACCTGAATCACACGGTCCATCTCTGATACAAGCTCCTTGTACAAATTCTACATTAGGTTCATCACTTAAAGGGTCTGTTTCATCGGTATCACTTGAAGGTTCAATAATTTCGTCACTCCCAAGTCTAGACATTTTATTTTTCGTTTTATTTTTATTCACGACAGTAATTCTTTCCGTGTCGATATTTGTAATTCTTCCGTAACTATATAAACTTGTTAAAACTTTCTCACCTGGATTTAAGAATGTTTCTTTCGTTGCACTTTCTTTGGTTAATGTTCCGCCTAGTAACGTAGCTAAGTCGTCAAGTTTAGCTAGATATTCTATTTGTTCACCAACAATACTATCAGGTATTACTATTCTAATCTTTTGCCCGTGACCCTTTTCTGGATGTCGTTCAAGCATTTGAATAGTTACTTCTCCTAATTCTAAACGATCAAGAATTGCTCCACCCATTGTCGGATTGAAACTCTGTTCAACTGAATCACCATCCATAGTTAAGAAAATTACTTCACCATCGGGTTTAATATTGTTTAGGATAACATCAGTTAAACATTGGAGCATATCGAAGTCTTTCCAAAAGAAAGTTAACGACAACATCATAACTACGTAATCTACTTTACCTTCTGGGACAAAAGCTTGAACAGCGGCAGTGATATCTTCAACATCTTCTCCTCCATTTCCTAAAAGTTTAACCTTAGTAATTCCCTTTTTATGCGTTGAGGATTGTTTGAAACGTCTGATAAATTCTTTTCTATGATCTGCATCAGGTTCAACTGCAACTACATAGGACAAATCGGGCCATTTGTCAATATCTCCACCATTACCACTACCAATATCCAAGATTGAAGAACCTGGTTTCATTGATCGAAATAATTCTCGTTTAATTCTGTTATGATAACGTCTCATTAGTAAAGTTCCTCCACCTCGAAGAGTCTTTTCTTCAACTGGACGATGAGCTAAATCCCAAGTATCGTTAACTACATCATCAACATTTGGATTTTGTTTATCATAACGAATTCTAGTAGCTTTCAAGGAATATTGTCCGTTAGGATCGTAAGCGAATTCAACAATTGTTCCATTTGGTACAAAACCATTTTGGTTCAAAAGAGGATCTTTCGGATCAGCACCATTCTCCCATTTTAATGGATAGTATAGAGTACCAAACCATTCTGAATCTTGTTTTCCCTTTCCTGATGTATATAAAGCTATAACACCGTTTGGTCCAGTTGCAATACGAAGATCAATTGTTAATTCTCGCGAATGCTTCCACTTACAAATATCTGCAAACTTAGTTAGAGATCTTTTATATATTGGAGGTTTATCTCTGCCTTGCCAAGGATCATATGGAGCAAAATCTGGAATAATCATTAACCCGTCATTTTCATAAGGTAATGTATCTAATCCATCAAGTACTTCATTCATTCGATCAAAGAAGTTTTCTTCATTTAAACCTTTGAAGGATTTACACTCTAAATAGATCATGGGTTTATCAAAGCGTTCAACAATTTGATTTGCCACTTCCATCCTCTTAGAATGAGATGTTCTACGAATTGCACCCCTTGTCTTGTAGAAAGAAAGACAATCAAAGATATACATAACATGAGAACGAGCATGAAATATATTCAAGAAAGAACCATCCTCTCGACGTTTACGGGTATCAATTGGGATATATTCTCCTTCTAAAATGATATCCTTAAGTTTCTCATATCTTTCATCTCGATGAATCAAATTATATTCAAACGAAGGAAAAACTATCCACATACCAGCCTTACTAAAGACTAATATTTTTCTAATACCATCAGCTTTGTCAGTTACAAAATATATTCCATTACGATTTCCAACTATTCCTCCATGTACTAAATCGTTCATTTGTAAATTTCTTCCATCATTGAAATATTTACGATTTACAAAATTACCGTGCTTTTCAGTATCATTTGAAAGAATCATGTTTAGATTGAGATTCAAATCCTTAACTTCCGAAACTGTATAGATATTGTCGGTCCAATATGCAATTCTGAAAACTTCTTCAATTACATCATTAAACTGTTCAATTGATTTAACCGTAGGGGGTTCGAGTAATTCAACTTCTAATTCATAAGAAACCTCGAGAGATCCTTTAATAGTCATCTCTACTCTCGATAAATCTATTTTAGAATTACCCAGTTGAACAGAATGTCTTCGGATATATCTAATAACTACGGGGTTACCCAATTCTGCTAATTCTTCGGCTGTATAAGGTTCAACTGTCTCTTCTGTTGAAATAGATATACGAATGTTATATTCATAAATATCTAAATTACCATTTTCAAAATCAGGGTGATCAATACGATCTTTATATGTCCATTCGTCCGCTTTAGTTCCTTTAGTTGCACTTCGGTGTCTCAACCCGTTATTCCATTTATGGTCTATGTATTCGGTATAATCTTTTCCAACTTCTTGTCTCTCAATATAATCCTTGACTCTAGTATATATAGAAGAATGAATTTTAGAATCTAGGCCTCTTTTACCTTGTTCATTTGGCTTTCCAAACCTACCAAATCTGGCTTCTATCTCCGTCATAGTATTATCTCGATCTACCGGAATAGCATTTAAAATTTGTCTAGTTCTCGGGATGATGGGCATTTTAACTTGAGCTTTTGATTTTTTTACTCGTAGAAAATGTCACACAATTTTCGTACTTCATACTTTTAAATTTTATATTTGTGTTAACGTCGATACTATACTTATTAAGACTTGTATTTATGATTACGTTAACGATTACGTTACCGATTACGTTGTGCTAGTTCTGTTACAATTGTATCTATTATTATATTAACATATCTTTTGGATGTGTGAGCATTCCGTACAGATAGACAATATCGTAGAATTTCAACTAATTCATTAGGAGAAAAACGATTTAAATTACATCCAGATGTTGAAAGAATAATAGTATTACCGCATTTTAAAGGAACACAAATAGGTGATGCTGTTGTAGAAGATTCTAATGATAATTCTTTAGGATATGAAAGGATTATTGATTTATCAGTTAAATTCTCCAAGGAAAAATTTAATGGTTGAATAGAGTGCTTAGTAGCAAGTAAATTAAACATATTCTGTATCTCGAATAAATCAATAGGATATATATTTTTCCTAGGGTTAAATACATCGTCTAAGCTTTGACGTAAATGTAACAGAATCTCCTTATCTTCAACTTTAGATTCTGATACACTTTCATAAGAGGGTTCACGAGAGGTTACCTTAAAAGTTGTCGATTCATCAACAAGTAAACTTATAAATTCTTGACTTAATAGAGTTAATTTTTCAACTGAATCAGTTTTAACTTTATCTGGTAATGGATCGTGATATTTTATCAAACTACTACAATTCAGTTCTTTCTCGGATTGTAAATATTTACAGTCAATTATATCTCGATCTATTGAACCCCATCGGTTTAATGTATCCAATCCGCATGTTATTAAAATAATATCATTAACCCGATAATATCCATTAGGAATAGGTTCCTTAATTTCAGAATTAAAATAACGATTTAATATTATCGAATAGTTTTGATGATAGTTGCTCGACATTAAACTTCTAGAAAAGGCCATTAGAAATCTATCAAATAAACTTTTATCTGGAGGAGACTGATTTAATTGAGCAATCTCCCATGTTTGTACATCAAATGGATATAAAATAAGACGAGTAATTAAATGGTGTGATGATAACATCTCTAAACTTATACCATGACTAAAATAATTTATACTAGTTCCATCAAATGATCTAAAGAGATAAATAGATGTTTGTTTAGATTTACGATAGTATATTCCTACCATATTAAATTTATCTCTGGTCAGAGATGAACAAAAGTTAGCATAAGGTTCGTCTATTATACCTTTAATGATTCCAAAATCATCTTCCTGATTTGACATATTTCTTATTTATCTATTTACCATTAAAGAGAAATACGAAGTTTTTAAAAGATGGATACGATTATTTCGTCAGAGGATGTTACACAAAACGTCTCTAAGTTCTACACCAACTTAGAGAAGTTTTTTGATTTAATTAAATCTATCGTTGTGTTACTTAGATCTAAAGGTTATCAAGTTCCAGGACCTGAAGTTATTGAAGTTGGAAAACAAATTTCAGTAAGTTATAAGAATGATGTAGCCAATTCTTATAGAACACCTATTGCAATGTTTCTTCGCTTGAACAAACATCATTCAACCTTAACAAACCGAGATATTGACTTCTTCGAGAAGAATTTGAACAGTATTTTCGATTTACCCGATATGCTTTCTGGATTGGCTACGTCCATTGTTAAATGTAAGAAAAAGAGCACTGAAGACGGAGATGAAACTCTCGATATTCCAATTAAAAGTATTAATACTATGTTTGTAGCAACCGAAGCTTTGGCAACAAATGGAATTAAGATTCTATACGCCTTAGCAGATCCATCTGGATATAAAATTGACGACGAGTTAGGTTATCGAGTATACACTTGGCGTAATGATCCTAAAGAGATCTTTAGTTATATGAAATCTGTTGATCAAGAGAAATTAGGTGTTGATTCTTTTGATTTATCTCACGCTCTGTATGTTTGGAAAGTAAAAGATCTTCCCGATCCTAAATAGGAGTTTATTTTATTCGATGATGTATCGAATAAATGCTTAATATCTTTCGTTGTATTACAAATTGGAAGATATTTTAGGAGACGCGAAGCGATAAGATAAAGAATAATTTTCCTTCGGTGCTTATTCCTACGGTACAATATAAATAACTTTTCAATTGTATTGTATTAATAGGAGACCTTAAATATTTTTTACCTTTTAAGTACTTTATCAATTCTTAGTATATATTTATTTGATATCATATCAAATAATCAAAATTATCTCAAAAAATATCCTTCGTAAACGTGCACAAAAAGCTCTGGAATTTTTCTGGAGCTCCAGAAGAAGAAGAAGAAAACTTTTCTTCTGGCGCTTAATACAGTATAAATAAGTTTTTAATCTAAATGTATTAATAGGAGACCCTAAATATTTTTTACATTTTAATCATTTAATTAACTTATATTAAGAACTTATTTGATATATCCCCAAATAATGAAAATTATCTTAAAAATATCCTTCGTAAATCACTCACAAAAAAGCTCTGGAATTTTTCTGGAGCTCCAGAATTTTTAGAAGAAGAAGTTTAATTTTCCGCTGGTCTTTAATACAATACAATTAACTTTTCATTTATATTGTATTAAGACGAGGACCTAAATAATTTTCTTATTTTAATCATTTTACTAATTTATACTAAGAGTTTATTTGATACAACATCAAATAATGAAAATTATCTTAAAATTATCCTTCGTAAACACGCACAAAAAAGCTCTGGAATTTTTCTGGAGCTCTAGAAGTTCGAGGAGAAGAAGTTTAATTTTCCTTCGACGCCTAATACAGTATAATTAATTTTTTAATCTAAATGTATTAATAGGAGACCCTAAATAATTTTCTTACTTTAAGTATTTTATCAATTCATACTAAGAGTTTATTTGACGGAGTATCAAATAATGAAAGTAAACTCAAAAATATCCTTCGTAAAACACGCACAAAAAAGCTCTAGAATTTTAAAGATGTTTTAGAAGAAGATGAGAAGAAGATGAGAAGAAGATGAGAAGAAAAGTTTTCCTTTAGTCCTTAATAGAGTATAAATAACTTTTCAATTGTATTGTATTAATAGGAGATCCTAAATAATTTTCTTATTTTAACCATTTTATTAATTTATACTAAGAGTTTATTTGATACAATATCAAATAATGAAATTAAACTCAAAAATATCCTTCATAAAACACGCACAAAAAAGCTCTAGAATTTTAAAGATGTTTTAGAAGAAGAAGAAGAAGAAGAAGATGAAGTTCGATTTTCCTCTGGTGCTTAATACAGTATAAATAACTTTTTAATCTAAATGTGTTAATAGGAGACCCTAAATATTTTTTAAATAAAAGTACGTTTACTAATTTATACTAAGAGTTTATTTGATACAATATCAAATAATGAAATTAAACTCAAAACTATCCTTCGTAAATCATGCACAAAAAGCTCTAGAAATTTTCTGGAGTTCTAGAAGAAGAAGAAGAAGAAGAAGTTTAATTTTCCTTCGGTCCTTAATAGAGTATAAATAACTTTTTAATCTAAATGTATTAATACGGATACCTAAATAATTTTTACCTTTTAAGTACTTTACTGATTCTTAGTATATATTTATTTGATACAACATCAAATAATGAAAATTATCTCAAAAATATCCTTCGTAAAACACGCGCAAAAAAATTCTGGAGCTCCAGAATTTTAAAGATGTTTTAGAAGAAGAAGAAGAAGATGAAGAAGTTTAATTTTCCTTCGGTGCTTAATACAATATAAATAACTTTTCAATTGTATTGTATTAATAGGAGACCCTAAATAATTTTCTTACTTTAAGTACTTTATCAATTTATAATAAGTATTTATTTAGGGGCGTATCAAATAATGAAATTAAACTCAAAAATATCCTTCATAAAACACGCGCAAAAAAGCTCTAGAATTTTTCTGGAGCTTCAGAAGAAGAAGAAGAAGAAGAAGAAGAAGAAGAAGAAGAAGAAGAAGAAGAAGAAGAAGAAGAAGAAGAAGAAGAAGAAGAAGAAGAAGAAGAAGA
>C687J35021_10003590_pt1 | contig 10624 bp, 14 predicted proteins | sample RifCSPhighO2_12_FD_35021 | JGI IMG/M metagenome (IMG submission 35021)
CTTTATCTTAGACATTTTACCAAACATCTCATTTTGTAAGACAGCTTGAAGCACATCAACACTAAATGATTGAGAGAACCCTCTACCACGAGTTTCTTCGAGTTTCTTAATTCTTTTATCGAACGCATAGAAGAGAATAAAGAATAGAATAATAGATATTAATGTCCAGCTCATTTCAATTTCATTTCCATCTAACCAGATTTTACTCCAATACTTAAATGATGACAAGGAGTCTGTCGAGAATGATACTAGCAGTCTCTATTATGGGGGTATGGGAAAACCTATTACTCATAAGCAAATATTAGAAAAGTTTGGTCAAAAAATGCAGAAAACTCGTCAGGCCTCAGGAGTTACACAAGAAGAATTGGCTGCAAGGTTAGGTATGCACCGAACATATATTGGATTAATTGAGCGTGGTGAAAGAAATCCAACTATCAGAACTCTCTATAAGATTTCAAAGGCATTGAAGGTGTCCGCAGATAAACTTTTACCATTTTAGATCATCCCCTAAAAAAATTTCTGTGATTTTTCCTGAAAATATATTGCGTATATAGAAGCAGTAAAAGGTTTAAATTTAAAAAGTTAAAGTGGTGGGTATAGGGTATCTTGGATAGTAATTGGATAGCAATTAATAAATTTCCTATGAGTGAAACAAAGGTAAAAATTACTTAATATTTCTTATGCATTAAGACAAGGACAAGGATTCCACTCTCAAAGGATCAATAGATTAAGTCAAAACCTTAACATATCTTAGGTTTTTAGATACTGATTGGATACTAAGTGGATAGTGAATAGCTTTAAATTAGAAAGAAAGTAGGTTCTGGCGTTGCACTTCCTGCTCTATAGCTTCTCTTATATGAGGTTTTCTAAAAAGCTGTTTAGCCATTAGTCCTGCAATTACACGCCTTTTGACGTTATAAACTTGCATTACTGATTCAGTTCCATTACCAAATGCCCATCTCATTCCATGCTTAGGTTTAATACATGTACAATATTTTTTAACAAATTTGCGTTGTTTTAGAGTTAGTTGTTTAGGTTTGACTATTTCTCTACCCATATCTCTATTTTACTACCTAGAGGTGTATAATCCAATNTAATGNATCAAGTTAATATTAATCACCTTTATGCAACTTCTCTGGTAAGTGGCCTTCTAGGGGCTCTCATAGGCGGCTATTTATCTTATAAGGGAGCAATGGACTCAGCAAAAAAGAATATTGATGCTATTTATGAACAAGAAAGAAAAAGGAGAGTCTATGAAAAGGAAAAAGAGGGGAGAAAAATGCTTGAGGCACTTATTGCTGAATCCAAACAGAATCTAATTTTAGCTAACAAATGGAAGACTCATCATAATAAAACCCCCTTTAGTACTGAATCCTGGGCTTTATACAAAGGATCAATTGACTATTTAGATGGAGAGATTCAAGAAAGAGTTTTATCAGTTTATTCAGAAATCAACCGATACAATGCTTTAATAGATTATGATAAAGCTGTTGTTCCATTTGGACATGGGAGCATGGATCAAGCCATCCAAAATCAAGCTGAAGAGGTAGCCAAATTAATTGAGCCCATGATAAATGACTTAGAGGGATCTTTCAGAGCTGTTGAGGAAGAAATTTCAGATGGCTTGGTTTACAATAAACCTCAGGATTAAAATCTCATATTTATCTAGTATTAAATATAGTTGTAAAAACTTTCTAGCTTCCTTAGTACCTCATATTGTTGTAGAATATCCTCACCTAAATAGTGCCAACTAAAAAGATGTCGGCGCGCCGAGAGATCCCTATTGTCTTTGACAGTAGGGATTAGCTCTATATGACGCTTTAATCTACCATTATTTAGAGTGCCAAGTTCTACTGCTAACATTAAATCTTCATAACTCGGTATTTGTGCGAAACAGCTTTTAAGTGCTAGAGATTTTTCAATTGGATCAGCTTGTCCCAACAGTCCATCCTCAAAATTATGCAAGAAGTGCCATACTTTTTTAATAATCTTATTAATATCTATTCCCTCCGCCTCCTTTTTATTCCTCTTCTCCATAATATTAATTTTCTCATCCTCTAGTTTCTGATAGTCTGCCTCTAGCTGTCTTATTACTGGTAATAGGCTTGATTTACCTATGCTCTGTGCTAGCTGTAGTTGCTCTGCTGCGATTTGTGTAACTCTATCTTCAAGGTAGATTGAATCTTTTTGTACTTCCATTCTTTCATTCTCATAATCTTCAATCAATATCTTTTTAAGGTGTAGCAAAACATCATCTTTAAATCCTAATTTTTTTATAAAAGCAGTTAGTGTGTTATCAAAATCAGCCTTTTTAACTCTAAAATTATGGCCCCGGGATGTACAGTGATAAGCTGGATTTCTCCTACCTTCCTTAGGTACTGTACTAGCGCTGCCATGAAGAGGTTTCCTACATTTAGGACATAAAATCCATTTATAGGGAAATTCTGGATTGTCCTTAGTCTTTATGAGCCTCCAAGATTCAGGTTGTTTTTGAACAATTCTTATTTCTCCATCAAACTCAACTATTCTTTTCCTTCCTTCATTAGCTTTATTCCATTCTTCAATTGTGACTATTGGTACCCAATTAGCTCCTTTGATTGGTTTCTCATGAGTCATTTTCTTAATCATTATTCCTACATATATTGGATTTTCTAAATAGGCGCTTAGCTGTTTAACTGTTAGCGGAAGCCCTCCTCTAGTTCTCATAATCCTAGTTCTATCTACTTTGTCATGAATAGGGTGGACTCTGCTTTTATAATTCATTCCATTTATAATCCTAACACTCTCTTTATCACTGATACCTAAAATTCTATTTTCATACATCTTTTTAAACCATTTACCTTCATCATCATGGGGTTCTAAAATAAACCTATGTTTCCCTTCCTTAACTTTGATCCTTTTGGATTGATAGCCTGGGGGAGTTGGGCCAATCCAGTAACCTTCTAGGGTAGCATCCCAGTTGCCACTTATCATTTGAGTCATTATTCGTCTAAAACCTGCTTCTGCCTCCTGTGCTTTAGCAATCTCTGCTGGTTCAGAGGGAGAAGTAATACTCCAAGAATATTGAGTTCCATAACGTTCCATGGTGTTTGTTCTCTCCCTTGAGATAACACCTTCTGAATCAAGAAGCTCCACGCCTAGCTCTCTATACTGATCTCTTAATCCTAAGTAAACTTTAGTTCCACCTCTGGTAAAACGTTCAATACTCATAAATATAGCGTATTTAATAATTGGATGCTGTTTTAAATACTCAAGACATTTTTCGCTAGGTTGAATTTTACCCGAGGCAGATTGAGCAAACTCAAACCAAGCCACAATATTTATGCTTTCTCTTTTTGCTTTAAGAATTATCTTTTCTCTTTGATCTTTTGGAGAATCTCCAGCGTCATATTGACCTAATGTAGATACGCGAATAATAGCAATACTATCCAACCAACTAGTGTTCTTCTCCATTTTTAACCTCTTCTGTTTTTACAGTAGTATTTTTTAACGGTTTTTGCAATAGTTCTTTGTCCCATTCCTCTTCTACTCTCTGCCTAAGTTTTCTAGCAATAATCCTCAATTCATTCTCCAACTCTTGTGGGATAGGAGGTAGTTGATCTAATTCTTCTTTAGTAGTAGTTAGAAATGGGTGGTCATCCTGGCTGCTACATATTTCACAAGGACAGTTACCGGATTCCACCATCTCGTCAACTGTAATCATCTATTTACCCCCTCAACAGATAACAACTCAGCTAAAACACCCTCTATAAGAGCCCTGATAGTAGTTTTCTCGGCTGCTGCTTTTATTTTTAGTAATCTATGTAACTCTGTGTCTATCCGTACCAAAGTTGTAGGATTTTTGTTAATTTGTTTACTTAGGGGTGATTCCTTAATGGATTGTCTATCCAAAAGTTTTTGTTCATCATCCTGGCTACTACAAACTTCACATGGGCAATTGCTGGATTTCACCATCTCATCAACCGTAATCATGCCTTACCTCCATTTGTTCCATCAGCCCAATGAGTTTCTTCTCCGAAAATGGATTTACAAAGCTCTAATTGTTCATCCTGGGTTAAAAAGTAGATAATTTGACGTTTTCTACCTTCTCGTTCAACTAGTTGCACTAATTCAGCGGTTTGTTTAGTTTTTGCAGATTCATATAGTTCTACCAGTTCATTATTGGTATAAGTTGAAATAGGCTTGACTATTTTACTTGATTGATTAAAGGATACCAGTCTAAAAGGCATAATAATCCTCCTTTGGGTTTGTACCGATGCCCCGATAGCTTAAATGGAGGTGTGGCAGCATATTTTTATTCCCCTTCCTCCTGTTTAGATTCAGATTGTCTTTCTGTATACTGACCCTGTTCTGTTGGCATCGGGACGTCGGTAGTAACTTCAACTTCTTGGAGCTTCAAGATCTCTCCTGTTAGGGGGTTGTAAATAGTAGAGTTACCAAGCCAGTCAGAATTAATTTCATAGAGGTCTTCAACTTTTGGTAGAATTGGTTTGTCTGAGATGCTTTTATCAGTTGGTTTGTAAGTTGCCCCCTTGTTACCCTTATGCTCATCAACTAAAGTAAAATAGCCCTGTTGGAAAGTTGGATCAAACCATTTCTTAGCCGTATCATAATTCCAATTTAATTTATCCGCTAAGTCCCTGATTGTTACTTTATCTGTTTCTTTGGCAATTTCTTTGGCTGCCTCTATTAACTCCTGACTTTTAGGAGAAAGCTCAAAAATAGTCTTCTGGAATATCTCCTCAAAAAGTATTTTAGCGATATAAAAATCAGCCAGTGTTGCTACTAAATATTCCTGATCATTAATTGTCTCTTTTTTTCTTTGATCCTGATGTAACAAGGTAATGGCAGTAATTAAGGCTAAAAGTTTTTCATAATCTCTCCTTACTCTAATTGGCTTTTTGGGGAATATCTTTCCCAACTCATCTACAAAAGGAATGGATATAGGGTAAGATTTTAATAGTCTTTGAACATTCTGCCATTTTGCAATTTCTTCCTTTGAAACGTACGTTGATCCTCTGTAGCGGGCATTTAAGACACTGAATATCCTATCAGTCTGTTCAGCACTCTCGTCTGGATAGAGTGATATATTTCTCGTTTCATTCTCGCTGTGTATTTGGGCGTCGGTAGTAGTAGTTATAAAGCCAACTGGCCCATCAACTGTTATCTCTTTGGTAACAAATTGCCCGGTATCTGGATCTTTAACAGTAACCTGGATTTTGAGCTTCTTTTCTGATTGGAATGAGCGGATGGAGTAATCAGCTTTATCTTGACCATGTTTTTCAAAGATCACTATTATTTTGTGGGCAAAGTAATCCTTTGAGGCATAATAAAACGATTGAGGTGTTGCATCAGTGATGTCTCTGTATGCATCAGCTGGAAACAACTTCATTACCAGCATTGGTACATAGGACTTACCGGCAGCGCTTTCTCCTTTAACAACTTCCGATAAAGGGCTCTCTAATAGCCTGGAAGTAAGAGTTAAATAATGTGCCAACGCATTTTGTTCTTCCCCTGTAACCCCAACCTTTTTAATAACCAGGAGAATGTTATGTAAGAGAGTTGGTGAATCCAGAAGTTCTTTTGCAGTAGTTATCTCTGCTTCGGTTGGCTCATCAGTTTCTTCCTTTTTATTAATTTGCTGCCGATCAAGTTCATCTATAACTTCTGGTATCCTTATTAAATCCGTAGCAATAGTTTGTTTAACCTTATCCTCTAACCCAGCACACTTATTTATAAAAGCCGATCTATTATTACCGGAAATAAGAGATAACGCTTCTCTGTTATACAGCTCACCTTTATAATAAACAGAAAGATCAGCCTTGTATTCCTTTAAATTTTTGATTTTGTAAGTTAATAAATCCTTAACTAAAGAAATAATGGTTGGATCGTTAAGATCAACCTGAAAACCAAAGACTTGAATAATTTTTACATCAGCTAAAGTAATTTCCTTTGCTTGAACTAGGAGTTGATTAAAGTCTGACCTATTGTGGTTTTTGAGGTATTCACAAACATCCTTATATCCTGTGGGTAAAGATACTATTTTGGTAGTTATACCTGTTTTAACTAACCTTTGAGCTATTTTAAGAGCTGCTTTTTTACCAGCTTCATCAGTATCTAAACAAATATAGACACACTTTCCTATAAAATATTCTACCCATTCATCACACTTGAAAGTTCCGGCACCTCCCGTGCCGCTAACAGCAGTAATTCCTTCTTGGTTTAACCTGATACAGTCAATCTCTCCTTCGCAATACACTACTTCCTTAACCCCAGGAGTCAATGAACTAACATTAAAGAGACTAACTTTCAATCCTAGATCAAACCTGAATTTATTTGAATTGGGATCATCTTTATTAAAGTTTAGATTTCTGTACTTGTATCCAAGTAATTTTCCATCTTTATCTTTAACCGGGATACCTAGCTCATTCACTTTATCAACTAATCCAAATTTAAGTTTGCTTTCGGAGTTTATGACATGCTCCGCCAAATAGTCTTCGCATTTCATTGGCTTAACCTTTCTATAGCTTCTTTAAAATCAATTGAATAAAGTTTCATTAAGAAGGTTATCGAATCACCGCCACCGCAGCCAGCAAAACAATTAAAACTGTTAGTCTGAGTGTAAATTGCAAACGAAGGGTGACTATCGGGATGCAGGGGACACTTTCCTATAAGCATGGCTCCGGAGTGTTTGAGCTCCCAAGGATAAAGTTTCTCTATTGGGTAAGCCTTCGCCCTCAATCTTTTATTTGTTATTTCCATAATTATCTCCATTTCTGTTTCTGGTTTTGATTTCGGATATAAGCATTTCGCGCTGGGAGAAAAGTTGCCTCACAGGAGCTGAAGCGTTATTTAAATACTGTTGTTTTAATTCGGTACACCGTTCCGGATTAGAGAGTACAAACACAAAATGCCCTGAATAATCTTCAACAATATCAATTAGAATGATGCCCTTTTGGGTAAGCAAATAGGAGACCAGCAAAATATCTTCATTTTTATATGTTTTGTCCATATAAATTTCCTTTTAATTTTTCGTACAAGGATAGTTTGCAACGGTAGTAGTGAGGTTGTCATAAGGGTGAGATGAGAAAATTGAGGTTAAAAATATACATTAACTAATTGCTGTTGAGATTTTAGAAAGTAAAAGTGAGTTTTTTGAAGCTACAATTCAATTGTTCTCTTTAGAATTGTTGAGATATTTTAGCTGGTAAAAACCCTTCGGGTCAGAGAAGTCACCTCGTAAGGTTTCTATATGGAATCCAGTTCTTCCTCTTTCCAGTTTTGTATTAAGAACTATTTTACGATGGCTAAGGGCTTGGGTAGATCCTCCTGCTAGTAAGGTTGGTGTTTTGTGTGGCTTTAAATCAGAAAGAACTTGCAACAGTTTTTTCTCCTTTTTTCCTTTAACTATCTTAATAACCTGGCTGATTGTCTTCTTTAACTCACTGTTACTCTTAGTTGATTGTTTTATGTGTACTAGGTGTGTTTCAAGCCACAAATATACTGCCTCGAATTTTTCTGGGTGAAGTTCTATTTTTCCACCTGGATAGATAGAATTTGTATTATCCTCCCAGTCATCATAGGGAGCAGCTACAGAAAATCTCATCGTTGACCCCTTACTTTTATTTTCCCATTTCCAAATTGTTAGAATCCCCTTACTATTAAGATTTTTTAGCCAATTCTGTATATTACTTTTTATACCACTACTATGAAACTCTCTGTATGGAATTTCAAAAGTATCTTTTCCTAACTCCTCTTTACAATCTTTCAAGACTGAAAAGAGTTGATATAAATCTTGAAGCTTACTCTGGCTAATGGGAGTTAACCACTTATCAATCCAATTGTTTTCCATTTAAATCTCCATATAATTAATTACGCTCAAATTATATCCTAAATTACTTTCTGGTGTAATCTACTTTTTGTATTTTGGGGAATTTAAAACACCCTTAATAGTGAGCAAGTGAAAGTTCGCTACCTGCTATTATCTTTTGGATCTGATTTTTAATATTTTGAAATTCCCCAACTGTAATGGCTCCTGAATCAGCAGTAAAGGGCTTATTTCCCATATTGCCATCACCACATCTAGCATCATTTCCACTAAGAGAAATAACTTCATCTACTGTCCTTGCTTTACCTTCGTAGAAACAGTCTTTTGAGGCTTTCTCATACTGTTCTAAAAGGGTTTTAAACCCTGATATGCTTCTTTGGTTTAAAGATACATATTTTTTCTGTTTAGTATTATAAGCAACAGTCTCTAAAATCCCTAGACGACAAGAAGTACAGGAGTTATTAAAAAGATAAGGGTTCAGATTAAAAAGAATACCTCCAGCACTGGGTAGGATTTGGAAGGTTGCCAAAGGAGATTTCAGTTCTTTAGGAGTTGTATAAACCACACTTTTTGCTTCGGGGTCAACAATGATTCCATATAAAGCAGCATATCCTCCGTGGTCAGGGATATTATTTGTGAAAAAGATAAAATCTTTGCCACTTATGTCATGAATTCCTTGTGCCTCAATTCTAGTGAATTCATCATAAATCTTAAATAGATCAGGGTATGTATTTTTATCTAGGTGGGTGACTGGACGGGTACACTCTCCACCACAAGGATTTATAAATATTTCATCTTGTGCTATTTGAACTAAATTTCCACCAATATGAAGCCCGGTAAGGTGTGCCTTAGTTTCTGTTTTTACTTCGGATGGTTGTTTATCTTGATTTTGGCTTTGAACATTATTTTGGTTGTAAAAATAGGAAATTACAATTCCGATCAATAAAAATATAATAGCGATTAGGACAAGTCTCATATTAGTAGCAGGTCTTATTACCTAAACTATCTGTCTGACATAGCATATTATTACCATAGTTATCATTATAGTAAGTATTACCTAAACTATCGTTATAAGAAGAACCAGATAAGCCATTATTTCCGTAGTAGTATGTATTTCCAAGGCTATCTCTAGACGTATCTATAGAGTTTCCTTGATTATCAGTTGTGTAGCTATTACCTAGACTATCTCTTGTTGTAATACTCGAGCGTCCCACACTATCACCATAGTAAGTGTTACCAAGACTATCTGTATGAGCTGTGCCAGTAGTTCCATCATCATTGTAAAAATAAGTATTTCCTAAACTATCTGTATATTGACTACCTTTTTGGATAAATCCAGTTTTAGGCTTAGTATCTTTTGGCAAGTTAGTACCAACATTTGTACCTTGAGTCCCTCCAATGTAAGTATCGTTTTTTGGAGGTGATGATGAATTTCCACTTGAATCATTAAACCCTCCAATATTGCTGATATTAACATGCTCCAAATCATCAAATGCCGTGCTATTATCTTCTTGAGAATTTTTAGCCGATCTCTGAACAAGATCCTGAGCAATAACTTTTTCTACCGCAGCCAGAAGCTCGGGTTTACTATCTAACAATAAAGCAAGATTATTTACTGCTAGAACCAAGTCATTTTTTCCATTAGAAAATTTGTTTATAAATTCAGTCCTTTGATTTCCCTTGATAGCTGCAAAAATATAAGTAGCTAGCTTTAATGACCTGTCAGATGCCTTAACAGCTTTGGGAGTTGCTGTAGGAGATACTTTTACAGGTTGAGCAACTTGAGATTCTGTATTAACTTGACTCCCAAGAATAGAATTTGGGCTATCATTAATAGTCTTGTCAGAAAGAAATGAGGCAATGCCACCGATGGCAAAAACTCCTACTGTTAAAAATAAAGTTAACCTAGATTTCATTTTAATCATTCCTTATTCACAATAATAAAATACTCCTCCGTAATCTAACTTAGTTTTTATATCAAAGTTATCATAATCCTCAACACAATTTCTAAAAGAAGTGTACTTTTCATTCCAATAATCATACTGATTAAACCATTCTTCAGCAGTCCTTCCTTCATATTTATCGTCTCTGAAAAAGAAAGTCCATATTAATAATCCAACCAGGAAAGCTATGACCCAACCATTACTATTATTATTTTCCATTGATTATGTGTTTAGACTATACAACATAAGAAATTTCAGCTCCGTTTTTCTTAAAGGTTAGCATCGTTGGTATTGATTGCATCTCGCCAAAATGATCCTCATAAACATCATCTCCACCTTTTCTGTCTACTTCAAATCCCATGTCCTTCAACTCATTATCACTTAAATCTTGCCTATTAAAAGGGTAATCAAAAAGTAAATGTACTTTAGTTTTTTTATCAAGATCCTTAAAATGTTCCTCTAAATAACCAGAAATCACATGCATGAATTTCCCATCTTTCCCCTCAATATTTCTCCTAATGAGTGAAAAACCTAGATAATCTTCAAATGAATCATCCTCCCCTATTATTGTCTCTGAATAAACATAATCAGTCCCTAAGTAAGATGGTAATTGAATACCAAAATTGCTCCCTACCTTTATGCTAAATGCATCTTCACTACTTAGATAAGTCAGTCTTATGTGTGTTTTCTCTACTATATTCTTCTGGTTTGCTTTGTACCACTTTTCCCTATCACTCTCTGGCCAATCTTTAAATAGTTTACCTTCTTCTGCACTCTTTATCTTAGACATTTTACCAAACATCTCATTTTGTAAGACAGCTTGAAGCACATCAACACTAAATGATTGAGAGAA
>C687J35021_10003595_pt1 | contig 10612 bp, 11 predicted proteins | sample RifCSPhighO2_12_FD_35021 | JGI IMG/M metagenome (IMG submission 35021)
CGCTACGGCGGCGACGAATTCGCGGTGGTGTGCAGCGGCGTGCATGCCGACGAAGCGCAGGCCATTGCCGAGCGCATCCGCGACCGCATTGCCGCCGTGCGACTGCGCGAGCTGCCCGAACTGCACCTGACCAGCAGCATCGGCCTGGCCGAGACGGGGCGCAGCCAGCTCAGCCTGCGCGACTGGATCAACGATGCCGACGCCGCGCTCTACCGCGCCAAGCACGGCGGGCGCAACCAGGTGGTCGGCTGCGCTGCGCCCAGGCGCCCCGGCATGCCCACCCCGCCGCAGCCCGCGTGAAGGCGGAACCGCCCAGCCGGACGAACGGAAAAATTTGAATAAAAACAGGCGCTAGCGGTTACCCATCAAGCGTCAACAGCTATTGATTGAATAGCAAATTCAGCCTGACCAGGACACACACACCGTGCAGCCTTCACCCGGCATGGCCGTGGCGCTGGCCTCACCGCCATGGCGCCGTGCAATGGCGCGCACCGCCGCCAGACCCGCGCCCACGCCCTCGAATTCGCTCTCGCGGTGCAGGCGCTGAAAGATGCCGAACAGCCCCGCGGCCTGCGCGGGGTTGAAGCCCGCACCGTTGTCCTGCACCGTGAGTGTGAACCGGCCGTCCACGCCGCGCTCCCCGCCCACGGCAATGCTGGCGGGGTCGCGTCCATGCGTGAACTTGAGCGCATTGCCCAGCAGCTCACCGAGCATCTGGCGCAGCAGTGTGGCATCGCCCTGCACGGTGGGCAGGTCGGGGGCGATGTGCCATTGCACGTTGCGGCCCTGCGCAGCCTCGGCCAGCGGGGCGCGGGCCTGCTCCACCAGCACGGCCAGGTCCACGGCCCCGTGCCGCAGCGGCGCACGCGCGATGCGCGAGAGCACCAACAGCCCTTCGAGCATGCGGCCCATGCGGCGGGCCGATTGCTCCATGGTGTCGAGGAAAACCAGCGCCTCCTGCTGCGCCTCGGACGCCAGGCCCGACTCCTGCACCAGTTCGCGCACCAGCGGGCCGAAGGAGGTGATGTGGCGCAGCGGCGCGCGCAGGTCGTGCGACACAGCGTGCATCCACTCCTCCATGGCGGCGGCCTGCGCGGCCAGCTGCGCATCGCGCTCGGCCAGCAGCGCGCGCAGCGCCGGGGCGTCCAGCGCCTCGCAGGGGTCTGCCCCGGCCTCGTGCAGGTTCTGCATGCTCATGGCTTGGGCTGCTTGGTGGGCCGCTGCCAGTCGGCAATGCAGACCTGCTTGCCACGCGCCACGCCCAGGGCGCCTGCAGGCACGTCCTTGGTGATGGTGGAGCCACCGCCCACCGTGGCCCCGGCACCGAGGGTGACGGGCGCCACCAGCACGCAGTTGCTGCCGATGTGCACGTCGGCTTCGATCACCGTGCGGTGCTTGTTCGCTCCGTCGTAGTTGGCGGTGATGCTGCCCGCGCCGTAGTTCACGCGCTCGCCCACGGTGGCGTCGCCCAGGTAGGCCAGGTGGTTGGCCTTGGCGCCATCGGCCAGCGTTGAATTTTTCACCTCGACGAAGTTGCCGATGTGCACCTCGCGGCCGAGCATGGCGCCGGGACGCAGGCGGGCGTAGGGGCCGACAAGCGCGCCCGTGCCCACCTGGGCGCCGAGCCGCTCGCCATCGATGTGGGTGTAGGGGTGGATCACCGCGCCTGCCGCGATGGTGGCGTTGGCAATGCAGCAGTGCGCGCCGATGCTTACGCCCTCGCCCAACTCCACGTGGCCGGTGAAGATGCAGCCCACGTCGATCTCCACGTCCGGGCCGCAGACCAGCGCGGCGCGCGTGCCGGTGCGGGCGTCGTCGCGCAGGTCGAAGCGTGCCGGGTCTGCCAGGCGCACGCCCTGCTCCATCAGCACATGGGCCTGGCGCTGCTGGTGCGCACGCTCCAGCTCGGCCAGTTGCAGCGGGCTGTTGACGCCGGCCACCTGCAGCGCATCGCGGATGCGGTGCGCCACCACCGGCAGCCCGTCTGCCACGGCCATGGCGACGACTTCGGTCAGGTAGTACTCGCCCTGGGCGTTGTTGTTGGTCAGGCGGGCCAGCCAGGGCTTGAGCCACCGCGAGGGCACGGCCATGATGCCGCTGTAGACCTCTGAAATGGCGCGCTGCGCTTCGCTCGCGTCCTTGTGCTCGACGATGCCCGCAACCTGCCCGTTGGCACCGCGCACGATGCGGCCGTAGCCCGTGGGGTCGGCCAGCTCCACGGTAAGCAGCGCGAGCCGCTCGCCCGCGCAGGCTTCCACCAGCGCGCGCAGGGTGTCGGGCTGCGTCAGCGGAACGTCGCCCGAGAGCACCACCGCCGTGCCGTCATCTGGCAGGTGCGGCACGGCCTGCTGCACCGCGTGGCCCGTGCCCAGCTGTGGCTCCTGGCGCACAAATTGAAGGTCAAAAGTGCCTGCAACGCTTGCTGCGTTTGCGGTGGCAGCTTCTACTTCGATAGCGCCGTGGCCGGTGATGACGATGGCGCTGCGCGCCTGCAGGTGCACTGCCTGGTCGAGCACATGGTGCAGGAGCGGGCGGCCCGCCAGGCGCTGCAGGACCTTGGGAATACGGCTTTTCATGCGCGTGCCCTTGCCGGCCGCCATGATGAGGATATCGAGAGGTGTCATTGATTTCTGGGGTGTCCCGGCGCGGGCCTGCCCCGACTGGAAGATGCGCCGATTATCCGCCGCACGGCGCCCCGCAGCGCCCGCCCGGCATTCCAGCGGCCCAGCGCACCAGGCCCCGCACCACCTGTGCGGCAGCCAGCGCCGCGCCCGCCAGGGCCTGCGCCAGTTCGCGCACAGGCTGTGCCACACTGCGATCCCAGTCGGTGGGCGCAGGGGCGGCGCAAGGCTCCGTGGCCAACCCGGCATCCCAGCAGAATGCTGCAGCCGGCCAGCCCGCACCGGCCCAGGGCTCTATGACCACATGCCGGCCAGGCTCGATCCTCAGGCGTTCACCCGCCGCCAGCACATGGTCCGCACTGGCGCCGCAGCGGCCCGCCTGGGTGACCCACACGCGGCCCAGGGTGATCTCCAGCACGCCGTGCTCGCGCGGGTAGAGCGACAGGGCGCGCCCGGCCGGCAGCTTCCAGTGGCCCGCCAGCACGCGGCCAGGTGCAGACGGCACGGGGGACAAAAACAAGGGAATGGAAGCGGACATGGCAAACTCCTTGGCATCAATAAAATTTTTCAGGTGAACCTATGTTCTGCTGTTTTCCATTCAAGGTCCAATGAAAACGCACTACGCTATTGATTCCTGAAACGCATTAATCATGCCCCCATGAACAGCCCACAGAACTCCAGCCCCCTGCTCCGCACCCGCCCCGTGGCCGTGGGCCACTGGCGCGCCTTCCTGGCCGTGGCGCGGCACCTGAACTTCCGCGCGGCGGCGGACGAGCTGGCGCTCACGCAGTCGGCCGTGAGCCGCCAGATCCAGGCGCTGGAAGATGAAGTGGGCGTGCCGCTCTTCCTGCGCCACACGCGCGCCGTGGAGCTGACCAGCGCCGGCGCGCAACTACAGCGCGCCGTGGTCCCCGCGCTGGAGCGCATGGACGCCGCCGTGCGCCTGGTGCGCCAGACGGCGGGGCGCAAGAGCGTGGCAATCACCACCTGGGCCAGCTTTGCCTCGACCTGGCTGATCCCGCGGCTGGAGGCCTTTCAGCGCGAGAACCCGGACATCGACATTCGCATCGACGCCAGCGATATGCAGGTGGACCTTGACACCTCCGACGTGGACCTGGCCCTGCGCTACAGCCTGCCCAGCGGTCGCGTGGACGGCGCTGAACGCCTGTTTGGCGAGCAGCTCGCCGTGGTGGCCAGCCCCTGGCTGCTCAAGAGTGCCGAGCCGGTGCACAAACCGGCCGACATGGCGCGCTTCACGCTGATCGAGGCCGGCGACGCGCACCGCAACCAGCACCTCGAATGGCTGTCCTGGCGCCGCTGGTTCGCCGCCCAGGGCTGCCCGCTGCTGCAGCCGCCGCGCTGGCTGTATTTCAACTACGCACACCAGATCGTGCAGGCGGCCCTCAGCGGCCAGGGCCTGGCGCTGGCGCGCATGCCGCTGATTGCCGACGCGCTGGCCAGCGGCGACCTGGTGGAGGTGCTGCCCGGACACCGGCTCGACTCGCCGTTGGCCTACTGGCTGCTGGTGGGCCCGCGCAGCAGCCCGCGCACCGAGGTGCAGGCTTTCTGCGCCTGGCTGCGGGCCGAGGCCACACGCACCAGGCAGTCGGTGGGCGACAGCACCGGGGGCTGAAGCCCTTGGCCCAATGGGTCGATACGGCGATGAAAGGACGGCCCTGCCCGGGCGGGCCCGTCCCTGCTCAAGCAATCACGCCAACGTGACGCGCGCAAACTTGCGCTTGCCCACCTGCACCACGTAGGTGCCGGCGGCGAGCTTGAGGCCCTTGTCGCTGACCACGCTGCCATCCACGCGCACGCCACCACCGTCGATCAGGCGGCTGGCCTCGCTGGTCGAGGGCGCCAGGTTGGCCTGCTTCAGCAAGGCGCCAATGCCCAGCGGCGCGCCCGACAGGCTCACCTCGGGGATTTCGTCCGGAACGCCGCCCTTGCTGCGGTTGGTGAAGTCCTGCTCGGCCGCGTCGGCCGCCTGCGCGCTGTGGAAGCGCGTGGTGATTTCCTTGGCCAGCAGCACCTTGGCGTCCTTGGGGTTGCGCCCCCCTTCGATCTCGGCCTTGAGCCGGGCGATTTCTTCCAGCGAGCGGAACGACAGCAGCGTGTACCAGCGCCACATCAGCGTGTCGGAAATGCTCAGCACCTTGGCAAACATGGTGTTGGCGTCTTCGCTGATGCCGATGTAGTTGTTCTTGGACTTGGACATCTTCTCGACGCCGTCCAGGCCTTCGAGCAACGGCATGGTCAGGATGCACTGCGGCTCCTGGCCGTATTCCTGCTGCAGGTGGCGCCCCATGAGCAGGTTGAACTTCTGATCGGTGCCACCCAGCTCCAGGTCGCTCTTGAGCGCCACGGAGTCGTAGCCCTGCATCAGCGGGTAGAGGAACTCGTGCACGCTGATCGAGTTGCCCGCCGTGAAGCGCTCATGAAAATCGTTGCGCTCCATCATGCGCGCCACGGTGTACTTGGCGGCGAGCTGGATCATGCCGGTCGCGCCCAGTGGTTCGCACCATTCGCTGTTGTAGCGAATCTCGGTGCGCGCCGGGTCCAGTACCAGACTAGCCTGGCGGTAATAGGTTTCGGCATTGACCTTGATCTGTTCGGGCGTAAGCGGCGGACGTGTGCTGTTGCGGCCCGAAGGATCACCGATCAAGCTGGTGAAGTCGCCAATCAGGAAGATTACCTGGTGGCCCAGGTCCTGCAGCTGGCGCATCTTGTTGAGCACCACCGTGTGGCCGATGTGGATGTCCGGCGCCGTGGGGTCCAGGCCCAGCTTGATGCGCAGCGGCTGGCCCGTGGCCTCGGAACGCGCGAGTTTTTTCACCCATTCGTCCCGGGGCAGAAGCTCCTCGACGCCACGCAGTGATATTTCAAGCGCTCGTCCTACACCATCGGTGAGCGGATGAGATGTAACAAAGGATTGATTCATAAGGGTTTTCTAGGGTGTTCGGCCTCAATGGTTCGCTATACTTGCGCCCACATCGCAGTGGCGGATTCTAAGTGGCCGCCTTTCCGGGGTCATTCCCGGAGCTGCAACACTGACAGTTTGCGCGTTCTGCAGCCCGCTTGGCCCGGTGCCAGCCTCTGCAACAGCGTGCACTCACCCTGGGGACCGACTCTTGAACAACGGCTTGACCACCGCCAGCCTCGCATTGCGCGACCGGATTTCCCAAGGCATCCAGAACCACCCCAAACGCATTACCGCCGTCATCGCAGCCCTGCTGCTGACCGGCGGTGGCGGCGCCTTTGCAGTGGCCTCACTGGCCCCCGACCCGGCCGACCTGCCCGTGCGCCAGGTTGTGCTGCCGGTCACGTCGCTGGCCAGTGACATATCACTGGCAGAACTGTCTGACCAGCCCGGTTTTTCGCTGTTCCGCACCGAGCAGGTCCGCAGCAGCGACACGGTGGAATCGCTCCTGCAGCGCATGGGGGTGGCCGACCCGGCCGCTGCCGCCTTCCTGCGCCGCGACAGCCATGTGCAGAAGAACCTGATGGGCCGCACCGGCCGCCTGGTATCTGCCGAGACCACGGACGACCATCGCCTGCTCCGCCTGACGGCGCGCTGGGCGCCCGATGACAGCGGCGAGTTCAAGCGCCTGGTGATGGAAAAGACTGATTCCGGCTTCACCTCCCGCATTGAAACGGCACAGCTCACCACATCGAGCCGGCTGTCCGGTGGCGTGATCCAGAGCTCTCTGTTTGCCGCCACCGATGCCGCGCGCATCCCCGACGCCGTGGCTGTGCAAGTGGCCGAATTGTTCTCGGGCGACATCGACTTCCGCCGCGCCCTGCGCAAGGGCGACCGCTTTTCCGTCGTGTACGAAACGCTCGAAGCCGACGGCGAACCCCTGCGCACCGGACGGGTGCTGAGCGCCGAGTTCCATAACAACGGCAAGTCGCACCAGGCAGTGTGGTTCCAGGAGCCCGGCGCCAGCCGCGGCGCCTACTACACCCTGGACGGTCAAAGCCTGCGCCGGGCCTATCTGGCCTCCCCGGTGGAATTTTCCCGTGTTTCCAGTGGCTTTGCCATGCGTTTCCACCCCATTCTGCAAAAGTGGCGCGCCCACCTGGGCACCGATTTTGCCGCGCCCACTGGCACCGCTGTGCGCACCGTGGGCGATGGCGTGGTCGATTTCGCCGGCGTGCAGAACGGCTTTGGCAATGTGGTTTACGTCAAGCACCGCAACCAGCACGTGACCGTCTATGCTCACCTGAGCAAGATCCATGTGAAGAAGGGCCAGTCTGTCGAACAAGGCCAGAACATTGGCGCGGTGGGTGCTACGGGCTGGGCCACAGGCCCGCACCTGCATTTCGAATTCCGCGTCAACGGCCAGCACCAGGACCCGATGGTCATTGCGCGCCAGAGTGAGGCTGCAGCCCCCGTTTCAGCGGCAGCGCGCCCAGCGTTTGACCGCATGGCGTCTGTGATGCGCACCGAGCTGTCCTCCGCCGAACTGATCCAGCAGGCCAGCGCAGAATAGCGATGCAACCCCCTGAGGCGCTTTGCGCCTTCCCCCTTCTCTCGAATTGCTTCGCTGTTCGGGAAGGGGGACGCTCCCAGCGCGGCGGGACGGCCCTTGTACAGGAGCCCTGGCTGAGGCCGCTCCCCCCTCACACCCCTCGTGATCACGAACCGACGTGACCTCTGCCTCCTTCGCCCCCGAGCTGTACATCGGCCTCATGTCGGGCACCTCGCTCGATGGCGTGGATGCCGTGCTGGCCGACCTCTCCGGCCCTCGCTGCAAGGTGCTTTGCCACCATGCAGCGCCCTTTGATGCCGTCACACGGGCCGAGCTGCTGGCGCTCAACACCCCCGGCGCCAACGAGCTGCACCGCGCAGCCCTGGCCGCCAATGCGCTGGTGCGCAGCTATGCAGGCGCCGTACAGGCCTTGCTGGCGCACAGCGGCCTCCCACCCTCTGCCGTGCGCGCCGTTGGCGCCCATGGCCAGACAGTACGCCACCGTCCGGGGGAGTTCGATGGCACGGGCTACACACTGCAACTCAACAACCCGGCCCTGCTGGCCGAACTGACCGGCATCACCGTGGTGGCCGATTTCCGCAGCCGTGATGTCGCTGCCGGCGGCCAGGGTGCGCCCCTGGTGCCTGCCTTCCATCAGCACATGTTCGGCCAGCCCGGCCAGGGCCTGCTGGTGCTCAACATTGGCGGCATTGCCAACCTCAGCGTGCTGGGGGCAGACGGCAGCGTGCTGGGCTTCGATTGCGGCCCCGGCAACGCCCTGATGGACCACTGGTGCCAACAGCACACCGGCCAGCCTTTTGACCGCGATGGCACCTGGGCCGCCAGCGGCCAGGTTCTTCCAGACTTGCTGGCGCACCTGGAAAACGAGCCCTTCCTGCGTCAACGCCCCCCCAAGAGCACAGGGCGTGACCTGTTCAATCCGCAATGGCTGAAACAGCACCTGGAACGCTTCGGTCCGGCGGCCCCGCAGGACGTGCAAGCCACATTGACAGAATTAACCGCTAGCGCTTGTGCAGAAAGCGCCTCAAGCTATAAAAATGAGAGTGAAATGCTGGCCATCTGTGGCGGTGGGGCCTTCAACCGGCATTTGATGGCGCGCCTGCAGGCACTGCTCCCGGGCCTGCGGGTGGACTCCACCGAGGTCCATGGCATGCCTCCCTTGCAGGTGGAGGCGGCCGCATTTGCCTGGCTGGCGCACCAAACCCTACAAGGGTTGCCAGGCAATCTTGCCAACGCAACGGGCGCCCGAGGCGCCCGTGTGCTGGGCGGGATCCATCCCGCCTGAAGGTGTGGAGCAGCTCAGGAAAAGCTGGATCCGCAGCCGCAGGTGGAGGTGGCGCCCGGGTTCTTGATGACGAACTGGGCACCCTGCAGGTCTTCCTTGTAGTCGATCTCGGCACCCACAAGGTACTGGAAGCTCATGGCATCGATGAGCAGCGAAACACCGTTCTTCGTCATCACGGTGTCGTCCTCGTTGGTGATCTCATCGAACGTGAAACCATACTGGAAGCCTGAACAGCCACCACCCTGCACAAAAACACGCAACTTGAGATCCGGGTTGCCTTCTTCGGCAATCAGATCCGCCACCTTGGCTGCCGCGCTTTCGGTGAACACAATGGGATCGGGCATTTCGGGAACAATTTCGGCAACGGCACTCATGGGAACTCCAATTCTGGTCTGAGCAGGATGCTACTGCAATCCCCCCCTCAATCCACCTTACTGGTTGTTTGACGCCAATTTCAGTGTGGGCTTTTCCTCCACCACCACATCAGCGGGGAACATTTTTCCGCAGATGGTGGCGCCCTGGTGCATTTCCAGGGTTTTGTAGTGCACGTCCCCGGCAATCCGCGCCTTGGGCTGCAGTTCCAGCATGGTGCTGGCATGCACCGGGCCGTTGATCTGCCCGTTGACGATCACATGGTCGGCATGCACGGCCCCTTCCACCTTGGCAGTCGCCGAAATGACCAGCAACCCTGGCTTGTCGGAGCCCGCCCGCACATCACCGATCACCTCCCCATCAATGCGCAGGCCGTCGGTAAAGTGGATATGCCCTTCAATGCGGCTTCCCTCTGCGATCAGGCTTTTGATGGGAGGCTGTTTGTTGCGGGAAAACATGGGTAAAAACTCCTGGCGCGGCCATTCGCGCAAATAAAGAAATGGCTTGCCGTGTCATTGCACAGGCTCCCCCCGATTCATCACCGTAGTCTGCGAAGCATGCACCACAGCCCCTTCCAGCACCCGGGCGGTGATGGTTTTTACCACGGTGCGCAACGGCAGATCGATCACGCCCTCCATCCGCCGGTATTGGCGCAGTTGCAGCGCCTGCCCTTCACCACCCAGGGTCTGGCTCCAGGACTTGCCATCCCGCGTACCGGCCACGACCAGTTCCAGGCGCCCCTTGAATTCAGGCGCGTTCTTGACAGGACGCATCAGCAACACCTGCCATCGCAGGTGGGTGTCTGCCAGCATTTCGGCTTGCAACCCGCGGATAGCGATGCTGCTGCCTCCTGCATGGGCGGGAATCAGTTTTTCAAAGAATCCGAGGTCTTCACGCAAAGCACGGTTCTCGGCCTCGGCCTGGCGCAGGCGGGCTGTCAGCTGCTCCAGGGCCGTGCGCTCGGCCACCAGCATGCTGCCCGATGTGTTGGCAACAGCCTGATGCTGGAGGTTTTCTTCGCGCAGACGGTCAATTTCGGAATGCAGACGCTGAAGCTCCTCACGGCTGACGGCATCCAGCCCCGCAATGGACCGCCCAAACTCGAACGCCCACAGGGCCACTGCCGCACAAAATCCGAAGACCACAGCAAGAATCAGCCATCGCACGGGCCAGGGCATGGCACTGCGCACGGACATGCGGGGGGCACTGATGGTCAGGCGGCGGCGCAGCAATCGGAAGCGCATGGGCGGGTGATTTCTCCTGTGAATCGGTTTTACCCACGCACCACCGGATGCGTGCGAGGTGCCGCAATATACCCTCTTGCACAGGCCAACCCCAAAAACGGCAAAGCCGCAACCGGCGAACCCGTTGCGGCTTTGTGGCAGACAGAAAGCGGATTAACGCTTGGAGAACTGCTTGGCGCGGCGTGCAGAACGCAGACCGACCTTCTTGCGCTCGACTTCACGCGCATCGCGCGTCACGAAGCCGGCCTGGCTCAGTGCGGGCTTGAGCGTCGCATCGTAGTCGATCAGGGCACGGGTGATGCCGTGGCGGGCTGCGCCTGCCTGGCCGGATTCACCACCACCATGCACGTTGATCATCACGTCGAAGGTTTCGGCGTGGTTGGTCAGCATGAGCGGCTGTTTGGCGATCATGATCGAGGTCTCGCGGCCGAAGTAGGACTGGATGTCCTTGCCGTTGACCGTGATCTTGCCACTGCCTTTTTTCAGAAACACGCGAGCGACGCTGGACTTGCGACGGCCGGTGCCATTGTTCCATTCACCAATCATCTCAAGGCTCCTTACAGTTCCAGCACTTTGGGCTGTTGGGCGGTGTGGGGA
>C687J35021_10003598_pt1 | contig 10606 bp, 10 predicted proteins | sample RifCSPhighO2_12_FD_35021 | JGI IMG/M metagenome (IMG submission 35021)
CAAGCTCACCGGATTCCTCGCCAACGTGAATCATCTGGATAATGATATTCGGCATCTCGTGGTGCTTGGCCAACGCCTGCGAGAGCGAGTTGCCCGCCTTCAAGTCTTCGGCCGTTTCTTTAAGAACTTTGTGGAAAGTGTAATCGCCCACCACATCCGAGGTGATCTCCACCGCCCGAACAATCGGAATGGCCGAGAGAAACATGGTGGACAAGTTGCCGGCAAGTCTCGCCAAAAACAGCTTCGAGTAAAGCATGCCGAGATACGGCACGCCGAGTCGAAAACTCGACAAAGCCTGTCTGCCGGATTCCCCTTTGGAATACCGCCACAACATCACTCCTAAAGCCACGACCGCCAGAAGAATAAAGACTCCATAATTGACCAAAAAATCGCTGAAACCGATAACCACTCTGGTGTAGATCGGAAGCTCCTGACCGGATTCCTTGATGATGGCGCTTAGATTCGGGATAACCTTCACAAGCATAAGCGCCATGACGACTATGAAAGTTACGATAATGAAGGCCGGATAGATCAGGGCGTTCTTGGCCTTTGACATAAGTTCGTTGGACTTTTCCAAATGTTCGGCCAGATAACCGAAAATCTCGTCGAGCTTGCCGGATTCCTCGCCCGCCTTGACCATGTTGACATAAAATTCGGAAAACACCGTCGGATGTTTGCTCAAGGCGTTGGAAATGGAGGCGCCCCCCTGCAAATCGTTGACCACTTCTCCGAGAACCTTCCGCAATTTTTCCTTATCTACTTCCGTTGATATCAATTTAAACACCTGCAAAGCGGAAACTTGGGCTCCGAAGAGGGTGGAAATCTGACGCGACAAAATAACAATGTCCTTGTTCGTAACATGGGAAAAATCAATTTTCATCCCCCAGCCGAATTTTTTCCCTCCCTGTTCCTTGAGAGACGACACCATAAGACCGCGCCGTTGGAGAGAGGCCAAAGCCACATCGGCGTTGCCCGCTTCAATCGTGCCGGTGCGGCGAGCTCCAGATGGTTCAAAAGCGTTATAATCGAAAATCATATAATTCTATCCAAGCCCTTAGGATTAAACGAATATGAACGAGCGTTGTCCGCGGTGATCTCTCCGGCGCGCGTGAGCTCGGCCAAGCTCCTGTTGAGATCAAGCATACCTTGCTCAAGACCTGTCTCTATCACCGTATTTATTTCATGAACTCTCCCGTCGCGTATAAGATTGGAAACGGCGTTGTTGGAGATGAGAAGCTCATAGGCGGGAATCAGACCGCCGGAAATCCTCGGCACCAACCTCTGCGAAAAAATTCCGGCCAAACATCCGGCCAGCTGACCGCGGATCTGGCCCTGCTGGTTGGCCGGAAACGAATCCAAAATACGATCAATAGTCTGGGCGGCGTTATTTGTATGCAAAGTGGAAAAGACTAAATGGCCTGTTTCGGCGGCGGTTACGGCCGCGCTGATCGTCTCGGGATCTCTCATCTCTCCGATCAGTATCACGTCCACATCCTGTCGGAAAGCCGCCGAGAGCGCCTCATGGAACCCTTTGGTGTCGGATCCGACCTCTCTTTGGTCAATGACGGACTTTTTCGGCTCGTAGACATATTCGATCGGGTCCTCGATGGTGATGATATGTTCCGATCTTCTTTCGTTTATCATCTCAATCATGGAAGCCAAGGTGGTGGTCTTGCCGTGGCCGACAGGGCCGACGACGATGAAAAAACCCTGTTGTTTATCAACGAATGTTTCCAAAACAGGCGGAAGATTCAGGTCTAAAAGCCCCTTCACATGCTTCGGGATAAACCGCATGGCGATGCCTATTACTCCGCCGTGGAAATACGCGTTGCATCGAAAGCGGTTGCCTCCCTTATGGCTCCATGAAAAATCAATCTCGCGGTTACTCAAAAAGATCTGATATTTTTCTTCGGAAAGAAGAGATTTTATGATCGCCTCGGATTCTTCCGGCAGGACAATTTCCTTTTTTGTCAAAGGAATCAAATAACCGGAAACTCGTATGACAGGAGTCCGTCCCGGGGCGATATGCAGATCCGACGCGCCTTCTTTTATTACCGTATCAAGCAAATCGTCAAATTTTTTCCTATAGTCCATACATATACGCTCATGTCTTATAATAACCCTAGACTTCACGCCGTCTTCGCCGGAGTTTGCTTTGTCGGGTCCACAAACTTCATAACTTCCCGCAAGACTTCGGAAGGAATAGTGTTGGCTTTTACCAGATACCTGCTGACTGAAAGCCTTTTAGCCCTCTCGACGTCTTGCGGTGGCCCTTGATTGTTGGTCAGCACGATTTTTATCGCCGACTTGGCCAATCCGTTTTTAGCGGCCTCCTCCAACATGTCCATACCGCTCATCGAAGGCATGGCTATATCCACAAGCATAACGTCCGGATCAAAACCGTTGCGAATCTTTGACAGCGCCTCCTCCCCGCTTTTGGCTATTTCAACACGGAAACCCTCCTTCTCGAATTTCAACAGGTACAAATTCAGCAAAAAAGAATCGTCATCCACGATAAGCAACTTGCGACCGTTCGGATTTTTGGGACTTTTAGAATTTTCATCCATTTTAGCAACTATCAAATTAAATCTCTTATAATTTCGCCTAATGTTTCTCGCCGCCGCCTGAATTATACAAAAACCGCGAAGATAAGACCATGCTTGCCCCTACAATTTGTTGATTTCTTCAAACGGGATCTCTCTGTTGAAAGCCTTGACAACCGCATCCTCTTTCATCAGAAGCATCCCCTGCTCTCTGGCCACCTTCATAATTTCCGCCTCAATGGGATTCTTCAAAATCACTCCCTCCAGTTCCTTATTCATCTCCAAAACCTCAAAGACGGCCAGCCGCCCGGAGGTACCCAAAGGATAGCCGTCCACCGGAACTGCCCGATAGACAGTGTCCTTGAATTCGACTTCTTTTCTGAATTTTTCCGGCACGCCGGAAAACTCCTTCTCAATCATTTTCCTCAAACTGCCGTCCACCGGTATCGGCCCTCCTCCTCCCGGGCAAAGCTTCTTTACCAGGCGCTGGGCCATCGCTAAAATCAAAGTCGGAGCGATTAAATACGGGTCAACCCCCATATCAACCAAACGCGGGATAACGCCGGCCACATTGTTAGTGTGAATGGTCGAAAGCACCAAGTGTCCGGTCAAAGCCGCTTGAACCGCAAGTTGCGCGGTCTCTTTGTCTCTGATCTCGCCCACCATTATCACGTCCGGATCCTGACGCAAGACCGACCGCAAACCGCTGGCGAACGAATAACCGATTTCCGGATGCACCTGGGATTGATTCATTCCCGTGATGGAATACTCCACCGGATCTTCCAGACTCAAAACATTAGACTCCTCCATGTCCAGCTGGTTTATCATGGAATAGAGCGTCGTTGACTTGCCCGATCCAGTAGGGCCGGAAATCAAAATCATGCCGTAAGGCGCGTCTATGGCCTTCCTGATAAGCCGTAGATTCCGTCCGGACAAACCGAGCTCCTCCAAAGGCAAAACCCCCTTCTGGGAATCCAAAATTCTCATAACCACTTTCTCTCCGTAATACGCCGGAAAAGTGGAGACGCGAAAGTCAACCTTTCTTCCTTCGATTTTGGCCGAAAACCGGCCGTCCTGCGGCTTGCGTTTTTCGTCGAGCCGCATATTGGAAAGGATTTTTATGCGCGCCACCAGCGAAGCGTGTAGCTTTATCGGAAGAATCAAACTGGTATTCAATACTCCGTCCACTCTGAAACGAACTCTGATCTTATCCCCGACGTTTTCTATGTGGATATCGGACGCGCTTCCGCTCGAAGCATAGTGGATAATCGTCGCGACAATCTTGGTTACCGGCGCGTCCTCGACGATCTGCTTGTCCGGAGCATTTCCTTGGTCTTTCGCTTTGCTTCGTTCTTTCTTGACCTGCGCCGTCAATTCGGCCTCATCGGCAGTCAGCTCGGTTTCTAGCTCGAACAGGGCTTTGGTCACTTCACCGGAAAAACCTCGGTACTGTTCCACGACTTTTTTAAAATCCGCTTCCGAGATCAGAAAGAGTTTGAAGGGCAGACCGGCCTTGGAGGCGATAAAATTTATAGCGTCTCGCGCTTCAAAGTTGTCGGGGTCAACGACCCCCACCTCTAAAACCTTGTCCTGCAATCCAATCGGCACAATTTTGTAGTGCATAGCCGACTCCTCCGGAATATAACGCAAAATATCAAAAGGTATCTGATCATCTCCGACAGCGCGCGAGGGAATACCCAAAGAATCACCCTTCGCCGACATGATATCGCCAAGCGAAATACCCCTCTTGAGGAGAACCGCCTCCACATTGCTGTTCGACTGGCGAATCTCCGCCCGGACGGCGGAAATATCATCAGACGATATGAGTTTTTTTTGAACAAGCTGCTCGAGAATTCCCATATTATTTGACAATCGCTTTACCACGACAAGCTCGATAAGTTCAATTAAAAAAGAAACCGGAATTTTTAGCGCGGGACTAAATCGGAGCGAAAGGATTTGCCCGACCGACCGGCTGGACGGCAATCTCCTCGCTGAAGTCCTCCAAATGCTTGAACGCCTCGGAACCGAAAAAGGTGTAATCTATTTCCAACTTTTTCAGAGATTCCAGCAAGACGACGAATTCCCTGCCGACGGTGTCCGAAACCAAAGAGCTTTCTTCGATCAGGGGGCCGGGGACTTCTTCTGTGCCCAACAGTCTGTAACCGAAAAATACCAAAACAATGACCAGAGCGACGTAGGGAATGAATTTTTGAATCAACGGTTGCATAAAATTATTTTTTCAGCCAATAAGTAACCAATCTTATTGATGCGCTTAAATCCGAACCGATTTTCTCCTCTCCTTGCTTTGAACTGATGGCTATCGTCTCAATATCAACGGCCCGCAAACTTCTATCCAAATCTTTCACGAACCCTTTGATATTGTCATACTGACCGGATACGCTAAAAGACAAAAACAAATTGTTGTAACCGAGGGAGTTTGAAACCTGCGTCTCGCCTATCGGCGATGAGCTCTTCTCACTTTTCCCTTCCTCGACTTTAATGCCGGATAAAAACATCCCGTGCCTTTTGGCGATCCCGTCAATGTCAATGACGAGTCTGACATTATCAACGCCGTCCGGAATCATTTTAGAAATCCTTTCCAGATCGGAGTCCGCCACCCCGCGGTAGTCCGCCATCAATTTGTTGCGTATAATATCCACCTCTCTGGCATTATCCAACGCCTCTTCGTACTTCGCTTTTTCCTGTTTCAAATCCAAAACTTCCTGGTATCTCGGCTCAATATATCCCAGGAAACCCCAGATGGAGGCCACAAACAAAATTAAAGCTAAAAAGTTCTGCATCTTACTTAAAATCTAAAATTATCAATGTCGCTCCCGTTCGCGCCGGGAACATCACCTGCCGGCGGCGCGACCGCGCCGTCTCCCGAAAGAATCTCGGGCTCATCCTCCGCGGGAACATCCGGCCGTGCCAAATCTTTGTTTATGAGAGGGGGGTCAACCGCCAAAGCGACCTGAAAAACAACCCTCCTCGTTTTGTCCATACCCAAATCGGAAAAAATCGCCTTCTTGACGGCTGGATGCTTCGCGAATTCATCCGATTGCAAAGCAACAGCCTGGAAACTTAAGGCCTCCCCGTTGAGCTCTGCCGTATACTCGCCCGAGGCTTTTTTGACGGTCAGTGAAACAACAGAAATGTTTTTAAGCAGGGCTCTTTCCAGATAACTTAAAAAATCAAAATAGGAGTACCGTCCGGCAAGAATGGACTTCGCCGATTTAACGCGATCATTTAATTTCTGAAAGGCGATGAAAGAGTTTTCATCCAACAGTTTTCTGGCATCACTGATCTTGCCGTCGAGAGAGATGATGCTATCGCCGATCGTTTTGCCCCAAAAATAAAAGCCGGCGGCCAGACCTAAAGTAATAAGCGCCAAAATCACCGACGCGCCCAAAAAAGCGCCGACATGCTCCCGTCTTTTTACCTCAAAAGCGCCGGATATCGGTTTCTTCGGGATGAATGTTGTCTGAAATTTGGGCTCCATGGTTTACTAATGTGCTTTAACGTCCACTATATTATATGTCCCCCGCGTCAATCGGGCAAACCGGTGATCCACAGTCATGGCATAAACGCGTCATCCGCATGTGGACATGAAAAATCACTTTACTCCTCCGTTATCTTCCTAAGCGCCACGCCCAAGGCAACGGAGAATTCCGGCCCCGCGTCGGCCAACACATCCTGCAAAAAAGCCGGCGCTTCGATCTTGGAAAATGGATCGGCCAACACCGCCTCCGTTTGAAAATTCTCTCTGGCCGATTCCAGAATGCCTTTTAACGTCGCCCCGCCTCCGGTCATAACTACCCGGCCGACATTCTTTGCGTATCTTTTTTCAAAATTTATTATGATCTTCCGAGCCTCGGCAAAAATATAATTGAGGACAGTGGTCCCGACCTCGACTATCTCCGGAGAAGCCGCGTCTTTGACGATGCCATAAGCCCGCTTCCTCTTTTCGGCCTCGATTCCCGACACTCCCATGGCTTTAGAAACGGCGATGGTAATGTCCTGGGCGCCACGATTGATCGTGTGAGAACTTCGGACCAGTCCTCTCTCCACGATTGAGAGCTTGGTTACGGCCGCCCCGATATCCAGTATCATCACGGGAGCGATATCGTTGTGTTCAAGCGACGCTCTGATGGAACTGAAGATTTCCACCTCAAAAAAACTGCATCTCAAACCGGCCAACCTGACGAGATCATGGTACTTGGTCAACGTCTCATTTAAAATAGCGACCAGCAAAACGTCCACCATTCTGCCTTTCTGGACTTTGTTCTGCTGACCGTCCTCCTCCGGAATCGGACTCATGTTGTCCCCCTGCGGAATGACCCACCAATCCAAAGCCACCTCCGAGACCGGGACCGGAATATATTTTCTGGCTTCCATCGGAATCATTTCGGCGAGTTCCTTCTCGCCGATCGCGGGCAACTCGATGAGAGATACCAAACTGGACGCCGTCGGTATGGCCACCCCGCAATCGCGGGCGGTTACATTCGCCTCGCGCATTAAATCAACCACCGCTTCAGACAGCTTTTCCACGGGTAAACTCGCGGCCCGTCCCACGTCCACACCGGCATAGGGACCGAGCGACAATTCGCCGTAAGTTTCGAGCAATGCTCTGCCCTTGCGTTTTCGGAGCTGAACAATCTTGATAGACGAATAACCGATATCAATTCCGATGACGCTCTTGGTTCCGCCACCGAAAAATCCTGTGATACTTTTTAAAAAGTGTGCCATATCGCTTCAATTGTCTCTTTAGAACCCATTCACGATCTCGCGGGTAAGTTCTTTACCAACCCTTCTCGGTCATTGATTAAAATTATATCATAACAGTGTGATGAGTGTCACAAATATCCCCATAATCGCCCGCGCCAAAACACTGATTCTGGATTTCTTTTTTCCGAAAAATCCTTTGGCCGAGATCATCGAGAATCTGCCTTTGCATGTGTTCATGGCAAAAACGCAAAGAGATCTCTCGGGACGGGCGATTTTTAGTTACAGGGACCCGATTGTCAATTGCGCCGTAAGGGAACTCAAATACAGGGGCAACCGCAAAATCGCTTCATTGCTGGCCGCAACGCTTTTTGAAGAGATCGCCTCGCAAGAAGACGAAACCTCGCCTTTTTTGGGCGGGAAAAAGCCACTCCTCATCCCTGTCCCCATTTCGAAAAAACGCCGCCGCCAGCGCGGTTTTAATCAGTGCGAACTCCTGCTCTCGTCCATGCCGCCCGAATACGCAAACTTTTTTGAGACCGGCCTGAATCTTTTGATCAAACCGAAAGAAACGAAAACCCAGACCGGCTCCGTGACAAGAGAAAAACGCCTGACTAACCTTCACGGCGCTTTTGAAGTAGCCAGCCCCGGCAAAGTCGCGGGACGCAGGATTATCGTCGTGGACGACGTTACCACCACCGGCGCGACTTTCGAAGAAGCCCGCCGCGCGCTCCGGCGCGCCGGAGCGCGCGATATAAAATTCATCGCGGTGGCGCACTGATGAAAAAGTATATGGGGCAAGTATATGTATAAGGTTATAACGACGGGGTGAAGGTAAAACCAAACGACAAAAAACGTTGAGTTAACCGGGAAATGAGTTAGAATGATGAAGTTTCTGGAGAGGTCGCATAGCTGGCCTAGTGCGGCGGTTTGCTAAACCGCTATACGGCGTTAAAACCGTATCGAGGGTTCGAATCCCTCCCTCTCCGTAATCGGCTCAAGAGCAAGCGAGGATTGCGATTGATTTGCCGTTACGAGAGAGGGAGGGATTCGAAAGACGGAGGCCGCGAAGCCAGTCGAGCGAAGCGAGACTGTGGCCGAGTCGGGGTCGAGAGTTCTTACGAGCGAAGCGAATTAGAAACTCGTGACCGAATCCCTCCCTCTCCGTAATTCAGGATTTCGCAAGTGGAAAAACAATTAGTGAAAATATCAAGAAATCGCGAGCCAAACTTGGCTTAACACAAGATGATTTAGCAAAGAAGGCGGATATTAAATACACAACGCTTATGAAGGTCGAAAGCGGCGCGGTTAATAAACCAAGCGTCCAAACCATGGCGAAAATCGCCAAAGCGTTGGGTGTTTCAATTGAGGAACTAATCGAGCAAACTACAGAAAGATAAGTATTTTAACGAAATAATAATTTTAAAACAATCTCATTCTAGATTTCGTCGTGTACAAGTTAGAATTCAGAAATTGTTTTGAAGCCGTAGAGGGATGAAAATAATAAAATAATTGTATGAATTTCATAATAAACCAAAAAAATAAAGGAGCGAGAAGAATTTTTTGCAGATAACTATATAAAAAATTATAATGATGCAAAAAAAATAAGCATTGTCGCTGTTGTTCATCTAATAGATACTGGAATTCCCTATGTTAATTTATTAGAAAAATATTTTTCTCTCCGATATATCATTCCAAAACCAGGTTCTATTGACAAAAAACTATTGGATTTTTATCCAAAACATAAAATATTAGATGTTAATAGGGATGAACTTAAAAATTCTAAAAATATTATTAAATATCTTATAAATATTCCAAAAGACAATAAATTATTATTGTTAGACATTGGAGGATATTTTGTACATTCAATTAATGATCTGAAAGACAAATTTGGTGATAGATTTATTGGAGTTATTGAAGATACTGAAAATGGCCATCAAAAATATTTATCGATAGAAAATTTAAAAGCTCCAGTTGTGTCTGTAGCAAGAAGTCCTTTGAAAAATAACGAGGATCACTTAGTTGGACAGGCGGTTGTATTTTCAGCTGATTCAATCTTGAGAGAGCAGGGGGTACTCTTAAATAATAAAAAAGTTGGGATTGTCGGGTTTGGTAAAATAGGAAATGGAGTTTTATCTTCTTAAGAGATAAAGGATGTGGAGTTTCGGTTTATGATAAAAATCCGGTAACTATAATTTTAGCCCTTTCAAAGGGTTATGGTATTTCTGATAAATTAAAAATTTTACAGAAATCGGATGTTATTTTTTGTTCAACGGGTAATTTATCTTTAACAAATGATGAATTTAGATATCTTAAAAAGGGTACATTTGTGGCTTCAGTAACATCTTCCGATGATGAATTTGATTTGTCTTGGTTAAGAAAAAATTACACGAAAGAAATCATTTCTAAATATATAGATAAGTATGATAGAAATGGGCACTATTTTTATTTATTAAATCGAGGTAATGCAATAAACTTTATACACGGAGCAGTTGTTGGAGATTTTATTTTATTAGTCCAAAAGGAAATGATAGACACTATTATTTATATGGATAAGCATAAATTAGAAAATGGAGTTCAAGACAGTTTTGATTCAGTGAGGGAGAGGGTGGCTGATTTATGGCTAAAATATTTCTTAAAAATTAAAGCATAGGGAATATGAAAGAACAACTAACGAATTACTTACGAATATTTCCAGATGAGGAAAACTTGCTTTCTTCATTAATAAAGCAAGTTTCAAAAAATCAAAATATTTTTAGTAGAAGAAACTTTGAAGGCCACATTACCGCTAGTGGACTGGTTATTTCTTCTGACAAAAAAGTATTAGTTGTTTTCCATAATAAATTACAAAAGTTTTTACAACCAGGAGGACATATTGAAAAAGATGATAAAAATATTATTTTTTCAGCGATGAGAGAAGTAAAAGAAGAAACAAATCTAAATAATATAGAACTATGCAGTTGGTGTTTGGACAATAATTCTCCGATAATGATTGATACTCATAAAATTCCAGAAAATAAACAAAAGAATGAAGAGGAGCATTACCACCATGATTTTATGTTTATTTTTTTAACAAAGGAGGAAGATATTACGTTAGATACAAATGAGGTTTCGGATTTTTATTGGGTGAGTATCGACGAAGTAATAAAAAACGATTCAGTTGTTGCGAAAGGCTTAAAAAAAGCTATTATGTTAAGTATTGTTTAGATTATTTAAAATTTTATTTTGTAAAAATAAAAGAAGGCATAAAATCAACTACCGCGCAGCAAGCTGACGCGGTATGACTGCTTACGCGAGTCCGTGGAATAGCGAGAGCTGTGCGTGATGGATTTGCTTATACT
>C687J35021_10003600_pt1 | contig 10606 bp, 10 predicted proteins | sample RifCSPhighO2_12_FD_35021 | JGI IMG/M metagenome (IMG submission 35021)
TCACCCAGGGAATAGGTACATGCCTTATCGCGCAATCTTCGGCGCTTGCTTGTTGTTTATCAGTCCGCTGCTGGCGGCAGAGCCGATTTCCTACAGTCGCGATATTCAACCGCTCTTCACTCAGTATTGCGTGGCCTGCCATGCCTGCTACGACGCGCCTTGCCAGCTCAATCTGGGCAGCGCCGAGGGCGTCGAGCGGGGGGCGAACAAGCTGCCGGTATACGACGGCAAGCGCCTCGAGGCGCAGGACACCACGCGCTTGTTTCTCGATGCGCATGGCAGCGCGGCCTGGCGGCGCAAGGATTTCTTTTCGGTGCTGGAACAGCAGGGCAGCCAGGCGGCGTTGCTGACCCGCATGCTCGAACTGGGCCACAGCAAAACGCTCAAGGCCAATGCCAAGCTGCCGGCCGAGTTGGATATCGGCATCAGACGCGATAATCAGTGTCCGCGACCTGATCAGTTCACTGGCTTCGCCAAGGACAACCCTCAGGCCGGCATGCCCTTCGCGGTTGCCGGCCTGAGCGAGGTGGATTACCAGACCCTGCAGCGCTGGCTGGAGCAGGGCGCCCCGGTCGACCGGCAGGCGCTGGAGGCGAGTAAGGCCGAGGCGGCGCAGGTCGANGCCTGGGAGCGCTTTCTCAATGCCCCGGGTGCGCGTGAGAGTCTGGTCTCACGCTGGCTGTACGAGCACCTGTTCCTCGCGCACCTGTATTTCAACGGTGGCGAGCCCGGGCATTTTTTCCAGTTGCTGCGTTCGCGCACCCCGAGTGGCCAGCCGGTCGATCCTATAGCTACGCGCCGGCCCAATGATGATCCCGGCAGCAGCTTTTATTATCGTCTGACGCCGGTCCAGGGCGTGATCGTGCACAAGACCCACATGACCTATCCGCTCAGTGCGAACAAGCTGGCGCGCGTCAAGCAGTTGTTCTTTGCCGACGACTGGCAGGTCGAGGCGCTGCCCGGCTATGGCGCCCAGCGCCGCGCCAACCCGTTCGAGACCTTCGCGGCGATTCCGCCGCAGGCGCGCTACCAGTTCATGCTGGATAACGCCGAATACTTCGTGCGCACCTTTATCCGCGGCCCGGTGTGCCGCGGACAGATTGCCACCGACGTGATCCGCGACAACTTCTGGGTGGTGTTCCAGGACCCTCGGCATGACCTGTACATGGTCGATGCCAACTACCGCGCCGAGGCGACGCCGCTGCTGGCCATGCCCGGTCAGTTCGACGATATCGGCAATCTGCTCAGTCTGTGGCGGACTTATCGCAACCGGCGCAATGAGTACGAGGCCTTGCGCATGGCCAGCTACGCCGCCGCCCCGGCACCCAGCTGGGCGCATATCTGGGCCGGCAACGACAATGCGCTGCTGAGCATCTTCCGTCAGCACGACAGCGCCTCGGTGCGCAAAGGCCTGATCGGCGAGATCCCGCAGACCCTCTGGTGGATGGACTATCCGCTGCTGGAACGGGCCTATTACCAGTTGGTGGTCAACTTCGATGTGTTCGGCAACCTGTCGCATCAGGCGCAGACGCGCTTGTATTTCGATCTGATCCGTAACGGCGCCGAGCAGAACTTCCTGCGCTTGATGCCGGCTGACTCGCGTCAGGCGATCCTCAATGACTGGTATCAGTACAGTGGCCAGCTGAAGCTGTGGCTGGACTACCAACGCATCGATACCGAGACTCGGACTGCCCTGCAGTTGCCTGCAAAAGACCCCAAGCGAGGCTTTGCCGAGGCCCTCTCGACCCGCTATGGCAGCCTCAACGCGCGGCCCGACCCGATCAGCCGTTGCAGCGGCGTGCACTGCCATCGCGCCGGGTTGCCGGCCGAGCTGCAAGCGGCCGAGCAGGCGCTGAGTCGCCTGGCCGGCAAGCCGGCTGGCGGGCTCAAGGTCATTCACCAGCTGCCGGAAGCGACCCTGTTGCGCGTCGAACGGGCCGATGGCAAGCGCGAGGTCTATAGCCTGCTGCGCAACCGCGCGCACAGCAATGTGGCCTTCATGTATGGCGAGGAACTGCGTTATCAGCCGGCGCTGGATACCCTGACCGTTTACCCGGGGGTGCTGACCAGTTACCCGAACTTCATGTTCAGCCTCGCGGCCCAGGAGGTTCCGGAATTCGTGCGCAGCCTGGAGTCGGTACGCGATGCCCAGGCATTCGACAGGCTGGTCGGGCGCTGGGGCATTCGTCGCAGCCATCCCGAATTCTGGCGCTATTTCCATGACCTGTCGGCGTATATCCGCGAAACCGAACCTATCGAGGCCGGTGTGCTGGACATGAACCGTTATGAAAACCTGTAACGGCCGCTGCTGCTGAAGTGCGGTGTGCCGACGCGCCTGTGTGTGGCAGCAGTTCCAGGGGGGCGGGTGGGGCGCGCTAAAACTATTCCGAGATAAACGCTCGGGCTTTATCGCAGCCCGGAGGTTGGCGTACACTGCGAGCATGTTTGCGAGGAGTTGCCATGAGCACCATTACCATTACCGACGCTGCCCACGATTATCTGGCTGATCTGCTGAGCAAGCAGAACACCACAGGCATCGGCATCCGGGTCTTCATCACCCAGCCGGGCAGCCAATACGCCGAAACCTGCATCGCCTACTGCAAGCCGGGCGAGGAGAAGCCGGATGACACGGCGATTGCCCTGGCCAGCTTCACCGCCTGGATCGATGCGGTCAGCGAACCCTTCCTGGAAGATGCCGTGGTCGATTACGCGACCGATCGCATGGGCGGCCAGCTGACCATCAAGGCGCCGAATGCCAAGGTGCCGATGGTCAACGAAGACAGCCCGCTCAACGAGCGCATCAGTTATTACCTGCAAACCGAGATCAATCCGGGGCTGGCCAGCCACGGCGGCGAAGTGAGCCTGATCGATGTGGTCGAAGACGGCATCGCGGTATTGAAGTTCGGTGGTGGCTGCCAGGGCTGCGGCCAGGTCGACCTGACCCTCAAGGAAGGCATCGAGAAAACCCTGCTTGAACGCATCCCGGAACTCAAGGGTGTGCGCGACGTGACCGACCACAGCAACAAGGAAAACGCCTACTACTGAGGCGCCTGTTCAGTCAGTTCTGCACAAGGTGGCCCATTGGCCACCTTTTTTGTTTCTATCTTTCAACCATTGGCTGGTGTTTTGCCGTAAAACTGCTGTCTATCGATAAGGTGAAATACCAGCCAGATAACCGATTGATACCAGATACAGCTGATCTGCCGGGATCCCGGCCGGCAGACAACTATAAAAAGTGATGCGCATGACCGTCAGTACTCTGCTTATCTGTGACGACTCCAGCATGGCGCGCAAGCAATTGCTGCGCGCACTGCCTGCCGACTGGCCTGTCGCCATCACGCAGACGGCCAACGGCATGGAGGCCATGGCGATTCTGCGGCAGGGGCAGACCAATGTGATGCTGCTCGACCTGACCATGCCCGAGATGGATGGCTATCAGGTATTGACTGCCCTGCAGAGCGAAGGCCTGTCCTGCAAGGTCATTGTGGTGTCGGGCGATGTTCAGGAGCAGGCGTTGCAGCGGGTCATGGCGCTTGGGGCGCTGGCCTTCGTGCAAAAGCCGGCCGATCCAGAGCTGCTCCGGCAAACCCTCGACCGCCTGGGGTTGCTCGCTAACAGTGCGAGTGAACTGGCGGTGCGCACGGTCGACGATGAGTCCGCCATCAATTTTTTCGATGCCTTCCGTGAGGTGGTCAACGTCGCCATGGGCCGCGCTGCGGCCTTGCTGGCCAAGCTGCTGGGCGTGTTCGTGCAATTGCCGGTGCCGAATGTCAGCCTGTTCGAGGTCGGCGAGTTGCACATGGCCTTGGCCGATGCCCAGCGTGGTGAGGGGCTTACCGCCGTATGCCAGGGATTTATCGGCAGTGGCATCGCCGGCGAGGCGCTGCTGATCTTCCACGACTCGGAAGTGGGCGACATGGCCCGCTTGATGAGCGGTTTTTCCTCCGACTATTCCGAAATAGAAATGCTCCTGGATCTGTCCACCGTCTTGATTGGTGCCTGCCTGAACGGCATTGCCGGGCAGATCGATGTGCAATTTTCCCAAAGCCACCCCATCGTGTTGGGCGAGCATGCCTCCATCGAGGAGCTGATCAAGCTCAACCGGCCGCGCTGGAAAACCACCCTGGCGGTGGAAATCAGTTACAGCATCGAAGGCCACCATATCCATTTCGACCTGCTGCTGCTGTTCACTGAAGACTCGGTGGCGTTGCTTTCCAACAAGCTTGCCTACCTGATGAACTGAACATGAACGAAAACCCGGATCTCAACGAGTTTCACTGGCTACTGGCCGTGGTGCAGAGCATCGATGTCGGTGTCGTGGTGCTGGATCGCGAATACCGCATACACGTCTGGAATACCTTCATGGAGAACCGCTCGGGCCTGCAGCCCCACGAGGTTCATCAGCAGTCATTGTTCAGCCTGTTTCCCGAAATCGAGGAGAACTGGTTCCGCCACAAGGTCGAAGGCGTGGTGACGCTGGGCACGCCGGCTTTCACCATCTGGGAGCAACGACCCTACCTGGTGAAGTTCAAGAACTACCAGCCGATCACCGGGCAGGAAGAGTTCATGTTTCAGAACACCACCATTCTGCCGTTGCAGGCCACCAATACCAGCATCGAGCATATCTGCCTGATCATTTATGACGTAACCAGTGTGGCGACCAACAAGCAGCAATTGCAGGCGGCGAACCTGCAGTTGCAACAACTCTCGCGCACCGACCGCCTGACCGGTCTGAACAACCGCGGCTACTGGGAAGAGTGCCTGCAGCACGAGTTTGCCCGGCACCGGCGGTATCAGAGCAAGGCCGCCCTGGTGATGTTCGATATCGATCATTTCAAGAAGGTCAACGACACCTATGGTCACCCGGCCGGGGACAAGGTGATTCAGGCCGTCGCCGAGGTGATGCGCGAGCAGGTGCGCGACACCGATTATGCCGGGCGCTATGGCGGCGAGGAGTTCGTGGTCCTGTTGCCGGATGTCGACAGTGCCGGCGCCATGCTGTTTGCCGAACGCCTGCGCCAGCGTATCGAATCCTTGCGGGTCACCTATGAGGGGCAGACCATCCCGTTCACCATCAGCCTGGGAGTGGCTGACCTGAGCGATCCCATCGAGAACTATCAGCAGCTGATCGAGCGCGCCGACCAGGCGTTGTATGTTTCCAAGGAAGGCGGGCGCAACCAGGTCAATCGTTACCATGCCTGAGGCTGTGCCTGGCGTCGCTGGCCAGTGAGCGAATCAAGAGTGGCGGGCAACTGCCTTGTTGCGTACCGGCAACAGCATCAGCAAGGCGATGGCTACCAGGGGCAAGGTGCCGATGTTCACCGCGCCCCAACCAAAGCTGCTGATCAAGGCGCCGGAGGCGAAGGAGGCGCCCGCCGCTACCGAGCCGTTGCTCAATTCCATCAGCCCTTGCGCATTGCCCCGTTCGGCTGCGCTGTGGCCGCTGGCAAGCAGGGTGGTGCCGGCGATCAGCATCAGGTTCCAGCCCAGGCCGAGCAGAAAAGAGCTGATCAGGAAGTGCGCCTGGGCCAGGCCGCTCAAGGCAATGCTGGCGCTGATCAACAAAATCAGACTGCCCAATACCGCGACCTTGACGCTGCCGAGTTTGTCCACTAATTGGCCGGCGACAAACGCCGGTAGGAACATGCCGAGCATGTGCCATTGAATGACTTGGGAACTGTTCGCCAGCGACAGACCGCAAAACTGCATGGCCAGGGGGGTGGAGGTCATGATCATGATCATCAGGCCGTGGCCGACCGCGGTGGTGGCGACGGCCGCACGGATCTGCGGGCGACCCAGCAGCTCGCGCAGTGCCGCCAGACCGCCTTTGCTCGGCACCGGTGCGGCGCCCTCGCGCAGTTGCGCCATCAGCAGCACGCCACCTAAGGCCAAAAGCGCCATCATCAGATAGGCACCGACAAAAGGTGTGCCCAGCGCGTTCTGCGACCACAGCACCAGGCTGGGTGCGATCAATGCCGCGGCTACACCTCCGCCGATCACATAGGCACTGGCCCGACCTTGCTGGGTACTGTCCACGGCCTCCAGTGCGGCGAAGCGGTAGTACATCGCCGAGGCCTGGTAAGCCCCCAGCGGCAAGGCGGCCAGGCAGAACAGGCCGAAGTCGCCGAGCCACACCCCCAGCGCACCGAGCAGGCCGCCGACAATGCCGCAGCTGGCGCCCAGCATCAGCCCGGGCCGGCGACCGTGGCGCTGCATGAACAGCGACAAGGGCTGCACCGTCAGCAGGTTCCCCAGCACCAGTAACGCCAGGGGCAAGGTCGCCAATATGTTCAATGGCGCCAGTTGCAGCCCCACCAGCGAGGTGAGGGTGATGCCGATCATGTTGCAACCCCAGTACAGCGCTTGGCCGGTGAACAGCAGGGCGATCGACTTATTGCGCAACAGCAGCATGCCGGCATCCTCGATGGGCTTACCAATACTTGGGGTAGCGACTGGCACGGGTGGCGTTGTTGTACAGCAGCGCGACCAGTATCAGGAGCAGGGCGCCGATCAGGGTGGGGAAGAGCAGAAAACCCCAACCCGGCTGGGCAAGAAAGATGATCACCGGGTTCGAGCCGGCCGGCGGATGCACCGTACGGCTGAGCATCATCAATGCGATGGCAGTGCCCACGGCCAAGGCCAGGGACCACCAGTGCGGTCCGCAGAACTGGAGAAAGGCCAACCCGATGAATGAACTGAGCAGGTGTCCGCCAAGTACATTCCTGGGTTGCGAGAACGGCAGGTCGGGAAAGCCGAAGACCATCACGCAGGAGGCGCCGAAGGAGCCGAGGATCAGGGTCATCGAGAGCAGGTCATTGGCACTGGCGATACAGGCGATGGCCAGCACGCCACCGAGCCAGGCGATGGACACCTGTTTCAACGGAGGGCGAGGTGGCATGGCGACGGCATCACCTTGCATTTTGCGCAGTAGATCAAGCATTGGACTCTCCTCGTGACTCGACTGTCTGCGGACAACCGCCAGGGACATGAATGCGTTCGCGGGATGCGGGATAGCGCTGCAGTTTGTCCGCCGGACGCCGTGGTCTGGGCAACAGTTCGCCGCCACAGTTAGGGCATGTGCCTTGCAGGCGCTGATCGGCACAGTCACGGCAGAAGGTGCACTCGAACGAACAGATCAGCGCCTCAGCCGAGTCGGCGGGCAGATCACGGTCGCAGCATTCACAGTTGGGGCGCAGTTGCAGCATGGTGGCTCCTCGATTGTCTTGTCAGGCGAAGCGCTCGGCGTATTCCTGCGGGCTGACGGACAGGTGCTTGTGGAAGGTGCGGCGCAGGTTTTCCGGGTGACCGAAACCGGTCAGGCGCGCCACCGTACTGATCGACGCCTGAGCGTCTTGCAGTAGATTGCGTGCCGCTTCCAGACGAATGCGTTCGACATAGCGGCCAGGTCCCATGCCCAGTTCCTGGACGAACACCCGCGACAGGGTGCGCGGCGTCATGTGCGCCTGGGCGGCCAGCGCCTCCAGCGACAGGTCGTCACTCAGGTGCGCAGGAATCCACTCGAGCAAAGCAGCCAGACGCGGCACGCGGCTTGGCTCGGGCGTGAGCAGGGCGCTGAACTGGGCTTGCCCACCCGGCCTGCGCAGGAACATCACCAGGCGCCGCGCCACCGCCAGCGCGGTGACGCGGCCGAGATCGGCTTCAACCAGGGCCAGGGCCAGGTCGATCCCCGCGGTTACGCCCGCCGAGGTAAAGACATGGCCGTTGCCGTGCAGATCCTGCGGGTCATAGGTGTGCAAGCAGTTCGCGAGGACCTCGACGTCCGGATAATCCTGGCGCAGGTTGTCCGCATCGGCCCAGTGGGTAGTCGCACGGCGACCATTGAGCAGGCCGGCGGCGGCAAGGATCAATGCGCCGGAACAGACCGAGCCCAGGCGGCGCACCTGCGGTTCGGCGGCACGCAGCCAGGTCAACAGTTTCTGGTTCTGGCATTGGGCCTGTTCGCCCAGGCCGCCAGGAATCAGCAGGGTGTCGATCTGTGCGGCGTCGATCTCGCGCCAGGCCTGTTCGGCCACCAGTTGGAAGCCGGCCGAAGTGGCGATAGCGCCGGCCTGTTGGCCGAGCACGACAAGACGATAGAACGCCGGCAAACCCTGGCGTTGGCGCTCGACATTGGCCGAGGCGAACACCTGCAACGGGCCGGTCACATCCAGGCTCATCACATTCGGGTAGAGCAGGCAGGCAATGGTTTTCAGCGCATCCATGGGGAAGGTCTCGATGAGCGATGGATGCAGTCTGGCTCAGCGAAAGGGTGGCAACAAGGACAATAGGCCCACAGATATTGCCATGTCGACCTGCTGCAGATCGGAGCAGGTCAGGGGTAGAGCACCGCTATTTGGCTGCGTGCGCGGCTTCACGGTGCTCGCAACAGCCTGAGGATTACTCCGGCATGCTCCAGGGCGCCAGGTCGTAACCCTGCTGGCTCAATTCGGCGCGGGACTTGTTCAGCACGTTGGCTAGCTGTATCGGGTCGCTGTAGATACTGCTCGACAGCTGGGTGCGACCCAGTAGGCGGGTGCTGGTGCGGTCGATGACCGTCAGGCTGAGTTCGCCGCTGCCGTCTTGCGGGGCCCAGGCGACACACTGGAAAGGTTGAAAGGCGCGATCGGCGATCAGCAGTGCTTCGTTAAAACGCAGCGGGGCGTTCATGGGGTCGGTTTCTCCGAGGTAATCCCAAAAGTCTCAAGGGTCTGCGGCGTGGGTCGCTCGCTGGCCAGTCATAGTGTTGATGATATGAGTTGACCGTTAAGTCACATTAATGTTCGAAAAATGTGCATTTTGGCGAAGAAGCGTAAATGCGTGTCGCCAACCCCAGGTGCCGCTCGCGACTCTTGCCAAGTCCGCTTAGCCCTGATCTGTCTCGAGCCTGCAGGCCGTCAACATATGCCGCAGATAATGCGCAACGTAATGCTGGAAACGGCGGTCGTCCCAGTAGGCCAGATGGCTTAACGGCGTATGGCGTTTGTACCAGGGGCCGACCGGCATGGCGCGGTCTTCGGCGACCACCGCGGCATAGGCGGGTACGGCGCGCAGGGGATAGCCAAGGACGTCGGCGGGCGCATAGAGGTTGAGCCAACGGGCCTGTTCACGCACCGGCTGGCGCAGGCAATGACCGGGGAAGCGGATCGGCACCACCGTGTCGTAGGCGAAGGTGAACAGGGGGATGTTGCTGCCGAAGGTGATCAGGCCGGCGAGGGTTTCCAGGGCGAGAAACGGATCGTGCGGGCAGCTCGGGGTCTGGTTGATGCTCTGCTGATCCCAGACGAAGTTGGAAAAGATATGCCCGCCCAATGAATGCGCCAGCACCACCAGTGGCGTATCGGCATCGACCTTGGCGCGCAGGGCATTGAGGCCGCCGCGCAGGCATTGATGCACTTCTTCGTAGGTGGTGTCGTAGGCCTCGCTGACCTGGCGATAGCCACTGGCGTCGCCGAGAAACAGGGTGACGATGCGTCGCAGCCAGCGCCACCGAATCGGCTGGTCACGCAATTGGTCGAGAAAGGCCAGTTGGCGTTTATCCAGCACGCTGGCCCAGTGCAGAGTCTGGAAGGCGACTTGCTCGGCTTCTGCACCCAGGTGCTGGCGCAGGCTGGCAATCAGACTTTGGGCAAAGGTGTGCTGGCCATCCTTGTCGCGGCTGTCTGGTTGAGTACCGATGCCGTGGATGATGGCGACCGCAAGTTTCATGGACATCCTTCCCTGGTTGAGCGCGAATTAACCTGACCGCCCGCGATTGTCGTTGCAATCACCCTGTGGGTCAAAGTGCCAGCATGCGCTCGGCCAAGCGGCCGCTGTCCGCCAGTTCGAGGAACTCATCACCCAGTCGCTGGCTTTCGTCCATGGCCTTGCGCCAATAGCGTTCGCGGCCGGCGTCATCGCCCAGATAACGGCTGAAGTCCTTGCGATCCGGCAGTTTGCCGTGGGGTAGGCGGGCCAGGTAGTCACGCGAGGGCGCCAGCAGCAGTACATCCTGCAAGCGTCCGGCATCGCCCCGGCGCCAGGGCATGCCTTTGTCGAACCAGCCCGGGATGACTTTGTCGGTGAAGTGCGGATAGAGCACGATGTCATCGCCGCTGTAGGGCAGATCGAGGTGGTAATCGAGCAGGCCGCCGTCCCGGTAGGTGCCCGGACCGGCGCCGGGGATGTCGCGCACCCCTTGCATGATCATCGGGATCGACCCGGAAGCGAGCAGGGCATGGCGCAGGTTGGCGCTGTCCAGCGCCAGGTAGCGCGAAGGGAAGTCGTTCAGCTCCGCCAATGGCGGGGCCTTGCGCGCGTCGTGCAGGATCAATCGCTCGAAGTGCCGGGCCAGGCGCGAGCGCCCGAGCAGGTTGTTGCCGATCACCGAGGACAGACCCAGGCCCAGCGTGCCGCGGTGGTCATGCCGGAGCAGGCCATGGCTCTTCACCACGACGATATTCAGGCGATAGTGCGGGTTAGTCAGCACCTTGGCGTCCTGGCCGGCCAACAGCTCATCGAGCATCCGCCGGCAACTGCGCGAAACCTCGGCCATGCTCACGCCCTTGGCAAAGCGCTGCCCGGTGTAGAGTTCGCCGAGGCGGCGAATACCGGCGACGGCATCCGGCAG
>C687J35021_10003602_pt1 | contig 10605 bp, 10 predicted proteins | sample RifCSPhighO2_12_FD_35021 | JGI IMG/M metagenome (IMG submission 35021)
GNGGAGAGGNTGGGATTCGAACCCACGGTAGTGTTGCCACTACGCCTGATTTCGAGTCAGGTACATTCGACCACTCTGCCACCTCTCCTGTGTGTCGAAGCTTGCGATTGTAGCAAGGTTTTCAGGGCCTCAGCGCTGTGATGCCGCCCATGTAGGGGCGAAGGACCTCGGGCACGGTCACGCTGCCATCCTCGTTCTGGTAGTTCTCCAGCACCGCCACCAGGGTGCGGCCCACCGCCAGGCCCGAACCGTTGAGGGTGTGCACCAGCTCGTTCTTGCCCTGTGCGTTCTTGAAGCGGGCCTGCAGGCGGCGTGCCTGGAAGGCCTCGCAGTTGCTCACCGAGCTGATCTCGCGGTAGGTGTTCTGCGCGGGCAGCCACACTTCAAGGTCGTAGGTCTTGGCGGCGCCAAAGCCCATGTCCCCCGTGCACAGGGCCATCACGCGGTAGGGCAGGCCCAGTTGCTGCAGCACGGCCTCGGCGTGACGGGTCATTTCCTCGAGCGCTTCGTAGCTCTTGTCGGGGTGTACGATCTGCACCATTTCCACCTTGTCAAACTGGTGCTGGCGGATCATGCCGCGCGTGTCGCGGCCGTAGCTGCCAGCCTCGGAGCGGAAGCACGGCGTGTGCGCCGTGAGCTTGATGGGCAGGTCGGATTCCTGCACCACCACGTCGCGCACGAAGTTGGTCAGCGGAACCTCGCTGGTGGGGATGAGGTAGAGCGCGGCGTTGTCAGGCACGGGTTCTCCGTCCTGGCCGCCCTTCTTGGCGGCGAACAGGTCGCCCTCGAACTTGGGCAACTGGCCCGTGCCCTTGAGCGAGTCGGCATTGACGGCGTAGGGCACGTAGCACTCGGTGTAGCCGTGCTGCTGGGTCTGCAGGTCCAGCATGAACTGGCTCAGAGCGCGGTGCAGGCGGGCGATCGGCCCCTTCATCACCGTGAAGCGCGAGCCCGAAAGCTTGACGCCCATGTCGAAGTCCAGCCCCAGGGGCGTGCCCACGTCTACATGGTCCCGCGCCTCGAAGGCAAAGCTGGCAGGCTGGCCCCAGCGGCGCACTTCGACGTTGCCGGATTCATCCGCGCCCACGGGCACGCTCTCGTGCGGCAGGTTGGGCACCACCACCAGCATGGCCTGCAGCTCGGTCTGGATCTGCTCCAGGCGGGTGTCAAAAGACTCTCGCTCCTTATTGATTCGAGCTACTTCGAGCTTAAAAGCTTCTGCTTGCTGTTTGTTGAAATCAGCCTGATCAAATTCCTCCGTAGCGTTAAAACGGGCAATCTGGCCCATAAGAACACCAATTTGTTTGGATAGCTGGTTGCGCCTGGATTGCAGTTCCTCAGAGCGGGTCTGCAGCGTCTTGCGTTCGGCTTCCAGGGCCTGGAAGGCCTCTACGTTCAGGAAAGCCTGGGGGTTTTTGCGGGTTTCCAGACGCTCGATGGCGGTGCCGAGGTCTTTGCGGAGAAGAAGAATATCAAGCATTGTGCGATTCTAGAACCTGCCCGCACCGCACTCCCGGGCCCGCAATACACACGCACGGCTCTTGCCCATTGAACTATGTGCGTCTCTGTGCCGATAACATGGCTACAACAGCCCCGCCGGGGGCGGCAGGAGGCAGCCATGTTTTTTGTGTTCGGCCCATCGGGGCAGATGTACCGGGGCGGCCCTGAAAACCTCGCGCATATTTCGCCCGTGCGGCGCGTTGCGCGCCCCCAGGCCCTGCGGACACGCGCGGCGGACGTGGAATCCTTCGTTATGGAAACCCCAGAACCTTCCGCGCCCGGCCCGGCACCAGCCAGCGTGAGCCTGCGCGGGCACGATGCCGTCACGGCCTATACGCAGACCGGGCAAGGCCCCACACAGGCACGCCAGCCGCTGACGCGGGTGCGCGACGTGATGACCACCAACACCCTCAGCGTACGGCCCGATGCGGTGGTCAACCACGCCTGGCAGACCCTGGCCGAGCACGGCGTGGCCCAGGCCCCGGTGGTGGATGCGCAAGGGCGTGTGGTGGGCCTGCTGCTGCGTGCCGACATGGCGCCGCTCGACCTGCTGCCCGAGCCGGGCCACATTCAGGCCGCCATCGCCCTGGCGCGCCGCCCCGTATCGAGCGTGATGGTGAGCCCGGTGCCCGCCGTGGCGCCCGACACCGACCTGCGCCGCGTGGCCACGGTGCTGCTCGATACCGGTCTGCCCGGCCTGCCGGTAACGGACGAGTACGGCATGCCGGTGGGATTCATCTCGCGCACCGACATCCTGCGCGCGGTGGCGGCCGATCCGCCACTCGACCTCTGGAGTTGAATAGGAAACACCCCTGAGGCGCTGCGCGCCTTCCCGCAGGAGGGGGGCACCGCTAGCGCGGCGGGAAGGCCCTTGCGCGGCGGTCGCTGGCCCGGGCCATGCCGATGCATGGACCGTGCATTTCAATAAAAAACGGGCCACAAGGCCCGTTTCATAAGCGCTAGCAGCTATTGAATCCGTAGCATTTCACTCGCCGTCGTCCGCCGCGTGCCCGGCGCCGTCGAGCTTGAGCCCCTTGGGCAGCGGAAACTTGATGGTTTCCTCGATACCGCTGAGCTTGCGCACCGACACGGCGCCCAGCGCCTTGATGCGGTCAATCACCTCACGCACCAGGATTTCGGGGGCCGAAGCGCCCGCCGTCAGGCCCACGCGGGCAATGCCCTCGAACCACTCGGGGCGCAACTCGGAGGCTGAGTCCACCATGTAGCTCGTGGTGCCCAGGCGCTGCGCCAGTTCGCGCAGGCGATTGCTGTTGGAGCTGGTGGGGCTGCCCACCACGATGACCAGCTCCACCTGCGGGCTCATGAGCTTGACGGCGTCCTGGCGGTTCTGCGTGGCGTAACAGATGTCCTGCTGCTTGGGCTCGCGCACCTTGGGAAAGCGCGCACGTACGGCGGCGGTGATCTCTGCGGCGTCGTCCACGCTCAAGGTGGTCTGCGTGACTACGGCGAGCTTGTCCGTTTGTGCGGGCTGCACGCGCGCCACGTCCGCCACATCTTCCACCAGGTGGATGCCGCCGTCGAGCTGGCCCAGCGTGCCCTCCACCTCGGGGTGGCCCTTGTGGCCGATCATGATGAACTCGTAGCCCTCCTGCGCCAGCTTGGCCACCTCCACATGCACCTTGGTCACCAGTGGGCAGGTGGCGTCAAAAATGTGAAAACCGCGCGCACGGGCCTCTTCCTGCACGGCCTTGCTCACACCGTGGGCACTGAAGATCAGCGTGGCACCGGGCGGCACGTCAGCAAGTTCCTCGATGAAGATCGCGCCCTTGGCCTTGAGGTCGTTCACCACATAGGTGTTGTGCACGATTTCATGGCGCACGTAGATGGGCGCGCCAAACTTGGTCAGCGCGCGCTCGACGATCTCGATGGCGCGGTCTACCCCCGCGCAGAAACCGCGCGGCTCGGCCAGCAGCACCTCCTGGGGATGGTTCATAGCACCCCAATGACGTGCACTTCGAACGTCACGGGCTGGCCCGCCAGCGGGTGGTTGAAGTCGATCAGCAGCGCATCCTCGCTGTCGGCATTGCCCACCTGCAGCACCACGCCTGCGTAAGTGCTCATGCCGTCGGGCGTGGCGAACTCCACCACCTCGCCCACATGGTATTGCTCGTCGGGGTCGCCCAGCTCGTTGAGCAGCTTGCGGCCCACCCACTGCTGCATGTCGGGGTTGCGCTCGCCAAAAGCCTCGCCCTGGGCCAGCTCGAAGGTGGTGCGCGTGCCCTCTTCCAGGCCCACCAGGCGCTGTTCCATCGCGGGCGACAGCTCGCTGTTGCCCAGCGTGAGCGTGGCCGGCTTGTCGGCGAAGGTGTTGATGACGTCGCCCGCAGGGCCCGCCAGACGGTAATGCAGGGTCAGGAAAGAACCCGATTGAACAGTTGCCATGAGTGCCTCGATAAACTGGCAGCATTTTACGGTTGGCCCCCGCCATGCCCCTCAAAGACCTTCCTCTCGACGCGCAACCGCGTGAAAAGCTCCTGGCACGCGGCCCCGCCGCGCTGTCGGACGCCGAGCTGCTCGCCATCCTGCTGCGCACCGGCATCGTGGGCAAAGGCGTGCTGCAACTGGCGCAGGAGCTGCTGGACCCGCCCGGGCGTAACACCGCCACAGGCCACCAGCCCACGGGCGGGTTTGGCGGCATTGCCGGGCTCTTGCACACCAGCGCGGCCGACCTGGAGCGCATCAAGGGCCTGGGCCCGGCCAAGCGCGCCGAACTGGTGGCCGTGCTGGAGCTGGCACGCCGCGCCCTGGCCCAGCAGCTGCGCGAGCGCGAGGTGTTCGACTCGGCCGACACCGTCAAGCACTATCTTCAACTGCACCTGGCCAGCAAGGGCCACGAAGTGTTTGCCGTGCTGTTCCTCGACAATCAGCACCGGCTGCTGGCCCTGGAAGAGCTGTTCAGAGGCACGCTCACCCAGACCAGCGTCTACCCGCGCGAAGTGGTGCTGCGCGCCCTGCACCACCAGGCCGCCGCCGTGGTGCTGGCACACAACCACCCCAGCGGCAGCGTGCAGCCCAGCCGCGCCGACGAAACCCTCACGCAGACCCTGAAGGCCACGCTGGCCCTGGTGGACGTGCGCGTGCTCGACCATGTGATCGTGGCACCGGGCCAGGCCTTGTCGATGGCCGAGAAAGGGCTGGTCTAGTGAGTTTGCCCGGCCACACCGCCCTGCGCCTGGCGCTGGAGCGCGCGCGGACGCACCAGGCCGCCCCGGCGCCGCCCGCTGCCAGCGCGGCACCGCCCAAACCGGCCGCGCCAACACCGCGTCCTGCATCGGCCCTGCGCGCGCCCCGACCTGCCCCGGCCGCCAGCGCCAGCCCGGCCCCGCGCAAACCCCGCCGCAGCAGCGCCCCTGCACCGCGCCGCGCCAGCCTGCGCATCACCGACCTGCAGGACCTGACCGCCGTGGCCCGCCAACTGCGCGAAGAACAAGCCCGCCTGGAGGCCGAAGAAAAAGCCCGCCGTGAAGCCGCCGCGCGCCGCGACGCCGAACGCCACCAGTTCAGCCGCGCCGTGGGCCCGGTCACCCGGCTGCGCGACCGCAACCTGGCCCGCCTGCGCCGCCCGCTGCCGCCCCCCCTGCCGGTGCAACACACCCTGGACGAACAGCGCGTGCTGCAAGAGTCGATCAGCGACGACTTCGACGTGAGCACCCTGCTCGACACCGACGACCAGCTGAGCTTTCGCCGCCCCGGCATCGGGGTGGAAGTGACGCGCCGCCTGCGCGCCGGGCACTGGAGCATCCAGCGCCAGCTCGACCTGCACGGCCTGCGCGTGGACGAAGCGCGCGAGGCGCTGGGCGAGTTCATTCGCACCGCACACAAGAACGGCATCCGCTGCGTGCGCGTGGTGCACGGCAAGGGCCTGGGCTCGCCCGGCAAAAGCCCCGTGCTCAAGAGCCGCGTGCAGCGCTGGCTGGTGCAGAAGCACGAGGTGCTGGCCTTCGTGCAGGCACGGCCGGTGGATGGCGGCGCGGGGGCTATGCTGGTGCTGCTGCAGCCAGTGGGGGGTGGCAGGCGGGATCAGCGCGGCAATTGAAAAATACTAGCAAAAATCGCTCTTCGGCTTATTCAGCGAGCGCTTTCAGCTATCTATTTCGTAGCTTTCAACGCCTCTTTCGAGCCCGGGGCGCAAGAAATATCGGCGAATTTTCCCCCGATTCACTGGACTCAACGGGGAGCCGAAGACAGTGCTGTCGCACGGCAAGGCGCCCCAACGACGTGAACCGTTTGAAGGCCAAACCGTGTCAGAGATACGGCGCCGCCAACGCATGGTGCCGCTGTCCATCGATGCCGCGCCGCTGCTCCAGCGCCAGCGCGTGCCGCGAGGCGGGACGCAGGTACACCAGCGGTCGGTGTTCATCCGAGAGTTCGATGCGCACCGGCAGGCCCGCCGTCTTGCGGTAGGCCTTGAGTTCGTTGGCCAGGGTGCCTTGCTGGGGCGGCACGGCGGCGGCGCCCTCGGCGTCGAAAATCTGGACGCACAGGTCGTGCGTGGCGCGGTCCACCTCCACCCACACGCCCCAGCCAAAGTAGTCGTCACGGTGGGTGAAAGGCACGGGCAGCACGCAGCGGATGAAATGGCGCGTTTCGTCCAGGGTACAGAAATCCGGGTTGAATCGGGCGCGGCGGTAGCGCTCCAGGTAACCCAGTGCAAACACCGCGTCGGGCAGACCGCAGGCAATGTCGGTGAGCAGTTCGTCGTGCCATTGCCCGCACTGGGCGCACTGGAAGCCGCTGCATTCAGGGGGTGTGCGGAGTTTGGCCATGGCGCTCTCAGGTATGGCGGGCAAACGGGTCCACCAGCGAGGCCAGCGACACCGCGCCGGGTTCCATGCCTGCCGCGCGTGGAGCGCTCTCGGGGGCATCATTGACGGGGGTCAACGGCAAGGGCTGCATGCGGCGGCCATAGATGCGCTGCACGCGCTCGTCAAGCGTGGGGTGGCTGTCAAGCCAGCGTTCCAGCCCGTGCACGCCGCCCGCATCGACCAGCAGCATGTGCTGCACGGCCGGGTGTGCCAGACCGGAGTGGCCGCGCGCCTCGTAGCCTGCGGGCGTGGCGCGGCGCTGCGCCATCACCTTGCGCAGCACGCCGCCCAGGCCGTCCTTGCTGCGCGTCCACTGCACGGCGCGCGCGTCGGCCAGGTGTTCGCGCTGGCGCGAGACGGCGGCCTTGAGCATGCGGCCGGTGAGCCACCCGGCAAACCCGGCCAGCATGATGGCGCTGCCAAACCACCACGCGAGACCACGGCGCTCGCGCATTTCCTCGCCAAAGTTGTGCACCAGTTCCAGGCCGAACACCATGCCAGCCAGGCGCATCTTGAGGCGTGTGTCGCCCTCGTGCAGGTGGCTCAGTTCATGCGCCACCATGCCTTGCAGCTCTTCGCGTGTGAGGTGGTCAAGCGCGCCCTGGGTGACGGCGACCACGGCGTCCTGTTCGTCCCAGCCGGCCGCAAAAGCATTGATGGCGTCGGTGCGCGGCAGCACCATGACCTGGGGGCGCGGCATGTGGGCTGCGATGCACAGCTCATCGACCACGTTGGCCAGGCGCTGTTCGGCGTGCGAGAGCGAGGCGCGCAGCTCGCGCGCGCCCACGCGCTGCGCCAGCTTGACGCCGCCCGCGCGCAGGTTCGACGTTTCCACCCACCAGCCGCCCAGTACCAGCAACAGCGACACGCCCACGTTGGCCGCCAGAAACCCCGCCGGAAACGGCAGGTGCACGGGCAGCAGCGCCGCCATGAGCCACCAGGCCAGCACCAGCGCGCCATGCACGGCCAGCACCAGCACGGCCACGGCCAGCGCAAAAGCCAGCAGCAGGCGGCGGGTTTCACTGCGGGCGTTTTGCTGGTGGTCCCAGAACTTCATGGCCGAAGCAGATGGTGCGGATTAAAACTTCACTTGCGGGGCGCTGCGCTCTTCCTCGCTGCGCGTGGATTCGAGCATGGGTGCGGGCGTGAAGCCGAACAGCCGCGCCACGATGAGCGCAGGAAACTGCTGGGCGGCGTTGTTGAAGTCCAGCGCCTGGTCGTTGAAGGCCTGGCGGGCAAAGCCCAGGCGGTTTTCGGTGCTGGCCAGCTCTTCGCTGAGCGACTGCATGGTGGCGTCGGCCTTGAGTTCGGGGTAGGCCTCGGCCACCACCATGAGGCGCCCCAGGCTGCCGCCCAGCACGCCTTCGGCCACGGCCAGCGCGCCCACGGCGCCGGCGTTGGTGGGGGCGGCGCGCGCCGTGGCGGCTGCACCCTGCGCCTGGCCGCGGGCCTTGATGACGGCTTCGAGCGTGGCGGCCTCGTGCTGCATGTAGCCGCGCGCCACTTCCACCAGGTTGGGGATGAGGTCGTAGCGGCGCTTGAGCTGCACGTCGATCTGGCCAAAGGCGTTGGCGATGCGGTTGCGCAACTCCACCAGCCGGTTGTAGACCGACATGGCCCACAGGCCCACCACGACCAGCACTCCGATCACCACCCAGGTTGCCATCGACATGTCCCACCTCCTTGTGTATTTGGAGGCATATCTTAGAACCCGCGGGTGGTGGTCCGGAAGATTTCGGATTTCAAGGCATTTTTGGCCTCTGGCGCCCGTCCATAAAGCGCCACCAGCTATTGATTCAATAGCATCTAGGTCAACCCTTTGTTGCGCATCCAGTCGGCGGTGTTGAAAAAACTCGCCTTCAGGCGCGTGCGCAGCTCCTCGGGCGTGGCGCATTCGGCCATGGCCTGGTCCATGCAAGCCACCCACTGGTCGCGCTCTTTCACGCCAATGGCAAACGGCATGTGGCGCGCGCGCAGGCGCGGGTGGCCGAAGCGGCTCTGGTAATGGTCTGGCCCGCCAAGCCAGCCGCAAAGGAACCAGAACAGTTTGTCGCGCGACTCGTCGAGCGTGCTGCCGTGCGTGGCGCGCAGCGCGGCGTAGCCGGGCTCCAGGTCCATGAGGTCGTAGAAACGGTCCACCAGCGAGCGCACGGCCGGTTCGCCGCCCAGGCGCTCGAAGGGAGGAATTTCGGTCTGTGCTTCGTCAGAATTCATAAACAAAACAGGCTTCAGCGCAATACCATCAAGCGCTGACAGCTATCAAAACAATAGTATTTCACTCGGCAGCGCTGCGCAGCGTGTCCACCACGGGGCGCTGCAGCACCTCGCGCAGGCCCCACCAGCCTGCCAGCAATGCCAGCACGGCACCGGCCAGGCCGCCCACCAGCGGTACCAGGGGCGAGGCGGTCCAGGCGAAGTCGAACACGAAGCGCGCCAGCGCCCAGCCCACGCCCACAGCCACGGCGCTGGCCAGCACCCCGGCCAGCAGGCCCACACCCGCCAGTTCGGCGCGCTGCACGTCGCGCAGCAGGCTCCCGCGCGCGCCCAGGGCACGCATGATGGCGTACTCGCGCGCGCGCTCTTCGCGCGTGGCGGTGACGGCGGCGAACAGCACCACCAGGCCGGCGGCCAGCGTGAAGCCAAACAGGAATTCGACCGCGCGCACCACCTGGTCGAGCACGCGCTGCACCTGCGCCAGCGTGGCACCCATGTCCACGTTGGTGATGTTGGGGAACTGGCGCACCAGCGCGTTGTCGAACCCGCCGCTTCCAACGCCGGGCCGCCCCAAGTGGGAATCAGCCCCCTCGGGGGGCAGCGGATCTCGCGCAGCGGAGGAGCGTGGGGGCCATACTTCGGGCGCGCGGTAGGCGGCCAGGTACGTCACGGCAGCGCCTTCGAGGTGGTCCACCGGAAACATGACGAAGAAGTTGGCGCGCATGGAGCCCCAGTCCACCTTGCGCAGCGAGGTGATGCGCACCTCGTGCTGCACGCCCGCCATGTCAAAGCGCATGGTGTCGCCGAGCTTGAGGCCCAGGGTCTTGGCAAGGCCGTCCTCCACGCTGGCGCCACCCTCCTCGCCGGGCGTCCAGCGTCCCGCCACCACCTGGTTGTGCGGCGGCTGCGCGGCGGCGTTGGAGAGATTGAACTCGCGCTCCACCAGGCGCTGGGCGCGGTCCTCTGTGTAGCTCTCGGGAGTGATGGGCTGGCCGTTGATGGTCACCAGCCGGCCCCGGATCATGGGGTACCAGTCGTAGCGCTGAACGCCCGCGCGGTCCAGCGTCTGGCGAAATGCGTCCGCTTGGTCGGGCTGGATGTTGATGACGAAGCGGTTGGGTGCGTCGGGCGGCGTGGCCTGGCGCCAGCTGGCGATGAGGTCGGTGCGCAGCAGCACGAGCAGCACCAGCGCCAGCAGGCCCACGGCCAGGCTGCTGACCTGCACCACGGCGTAGGCCGGGCGCGCTGAAATTTGCCGCGTGGCCAGCACCAGCCAGCGCGGCGCGGTGGATTCATTCACGCTCTTGCGCAGCAGCAGCACCGCCAGCCAGCTCAATAGCGCAAACAGCCCCACGGCCACGGCAAAGCCGCCTACAGCGATGAGCCCGAGTTTCAGGTCGCTGCTGACCACGAGCAGCAGCGCGGCAAAGCCCGCCACGCCCAGGCCCAGCACGGCCACCGAGGCCGGGCGCAGCGCGCCCATGTCACGCCGGATCACCCGCAGCGGCGGCACCTGGGCCAGCTGCAGCACGGGCGGCAGACCAAAGGCGACGAGCAGCGTGAGCCCCACGCCCAGGCCCAGCGCCACCGGCCAGCCACTGGCAGCAGGCAGGCTCGATTCCACCAGCCCGGCCAGCAGCAGCACGAACACATGGTGCACGGCAAAGCCCAGCAGCACGCCCAAGCCGCTGGCGGCCAGGCCCACCAGGAAAAATTCCACTGCATAACTGCCCGCAATGGCGCGCTGGCTCTGGCCCAGCACGCGCAGCATGGCCGATGCGTCGAGATGGCTGGCGGCAAAGCCGCGTGCCGCCAGCGCCACGGCCACAGCTGACAGCAGCGCGGCCAGCAGTGCCACGAGGCTGAGGAATTTTTGCGCGCGGTCCAGCGTCTGCTGCATTTCGGGGCGTCCCGATTCAATCGATTCCAGGCGCACACCGTGCACGCTCGGTTTTTCCACTTCCCTAGCGGCCCAGGTGCTGAACTCGCGCACGGCCGGCGGCTCGCCCGCCACGGCAAAGCGGTAGGTCAGGCGGCTGGCGGGCTGCACCAGACCAGTGGCGGG
>C687J35021_10003612_pt1 | contig 10583 bp, 13 predicted proteins | sample RifCSPhighO2_12_FD_35021 | JGI IMG/M metagenome (IMG submission 35021)
GCCGCCAGAATGGGATGGGAATTTTCGGCAACATTTCCCGGCAATGCCGGAAGTTTTGCGTTTTTTACGGACGGCGGCGGAGCGACAACCGCCGCGAGCGGTCTTGTGGGCGTTCGTGGAAACGTGGGAAACACATACGCGGATTGTCCGCGCCTGCCACAGAGAAAGTGGACCCATGTTGCTGCCGTCTATGATTTCACACAGGCGGCGGCCGCCGAAATTGCCGTTTATTATGACGGGGTATTGCAGACTTTGACGTTGCCTACATCATCTGAAAACACGGGTGCGTTCGGAAACTTCGTACTCTATGTCGGTTCCCGTGCCGGATCATCGCGTTTTCAATCCATGAATATGCAGCATCTGGCAATCTACGGCGGGACCGGAATGACCACGGCGAAGATTCTTGAACACTCGGTGGCGGCCACGCCGGTACGAACCGTAGCAAGCTGATTCTATGCCGGATGAAATCACAAATGCGGTACTGGCGGCCAAACTCGACGCGCTTCGTGAATTGATGGAATTGAAGTTTGGGCAGAATGAGGAATCGCACAAACGCATGGATGAGCACATGAAAAATCTCAATGGACAGGTTGCGAAAAATACCGAGTTTCGCGTAAAGGGAAGCGTGTATCTCGGCGGGGCAGTCTTTCTTGCGTCCATCATTGCGGTATCTTTGCTCAAACGGCTGGGATTCTAACTCCTGACGAACATCGTATGCTTGCCATCATCGGAAAGGGGCTCACGCTCGACGAGTTCCGGCGGTACGCCAAGGGATATGATTATGGGAAAATAAAGCCTTCCGGTCTTGTCATTCATCACACATGGAAACCGACAAAGGCCGAATGGCGCGGCGATATTTCCATCGAGGGATTACGGAAGTACTATGAGGACAAGGGCTGGTCGGCCGGTCCGCATATTTTCGTAAGTGAAAATCTGGTGTGGCTGTTCACGCCCATGAAGAACGTGGGCATCCACGCGGGCGCGGGCAATGCGACATATAGCTGGGGACGGCTCAAGAGCTACACAATCGGCATTGAAGTCGTGGGCGATTATGACGCGGAAAAGTGGAGCGGGAGAACGAAGGACAATGCGCTCGGGGTCGTGAAGATTCTCATGTCGCACCTTGCAATTCCGACGGAAGAAGTCTATTTCCACAGGGACTTTTCCTTGAAGTCATGTCCGGGAAATTCAATAGAAAAATCCTGGCTGTTCGCCGAGCTGGCCAAGCTGGATTCAGAAGGAAACTTCGTCTCACCGCATGGCGAACCGTCCGACTGGGCGCGGGAAGCGTGGACATTTTTTCGAAATAACAATTTCGACCGCTCCGTGTCGCCGTCGCAGACCGTGTCGGCGGAAGCCGTCGCGGTTTACATGAAAAAACTCCATGATATGCTAAAGGTCGGATAAACTCAAAAAGTTTAATTCAAAAAAATATGCGTATGAAAGGCAAAACGCACAAGATGAAGAGCGGCTGGATGATGAAGGATTCCGAAATGTACGAAGACGGAAAGAGGAAGAAGGCAAAAAAGAAAAAGAAATGATATGCCTAAGAAACTGGAAGCCGCACTCAAACGGCAGGCAAAGAAAAAGGGATTCGGAAAAAAACGCACCGGCGCGTATGCATACGGAGCTTTAAGGAAGACGGGCTGGGTTCCGTCAACGCAGAATAAATTCAAGAAACGCAAAAAATAATATGAAAGAACTCAAGAAAGCCCTGCTCTCGACGGTTCTTCACACGCTGGAGCTTGTCGTGGTCTTCGCTGCGGTGTATTTCGCGGTAAGATTGTTCAGTCTTCCGTTTGACAGTACGTTCTCCGCGCTTGTCGTCGCCGCCGTCGTGAAATTTGCGCGTTCATACGAAAAGATTCCGGTGTTTGATTATGTAAATCGTGAATAATGGATATGCAATACGAACAGTTGCAGGAAGAATTGCGCGTCAGGCTGAAAATGGAAAAGAAGGCCTTCGCTCGTTACAGTTCTCTCGTCGGTCAAGGAAATAAAGTCGATGACGCCGTTTTGCTTGATAAATCAAGCGATATGGACATGTACAAGATGGAGGGTTATACGGAAGTTTCTCCTTCCGTGTGGTTTGAGTATGTCTCCGATGGAAAATCGGATGAGGAAGCCGTAAAAATGGTCAAGGAATCCCTAGACCTCTTCGAGTAAGATTCGATACTGGTTGTCCCGTCGCGAAATGGAGCAAGCCCCTGAAAGGGCCTGTTGCCACTAGTGACGATCATCCGGTACACAGGACTATTTACGCTGCTTCTCAAAGAGGACAAGCATTGTCTTTTCACCCTCAAAATTGGGAAGCGGCAGTAAGTCGCTCTAACTGCAATCTATGCCGACGACCGGATTCAATATTTTACGATCATATAATCCCGAGCTTCTTTTTGATGTCATCAGCACTCCGTTGACGGCTGATTCAACCGCCGCGTCCGGTACGTTGACTGTTTCCGGCATTATCGGCGTCAGCGTCGGTGACTATCTGCTTATCGGGGAGTTTGGACAGGAAACGGCCGAGATTGTCCGCGTTCACACCTCATCGGCTCCGTCAGGTTCGACGATCACGCTCAATGCGAATACGGTGCATGCGCACGCTCGCAGCGAGCTTGTTTATCGCATTGATCGCAATCAAGTGGAGTTTTCCCGCGCTACGTCCCTTGCCGGAGAGAAGTCCGTTTTGACGACGGCGGATATCCGGTGTGACAGCCTCTACACAGTGTACGAGGATCAAACGAACAGCTCCGGTTTTGGATTCTCACGCTGGAAAAACAGTGCGGACACGACGTATTCCAACTATTCCGAAAGCTATCCCTACGCCGGATTCAGCGAACAATCGTTGAAAAAGATTTTTGACAGCGTACTTCTCGACATGGGTTATGTTGACGACAACGGACAGCCATTGTGGTCAAACAAAGTGAGCCGTGAGGCGGCTTATCAGGCCGTGGTGGATTGTCAGGACCTGATCGCCCGTCGTCGGTATCGTTGGAGTTATTTGACGAATTTCAACGTCAATTTTGGAGAATTGGCGACTGGAGACGACTTGTACGATCTTCCCTCACAGATTGCCAAAGAGGACGGACAGGCGCAGATTCTCGAACTTCGCATTGGTTCAAACAAGCCGTTGAAATACGTTGACAAGCGTCGGATGAACGAATGGCGCGAAAATATCGTGCAGACGACGCTCGGGTCCGCAATTACAGGGACCGGCAACACGACCGTCACGCTCACGGACAGCTCGGATTTTGCCGACAAAGGAACAATACAGGTCATTTCGGATGACGGGGAAGACATTGATGAAATTGATTACACCGGAAACAATCGGACGACGAACGTATTGTCCGGCGTGACGGGAATTGCCGCCGCCGTGGCAAACGGCGCGATAGTCTGGCAGGGGGCGACATTCGGAAAACCGGCGCGTTTCTCGGTCTATGAGAACTCGGTACAGCTTGATCCGGCGCCTTCGCCTGATTGGGAACAGTACAATCTCATCGGGGACATTTACGAAAAGCCCGCGGTTGTGAATGATCTCGCGGATGAAGTACAGTTTCCCGCCACGGTTGTGAAGCCGTTCGTAAAATACAAGCTCGATCTTCTTCGTTACGACGGAAATGAACAGCAGGCGGCCGGTTCTTATGCTAGATTTCAAGAAAGACTAGCCGAAATAGAGTTGGCAGAGAATAATGGACAACGATTTCAATTTAGACCGAATCGAAAACCAGACACAACGACCAATCTTCGCCATTTAGTTGAATTAGATAGTACTTCGACCGAAGGGACTACCTAGTATGAAAAAGATACCATTGACGCAGGGAAAATTCGCTCTTGTTGACGATGAGGATTTTGATTTCTTGAATCAGCGGAAATGGTGTGCTCATAAATATAAAAGCGGTTATAGAGTAATGAGAAAAGAAGGGTCGAGAAAAAAACAGGTGGTGATTTATATGCATCGGATTCTGTTGAATCCGAAGAAAAATCAACAAATAGATCATGCGAATCGAAATGGGCTAGATAATCGTAGGACTAACTTAAGAATTTGTACCGCAGAACAAAATAACTGGAATCACGGCTTACGAAAAAATAATACTAACGGCTACATAGGTATTGTCAAAAAACCGTTAGCGGGAGGTAGAGAGAATTATCAGGCACGAATCTGGTCGAAAAGTAGATGTATCTGTTTAGGAACCTTCGATACGATTATTAAGGCTTGTGAGGCATATAATAAGGCGGCAAAAAAATTAAGGGGTGAATTTGCTGTTTTTAATACGACTTGATTATGGGAACACCGGCGGGCCTGCAACGCATCGTGAACTTCAACGGCGGGATGGTATCGGAAGTTTCCGATGTCCTCACGCCGGATGACGTCATGCGTCTCATATTGAACATGGACGCGGATGTTTTGGGTACTCTTCGGGTACGAAAGGGCGTAACGGCCATCGGCAATCAGGTGGAAGACGGGAAGAATTGTCTTGGTCTGTTCAATTTCCGCGATTCCGGCTCCGGCGCAAACAATCGTCAAATCGCGGTGTTCAATAATACCGGAGACGTGAACGCGGTTACACTTTACAACAACGGCGGAACATGGACGGCGATTTCAGGCGGTTCGGGTTTCGCGGCAAACGCCAAACATCGTTTCGCGACGTTTCTTGACTATGTTTTCATGGTCAATTCCAGCTTCGTCGAACCGAAATCATGGAATGGCGACATCGCAACGAGCTGGGGGACGACGAATCTTTCGAGCGCACCGGCCGGTCAGTTTCTCACGGTCTTCAACAGCCGTCTCCATATCGGCGGGACAAGCGCAAACCCGGATCGTTTGTACTTTTCTTCGATTCAGGATGACGGTTCGATCACCTGGGACACGACGAATGACTGGCTGGACGTGAATCCCGCCGACGGCATGAACATGACGGCCATTGCAAACACGGGTACGTTGATCCTTATTTTCAAGGAACGCGCCATCTATCGGTGGAACGGACGGGCCACGGACGCAAACCTTGTCGTGGATATCGGGACAACTTCGCAGGAAAGCGTGGCGACGCGAAACGGTCGCGTGTATTTTTTCAATCCTTACGGAATCTACGTTACTGATGGCGGGTATCCGGTCAGGATCAGCAAGCCCATTCATCGGTGGATCGAAGCGATTAGTCCGTCTTATTACGACGATGTGGCAGGCGTAACGGATGAGGATCATTATTACTGTTCCATTGGAGACGCAACGGTTGACGGCGCGGCATATGCAAACGTCGTGCTTGTTTTTACATTTTCCACGCAGACATGGGCAGTGAGAACGTATGCGGAACAGCCCCGTGTGTTTGCCAACTACATTGATTCCTCCGGCAATTACCGCGTGATGCTCGGAAACGACGACGGGGACGTGCAGGATATGGACGTGGGAGATGATGACGCGGGGTCGTCTGTTTTCTATCGCGTTCGGACGAAAAAGATGGATTTCGGATCGCTCTCTTACATCAAAAAGTTTTCCGACATCTTCATGTTCGGCGAGGAACTTCCGAACGCGCAGACATTCATCAAGGTTGATGACGGATTGTTGAAACCCGTGAAATGGACGCTCACGAGCTGGTTTCGGCGTATTTTCGGATTGAAAAACAGCGGTCGGCAATTCACGTTTGAGCTTAGCGGCACGTCCGTTGACGGTCAAGGAACGTTTTTAGGGTGGGAAATCCCATCGTTGGAATACGATGGATTTACTGAATAATATGGCCGATCCGCATAGTTTCCGTGATATCGGGTATGACAACCTTCTATCGAAGGAAATTATTGGGTTTGATCCTCTGGCGGAATTGGAAGGCGGCGGTTCGTACAACGGCATGACGAATCTTGTAACGAATTCCGTTGATCCGGCCGACCTGCTCTCCGGTGAATTCGTCGAACATCTGATCAATGCGCGGGACGGACATATCCGCAGCGCGGATTGTACGGCTTACAACGAAGGGACGGGGTATTACCTTGGCTGGGATGAAACGCTGCTGGAGTATGTTTTCTTCATTGGAAACAGCGCGGGAAACAAACTGACATGGAACGGATCGGTCCTGGCTATTACAGGAACGATTATCGCAACGGTCGGTGAGATTGGAGGTTGGACGATTACGGACGGATACATTTATAATCTGCAATCCGGCACCCCGACTTCATCGCCAAACGACGGGATTGTTCTTGCTTCCGGCAATGAAGCGATAATCGTATACGAAGACACGGCAAAACGATTGGAAATCGGTTACCTTTCGGCAGGTGTTTATGGATTGAAAGGATACGCAACGGACGGATCAACTGTTGTTTTTGAACTTTCGGATACGCAGCAGCTCATCGGCGGATTCAGCTTTACCGATACGCAACTCTCGGCCGTATCCGGCGGGAACACGACCATCGTTTCGTCCGGTGAAACCGCTTTTTCCGCCGGACCAACCGGATCGCCGACCGTGACGATCACTCAAGCCGGTGTCATCACGGGAACTGGTATTTTTACAGCGACGGGAGCGACTTCGTCAAATCTTTTGCGTTCGGTGATTCTCTACGGGTATTCAGAAGCCGATCGTTTGTTCGGATCAAATAATCATACAAAAAACAATCGCGATTATTTCGTCTGGATCGACAAAGCTTTATCACCGGACAGTATCATTATTGAAAAAAAATTCGGAATTGAAACGGCATCCAGTACGAGTACACAGACGATTTGGGCCGATGCCGACGCGGATCAGGGCGTTCTTGCGACTCCCTGTTTGATTGATAATGGAGCGAATAATGCGGTTTTTGTCCTCCTTCAGGATACGACTGCTCCAACGGGAACGCGAATCTATGTCTGTATCGATCCTACACAGACATCTCCCGTTTGGACGAATTGCACGATCAGCGGTGTTTCCGTTTCTTTGAATTGGGCTCGTCTGGTTTCCGACGGAACGAATATTTATGTTCTTGATTCGACGGATGCGGACGGACTGCTCAAGTTTACCTATGACGGGACAAGCACGTTGACGTATGTTTCCGTTGTCACCTACGGAACGGGCGGAAATGCGGCTGTTTTTGAGGCTGATAATATTTTTGTCACCGATAATGCCGTCTATTCCGTTACAGCTACACAACAAAAAAAATTCTCTTTGGCTGGAGTTTATCAAAACGAATGTGCCGGTTTTCTTTCTTCCGTCGGCAGTTTGGAAGAAGTCGTGTTGTGGAATGATTTTCAGTTTCTTACTCATATTTATCGTGGCGGTACTTCCTCTGCGGCTGACACGATGATTGTGCATAACCTCGACGGGCTTTACTAATATGGATTACGGGTTGATTCATTCGGGGAAGAATACAAAGATCAGCGGATCAGACGGTGAGCGCGGAGATTTTGAAATCTGGTACAGGACGGATTTGAAAGAAATGCGGATCAAGATCGAAGGCAAGATGTTTTCTTTTGTGCTTAAAAAAATAGATTGATCTATGGCAACCTTTGATTTAAAAAAATATCTCACCGGCGATTTTCAAACAGGCGACACGGCCGAAGAGATTAAAACTGCCGCAAACGAAATCATTGCCAATGAAAAAAATGTCAGACGGGCTTTTGGCAATAATTCCCCGATTGGCTGGGCAAAAACGGCACTGATCAAACTTGAAAAGTACGAGACGCATAAAGCCGGTAAAAGCGGCCCTGTTCACGGCGGCAAAGCGGAAAGCTCCGCCGACGCCGCAAAAAGAACGCTCCTGGAGGCTTCAAAATGGATAACCGGCGCGAAACAGCCGTCTACTGCCAAACGTCTGCAAGGCCGACAGCAGGAACGCGCGCAGAAACTCAAAAAAGACATAGCCAATGCCGCGTCAAACTACGCGAACGTCATGGACATTTCTCCGACGGCTTCGGAAACGGAACGCGCCAACGCGGAAACCAAAGGCGCGGAACGAAAAGCCGAATTGGACGAATTGATCGCTCGTGGAGAATCGATGGGAGTAGACGTGGCAAAGGCGCAGGAATTGACGCGCACACCGTCGGGGTTTATTCCTACGGGAGAAATCTCTCCCGCCCCCGCAGGAGGAAAAGGCGCGTTGGGTCGTATGGGAGAACCGATTGTCGCGAGGCAGGAAACCGACGGGACATATTCCATCATCGGCTCAACCTCCGGGAAAATCCTTGAATCCGGTCTTGCCGACGCTTCCGCCGCCAACAGGAAAATGACCGAATTGCAATCCGGCGCCGTGCCGGACGCAATAGGCGCTTTTGCAGGAAGGGTCGGTTCGGCTGCCGGTGAAACGCCGAAAAGTTCGGTTCTTGATTCAGCCGGAGTGAATTACACCGGTCTTGGCGCAGATCAGGTCAAACAAGTGGAGGCATCATTTCTTGCTTCACAGAATGATCCGACCCTGCAGGAAAAAATCATCAATAATCTTGACATTACCGATGAGGACATCAAGGGTTTTTTGGAAACCGCCAAATCAGAGTACAGTCCTTATTATCAGCAGCAATTCGGCCGTGGCGCGGAAGATTTTACCAAATCCCTTGAGTTTGCCGCTGTGCAGCGTCAGGATCAGATGACGCAGGAGGCTTTGCAGAAACAACTGGCTTTGGAGCAGGAACAGGTCGGAATGGCTGAAGCGGGACTGGCGACTTCCGGCATTCGTAAAAAGGCCGAAGAGCGACTGGCCGAACAAGCGCGGAATATCGCCACGTCTTCGCGTCGGGCATTTGAGTATGACGTGACGAAAGCGGGGCGGTCCGCCGAAGACATTCTCGGGTCCGCGACGGTTGCAGGATTGCAGCTTCCGACGCTTGGCGGAACGTCGGTTTATACGCCTGCTGGTGATATTCGTGGTTCAATGGAACGAGAACGCACGACGGCTGAACAGACGAGGGCTGCTGAATTGGAAGAACTCGCAAGGACGCGCCGGACAGAAATTCTTGGCATGCAAGGAAATGTGACTACGTTATGAGTAAATTGGTTGATTTAAAAGGAAAAAGATTTTCTCGACTGTTGGTCATCGAACGTGTTCTCATCGAGGGAAGAACACGGTGGCTTGTTGTTTGCGATTGTGGAAAGCAAAAAAGCGTACAGGGTGAGAAACTCTTGTCTGGAAAAACAAAAAGCTGTGGTTGTTATCGAAAAGGTTTCAATCGTGTTGACCTGACCGGAAAACGATTTGGGCGTTTAGTCATTCTTGGCTATTCTCACTATGATAAAAAAAATGGTGCTGGTTATTGGAAAGTAAAATGTGACTGCGGAACAGAGAAAACTACTCGTAAACATGCTTTAACAAGCGGCCTCACACAAAGTTGCGGTTGTCTCCATTCTGAAATCGTGAAACGAACTGATAACAAACACAAGACACATGGAATGTCTGGAACGCATTTATATAAAAAGTGGATTGAGATGCGAGAACGGTGTGACTACGAATATGCAGATTCCTACCAATATTATGGTGGAAAAGGGATTTCTTATTGTAAACAATGGAAGAAATTTGAGAACTTTTTCAGGGACATGAACAACTCATTTCAAAAACATGTTCTGAAATACGGAAAACAAAATACAACTTTAGATCGTTTGGATAATAATAAGAATTATTCTCCTTCAAATTGCCGTTGGGCGACACATCTTGTACAGGGTCGTAACAAATCCGGCTTGCATTTTCTAACTTTGAATGGAGAAACAAAGTGTATTTCAGAATGGGCGGAAAAATTGAATCTACATTACTCTACTATTCCTCGTAGACTTAAAAAGGGCTGTACAGTAGAAGAAGCCCTGACAACATAATCTTATGGCAAACCGTTTGGGAGAGGCAACAATCATCGATCAGAACACGCTGGAAATCAAAGGCCGGACTTCCGGCAAGGTTTACGGCAAAGGCGGTTCTCTCGCTGAAACTTTGGCTATTCAAAATCAGCTGATGACGGGCGGCACTCCGACGGTTTCCGGCCGTCCCGACTTGTACGCAGTCGCTCCGACCGAAGCGGAAAAGAAACAGGATTACGGCAAGGCTTTTACTCCCATTACGGATGTAAAAACCGGAGCAAAAATCACGCCGACCGTCGCCGCTCCGGCGCAGCTTGAGCAAGCCGCAGCCGGTACGCTTCCGTCTTTTCGCGCGTCTACGGGCGCAACGTATCTCGACATGCCGACGTTTCAGACCCTTCAAGGGAAGCTCTCCGAGGCTGATCTGGTACGCGAAGGCGAGCGAATTTCGCTTAAGCCGGGATTGACCATAGAGGCCGTAAAAGCCCGCACAGCCGCTCCGACGCCTCTTGCTCCCCTTGCGGCTCCAGAAGCTCCCACAGAGGCTCCTGGTGCGCCTGCGCCGACGCCGGCAGGCCCCACGACGTTCGATCAGGCCATGAGGGACGCGGTATCGGGAGGGGCGAAAAAAGGCTATGAAACGTCGCTCTCGGCTCCGGCCGGATACGATAATCAGATTCTCATGCAAAAGGCCGCGCTCATGTCGGCCCTGCTTGGTGATGCGGTGACGCCGGAAGAATTGCGCTGGTTGAATCCACAGCAACAGGCGGCGATCCGAAGCGGGAAGAAGGAAGCATTGGAAACCCAGCTTGTCGGGTTGAACTCGATTGTGGCGGGTCGTAGGGAGATGAAAAA
>C687J35021_10003613_pt1 | contig 10582 bp, 12 predicted proteins | sample RifCSPhighO2_12_FD_35021 | JGI IMG/M metagenome (IMG submission 35021)
GCGCTGAAGAAGTTGGTCTCGCACTGCTCCGCCAAACTGGTCATGGCGTCGTGCTTCGATGTCTTGAGCATGTCCACGATCTGACCGGGATCGCGGTTCATGGAGATCAGCCGCTCTTCCAGCGTCCAAAACGTGTGCGTGGTGCGCCACGGCACCTCGCCCGTCTTCATCACGTCGGCCGACGTGTAGTTGTTCTCCTGATTGAGCTTCACGTTCTCCGCGGCGTCGTTGGAGAACAGCCGGACGCGGAACTCGATCTTGGGACCTGATTTGAACGTGGTGCGGTGCTTCGCCAGCATGTAGGGCATCGCCACGTACTTCTGGAGGTCGAGCACGATATCGGACCACTCGTTCCGCTTGAACGTGTTCAGCGTGTTGGTCACGAGGTCCGCGTAGTTTTCGGCGGCGTAGGAAGCCATGTGAAGTTCCTTCGATCAGTGTGTGCGGGGGATGTCAGCTTGCGGTGGCCAGTTCCTGTGCCGGCCGGTTTTCGGCGAGCCAGTTGGCGACGACCTGCCGCGCAGATTCGTCCTCCGTCATGGGCCGCTGCCGCCGCTGCGTGGGTTTGGCCGTGACCTGAGCGCGTCGCTCCTTTGCCTTGGCGGCCACTTCCGAAATCGTGTTCGTGCGGATTTTGTCGCCGAACAGTTGCGCGTATGCAGCTTTCACCATGACCGGAATTGGCGGAACTTCTTCGCCAACGCCGCGGTGCCCTGCTGCAATCCGACGAACCTGCTGCTCCACCATGTCGTAATTGACACGGTGCTTCTGGTCCGTCAGTTCCGCGCGTCGCCCATTTCCGAATTCATCGGGATCAAGTTTCGAGAGGGCGTCCTCGAACTCCCGGTACTGTGCCTCCGCTGCGCGGTCTTCGACTTCGCGCTGCTGGACGGCTTGGAGCTGTTGGTGCTGCAGCGCCATCACGTTGACGTAGCCCTGCAACTGCTGGAAATGCTGGTTCTGTGCGTTCTGCGCCTGGATCGCCGCGTTCTGACGGTCGATGGCTTGCAGCACGATCGGGTCGTATTGCTCCCGCTGTTCCGGCGGGATGACGATTGGCTCGATCGGCGCTGGCGGCTGAATCGGCTGAAACGCCCAAGGCTGCTGCGGATGCTGCTGAGGCTGCGTCGGCTGCCTCTGTTGCTGCTGAACGGCCTGCTGCCATTGCCGCTGCTGCTGAATCCGCGCGTTGGTCGAATGAATCAGCGATTCCAGTGCCTCGCGCGGCATCGCGTCCACATGCGCTTGCGAGAGACCGAGATACTGCCCCCACTGGTAATGCTGCTCGGTCAGCGGCGCGACGGATTCCGGCTCGGGAACAACTTCCGCAACCGGCTCTGCTGCCGGCTTCGGTTCGAGGTGCGAGTAGTCCGGCTCCGCGTTGTAGATCGGACTGCCGTCGTCCGGCGGCGCATCCGTCATCGGAACGTCGGGTGTCTCGACGGCCGGTTCGGACGCGGGTGTTTCGGAGGTGACGGGAGTGGATTCGGGAGCAGTGTCGGCCATGACGAATTGCGGGCAGCAAGGAAACAAAAAAAGCCCGCAGCCTCACGATTTCTCGTGAAGATGCGGGCTTTGTTAGGCAAATACCCTTCGGGTTATGTCATGCGACGCCGATAGTCTTCAAAGGCGTGCTGCGGGATTCCTTCTGTGTAACTTATTTCCAGCGTGATTCTGCCGCACAGCTTTTCTTCAACCGCCCGTGCGTGGGAGACGATCAGGCGGCGAAGTGCTTGCTGTACGATTTCCGAAACTTCATCGTGATTATGGAGCAACCCGTTGGATTCTGTCAATGGGGAATTCCGCTTTCAGGCCGGGCGATGAGGACGAGGTTGCTAGGAAAAATTGATTCGTACAACAATCCGTCAGGCACCGAGTACGATACCTTGACCATCTGCATCGTCTCGTCAAATCCATCAACACGGATTAACGGACCGCCACGATGACGCACCACCAGATCGCCCACCCGGAAGTCGTGCGTCGGCTTCGGCTCTGACCGCTCCAGCTTCACCAAACAGCACACCGGATGCCATTGCGCAAATCCACCAGAATCCTCGCAGTAGGCGCTAGCGCCGGTTTCGCTGATTCGCTTCACGGTGAACTTCGGGCCTACCGTGTCCTCTTTTCTCACCACGCAGTCACCGATCTTGAAATCGTACTCCGGCTTCGGCGGTTCGGCTGGCGGCGTGATCGGGCCTGCGAATTCGTTATCTCGGAAGGAAAACATATCGCGGTATGCGTTCGTGTCGATAATTCCCACCCGCAATCCGTCAACTCTCATCCAATACCATCCCGGCTGCGTCGGCTCCCCTCGCGTCCACTGCAATTCGGTCATTCGCTCGCCTCCCGCCCTGATGGGCCGCACAATCTCGAAGTTCTTCACGAGGAACCCGCCGATGCAACGCGCACAGAACGGCCCGTAGACAGTTTCCGTCGGATAACTCACGTTAAAAGAGCACGGAATTGTCTTTCCGTGGACCTGGCAAATATGCGTGCGAGGATCATACGCTACCGTGCTGAACACTTGGATTCCTTCGTCCATCACGCACCTCCCATGAAAATCCGCTTCGCCACCGGCGTCTTCTGCGGCGTGCTGCGGTACTTCGCGCGACCTTTGACGTGCATCCCCTGCGTCTTCAAGTACCTGTCCCGGTGAACCATCGACGTGAACTCCGGCTGGCCGAGTGCGTTGAAGTGCGTCGGCACGCCGATTCGCGTTGCCGCTTCCTCAGCCGCCCGCGCGTCCATCGGATGCACGGCGGCGGATTCGCTCACCAGCGGCTGCGCGTGGCGGTAGGTGCGCGTGACCATCGGAGCACCGCTCCGCTTGTAGCCGACGGGCGGCGTGAACTCGTAGGCGTTGAATTCCTCCCGCGACATCTCGCGCCCGTTGATCTTGTAGACGACGCTCATCCCTTCCCTTCAACATTCATCATGTACCACTTGTTGGCCTCGACGAGAGCGGTGAACGGATCGGACCATTCGAGTCGATTACCAGTAATGTCGGCGTATGACGTACCGGTAATCCCGATCCATGTAGTGCCGAGAGCGTTCCCGTCCACGGACACGCTCCACACGCCGTCTGAAACCTTAATTGCCGAGAACCGCCGCCGCATCATCACGTCGAATGCGTTGCGAGACAGGGCTATGAACTCCGCGTCAGTTTCGGAGTGCCCGCCTTCGTCGTAAATGTGCATCTGCTGATCGTGCGGCGCTCCAGATGGGCCATCAACATAGCACCCGCTGGACTCCCACGGAGCGGGAGTCAGTTTTTCAAGGTCAATACTCATGCCCCCATCCCCTGCGGCATCTGTGCCTCTTGACCGCCGCTCATCAACTGCTGGATCATCGACGCATTCCCCTCCGCCGGTCCCCGCGAACTACTCACGCGCTCGTTCACCCGGTGCGTCATCGGCGACTGCCGCATCTCCGTCCGCCCGATGCTGCCGCCCAGGTCCAGCTTCTGACCGTTCGCCGTAATCACGTCCGCGATCTCCGGCACGTTGGTGAACAGCGCCTTCAACCGGAAGTATTCCTTCATGTCGATTGCCAGCCCCTGTGCTTCCATCATCGGCGCAAACGGTGCCGCGGTCGCAATCACCTGATCAAGGATCGCCGCCTTCTGCTGCGGCGTCTGATATACCATTGAATGCGGCTCGATGATCAGTTCGTGCAGGAAGAACGGGTGCGAGCGCTCCTCAGGCGTCAACTGCGTCGTGACCGGGCCTTCCACGTCGCTGTAGCCTTCGACGACGATCTCCGTTTCGTAAGCCTGATACGGGTCCATCCACACCCAGTAGGCGTAGTCCGTCAGCACCCACCGCAGGAACTCCATCACGCGAACCGTCATGCCTTCGATCTGCGAGTTGATGTTCGCGTTCAGAATCTTGTCCTGCCCGACCGTCTCGCTGCCGGTCGCCAATCCGCCCAGCACGTCGAGATTGCCCGCCATCGACTTGAACAGGTTGAAGAGTTGCAGCATCCACGCGAACGATTGCTGGTCGATGCCGCCGTAGCTTTTCTCCTGCAGCGCGTTCGGATCGTCCAGTGCGACCACATCGCCGTCCGAACAGGTTCTGGCCTTCTCTGCATCACCCGTGTTCTCGCCGCGGGTCACGCCGATGTTCTTCTGCCGCTTCGCCTGTCGGTCCAACTTCCGCATTAGCCCGTTGACCATGCGGTGCAGCGACTGCCAACCCATCGCCGGGGAGATCGGCATCGTATTGCCCGGCACATCCTGAAAACTCAGCCAGCGGAACGGCCCATGCTTCGGTCCCCGCCACTCGACCACCTTCAACAGAATCTCGAAGTCGTCGGAGAGGGTCAGGACCATGCCATCTGCCGGCAGGTAAATCTCCCACAGCTCGACGAGCTTGCCGAACTCTCCGGGCAAACCGGTCTTGCCCTGAATCTCGCTCACCCGTGAGTCGTTGCCGTGTACCCACTCGGAAACCTGCAACCGCTGCCGCGATTCAGGGTCGAACGTCTCATCTTTCATCGCCTCTTCGAGCGGGATACGGTAGCGATGCCCGCGGTATGACGTTTCCTCCATGCTGCGGGCGCTCATATCATGCACCCAATCGTCCAGCAGGATCGGGACGATGAAGGGCTTCGTGCCGGCAATCACGGTCTCGCCAACTGAAAAATCGTCATCCGGCTCGACGCCGATCTTGATAAGGCCCACCCCAAACAGCGCGTTCAGGTTCACGGCAAACAGCGTGGACATGATCGACTCGTCGTACAAGTCGCGGTTGACAACACCCGCCAGCTTTGTCCCGGCCGGACGGACGCGCTGATCCCGTGTGTGAACGGCAATCTGCGGCGACTTGGGGAGCAGCGCCCGCTGGTAGATGCGGATCGCCAGTTCGATCAGGTTCAACGGAACGGGCTTGTCGGCGCCGCTGTTCGAGTAGTACGTCCCCACCATCTGCTCGACGGCCGACTTGTAGACCGCGCGGAACGGTTCCAGCAGTTCGCGCGACTTCAGCAGCGCTTCGGTGAGCGAGAGCAGCGACTGCTTGTTGGTGGGGTCGAACATTAGCCCTCTTCTTCCTTGGGAAAGGAAAGGGCGGTAATTTCATCGACGAACCGCCGTCGATCATCTTTCCGCAGCAGTGCCGATTTGATCAGTTCCCAGATCACCGCCGCAAACGCATCAGCCTGACATTCCGTGGTGAAGTTTCTATCAACCGAACCCTTGCGAGTGCCAAGCGTCTTGCACTCTCCGTAACAGGACTCGATAAATTCCACGCAAAGCGCCCGTTCGGCAACCGGCTCGATTGATGACATTTGGCTGGTCCACAAGGAACGAAAAAACGCCGCAAAAGCACGACCCTCGTTAAATCACCACTCATCAGCCGCAAATTCAGCTTCCCGCTCCCGTTCCCGCCTCCGGTAGGCGAGACTCCCAAACCGTGGCTCCTGGTGCTCCTCCGGCCTCCGCTCGATGCTGCCACGGAACACCAGCTTGCAACAGAGCGCGTCGGCGATCACCCTGTCACCATGAGCATGACCTTGCTTCTGGCGTTCGTCAAGACCTTTGTACGTGACGCTGTTGCCGTCATGCACGTAATTCCCCGCCTCCCGTAGCGATTCGGCGCAGGGGTTGATGAACCGCCGGGAGTACAAAGCCTCCTTGTAGTCCGTCAGCAGGACCATCTTCTGCTGTTCGTTCATGTAAAAACCCGGCTTGTCGCTGATCGCCTTGTTCAGCCGGTTCTCGTCGCGGTAATACCATACACGCGCGAACTTCAACCGCTCGACGACGTGCCGCCCGAAAGTCTGCCCCGGACCGTTCGCCTCCCAAATCATCTGTGCCGGTTGACCGTAGCAGTGAAAGAACCTCGCCAACGCCACGGTCTGCTGTGCGAACTCCTCGATCGACCAGCGGTTGCTCACAAGCTGCGCGACCATCGTACCGTCGAGCAGGTTGCCGACGCTCGACACCGAATTGCTGGCCCCACTCCCGTGCGAGATGTCGGAACCGACGCCGAACTCGTGCCGCGACTTGACGACCCAAGACGGAGACTCGTCGTACAGCGCGTCGTTGTACAGCGGAATCCAGATCGACAGCGGACCCCCTTCCGTCTGCTGGAACACCCACAACGGCTGCTGCTCGCTCCCCTTGTTTTCCAAAAAGCCACGCATGAGCGGCTGCTTGACGTGTTCCTGACGCAGCGCGTCGAGCAGTTCGGGCGGGAAGAACGGGTTGCTCGACCCCTGATAGTCGATGTCCAGTTCCTGCGCGATCTCGATGGGACCGGACGCGCGGGCACACTGCTTGTCGTACCACGGAGANCTGACGCCCTCTTCGCCCTGCGGCACTTCGCCGTTGAACAGGTAGCCGGGATTCTTGCGGTGCCACTCGTGGTCGATGATTTCGACCTGCGTCCCCTTACCCAGCGGCCGATACAGCCCCTGATTCTTCTCTGGATGACTCGACCAGTGCATCCGAATGCGGGGCGTGCCCTTCTCCCGGATCGAGAAGAATGCGTTCTGCGGTCCTTTGGGTGTCGAATTGAAGATGCGGGTGTTCGTCGTGGCAATGGTCGCGGCGAGAACTTCGTAGCCACCACCCTTGACGGCCGCAAACTCGTCGCAGCCGATTGCCGTCCGCCGTCCGCCGCGGCCGATGTTGTCCGTCGTGGACTCGCCTTCGATGACGGACCCATTTTCTGGATTGACGAGGTACAGCTTCAGCCGATGTTTCGTTTTGACCCAATTGCGGGGCAGCATCCACGGCGGGAGACGGGCGATCGTGAAGTCGAGATGGGCGAACAGGCTGTCCGTGTCGCCGTCCACCAGCGTTTCCGTGCGGCTGAACAGGAGCAGCGACTGATTGGGACGGAACAGCCAGCGCCAGAGGAACCACAGGCACATGATCCACGACGCGCCCATGTCGCGGGACTTCTCGATCAGCACATCCTCTTCGTCGGCCAGCGCCTTTTCGAGCGCCGCCGCGGCCTCGACCTGATACGGCCAGAGGATGAACGGCTGCACGTCGAGTTTTCGCTTGTTGTCGGATGCCTTCCGCGGATCAAAGCCCCACGCCACGGTGTCTATCCAGAAGCCGAAGTCATCCCGGCAGATCGCCATTACGGCGTCGCGGAATTCCAGGTCCACGGCGCACATTTCCAGTAGGTTCGCCCGGAAGCAGAGATTCTCCGGCATCGACTTCGGCACGTACTGGCCGGGATTCTCGACGAGCACCACGTCCGAGGAGACTTCCATCGTCGGACCGATGTAGGTCAGCCGGCTGCCGCCGTGGCCNGCNGGGAGGCCCTTGCCGTAGCCCTTGCCGTAGTCGAGTCGGTTGCGNTGNTAGCGGTTCAAATGCAGTCCATTACNGTTGTCGGTGAATGCTTGCCTTTCACCATGCGGTACTCACCAATTCCGACGAAATGCGTGGTAATCCTCTCAATGGTGTTCGCATTGGGATTCCATGTGCGAATGTACCCGACTTCGCAGTTGGTAAGAATGAATTTACCGACACGCCCGTTCGTCACTGGCACAGCAGCCCCCACAACCGCAGCGACCGGGCCGGCAGCCATCGTCTTCAGGAACTCACGTCGGTTCTGGTTCATGGCAGCACCAACTCCTCCGCAGCCTTGGAAATCTTCGCCAACTGCCCCTTGATCGTTTCCTTCTGCTTGTCCGTCCACTGCCGGACGATCCGCTCGCCGTCGCCCGTGGACTGCTTCTGTTTCCTCAAATCACGACGATGGGCCATGAACGCCTTGAAGTCATCCCTCGCCCACCTCAACATGCTCGCCGCGCCGCTCGACGGTGCATCGGATTCTGCCACCCCCTTAACCGAATGGTTCTCGTAAGCCCACTGGATGTCCTCATCCTCCGATTCGGACTCTCCCCGCTCCGCTTTCGCCGCAGCCGCTTCAGCCTCAAACCCCTCAACCCTTTCCCGCAGTCTCATCCAGATCGGACCCCACACGGCCACGAATTTTGGTCCCGCCGCGGCCTCCATCTCCGCCCGCATCGCGAGCGCCTCATCCATCAAGCCGGCGGCGGCAATTCGCTTCTTCGCGAGCCGCGGTTCAGTAAATTCGTCGGCCATTCCCATAGTCCGTGATATTGGATTCCGTGTCCATTATGCTGGACGCCGAGGCTGGGCGTCAAGCCGGAAAATTGCGTGCGGACGGTTGACTCCACATGCTTGCTCGTGTATGCTGTGCGATGAAAGGCGAGCGCAATGGCGAAGAACAAACACGCACAGGCACTATCGAAACTCGGTGCGTCGAAAGGCGGAAAAGCGAGAGCGGCTGCCCTCACGGCGGAACANCGATCCGATATTGCCCGCAAGGCCGGAAAGGCGAGATGGAATAAACAAAAGGCAAAGACATGAACCTCAACGCGAACAAAATCCTGACCCGCTCCGAATTCCAGCAGGTGCTCGACCGCCTGAAGCCACTCGCCCGCCGGTCGAAGAACACGCACCAAAACCTCATCCTGTTCCGGCTCTCCGCGTGCTGCGGCCTCCGCGTCGCCGAGATCGTCGCCCTCAACCTGTCCGACATCCGCATCGGCCGTGAAAAGCCGTTCATCCTCATTCAGCACGGAAAGGGCGACAAGGAGCGGGCCGTACCCCTGAATTGGGACGCGGACACCCTGTACGACATCACGGAATGGAAACGCATCCGCGAGACGCAGGGAACGACGGCGTTCGACTCTTTTCTCTGCTGCCAGTCGAAGGCCGCGTTCGGCCAGCGGCTCTCCGACTCGAACGCTCAGCACCGCTGGCGGACGGCGATCAACTGCCTTGGAGCGGAGCGGACGCGCGAACTTTCCATCCACTGCGGGCGGCACACGTTCTGCTCACACGCCCTGCATAGCGGCAAAAACGTGATTCAGGTTCGGGAAGCCGCGGGGCACGCGAACGTCGCCACCACGAACATCTACCTGCACCTGATGGACGACGACGGGGCGGTGGGGCACATCTTCGATTACTCGGAATTCTCGAAACCCAAGCTCAAGGTGATCGGATGACCGTATTCAGCAACGACATCAAGCCAGAAGTCGGCGATCTCCGCACCACGGAATCGCCCCCTACCCTGACGGACACGAAGGATGGCGACGCTTCGGCACCAATCTCATCTGCCCAAAGCACGAAATCAGCACCGAGTTTGAGGCACTGCTGACGACTACGAGGCTATCGCCGGAGGAGGAAACCACATGAGCGAGTACGGTGAACCGTGGCGCGTCGTCCCTGGATGCAGCGAGCCATTCCCGGATCGTGTCGGCACCGCCCACACGTGCGCCATCCATTCTGCCCACAGTCCGACCAAGCACATCGGTGACATCCTGATTCAATTTGACGGCAGCGATCGCGAATTTGCGGCCCGTATCGTCGCCTGCGTCAACGCCTGCAAAGGCATCCCGACCGAGACGCTGAACTCGATCCGCTTCGCGCCGCGATACTCACCGGAATTCACCGCCGAACAACTCCGCCAGATGCAGGAAGCCTTTGGGCCGAAGAGAACTGAAAACCTCCGTTGACGCCGCCCGCCGCCGATGTGTAGGATGGTGTCGGTAGGTGACGCTGCTATCAAAAAGCCTTTAGTCCCTTCGGGGATATTCGAGCCGGATTCGTGCGTCACCACGGATTTCGGCTCTTTTTCTTGCGCAAGTGGACTTGCCCATGACATCCTGCCACTTCTCCGCCCTCTGCCGCTCCAAAGCCACTGGCGAACTCACCACCATTCGCCTCCGCTGCAAACGCTGGTGCTGCCCGTCGTGTTCGAAGCATCTGAAATCCCAGTGGAAGCGGCATTTCGCAGATCTTCTGGATCCAGCTTCGAACTGGCCGGTTCGAAGCATTTATCGCCGGTTCCTCACGGCACTCCAATTCGACGTGGCCCGAAAGCGGATCCAAGCCCAGCACGGTCAATACGTTCGAATCGTCCAGGAGACGGGGATTCTCGCCCTCTACGCCACAGTCCCGTTCGAAGGATCCGTCGAACTCACTTCGAAGGCCGCCATCGACTGCCTGTTCGAAACCATTTCGAATATCTCGGCCGAACGTCGCGCCATCTCCACATCCCGCGGCTGGAAACTCCCGGCCGACACAGAAGACCGCCGCTTCGAAGTCATCGCCATCCAGCCATACTTCTCCCCCGAAGCCGCTCGCCTCGCCGCCAAGGCCATCAACGACGCCCTCCAACAGATCGTCGTCTCCATCAGCACGTCTCCCGACAGGATCCTCTTCGAAGGAACCGCCTGCTGGACGAACGACGCCATTCGAACCTTCATCTCCCTCCAGAACCAGGCCCAATTCAGCCTCAATCCGAATTACTCTCTTGTCAGACCAGCATCCATTCATGGTAATTCGGAACGTCGGTCAGTCCAAATGCGCCGCGAAACGCCGGTCGCCGACCTGACTCTGTGACGCGGTGCCTCGATTTGGCATCCTCCACGTCAGAAAAAGCGATGCAACAGCCTGTCGTTCCAATATGCTGCGCATGTTGCCAGCAGACACAAGCCAGACACCGCGATAACACGTCGGTTTTGGCGCTTTGGGTAGGATGACAGAGCGGTTGGCAGGGGCGAGTGGGGGCTAACCCCCCCCCCC
>C687J35021_10003614_pt1 | contig 10581 bp, 11 predicted proteins | sample RifCSPhighO2_12_FD_35021 | JGI IMG/M metagenome (IMG submission 35021)
TCTACTTCTTCCGCCCCGGCGAACGAAAGGACGCTGGTGGTAAAGTTTATATTTGGAGAGGACTCCTGGAGGAGGAAGCGTAAGGCCTACAACGGTCGTGGCCCAGTTCAGCTGGCCACGGGGGCCGCAGTAAACATTGATTCCATAATCCTTTGATGCTGTGCAATTAACTGGCGGGCATTCCTTTCCACCTCCTCTACCGGTATAGATAACCTGGCCGCACCACTCTCCATAGCGGCCTTGGCCACCGCAGAGGCAACCTTTGGACCTACCTCCGGGTCTGTGGCCTTTGGTACTATAGAGTTTTCGTCCAATCCCCTCTCCTCGGCCAGCTTGGCTATTGTATAGGCCGCCGCCAGCATCATCTGGACGTTTATCTTCCTAGCCCTGACGTCTAGCGCCCCCCTGAATACCCCTGGGAAACCGAGGACGTTATTAATCTGATTCGGATAATCGCTCCTCCCGCTGGCCACAATCCTTGCCCCACCCGCCTTCGCCTCTTCAGGTGAAATCTCTGGGATTGGATTGGCCAGGCTGAAGACAATGGCATCCTTAGCCATTCTACTAATGGCCTCCCTTTTTATCCATGGGCCGGGCCGTGTGGCAGTAATGAAGACGTCTGCCCCTTCCAGGGCCTCGTTCAGACCACCCATCTTCCTCTTCGGGTTGGTCTGCCTTGCTATCTCCTCGGTCCAACGGTTCATACCCTCCTTACGCCCCTCATAGATGATGCCCCCCGTGTTAAGGGCCAGTATATTCTCCCCCTTCACTCCGCCCATAATAAGAAAACGCAGGATGGCCATACCCCCCGCACCAGCACCCCCCACCGTTACCCTAACATCCCCAGGCCTCTTCCCAACCACCTTCAGGGCGTTGATGACCCCTGCCAGGACTACCAGCCCCGTACCATGGTGGTCATCGTGCCAGTAAGGTATCTCCAGGGATTGCTGGAGCCTATCCGTAATCTGAAAGCACTTGGGTTTCTCCACGTCCTCCAGATTGATACCCCCAAAGGAGGGTTCCAGGGCCTCCACAATGTCTGCCAATCTCTCAGGGTCTTTAGTCTTCAGACATAAGGCCACGGCGTCCACCCCTCCAAAGAGTTTAAAGAGCAGGGCCTTACCCTCCATCACAGGCATGGCGGCCTCAGGGCCGATGTCCCCCAACCCCAGCACCCTTGTACCATCGCTCACCACCGCCACCATGTTCCCCCTGTTGGTGTACTCAAAGACGGAATCCTTATCCTTATGCACCTGACCTGAGACGGCGGCCACTCCAGGGGTGTAATATATGGCAAGGTCTCCGTACTCCTTGAAAGGGACCTTGCTCACCACCTGTATCTTTCCCCTGTAGCGTCGGTGAAGGTCTAATGCCTTCTTATAGAGTTCTTCTGTGGTCATTAGCCAATTCCTTTTATCGTTCCGTAGGGACAGGGCTTTAGCCCTGTCCTCCACCGTAAGGACAGACCTAAAGGTCTGTCCCTACTCCTGCTCGCAGGCTAAAGCCTGCGGCTACTGTCCACTATTTCCCCCCATTGCCAGGAACAAGACCCTTTCGGGAGTGGCCTCCTGGCCGGGAGTGGCCCCGCCACCCTTGCGTAACTCCCCTGTTATCCTGCCGCCATGCATTACCACCATCCTGTCGCTGTGGTCTATTACCTCCTGAAGTTCGGAGGATATAAGGAGGATGGCGGCGCCCTTATCGGCCAGGGCCCTTATGAGGCCATGCACCTCTGCCTTGGCGCCCACGTCAATCCCGCGGGTAGGTTCATCAAAAATAAGTACCCTTGCCCCCCTGAGGAGCCACTTGGCCAGGACTACCTTCTGCTGGTTACCACCACTCAGATTCCTTACCTGCTGTTCAAGGCCCGGGGTCTTCACCCGCAGGCTTTCCACCATCTCACCGGCGGCCTTTCTCTCCCTCCTGCCATTAACAAAACCAAACCTGGAGAACCTAAAAAGGCTGGCAAGGCTGATGTTCTCCCTCACTGCCATCCCAAGTACCAGACCAAGCCTCTTTCTATCCTCAGGGACTAGCACTACCCCCCTCCTTATGGCCTCCGCAGGAGATTGGAGACGCACGGGATGTCCCCCTATGACCACCTTCCCTTCATCTATCTTGTCCAATCCATACAAGGCCCTTGCCAGTTCCGTCTTCCCAGCCCCCACCAGACCGGCAATCCCTAATATCTCCCCCTCCATAACGGTGAGATTAATATCTTCCAGGACACCCCTCCTGGTCAGCCCTTCTACCCGTAATACCTCGTGCTCAGTCGTAGGGGCGAACGGCCGTTCGCCCCTACCGCCAGGGACTGCACCTTCCAGGGCCTTCCCCAGCATCATCTCTACGAGCCTCTCTCTCGTAACCCCCTGAAGACCGCAAGTCTCTACCAGACGCCCGTCTCTGAGGACGGTAACCCTATCGGCAATCTCAAATATCTCCTCCAGACGATGGGAGATGTAGACTATCCCCTTACCCTCGGCCTTCAGGAGGCGTATGATGGAAAAGAGCCGCTCAGTCTCTTTCATGCTCAAGGTGGCGGTGGGTTCGTCCATGGCAATGACCCTTGCCTCTTTGAACAGGGCCTTGGCTATCTCCACCAACTGCTGTTGGGCAACCCCCAGGTCGGCCACCCTCTCCCTGGGACTAAAAGGGGCGCCCAGCCTCTCAAGGAGACCCACGGCCCCTGTGTACATCTCACGGTAATCTACAAACCCCATTCGCTTACGAGGCTCCCTGCCCAGAAATATGTTCTCTGCCACAGTAAGGTGGGGGACGAGGTTAAATTCCTGATAAATAACACTGATGCCCAGCTCCATGGCCTTATGGGGAGAGGTAATGTCCAGCCTCTTGCCGTTAATGAAGATAGCCCCCCCGTCCATCCTGGTAGCCCCTGAGAGGATACTCATGAGGGTAGACTTGCCGGCACCGTTGACCCCCAACAGTGCATGAACCTCCCCAAAGGCTACCTCAAAATCCACCCCATCCAGGGCACAGACCCCAGGATATTCCTTCCTGATGCCCCGCATGAGGAGTCTGTTAGTTAGAGACATCGTATCGTTCGTTGACATAGGGTTGTTCCCCCTGCGGGAACTAGAATCAAAGAATACAGAATTCAGAATACAGAATACGGAATATTCTGAATTCTGACTACTGAATTCTGTATTCCCCCTACCCCCTACTCCCTACTCAGGGATTCCTTGTCCACTATCCCGGTCTCTATTGGTATCTCTAATGGGACCATCTGACCCTCCAGGAAGACCGCCACCGTCCCTATAGTTACCCTTCCGATGGTCCCCGGATACTGTATAACGTCTGCCCTCAAAGGACCACCCTTCCTTATGGCCTGTTTGGCCTCGGGCGTGGCGTCATATCCCACTATAAAGACCTCCCGCTTACCGGCCGCCTCCAGGGCCGCCATGGCCCCCAGGGCAGTATTGTCATTGATGGCAAAGATGCCCCTGAGCTTGGGGTGGGCCAGGAGCATGTTCTGTGTTATTATCATGGCCCTATCTCTATCACCCCCGGCCGAGGGTTCATCTACTATCGTCATGCCTGGATACTTGGAGACGGCCTCCTTGAAGCCAGCCACACGTTCCTGGACACTGGTCACCTCGGGGTGGTCTATTATGGCCACCTCTGCCTCATACCCAAGGAGCTTGGCCAGATATTCCCCCCCCAGACGCCCCCCCTGACGGTTATCCGAGGCAATGTGGCAGATTACCCTGGCCTCCTGGGCCCTTATGTCTGCCGTAAAGACCGGAATGCCTGCCTTACTGGCCCGCTCTATGGCACTCCCTATACCCGTAGAATCCACGGGGCATATTACAAGGGCATCTACTCCCTGCACTACAAAGTTTTCCACCTGGGTAGTCTGGAGGTTCAGGTCTTTTTCTGCCGATTGTATCATGAGCTTTATCCCCCTCCCCTTCGCCCCCTCCTGCATCCCCTTCTCCAGCTCCTGGTAGAAGACGTCACGGGTAAGGAGCGTAACGCCCACCAGGCGTTCCTTTGTTTGAGATCCGTCTGCGGCGGATGCCACCCCCTTTACCTCTACTGAGGCCATAACCCCTAGAATCAACGTAAGAAACAAGAAAAATTTTTTAATCATCCGCCTCTCCTTGTTAACTTGCCGTAGGGGCGACCCGACGGGTCGCCCCTACCAAACGGACCAGATAATTATCCTTAGGGTCTCAACAGCTTACCATTTTCCCCAGAAAGTGCAAGGCGATGAACTAGGGAATAGGGGGTAGGGGGTAGGGAATAGTAAGATTTTATCTTGCTATCCCCTGCTCCCTATTCCCTGGCCCCTAGCTCAGGTTGACAGGGGCTGGAGGGGGTGATATATTTCCGATTAAAGATGCTTACCTGGCTTATAAGCAGTAAACCCTTCCAGATACTATACCTTGCCTACAGTTGGGTGCTGGTGTGCACTGTATGGTTCGTCGGCTATCTCCTTGCCATGTTGGTATCTATTGGGAGCCGGAGGCGGGATGAGATTTACAACTCTTTCTGCCGGGCCAGCGCCTGGGTCATCGTAAAGGGGTTAGGTATGCGGGTGAGGGTGGAGGGCCGGGAGGACGTGCCCAAGGGAGAACCACTTATCTTTATTTGTAACCATCAGAGCCTTCTTGACATAAAATTGGCCTTTGCCTTTATGCCTGTAAATTTTTGTTTCGTCTCTAAGGAAGAAATAACCAGGATTCCCATAGTGGGTAGTTATATGAAGACCGCCGGCCATATCGGTATGCCAAGAGAGGAAGACAGGCGGGCCTACGTAGTCCTACTGGAGATTATAAAGAAGGCTAAAGAGGGCAAGTCCTTACTCATCTTCCCCGAAGGCACAAGGAGCCCCGATGGAAAGTTGGGTCCCTTTAAAAGGGGGGTTGCCAACATCATCTTAAAGTCAGGTAGGAGGGTAGTCCCTACGGCCATCATTGGCAGCCGGGAATTCCTGCCCAGGGAGAGTTGGCTGTGCCACCCTGAGCACAGGGACATAACTATACGCTTCGGCAGACCCATTGGATTCCACCATTTGGACAAGGTCCCCAGGGAGGAATCCTTGATAGTGCTGGAGGAGTTAAGACAAGAGGTAAAGAAACTCCTGGGGGAAGAAGTAGGGGCAATTCATGAATTGCCCCTACAAAGCGACGACAAAAAGGCGGTAGTACCACAGGTTCGCCACGGCGAATCTGCCAGAGGCATGACATCAAGGGAGGAGGCCCGTGGCTGAAGGTGGCATCCGCCCCAGGCAGACTCCCGAAGAGAGGCCCGGACTCTGGGAAGACATCCTTAGTTCGGGCAGGGATATAATCTTTAGACCGCAGGTATTCTTCCAGGGTATGCCCCTAACGGAGGGCTACCTGAGACCCGTACTCTTTGCCTCCACTGTCTTTCTCATCGTCCTGGCATACAACGTCTTGTTAGTAGCCACGGGGCTTCCATTCCCTAACGGGCAGGGGGTAAAGGATAATGCCCTGCTGTGGGGCGCCTTACTGAAGGCCCCTGTGCTCTACGCCCTCTGGATACTGGGCCTCTTCCTTGGGTCGGCGATCCTCCATCTTTCCTTTAGACTCCTTAAGGGTAAGGCAACCTTCCAGGGTACCTTCCGTCTCTTTGCTTATAGTACGGTGGCAAATCTCCTGAGCCTCGTCCCTTTATTTGGGCAGTACCTCTCCACCGTGTATGCCTTGGTATTAATAATGTTCGGTGGGAGATACGTGCATGGGCTATCCAGTCCCAGGTCAATAGCCGCCCCCCTCTTACCTGCCTTGTTGGCCTGGGCCGTCCTCTTTACCCTTATTTATACAGGCGTCCTGCCACTGGAGAAACTCAAGGAGGGGCTGAGGCACTAAAGAGCAGGGATCAGGGGTCAGAGGTCAGGGGTCAGGGATAGGTATTATTAAGTATTTTTACAACCCCTAGCCCCTGGCCCCTGACCCCTGACTGACCCCTGGCCCCTGGTTTCACCGTCTCCTCAGCAGATACTCAAAGGCGCTCATAACGGCTACGGCCCCCTGGCCGCAGGCAATGACTATCTGCTTGTCCTTTACGTTGGTCACGTCCCCAGCGGCGAAGAGTCCAGGGACGCCCGTCCAGGTATCGCAGTCTACTATTATCTCCCCCCGTTCGTTCATCCGCACCAGACCCCCGGCAAAATCACTGTTGGACAGGAGACCTATCTCTACAAAGACGCCATCCACCGTCAGGCTCTTATATTCATCCCCCTTGGGAAAGCTTTTTATTGTAATACCCTTGACCATCTCCTCCCCGGCAATTGCCTCTGCTACATAGCCTATTATCGTCTCAATGTTGCTGGCGGCCTTAACGTTTTCAATTAACGGCGCCTCATCGGCCCTCCACTCACGGCGAGAGACGAGATAGACCTTGCTGGCAATCCTTGAGAGTTCAAAGGCGGCTGATAGGGCTGAATTCCCTCCACCCACCACCGCCACGGTGGCGTCGGCAAAGAGGGGAGCATCGCAAGTGGCACAGTAGCTGACCCCCTTCCCCCTATACTTATTCTCCCCTGTTACCCCTAACTGCCTGGGTCTGGCCCCTGTGGCTATTATACATGCCCTGGCCGCATGTTCCTTTCCAGAGGCGGTCTGGGCCACAAAAAGGCCATCCTGACGGGAAAGCCTTGTAATCTTTTCTCCCAGGCATTGTTCTATGTCAAACTGGCCCATCTGGGATCTGAACTTGTCCACCAGTTCTGGTCCCGTTATGTACTGGAAACCGGGGTAGTTCTCTATGCCGAAAGTGGTGGCCACCTGGCCACCCACGTCTTCGCTGACCATTACAATATCTATCCTCTTCCTGGCGGCATAGATGGCGGCCGTCATCCCGGCAGGGCCGCACCCAAGTATCATTAACTCGTGAACTGTCCCCATCCCTTAATTAGATTCGCTCACCAGAAGCCTAACCTGCCCCCTATTCCTGCCCTTCCAGGATCTTTTCAATCCTTGCCTGGTCAAAGCCTATCATTACCTCTTCTCCGGCTACGATAACTGGGACGCTCCGCCCCCCGCTTATGCGAATCATCTCCTCCCGAGCCTCTTTATCCTGGGCCACATTGCACTCTTTGTACTGAACCCCCTTCTTCTTGAAGTAGTCCTTGGCCTTGAGACAATAAGGGCAAGTGGGGGTGGTATAAATCTTGATGTCTACCATAGGCATGCTCCTTTTAATAGGAATTATAAGAGTCTCTGGGACTGAATATTATTAGATTTGGCAGGAAACTTCAAGCTGAAAGAGACGGAGAGCCAGGGGTCAGGGGATAGGGGGCAGGGGTTAAGGGGGCAGAAGAATTGTGAATTTGGAATTGCGAATTTTTAAATCCGCATTCCGCAATCCGAAATCCGCAATCCCTAGTCCCTAATCCCTGGCCTCTGGCCCCTAGTCCCTGTCCCCTGGCTCCCCATGTGCATATACTTCACAAACAAAAAAAAGCCTTGCTTGACAGGAATTTTTTTTATGATATATTGTAGGTTGACGCGGGGTAGAGCAGTCCGGTAGCTCGTCGGGCTCATAACCCGGAGGTCGTGGGTTCAAATCCCACCCCCGCTACCATTTTCTCAGTTTACGAGGAACTTAGAGGCACAAATCTGAGCCAATAAAGCTTAAAAAGATGGGCTTGGGTCTGTGCCTTTTTTTATCAAAAGGTACCAGGGTAGTGCCTGGCACCAAAGGGAAAGAAAGGATCAAAAATGGCAACGGGAAAGGTGAAGTGGTTCAGTGATAAGAAGGGGTTCGGATTCATCACCTCAGCGGATGGCAAGGATGTATTCGTACACCATACCGGCATTAAAGGGGAAGGACGTAAGACCCTCCAGGAAGGTGATGAGGTGGAGTTTGAGGTCAAACAGGGCCCCAAAGGGGAGCAGGCCATTGATGTAGTAGTCAAGCGATAGTCCCTCCGCCCAAGGCGGATTTTCAACTTGTCGGGAGTGGCCGATTCGGCTGAGGCCCTTCAGCAATAAGCCCAGGGCCGAACTGCTCACAGCCGAAGCCCTGCCATTTGGAAAAGTAGACAGTAGTCAGCAAACAGTAGACAGGGAAAAGAACTTCTACCCAACACTTATGTCTATTGTTTTGTTGAGACCCGGTACTTCCAGTGAGGATGCAGTAATGGACGTCGTAGACATCTTCCAGCATCGGGGCAAATACTTCAATGTCCTCCAGGGAACCCAACGGTCACAAACAGGGGTAATGACCCTTGGGGTAGGGCAGGACACAGGCGGGGGGGACGTCCATTCAGGAGACCAGGTTATTTACATAGTAGAGGGGAAGGCCCTTTTAAGGCTGGGTAAAGAGGAGGTCCTCGCAGAGGCCGGCACCCTTATCACGATCCCTGCCGGCACCCTCCACTCGGTCTGCAACAAAGGAGATACCCCCTTGTTCATCCTCACCGTATATGCCCCACCAGTATATTGACGTAGACCTGCCCAGATGAAACCCCCGTAAAACCGATAAGCCCCAAGTCATTGCGAGGAGCGGAGCGACGAAGCAATCTCTCTAAGTAATGGATATCCAGGGCCTATCTTTAACCAATGAGATTGCTTCGGGACTAAAGTCCCTCGCAATGACAGCTACAGCTTCCGCAATATCTCCAGTATTTCTTGGGGATCCGGGCGGACCATGAGGTTGGGAGAGACCCTAATCCAGCGGACAACGCCTTCTTTATCCACGATTAAAGTAGCCGGTCTGGAGACGTCTTCCCCCTCGTATCCACTCCTGGGGTGCAAGAGCCCGTACCTGGTAATTATTTCCCTGTTGGAATCGGATAGGAAGGTTACATCTAGCCCCGTTTTTTGTTTGTACGCCGCCAAGGATTTAGGGCTGTCGGCACTGATGGTAACGACCCTGGCCCCCAATTTCTCTATCTCAGCCAGCCTTGCCCCAAGACCTTGGAGCTCTGCACCGCAGGCGGGTCACCATATACCCCTGTAAAATACAAGGACGGCCCCAGCCTTACCCTTAAGGCTGGAGAGGGTAAACAAGTTGCCCTGTTGGTCAGGGAGGGTGAAGTCCAGGGCAGGCTGGCCCAATGCCACCTTGACCTCTGCCCTGGGCAGGCTGGCATAAATGAATCGTACGTAGACAAACCCAGCAGATATTAACAGGGTAAGGACCAGCGGCGCCAGGGTCCAGGCCGATTTCTCCCGTCTTAAATTATACGACGCCCAGGCCACTGCCCCTGACAATATTAGCAGGTTGGGCAGGGCCGTGTTCCTGGCCCAGGGGACACCTATAAGCAGGAAGTAACTACCCACCCCCAGCAGGGCCAGTAACACCGAACCAATCTGAAAGAATCTTAGTTTCATTCTTAGAGACCTACGTAAAACTCCTATTTATACAATGTAGGGGCGGGTTTAAAACCCGCCCCTACCCTATCTAATTTACTGCAAAGGGGCATTTTTGAGTTCTTCCTCAAGACTCTCCATTGAGGATTTGGCCTCCTCAAATTCTTTAGTCTTGTCCGAAAATTCCATTGCCATGCCAGAGCGTCCTTCGTCATACGTACCTTGCTGTGTACGCAGTTTCGTTTCTTCACCCTCCCTTAGCTCGTATTCTAACAAGGGGCGATGTGATAATAGCTTCTCCTCTATGACTAGCCCGCCGGGGCCGCCTTGCTGTACTTGTACTTGCTGTACTTGCTGTCCTGGCTGTATTGGCTGTACTGGCTGTACTGGCTGTGCTTGCTGTACTGGTTGTCCTAGCTTGCCCATGGCATCCTCTATCCTTGTTTGCCATTCCATCGTACGCCCTATCTTTTCGTCCATCTTCTTTGCATCGTAGATACGTCTCTCTTCGGTGCGGGCATCGTACTCGCTGAGCTTTCCCCCCATCTCTATCGTCCGTTCTCTCATCTCTGCAAACTTCAGGTTTGCATCACGGAGTTTGGCCTCTTTTTTAGTAAGACCTTCCCACCACTCCTTTGGTACGTACTTTGCCTCTCCCTTAATCTCACGGGCCTTTTCCTTGGCATTGGCCTTGTGGTAGGCGGCCTTGGCGACGGTGGGATTGCCTAGCTTCTTGTAAACGTCTCCAAGTGCCTCCCACGCCACGGTGTTCTGGGGGTTTCGTTTGAGGACTTCTTTTAAGTACCCTATGGCCAGGCCATTCAGCCCCTCTTCATGATATTGNACGGCAGTATTTACCAGCCTGATTTCTAGGGGGCTCCACTGCGATGTACTCTTCCTTTTTGACTTTTCCAGGTATTCCCTTGCGATGGTGTTATTTTTGTCTACAAGCAACACCCACTGGAGTTTCTCCACTGCCAGGTCATGCTCGCCAAGGTAATGCTGGGCTATACCCAGGAGGAAGTTGGCCTCTTTATTTACACTATCCTTCTGGAGTATACCCTCGCACAGCCTTGCCGCCTGTCTGTACTGCCCTGCCTCCAGCCCTGCCCTTGCCATCTCCAGGAGGAGGCCCTGGTCACCAAAAGAGTCCTGGGTACAAACAGGTCGGTCCGGCAGGATAGAGAAAACAAAGGTGGCAAGAAGGAGACACACCAGGGCCTTTGTTGGGAGTAACCCTGCTACCTTCAACCCTTTTCCCTCCCTTGAAATAGGT
>C687J35021_10003615_pt1 | contig 10581 bp, 9 predicted proteins | sample RifCSPhighO2_12_FD_35021 | JGI IMG/M metagenome (IMG submission 35021)
AATAGATCCTAGTATAATCTATACAAAAGATTTATTTGGAACTTTACAACAACCTGTAATTAAAAAAGAAGAAGAGCATAAAACTGCAACTGTTCCAACACCGCCAAGACCTATTCCGGTACAAATCCCAAAACCTGCACCTGTAAAATTCTTAGAGCCTCTTCCTATAACATTAACTGGAATAATTTTCTTTGATGATAAAGAACAAAATAGAGCTATAATTTTAAATAATAGAACTAAGAAAGAAGGCATTTATAAGTTTGAAGATGAAATTGAAGATGCCCAGCTAATAAGAATTCTAAAAGATAGAGTAATATTATTAAGATCTAATAGCCAACAAGAAACTGTATATCTAAAGCAAGATTTAAATTTAGTTGAAGATCTAATTTTGACTAAAGACTGGTCGAAAATTGTGTTATATAATCCTGATGGCACTTATGATATAGATGCAAAACAATTTGTTGAATTTATTCCAAGCTTAAGTGAATTTATATTTAAATTTAACTTAAAAACTGCGACCAAGAATGGCCAACCTATAGGATTATTGGTTGGGGAGCTAGAAAATAACTCTTTGGCCAAATTTATGGGTCTAAATAGTGGCGATATTATAGAAAGCATAGATAGCATACCAGCAACAACTCAACAAAATAGACTTCATATTTATAACAAAATTTTAGCAGAAAATCCTGACAAGATTAGTGTGGAAGTTAATTCTAATGGCGCTAAAAAAACTATAATTTATAAGCTAATTAAAACATATAAGCAAGAAGAAGCGATCGAGAAAAAACTGAAGCCGAGCCATTTAACAAAACCTGAAATAGAAGAGCAACACAAAAAATTTTCAAAAACATTAGATCGCGCTAAATTGCGCGATAAGAAGAATATGTTTAAATACAAAAAATCAAATTTGGAAAATCATAGGTAAAAAGAATGCCAAAACTATTTAAAAATATCTTTTTACTACTAAATTTAGTCACTATTTTCTGCATAAATAGCGATGATAATAAACACGATATTCATGAAGAAAAAAAAGCTGTTCAAGCAAAAATTGAATCTCATGAAAATAACATTAAACCCATAGTTAAAACTAGTGCCGTTGAACTAAATTTTGAAAATGCAAATTTAAAAACTTTCTTAAATTTTGTGGAAAATTTATTTAATGTAACATTTATTCTGCCCCAAGAAATTGGCGGTTCAGCCCCGCCAAGAATGGGCAATCAACCTCAGCAAAAAAAATTAGAAGATTCAAAAATAAATTATAGGAGCTTCTCTCCTATGTCTGAAAAACAGATCTGGGCTTTATTAGATCTATTTTTAGAAAATTCTGGCTACGCTAGAGTTGCTCAAAAAAATATTGGCAAAAGTGTTTATAGAATTATAACATTACCACAATCTAATAGATCGGCAATTCCAGCATATATCGGCACAGAACTAGAGGAATTACCAAATTCTGGAAGAATACGCTACGTATATTTTGTAAAAAATACCACTGTTCAACAAATTCAAGATCTTGTAAACAAAATTAAAAGTAGTTCAGCACAAGTAGAAGTTTTTCAAAACCTAAAGGCCATAATAATAACTGATGCCGCATATAATATTAAATCTATAATGAAGCTAATAAAAGAGATTGATAGTTCTAGTATTCCAGAGGTTTTATCAATTCTAAAATTACAGAATGCGGAAGCTGCTGACGTAGCTTCATTATATGATAAACTCCGTGGTAAAGATGAGCCATATAAAGCACAGTTTGGCGGACAGAAGAAAGAAGGATCTTTCTATTTCCCGCAGGATGCCAAAGTAATTCCTGAACCAAGAACAAACTCTTTAGTTGTTTTAGGTACTCGTGATGCAGTATATAGAATTGAGGATTTTATATCTAAATATCTAGATACAAAACTAAAGAAATTGCCTTCACCTATTCATGTTTATGAACTTAATTATGCACCAGCTGAACAGCTAGCTGAAATTTTAAATAATGTTTGCAAATTTGGCCAAGATTCTGCAGAAAAAACTGCTGCTGAATTTGGCGGTGTTCGAGGTGGTCAAAAATATTTTAGCAAAATGTTTGTAGAGGCAGATAAGCAGGGCAACAGATTATTAATTCGTGGCTCCGACGAAGATTTTAAACTAATTAAGCCTACAATTGCAGAATTAGATAGGCGCCAACCACAAGTTGTAATTGAAGTCTTAATTGTAAACATAACTTTAAACAAAGAGAAAGCTATTCAATCTGCACTACGAAACAAAAATAGTTCTAGAGTGAATTTCCAAACTTCAGGATTTTATGGATCTGGAATTCAGGTAGATAGCAGCGCACCAGGATATACAGGAAGTTTAGTTACAAATTTAATTAACTTGGCAACAGCTGCAGTTCAAGGCTCAACTGTTATTTCTTTAGGAAAAGAGAGCGTTTGGGCACTATTGAGCAGCTTAGAAACTATGACCGAAGTTAATGTTATTTCTAATCCATTTTTAGTCATAGTTTCNACCAATAAATATAAGGCTCAGGTTGCCCTGGGTTCAACACGTCGTGTAACTAGTGGTACTGTAATTGGTGGTAACGCGCAACAACAAAATGAATTGAGCAGCTTCTCGGCAAATTTAGAAGTAAATATTACTCCGCAAATTAATAGCTTTGGAATTATCAATTTAGATATAGAGGTAAAAATTGAAGAATTTACAGATGCTGATCAATCAAGTGGTAACAAGAGTAACAAAATTGTAAAAACAAACGCAAATGTTGCTGATGGCGAAATTCTAGCACTTGGTGGCTTAATAAAAAACAGAAACCAAAAAACGCAAAGTGAAGTTCCTATTCTTGGCAGAATACCTATAATTGGTTATTTCTTTAAAAATAAAGATGATCAAACTCTTAATGATAATCTATTAATTTTTATGGCGCCAAAAATTGTAAGTACTCATCAAAACAAAATTGGCTCTTATACGCAGAAGAAAGCTGATTTTGTACGCGGAATGTTATGCGAAAGTGAGCAACAAGAAGTTCATAGTGACCCGATATATCAATGGTGGTTCAAAGAAAAATATGATCAACCTTGCGATCAACTAAATGCTTTAGTAATACCGCAAAATGTTTCAGAAGTGCAACATGTTGCGCCACCAGTTCAAGTTATAAAGCAAGCACCAACAGCAGGGCCAACATCAAATAAGCATTTCTCATTGGTTAAACCTGTAAATAATGGTGGTGAAAATGCTTAAAAATATATTTTTGCCAAATTCTATAAATAACTATTATATTTTTGGACAACGTATTATAGGCCTAGATTTACGAAAAAATAGAATTATAGCTACGCAGATTTTTGTTTCAGGAAAAAAGAGCAAAATTGAAAAGGTTGAAACTGAAATAGTAAATTTAGAACAGAATAATTATGATGAAAATTTAGTAAACGCTCTAAAAAATATATTTTCTAGACTAGATAAAGCCAATCAAATTAGAAGTGCATTGCCAAATTCATTAACAATCTTTAAAGATCTTAAATTACCATTTATAGATTATAATAAAATTGCTGCAGTTTTGCCGTTTGAGATCGAATCTTCTATACCATTTAAATTGTATGATGCTGTAGTAGATTTTGTAGTAACTGGTCAAGATAAAAAAAGTAAAAAATCTGAAATAATAGCGGCAGTTACACAGAAAAAGCATACTGAATATTTGGATAAACTATTTAGCGACGCTCAAAAAAATCTAAATGAATTGTCAGTGGATATTTTATCAGCATACTGTTTATTAAAATCTAACAATATTTTTGGTAAAGAAAAAATAGTTTTACTGGATTTAAGTTATGCATCAACTGCAATTTTGGTTGTAGAAAATGGCAGCGTTACAAAAATTAGAACAGTTCCTAAGGGATTTAGGGGGATAATTCATGATGTTTCAGAATCAAAAAAAGTTTCTTTAAATGAAGCTTGGCAACAGCTTGAACGATCTGGTCATAATGATTATGAAAAAGAGATTAATTTATACACAAAAAATTTAAGTAATGATATTTTGTTCACATTGGCTTCATTAGGAAATTTCAAAGCCGACAAATTTTTGATTATGCATTCTGATTTAAATTTAGATATATCAAAAGAATTATATGAAAACTTGAAGACTGACGTAACTTATTTTGATTCAAATTCAGTAGTCAAAAATAATATAACTAAAAAACTTGGTGTACAGTTAGAAAATAATTATTTAACAAGTGTGTCTATAGCGATTCCAAATGATATAGATTATAATTTTAATTTATTAAGTTACAAAATTGATAAATCAGAGAAAAAGTTAATTTTAGAACAATTGATAACAACTGTTGTATTATCTATTTTTGTTATTGGATCACTCTTTTTATTAACTTTTTTACGAACAAGTAACCTAAAAAATGAATATATAAAATCTAATAATGAACTAATTTCTGTTATTAAAAAGAATTTTGACATCTCTGATCCTACGATTCTAAAGAATTCGACTACATTAATAAATAATGTCAAAACAAAAGTTGATGAATCTGAATCTTTATGGTTTTCATTTTCGAAGAAGACTAGATTTTCATTTATAAAATACCTACAGGAACTTAGCACAATAATTAACGCTCAAGACATCGGATTAAAATTGAGTAAATTGAATTTAAGTGAAGGTTCTATTGTAATGGCGGGTAGCGTTCCAAGTTTCACCTCATTAACAGAATTAGAAGAATCACTTAATAAATCTGATCTATTTAGTAATATTACCGTTCCTCAAGAAACAGAATTTACTATCACATTGACCTTGAAAAAAAATGATGAGGAGGTTTAATGAAATTTATAAATAAAATAACAGATTTTGTTGAAAATTTAGAGAAACGCCAATTTTTACAATTAGTTGGTGGAATATTTTTAGCACTTCTACTAGTTTGTGGTTTAATAATATATTTTTACTATTCAAAAACTAATAGTCTTTTAAGAGACATTAAAAACGTAAATTCAAAAAGAACAGAGGCAAGAGAGTTATTAACACGTAATTTAGCAGTAAATCAACAGAGAGAAAAAGTTGATGAAATATTGAAAAAAGACAAGAATTTCAAAATTGGAAACTATTTTAATACACTTGCAGAACAACAGAGATTATCAACTTATGTAAAAGACAAACAAATTACGACAAGCGATATAGAACAGGGTTATACAGAAATCAAACTGAGCGTATCAATAAAAAATATAAATATGAAGCAACTTGTAGATCTATTAGAAAAAATAGAAAATAATGAACGGGTATTTACTAAGAAATTAGATATAACAAAATCAGAAAAGTTGCCCGTTATAGATGTAGATATAGTTATTGCAACACTTGAAGCTAAACCGGAATAGGAATTGAGGATGTATCGAGAGATGAATCCAAATAAGTATCTAATCTTATGTTTAATATCTTTTTGTTGCATTGGCGCAAAACATGATACGCATGAAAAGCATAAAACTGCTAGTGAAGTTTTAGCTGATATTGCAAGCAAAAACAGACCGGAACAGGCAAAAAATATTCTTATGACCTTTAATTATGAAAATAAAGAATTATCAAATATAATTCTTGAAGTCGCTCGTGCAATGGATATAAAAATTGCAGTTCCGGAAGATATAAAAATTGTGGAAAAGGTTACAGTAAAATTGGGTCAAATAAACTTAAGACAAGCATGGAATTATCTACAAACTATGCTTGAGCAATTTGGTTATGTACTTTTCAGAAAAGATGCGTCAACATATTCGCTATCTTCCACTAAAACAGTTAACACAGAGCCACTGCCAATTTATGTAAATCTATCACCATCTGAGCTTCCATCAATCGAAGACCGAATAAGATACCTATATTACTTCAAAAATATAAATATTGCGCCAGGACCTGCTAGATCTAATTTAGAAAGCATTTTTAATAATCTTTTATCAGAAGATCCTCAAAGAAATAATTTTGTATTTGATCAGAATTCTAATAGCGTCTTGATAAGTAATAAAGCTACAAATATAAAAAGTGTTATGAACATAGTTTCTGAGCTTGATAAAACAGGATTTAGAGAAACTATTTTAGTTATACCGTTATACCATGCGAATGCCGGAATGGTCTCTGATATTTTAAATAAATTAATACCGGGAAAAGAAGCTGATTGGAGATTTGGACCGCAACCTACACAGCCTAAGTTTGGTTATTATTTTTCTGAGAATACAAAGATAACATTTATAGAAAAAACAAATTCGGTTGTTATTCTTGGTAATACAGAATCTGTTGATCGTGTAAGAGATTTTATTGTTAAGTATTTAGACAAACCACTTGAATCCGGAAGTTCTGTAATTCATGTTAAAGAATTACAATATTTAAATGCAAAAGAAACCAAAGATTTACTTTCCACAATTGTTAAAGCTGATACTGGCAAAGTACAATCTATTGTTCAACAACAATTAAAAGATACTCTATCTAAAGTTATAATCGCTGCTGAAATAGAACAATCAGCAACAGCAACTGATAATCAGACTGTTTCGTTAGGAAACGATCAAACAATTAGCATACCGCCACCTGTAACTGGTGGCAATAGTTTAATTATTGCCGCACAAACTGAAGATTGGTTAATTTTAGATAAGCTAATTGATGAATTAGATGTGCCACAAATTCAGGTAGCACTGGAAGCTCTAATAGTTGATATGACAATTAAAAATGATAAACTTCTTGGCGGTCAATCGCGAAATATTACTGCAGGAATAGAGAGAGAGTTTAATTGGCAATCAGCTAATCTAATTAAGCCATGGCTAAACTTTATACCACCGGGAACAGGTACAACTATTAATACAGTACGTGGCATTGCTGCAGATCTTTTAGAAATGGCCACAGCAAGCAGTATAGGCTTGCCGGGAGATAACATAATAAACTTAGCAACTCAAGCAGTGCCTGGTTCTACAATAATTTCATTTAATGATGGAAATGGAATTTCAAATGTTTTACAGGTTTTAGATAAATATGGAAATACCACAATTCTTTCACAACCTTTTGTTATTACAAAAAATCACCAAATTGCAAAGATAACAGTGAGTGAATCTAGACTTGTAGATGGTGCTGTAAAACAACAGAGTACTGGTGGTCCAGTTATTTTGACAAGAGATAATATATTTGCAGATTTAACAGTTCAATTAGTACCCAGAGTAAGTAACACTAATAATATAAATTTAGAGATAGTAGTGAGTGTAAAAGACTTTGTATCATCTGACAATAATACTATTACCAATAGAACTGTAGTAACAAATGCCAATATTGGAAATAAAGAAGTTTTAGTACTTGGCGGATTAACAAAGACAACAACTACTGATGGTGAATTTGCAACACCACTGCTTTCTAGAATTCCTATATTTGGCTATTTCTTTAAACAAAGATCTAGATCTGTTACAAAAAATAGCTTAATGATATTTATTCAGCCTACAATAATAAAACCAAGAATTGGCGGCGGTGTTGATCCTTATACAAAAGGCAAATTAGAATATGCCAAAGCTAAAGAATGCCAATTTGAAGAGCAAATTGAAGGTGCAAATTTTGAGAATCTAAGAGATCCAATAACCCGCGTATTCTTTAGTTCAAATGCGATAANATCTAATGATGATATTGATGAATATGAAAACACAGGCGTATTTGGTAAAAAGTGTTACGATACAGATTATGATAATTGCGATCCAAGATTATGTAGCTGCAGAGAGACTTCAAGACAGGCCGAACAGCTAAAAGAGATGATGAAGAACCAAGATAATCCACTAATAAACAATTAGATTTAAATTAAATCTTGAGATAAGCATCTTTTTTGGTACACTCACAATATTGGTACACTCACAATAAACGTGCGCTGTATAATGATAATAAACAAATTTTTCCCAATCAAACTTTATCAAGAATCTTCAAAGAAAATTCCTGTATATGAATGGCTTAAAGAATTTGATGAAGCTGAACGACAAATAATAGATCGAGATATAAAATATATTCAATATACATGGCCTTGGAAAATGCCTCTAATAAAATCACTTGGCGGAGGATTAATGGAGCTGAGGATAAAATTAAGAAATAGGCAAGTACGAATATTTTTTATATTGTACAAAGGAAGCATAATATTGCTTCATGGATTTGTAAAAAAAACACAAAAACCACCCATTAATGAACTGAGCAAAGCGCAAAAACGCATGAAACAAGTCAAACAATTATAGGAAAAGCCAGATGTCAAAAAATAAATATATAGGTCCCAATTTTGACGATATATTGAAGAAAGAGGGTACTTTAGAAAAAGCAGAGTTAGCTGCTATAAAAAAAATTATAGCTGAACAAGTTGCAAAAGAGATGAAAAAGAAAAAAATATCGCAGGCAGCGATGGCAAATAAGCTAGGTACTAGCAGAGCTTCATTGCAACGATTACTTAATCCCAAAAATTATTCCGTTACATTATTAACTCTATATCGTGCCGCTAATGCGCTAGATAAAGAACTAGAAATAAGATTTCAATAGGGGGTATTTTTTAACAAAATATGAAAAGAACAGCGCTAATAAAATTACTAGAAAATTATTTTCCAAATGATCCACAAGAAGTAATTTTTACAAAGCAGATTCTAGATTTTATAAACCAATATCCAAATTGTTTTGAAAGATCTTTAGAAATTGGACACGTCACCGCATCTGCATGGCTTGTAAATAGAAATGGAACAGAAGCGCTTTTAATGCATCATAGAAAACTTGATAACTGGTTTCAACTTGGCGGCCACTGTGATGGTAATCCTGATGTTTTATCTGTTGCCATAAAAGAAGCTCAAGAAGAATCTGGTATACAAAATATTTCTGCATTATCTAATGACATTTTTGATATAGATATTCATCTAATTCCAGCTAATACAAAAGAAAAAGAACATTATCATTACGATATAAGATTTCTTTTACAAGTAACAAGCGATGAAAAAGTAATTCAAAATAGCGAATCAAAGGAATTAAGATGGATAGGCAAAGATTTTACTAAATTGCCTACAAATAATTCATCCGTTGTAAGAATGTTTAATAAATGGATCAAATAACACTATTCCATGGAACAGCCGAGGAAACCTTATGCGCGGCCTATTTCTTACCAATTTATCCAAAATTTGGCAAAAACTCCCTTACCGATTAATAGTGTCAGTATTAAAGTACAAGGAAGATTTCACAAGATTCCAAGTTTTATCAAAATATATTTGACATTGTATACACAGAATATATACTAAGCTATATATGTTTAACAATCACACATAAGGGGTGAACAAATGTACAAAAAACTAGCCAAATATGGCAACAGCACAGCGCTTGTAATCGACAAGGCGATCTTGGAGCTTCTCAATATTAATGAGTCAAGTATTGTAAAGCTAAGAACGGATGGTAATTCATTGATTATAACTCCAGCTGAATCTGCTGAAAATAATAAGGTAAGCTATGATGCGTCTGAAGCATTGGAAATTGTCAGAAGATCAGCGCTGGGAAAAGTTTCTAAAATAGATCAGGTTAATATAGAAGAATATGAAAAGATGCAATCAGAATTCAAAAAGGTATTTCAAAAGCATATGAATGTTGCACATCTACATAAAATGCGAGATGTATATAGCAATCCTGAATTCATAGAAGCAGTTAGAACTATTAATGTTGATCCTGAAACCAGTCCAGAAATATTTCAAGAAGAAGTTAACAAAAAAATTGTAGAACTTTATCCTGAATATGAAACACTCTTAAATGAAGTTAAAGAAGTAGCTAATAAGTATAAACAAAAAGAAGTCTAGTTTTATAAGGGCCTGTTACAAGGCCCTATTTTTTTGAGTTAGATATTTAGTTAATTTTAGTATACAATATCGTCAAAAATAAAATCTATACTTTGGGATTAACATGAAGAAATTATTAAAAATAATATTATTAACAATCATAATAACTTCAGTTTTTGCAGCAAAAAAGCATAACTTAAAGTCACCGCGTAGACAACTTGAAAGCCAAAAAGTAAATAGAAAAGTTAATTCATGTAAGCAAATGGCCGCACAAAAATTAGAGCAATTAAATGATCTTGCACAAAGAGAATATCAAGAACTTCAGCCAGAACAATTGGTTTTGCCGGCTATGGCAATTGCTGTACTAATTGCAAGTTTATGGAGCTCTCCACGTAGCCATCCGCCATATGTTAAAAATTCACTTTGTACTTGTTATGATTTAAATTATAATAGTCGGGACTTTATTATTGATAAAGGCGATATAAAATATTTTGTTTCTCACACAAAATATGGCCAACAAACGAAATTTGAAATCGATTCAAATAAGTTGTCAGAATCTATTAATTCTAGTAGCAAGCTGTTATGTAGGTGTAAATCTGCAAATGGCACAGAAACAAGTTTCTATTTATACAAATAAATAGGCTATTTACAGAGAAAAATCCGTATTTTTTAAAAAAAATCAGCTTTTTATTGATTTTCAAGCCTCATTTTTGATATCTTAAGATTATATTGGAGGGCCAGAGGTTATTTTTTTGATTATTTGGAGGATCATATGAAATTAAATGAAGCGCTCGACGGCTTAAAAGCCGTCGTATCGCGCGAAATTAC
>C687J35021_10003622_pt1 | contig 10568 bp, 16 predicted proteins | sample RifCSPhighO2_12_FD_35021 | JGI IMG/M metagenome (IMG submission 35021)
GTCTCCCCGGCTCGCGTTCGGCCACCGATGCCCGATTTCCTGGGCGAAGGTGCGCACGAGTGCGATCGCTTCTTCACCCCCGAGGGTGAGGATGCGAAGTGCTTCGGATGGGCGAAGAAAGGGAACGAATTTTGCGCCAATTGCTTTTCGGCGCAGAAAGCCACGGCTCTCGGCACGAACGGGCGGATCCCGATGCCCGCAACCGGCGGACCGTGGCTCCCTTGCCCCACCTGCACGACGGGATGGCGTTCGGAGACCTTCCCGAACTGCAAGCGCTGTTACGATCGCGCGCAGGATGGAGAAGGCCAGAACCACCGGACGAACGGCAAACCGCCGATCCCGGCTGAGAAGGTTGTTGAGGCCACGAAAGCGCGGATCTTGAAGTTTGCGAAGTGGCTCGACGGGGAGAACAAAGTCCACACCGAGGCCTTGATGCAGGCCAACGAATTGCTGGCCAAGGCTGAAGAAGAGGCGGCTTACGCCGATCCCGATTCTCAGGACTTTGCGCGAGAACTCGCGAACGGTGCAAGCGACATCGTGGGCGCCATGATCGTCGAGGCACTGGCCGCTCGGTGGGAGAAGTTGTGGGCGGAGTCATTTCGTCTCAACGTGGAAATTCCCGCTGACGCACGCGAGTGCTTGCATCGGTACGGAGAATTTCTGAACGAAGAGAAGTATGGACAGGCCGCGGCGACGCTTTTGCGGGGTACAGGCATTCTCAACATTGAGTTGAAGCCTGCGCGGTTGGTGTCTCGGGAAAACGGAGACGGCCAGGGAAATCATTCGCAAGGGCAATCCTGGCAGGACGACCTCGGTTTCGCTCCGGAAAAAAAGCGCCAAAACCGCGTCAGCAAGATGGAAAGGCTGTCCGCGATTCGCGAACTCAGAGATCGGGCTCGCGCCAACGCCTAATCTTTCCCGCCCCTCGCCCTTTATGGGAGTTGCTGTGAGGTTCACGCCTCTTCTTCACAGTGTAAAAATTATAGAGGAACAGTAGTAGTAACAAACGCGGAAGAGCAGACAATTAGAAAAGAAGCAATTCTTAACTAACTGCTCTTCCGCGTAACACAATCCATGGAAAAATGTAGATAAATGATAATCTCCGAATACTAATTACGTTTTTGAGATAGTTATTTATCCATATTCTTCCACCAGCCTAAATGGCTAATATATCCAAGAAGGAGGTGAAAAAGAACAATGGCAAAGAACCACACGGGGCAGTACTTTCGCCCCACCGAAGATCGAGCGATTGCTCGGGTGGAAAAGTCGCCCAAGCCCGCTCCCGCCCCCAAGCCTGCCGGCAAACCCGCCAGCAAGTAAGGGGAAGTTCTTCGGGTTTTTGGCGCCAACCCCATTCCGTCAAATGCGGAATCCAGACTCTTTTAATGAAGAGGAGCTGGTGGCTCAAAAGGTTAGGGGATCGGTATTGCGGCTCAAGAAAAGCAATCCGACGGCACAGACGAGTGCTGTAATGAATTATTCGTCGAATGATTGAATGAGGAGCAACAGACTGGAGAGAAAATTTCACAATCAGCAACATGTGAACTCTCCAGTCCGTTTTTTTACCAATAAACCTTAACGCCTTTTAACAACAATAAATCCCTATCAAAACTTGCCAATAAATTACCTTTAGAACTTGATGCAATAATACAATCGGCCATATCAAGCGATGAATTTTCATAAATTTCTATGGCATTTTTCACATGTTTAGAAACATAAATATTATTTTTTGAAGCTAAAAACTTAAAAGCGATTAAAACTTTTTGTCTTGATGAGTTATATGAAAAACTTAGAAGTACATATTCGATTTCTGGGAAAACAACATCAGGAACATACAACTCTTCATCACTTTCGATAAGTTTCTTTACTTTTTCTGCCTTAATTAAATCATCTTTTGTAAAAAATCTGATTAAGGTGTTGGTATCTAGAACGACCATTTTTACTTTTGGAGGCTTTTATTTATAAACTTTTTTGATCTTTGAGTAGAAATAGCTTTTTTTATTTGTTCTTTGCTTATTTCACCACCAGTTTTAAACGAGCCGTACACATCTTTAGTCTGGGGGAATGGGCGCATGATTATTTTGTTGTCCTCCATTGTAACCTCAATTCTATCTGACGGCATTATATTTAAAGCATCTCTTATCGTTTTAGGTACTACGACTTGTCCTTTTTTTGATATAGATGTAGTCTTCACACTCTAATTATAGTTGGTAAAACTTTTGGCGTCAAGTTTTACTTCGAAACGCGGAGCTACTTATATGAAATTCTGATGGAATACTAGACTTTATAAATATGATACAATATCGTTTATCCCGAACCCCTGAAAAGGAGAAGTGAGATGCCACCAGCGTGTAGGCAAAAGAGTGTAAGCTTTCCAAGGAACAAGCTGTGATTTTTATTTATGAATGTAGTCAAACGGGAAAGTTAGTTGACGAAACAGACTTTTGGGCAGCTTTTAACTCTGCGTCGTTGACTACAAAGAAAAGGAGGCAGGAATGACAGTGGGTGTGTATGGTAATCCTGTTCCCGATAACAGCGGCAATGGCAACTTTCGCAACAGAGGGCCTCGTCGCGATGGAAGAAAAAAAGTCAAGAAAGGATCCCTGAAAAAAGCGAACATACGTCCAATTCCGGGTCAATGGATGATTGATGAATGGGCAAATAGGTTTGGGTTGGATTCAGAATGGCTTGGGCTTAATGCTTGGAATGGGGAATTGAATTCACAGGAAGCTTACGCTTTACTTAAAGCGTGTAATGAAGTTAGAAAAGTTAGTGAAGATGCGTTTTGGCAGGCATATTCTGGGTCGCAAAGTTAATTCCAACAATTTCAGCCGGCTTGACACGTGTAACAACACGAGTTAGGCCGGTTTTTTTATTTAAAATTATCTTTGAATAGAGATTCTCTCACGGATTTGAGCATTTTGTGTATTTTCTTAATATTCTTTAAGTCTTCTTTTTCTTCTTTTAACATTTGTAGATTATATCAAAAGTTTTAAGTTAGGATATTCTATAGCGTTTTCGGTAAAACAACATTAAAATTAATCAACGACCTCTCCGAAACTAACTACACAATTAGAGACAAAAAACGGGAAGCAGTTAACAATTCGGATTTCGTGGAGTTAGCCTGCGAAAAAGTAGAAAGGTATAGAAGTACTGTTGAGGGCTTAAATCTTTTGCTTGATTCATATGCTAGATTTTTTGTAAAAACTAAATCGGTAGGCATTCCTTCAAATCAGATAGGATTTTTAGAGACACTGTTTAACCGCGTTTACCGGGGGTTAATATTGATGAACTATATCTGGATCCAAAAGTAGGGGAGTTAAAGTTATCGGGTTCAAGTAAATATGTGGTCTTTGGTCCTAGAAAAAATTTGAGGCAAGTTGCTTTTGTTTCTTTGCAACCTGCCTCTGAACTAGTTAACTAGCTGTAAATCCTATTTCGATTGAAGACTTCTAACCGCAATACGGTTCGCCATTGCCCAAGTGTAAAGACCGTAATTACCATCAAGGCTGGCAAACCATTTGGCTTCAGTAGCATTTCGGGTGTAACTGTAATCAATTCCTTCGTTTTCATCAAGTTTTACATAAGTCCTTTGTTCTTCACTCACATCGTACTTGAAAATAACAAAACCTCCATTAATTTCCTCAACTTTATGTACTGGAACCCTTGTGCCGGTTGGATCAGACATCTTCTTCTCTCCTTGTTTGGATTATGCGTAAACCGGAGTTTCAATAGGTGATTCTACTTTTAACACACTGCTACCCACACTACCGGTAACAAAAACCCGCCCTATCTCCCAATACTCAATCATTTGATCGGGTTCTCTGTCATACGGATTTACTTTTTCAGGCAGAACAATACTACATCCATCTGCTTCTAATGCAACCTTAACTCGTATAAAGGTATTTACCGCATCTGAAGAACCGTTGACAATAAAATCTTTCCCGCCGATACTTGTTCTCGTCTGCATCCTTTGTTCTCCTTTGATTTGTAGGCCTATTTTACCAAATTTTAGCCCAAAGTCAACTATAGGACATTATAAGGGCGAAGTACTGCTTCATCACTCTGGGAATAGAATTTTAAAAGAATGTATAAATAATTTACTCGGTATTGAAATAATTGTTCCAACTGAACAACCGAACAGCTAAATATTTTCTTAACATTTAAGTTCTTCTTTTATCTCTTTTGATGAGTACCTTTTTGAAGATTTTCTAGCTTCTGCAATACTTTTTAAGTAATTGGGGGAATTAATTCCTTCTAAATCTTCAAATTGTTTTTTATTCATATATGGATTAAATGATTATTACGTCATTCTGTCAACACATTATCTTAATAAAGAACTTGATCCTTGTTTTTTCCTTTTCTACGAGTTCTTGGTTTTCTTCCTCTTATCCTAAAATCTTGAGACGGTTCAGGTACTTCCGGAGGTTCGCGAAACATTTCTTCATAATCTCCGGAATTTCGAAGATCTAATTTTTTTTCGTAGTATTGTTTTACGGTTCTTAAGGTTGAAATCGCGTCTCTAATACCCCCAATAGTTCCATCCGCAGATTTTAAAAGCACGATTTCGAATTCAAGAAAATCTAAAAGCGCTTCTCGCGAAATTTGTGAAAATTCATCTTCACCGGAAGTAAGAAAACCTGCCCAGTGAATTAGGTCAATCTTGGGACCCAGCCTTATTCTTACCTCTCTCATTTCATTATCAATTTCTTCTGACGATGGCGATTTATTTCCTCTTCCATATAGGGCGGACATTGCCGAAATGTAAACATTCTTGTCTATACTTTGTCTTGCAGTGATAATTAAATTCGATGCTGTTAATTCCGCTACAGGAGTATTAAATTTACCTTTTAGTGATTCAGCTTCTTCTCTAGTGTCAGCTAGTACTTTCAGGATTTGTTCGGCAGTGATAATTTCTGCAGGTTCTACGCGCATCCATTCTAAATTTGGTTCAGCGCCTTCTGTATGTATATTTGTTAGGTCTTGCATAACGTATTAATTATATATTAAATGAGGGTTTTCTTGTAGCAAAGAATTAGTAAATCCTAGAAATACCGGAAACCTTGTCAAAATCTTTATCAAAACTGACAATGAACTTTATTTTCGTTTTTTTCATTATTTTTACTATTATTGCGTCCCTAGGCCTTAATTTGAACTTATACATTATCTCAAGCACATTCAACAACTCTTTTTGGTCTAAATCTACGACTGCAATGTTTAGACCCTCCATTGACAGTACATTCTTAGTTGCTTTTTGAATAAGATTGTAGATTGTATTTTTCTCATTCCCTAATTTAACCTTTAATATGCCCAATAGAACATACCAAAATTCATCAAAAACAATAGGGGAAGTGTAAATCTTATAATTTTCCAACGAAAAGATGCTCCTAAGTTCTTTAGTTCTCTCGAAGAATTCGTGTTTGTTTATTTTCTGTAGCAGAAGACTCCAAGGCTTTAGCCACCCATAATGGCGCAAGCGCCGATGGCGCTTCTAAGCCTGGAGATGAATGCGTTTTCTTCTGCAAAGAAAAGAGGAGACTCCGGGCTTTAGACCGGAGTCCTTCATTTGGGAGGCGATAAGGAAGCTTGTGTCAAAGAAGACTGATTTCTCTTTCATATGGGTTTTCCTTTAATTCTCTTATAATTTTGTTTAGAGAACGAGAATTCAGGTCTAAGTCTATAGCGCCACTAGTTTCTTCGATGTGCGTCTCTTTTAAAGTAGGGGATTTTGTGCCAAGTGGTCTATATATTAAATTATTTCCTTCTTGTGAAAACTCAAACATGGAGCCGGTTTTCACACCAGCCTTTTTTGGTATTGTAACGGCCACACTATTTCATATCTCAAACGCTTTCTGTGCCATATAGTCATTGTATAAAATGTTTAAACAAATGTCAACTTTAACTATAAATGTTTAAACAAAAAGTGCCCACAAGATATTTCTAAAATGTTAGCACTCACTGAGCCGTTGATAGCGGGAGAGGCCTGTTTACTTTTTAATCTTCTTAAAATCCTTATCAAAAGTTAGAATTTCTAGATTATTATTTAGAGCGATTTGCTTGTAAACACAATCCGGAAAGTCTATATTAAACTTTGCAAAGTCGTCCAACGCCAACGAAAGGGATTTTTTATCAATATCAAGTATTTCAAGATTTTTTAATTTAAGTAATTTCTTTAGCGAGTTAACAAGACCTTTACGATTAACTTTATATACGTATACCAAAATATATATTACCTCATGAACAACCAAACTAGTTACGAATCCTATAGCCTCTTCTTTTGCTATTTCTTCTATAAAACTTGTAGCCTTGGGCGAAAGTGTTTGATTGTCTTGCGTAAGATGTCGAATTAAAATATTTGAATCAATGAAGTATCTATTTAAGGCCATTTTTCTTTTTGTATGTCTTTATTGCGAAGTAACTCTTTATAAACAACTCTTTTGCTATGTTTAATTCGTTTGGATTATATCCGGAGGTCTTTATAGAACCCGCCGTATCCCGTACTACATTAAGCTGATCATTCTTGCTTTCAACTTCATAGTTAACATTCAGTTTTTGAATAATAACTTGATCTTTTATACCGTCTTTGCTAAGAATCACTTTTATATCATCGTTTATTATTTGATCAACTAACAAAAAAAGATTTTTTCTTGCTGTTGTTACGTTCGTTCTTAATATTTTTGTCATGTTCGCATTATAGTGTACGTTGCGTACGTTGTCAAGGTGATGGAGACAGCGTATCACACCACCATCCCACACATCAACCCAATGATAACGAAATCACTTCCTTGAAGCGTTATCTTACCTCAAGTGATGCATTTCGTTTTAGAACTTACAATATTATGTTTTCCTGACAATTAAGTGTACATATGTACAATACGAACATGGAAATATTAAGGGAAAAATTATTGGAAAAACTCAAATGAGAAACAATTTTTCTTCATTCTACGAGAAGGCTAGAAATGGCGAGTCTTTGTTTATTTCCGACAGAGGAGATATAGCTGTGGCATTGGTTCCTATCGACATATTGGATAAGGAATCCTTAAGTATGTAAATAAGGTAAGAAAGTCCTGTCAATGAATTATTTTCCAGTGTTGAAGCTTTTTCACATGGAAATAACGAAACCCCGCTTGTTTTGGCTGATGGTGCAACGGATTAAAGTGGAAAGAAATACGAGTTTGGGGGTTTGTACAGGTGGGGAAATTGCATCAAAAATTACCGTAAGGGATATTGTTCCGATATCCACAGAATTCAGTACGTTAACTGTACATCTGGAAGATTGACAGTTAATCTTTTTGAAGCTAAAATGTAGAAGTGGGTTATTCAATAAACTTTAATGTAGAAAAGAACCAGTTGTTGAAAGAATCCCGTGGAATTTGCTTTGACGATGTTATTAATGCTCTAGAGAGACATATGCTAGTTGGTAATGTAGGGCATCCTAAACAAAGTAAATATCCTAACCAAGCTTTATTCTTGATTGAGATAGAGGCTTATATTTACGTAGTACCTTACGTTATCAATAAGGAGAAAAAGGAAATTTATTTGAAAACAGTTTTTCCAAGCAGGAAGTATACTAAATTATATAGGAGGAAAGAATGAAAAAACAAAGAAGAGATCCATTTGAAGGACTAGTGCTTGATACATATGAGCAAGAAGTAGAAGATTCTGTCCCCGCCGAAGATGTATTTAAAGTATCTAAAGGTGATATGGAACGCTTTGCCGAAATAGCTAGGGCTCATAAATTATTCCAAGTTTCTAAAAGAATAAACATAAGAATTAATAATAAAGATTTGGCGAAAGTGAAAGCGAAGGCTCGGCACAACAGCATCCCTTACCAAACATTAATAAGCTCTATTGTTCATAAGTATGCTAATGGTGAACTTGAAGTGACTTTGTAATTATAGTAAGGAGTTCGTGGTCCGAGAGACATTATGGCAGGGGCGGAGTGAATCGTCCGCCAAAATGGCACGGCCGGCAGGAATCGAACCTGCAGTCTTGGTTTTGGAGACCAAAGGTTTACCATTAACCGACGGCCGTATATGGCGGATTGGAGACCGCAGTCCTACCACTGAACGACGCCCCTAAGAGTTAAATTATACCATTGCTGAAGTGATATAATATCCCAATCAACGGAAAGGGAGGAAATGCGAAATGGGAGCAGATACTTGGCACTTCATTCTATCTTGTCTGGTTGTCGTGGCTTATCTTGTTTTTTGTGCTTATATGTTTGAGCACGCAACGTTTGACTATTATGTGGCAGAGGAGTTAGGAAGTTCCCTTAGTTCTTTGAAAAATAATGGGTATTTGTTGAGCCCAAGTTTAACAAGAATAATTTCTTTCTATACGGTTATTATTAACTTGTTAATTGTAATTTTTCTGTATGTATTCGGGATGTACCCTCTGTTTCAAATCAAATCGATTTTGATTACTTTGCTCGTACATTTCATTCCGGCATTCTTGGTATTGCCGGGATTTGTCGCGGTGATATATGGTTTATCTTTTCACAAATGGGCAAGATACTGGGGTCATTAAACAAGAAGGCTTTTGGTCGTGTTGGGAGAACTTTTTCCGGCACGGCCATTTTTCTACTTTAACTTTTGTTTTTCTTTATGCTCAGTGTGTTTATTACACACTCCGCAGTATTTTGACAAAACAACCTTTTCTGGCGCGTTTAGCTTGTTTTTTGCTGTCACATAATTTTGAGTTTTACAGGTTGCGCACTGGAGCCCAAGCAATACTCTGTTTGTTTTTTTAGCCATAGCTTTGAGATTTTAAGGTAGAGAGGGGGATTAGTCAAGGCTAAAAAATCACCNCGCCGGTTGTTTGAATTGGCGGGGTGTAATGGTATGGTTAGTTACTTTGGATTTCAGTAATGTCTTCTTGGTGGATATATAGCACTTCTTCACGCCATAGTTCCAAGTTGCTTACAGGAATGAGATATCTTATAAGCCTCAAAATGTCTATATCTGAATAGATAATTAGTTGTTTATTTGAGGATATTATGAATGGTGAAATGGTTTTGAACGATATTGGAAACATGATTGAAAAATGGTGGAATAAAATACCGGAACCTTTCAACATGGCAAAATTGGATGTGTTTCAAATAATGCCAAATCATGTTCATTTTGTATTAATAATATACCGCCGTAGGGGCATTGCGTGCAATGCCCAACCCAACACGATGTGCAATGCCCAATATGATGTGGGTTTTGCACGCAAAACCCCTACGTTTGGAACCGTAACCACCGGATCGTTATCGTGTGTAATCCGATCGTTTAAATCCGAATGTACCAAACAAATAAATATTATAGGTGCGACACGTGGGTCGCCCAGAATCCGTGTTTGGCAACGAAATTATTATAAACATATCATCCGTACCAAAACCGATTTAAACAAAATCAGAGAATACATAAAAAACAATCCACAAATGTGGGGAAGTGGAGAACTTGTATGGTAATATACTTTCATGGAAATTACTTACATTGGGCACTCCTGTTTTAAGGTAAAAACAAAAAATCTAACATTAGTTTTTGACCCATATGATCCCAAAAAAACGGGTTACGCCCTGCCGAAACTTTCAGCCGATATAGTTTTAGTTTCTCACGATCACTTTGACCATAATTTTGTTTCTGGCGTTTCAGATTACAAGTTGTTAATAGACAAGCCCGGTGAATATGAAACTAAAGGCGTTTTTATATACGGACTTGAAAGTTTTCATGATAATAAACAGGGGAAAGAAAGAGGGAAAAATAATTTATTTCATATTGAAGCCGATGGATTAAGTCTTTTACACCTAGGCGACTTAGGTCATGAACTTTCAAAAGAGACATTAGAACAAATTCCATCGGTTGATATCCTCTTTGTTCCTGTTGGTGGAAAATATACAATAGACGCTGAAGAGGCAGCGGAAGTAATTTCACAAATTGAACCGGGAATTGTTATCCCAATGCATTACCAAACTTCAGACTTAACCGGTTTATCAAAGGATTTGGACAGACTTGATAAATTCTTAGATGAAATGGGTGTTGAGGATGAAGTTAAAAAGGTAAAAGAGCTTAAAATTACAAAAGCTGATATAACAGAAGAAACAGAAGTTATTGTAATCACGCCCCAGCATTAAAAATTTATATGGCGAAAATGTCAAGAAAACCAACAAGGGATTTAAAAATTCCCCCTCAAGATATAGAGGCTGAAAAGTCGGTTCTTGGCGGTGTTCTAATTGATAAGGACGCGATCGTTAAAATTATTGAGTTTTTAAAACCGGCACACTTTTATAAAGACTCTCACAAAAATATATTTCAAGCTATTTGCACACTTTATGAAAAAAGGGAACCGGCGGATTTAATTACAGTACCGGGAGAATTAAAAAAACTTGATTTACTGCAAGATTCCGGCGGTGTTTCTTATTTAACTGAATTAGTAAACTCTGTTCCAACTGCAGCAAACGTTGAATTTTACGCAAAAATAATTAAAGATCACGCAATGAGGCGAGCTTTAATGTCGGTTTCGTCTGAGATAGGGGAGTTAAGCAGAGGCAACGAGGAGGTTGATGAGATTTTAGACAAAGCGGA
>C687J35021_10003623_pt1 | contig 10563 bp, 8 predicted proteins | sample RifCSPhighO2_12_FD_35021 | JGI IMG/M metagenome (IMG submission 35021)
GGGTACTGCGAGTCACTGACGATGCTGGCGCAGCCACTCAAAATGGCGAGTGCAGCTGGGATCAAGGCGAATCGAACGTTGAGTTTGCGCATTTCAGTAGTGCTTCCCTTTATGTGGATTAATCCTTTGCCCGCGAGCGGGCGAGGCGATCTTAGGGCGTGTTTTGGCTATGCGCAATGTCAAAATGGCATCACTGCGGGCTCGTATCGATATCGAATGATCTGCTCGGGGCGTGTTGCCAACGACAGGCATCAGCCGCTGGTAGCGTCTGGGATTGCCAGCGCAGTCGTGGCCGATTTGCGCTCGGCCTGAGAAAAATGACATGGTTTGTACTTTTACCTGCCGTCCAGCTAAGGGCACTGCTTGAGCATGCGCATCCTCCACACCTCCGACTGGCACCTCGGCCAGCACTTCATGGGCAAGACCCGCCAGGCCGAACACCAGGCCTTCTGCGTCTGGCTGATCGAGCAGGTGCGCGTGCATGAGGTCGATGCGCTGCTGATCGCCGGCGATGTGTTCGACACCGGTGCGCCGCCCAGCTATGCCCGCGAGCAGTACAACCGCTTTATCGTCGAGCTGCGCGGCAGCGGTTGCGAGCTGGTGGTGCTCGGCGGCAACCACGATTCGGTGGCCATGCTCGGCGAGAGCAAGACCCTGCTGGCGCAGCTGGATACCCGGGTGATCCCTGGCGTCTGTGCGGATCTGCGCGAACAACTGCTGGTGCTGCACCAGCGTGACGGCGCGCCCGGGGCGATTCTCTGCGGCATTCCCTTTATCCGTCCGCGCGACGTGTTGCAGAGCCAGGCCGGACAGAGTGCGCAGGACAAGCAGCTGTCGCTGCAGCAGGCGATCCAGCAGCACTACCAGGCGCTGTATGCCCTGGCCGAGACCCGGCGCGACGAGCTGGGCGGCGAGCTGCCGATCCTCGCCACGGGGCACCTGACCACGGTCGGCGCCAGCGCCAGCGAGTCGGTGCGCGAGATCTACGTCGGCAGCCTGGAGGCCTTCCCCACCAGCGCCTTCCCGCCGGCCGCCTATATCGCCCTGGGCCATATCCACCGGCCGCAGAAGGTCGGTGGCCTGGAGCATATCCGCTATTGCGGCTCGCCGATCCCGTTGAGTTTCGATGAGGCCCGGCAGCAGAAGGAGGTGTTGCTGGTCGAACTGGATGGCAGTGGCTTGCGTGGCATCACGGCCTTGGCGGTGCCGCGTTTCCAGCCCCTGTTGTCCGTGCGCGGATCGCTCAAGGAACTGGAACCGGCGATNGTCGAGGCCGCACANCAGGGCAGCAGCGCGTTACCGGTGTGGCTGGANGTGCTGGTGAGCACCGATGACTACCTCAGCGACCTGCAGCTGCGCATCGCCGCGCTGTGCGAGGGCTTGCCGGTCGAAGTGCTGCGCATCCGCCGCGAGCGCGGCAATGCCGTGGCCGCGTTGCAGGGCCAGGCCCGGGAAACCCTGGACGAACTGAGCGTGGAAGAGGTGTTCGCCCGCCGGTTGGAGCAAGAGCAGCTGGACGCAGAGGACGCGCAGCGGCTGCAGGCNCTTTATCGCGGGGTGCTGGAAGCGTTGCAGGCCGATCGGGACTGAGTCGCAGGTTAGCCCAGCGGGTTCTACACTCGGGTAAAGACCTGGCCCAGTGATAGAGCGAAATGCGGTGATCAAACGAGTACGGATCAAGGCCCGCACTGATGGCCTAATGCATTGATTAGCAGGTAATTTTTATTTAATAGAGGACAGGGTGGTGTGGGGTTATACAGAATTCTCTACCACCGGATTAATCAAGAGCTCCATCTAATCACTGTTGGGCGGGCGGGGATATTTGTATCTCCTGAATTTAAACCCGCAAATACAATGAGGAGATAGCGCAATGACGATTTCAGTCAATGAAGCAGATAAGGTGGAAATCCTGACGCTCCAAGATAACTACATTGACCTTGTTTCCGGAGACAGCACAGAAATATTGAAGCGGGCCTTACCCGTGAAGGGATCTGAAATAAAAAACAGTGTCCTAGCCGAACATGGTTTCTCTGCCCTTGTGACTATTTTTACGGGGGCGAGAGCACATCGTATCCTTTTCGATTTTGGATTTTCGGAACACGGGGCAGCCTTCAATGTTGACGCTTTAGATGTGGATTTAAAGGAAGTTGAGACCCTCGTTCTCTCACACGGCCATATTGACCATTTCGGAGGCATGAGACAGCTCGTTGAAAAGGTGGGCAGAAAAGACATAAAACTGGTAGTTCATCCTGCTGCTTTCAGACATCCTCGCTACATAAAGTTTACTGAGGAAATCAGAATCAATTTCCCCCCCTTTACTCGTGAGGCAGTCAAGGACATGGGAGTTTCGTTGCTAGAGAAAAGCGGACCGCATCTGCTTTCGGATGGATTCATTCTCTTTTTAGGCGAAATACCAAGGACATCTGATTTCGAAAGGGGAATGCCAAACGCCTTCTATGAAGATCAGGGGGAGGCGAAACACGATTCGATTGAGGATGACACAGCGATTGTGGCGAANGTGAAGGGGCAGGGGCTGGTCATTTTGTCCGGGTGCGCACATTCCGGAATCATCAACACCGTTCGGTACGCGCAAGAGGTGACGGGAATCGAGAAGGTTTTTGTCGTGATGGGTGGCTTTCATCTCACTGGCCCCGACTATGCTTCCATCATCAACACGACCACCGATGCTTTAAAGGACATCAGTCCGCGCTACATCGTGCCCACGCACTGTACCGGCAGGAATGCGGTGATGCACATTGAACAGGAAATGAACCGGGAGTTCTTGCTCAATATGGCGGGCACCAAGCTGACTTTCTCGGCATGATGATCGAGCGTCCCCTCGGTGGTCATTGTGCCGCCCAACAACGCGCTCCAGTCGACGCCGCAAAGTGGCGCGCCTGATCTTTGACCTTAGGCAGCCTATGAAAGATGCTCGCAACCGACTGAAGAACGCGGAGCTGCTGTCGCTCATCGGNGCCTGCATTGCCACAGGCGGCATCGCTCTGTTCCTCCAATCCTGGCTGGAGCCGTTCAAGCTTCTTCTCTTGTTCGGCGGTCTTGCGGTGCATGCAGTTGCGATGTACTACCGGCATCGTCTGGAGAGGGCNGCGGGTAGCATGCCGACTCATTGGGAANGGTGGCTGTACTGGTCTTGCTGGCTNATCTTGGCAATACTGGCTTTCTATATCCTGGTGGTTGGCCCTAGCCAGACCGCTGCCTAACGATTCAACCGGAAGCCGCTTGGCGGCTCCGGTTAATTCAGGCGTTAGCCTACAGAGAGAGCATTAGGATAGTGCCATGAAAGTTAGATGCCCTAGCTGTGGTTATATCGCGCCTCGATGCCGGCTTCGCGCCGGATGCCANGCAGCAGGTTAATCCTGAAGGAGATTTGACAGGGTAACTGGCAGTNCTGCTGTCTCCGGGCCGAGTAGTGATGGTGTGGGAGCTCACGGCTGTTGACGCCGAAACACGGTCGCCGCCAATGCGAACAACAGCAGACCGATCCCCGCCAGCGCCAGTGCCTGTGGCCAAAGATCGGCAAGGCCGTTGCCCTTGAGAAAGATGCCTAGGATGACGTCCATGTAGTAGCGCAAGGGACTGAGCAGTGACAGGTACTGCAGTGTTGCGGGCATGCTGGCGATCGGGGCCAGGGTGCCGGACAGGAACATCATCGGAAACAGNCCGAAGAACGCCAGCANCAGCGCCTGCTGCAATGTCCGGCAGACGGCGGCGACCAGCACGCCNATGGCGATGGCGCTGAGCAGGAAGAGGGCGGTCAGCAGTACGAACAACGTCAAGCTGCCGCGCAGGGGCACGTCGAACCAGCGGACGATCAGCAGGCTCGGAAACACCGATAGCGTGCCCATCACCAGCGTCGGTACCGTCTTGGCGACGAAGAGTTCGCCGATTCGGACCGGGGTGACCTGCAGTTGCTCGAGGGTACCGAGTTCTTTTTCGCGCACGATGGTCGCTGCCGGATGAATGACGCCCACCATCAGCGCGGCGAGCGCAATCATCGACAGCACCATGAAGCGCGTATAGGTCAGATCCGGGTTGTACCAGATGCGTATGACTGGCCGAATGGCCGGTGACGGATTCGGACCGGCGTTGGCCTGCAGCAACGAAAGCCCCCGCAGGATGTAGTTGCGTGCGGTCGCGGCGGTATTGGCATCGCTACCGTCCAGCAGCAGCTGGAGGGTCGAGGTTTCATTGCGTACCAGTGCTTCGGCAAAATCGCCGGGAATGACCAGCACGGCGCGGGTGCGCCCGTCCTGCAGCCAGCGCTCGGCCTGCCTCATGTCGCGGGGGTAACCGGTGAGCGCGAAGGACTCACCACTGGTCAGTGCATCGACCAACTGGCGGCTGTAGGCGCTGCGATCGTGATCGAGCACGGCCAGCGGCAGATGTCGAAGATCCAGCCCCAATGCGTAGGCGCAGATCACCACCTCCACGGTGTAGAGCCACAGGATCAGCAGCAGCATGACCCGGTCGCGGAAGAACTGGATCAGCTCCTTGATCAACAGGCTGCCGAGTCGCATCAGGCCACCTTTTTCTTCAGTCGTCGACTGGCCAGGAGAAACACGGCCAGGGTGTAGAGGGCCAGCACCGCTACCTGGAACCAGACAATGTCGATGCCGGTGCCTTTCAGCGCGATGCCGCGGGATATTTCGACGAAATAACGCCCTGGGAAAATCGCGGCATACAGCTGTAGCAGCGCCGGCATCGTGAAGATCGGAAACAGCAGACCGGAAAACAGGAAGGACGGCATCAGCGTCACGATCAAGGCCAGCAGCATGGCGGTCAACTGGGTTCGGGTCAGCGTTGACACCAGCAGTCCGATGCCGACGGTACAGAGCACGTAGATAAGGCCGGCCGCCAGCAGAAAGAGAAAGCTGCCCTGAAACGGCACGCCGAACCAGAAGTAGCCGAAGGCCACCACGATGAGCATCTGCAGCAGTGCGATCAGGCTGTAGGGCACCAGCTTGCCGAAAATGAACTCGCTGGAGGTCAGCGGCGAGGCGAAAATGGACTGTATGGTGCCCGTTTCCTTCTCCCGTACTATGCCCAGCGCGGTCAACAGCGGTGGGAAGGCCAGCAGAATCACGGGCATAAAGACCGGGCACGATGTAGTTGACGCTTTTCAACGAGGGGTTGTACCAGACCCGGGTTTCGAGCCTCAGTGCCGCCCGGGAAGGGGNGGAACCGAAACTGGTAACCAGGGCCTCGGCATAGCCGGCCGCCAGCAGGGCGGTGGTGGAATAGGTGCCGTCGATGAGAACCTGAACGTCCGGCTGTTCCCCGCGCAGCAGCTTGTTGCTCAGACCTGCCGGAATCACCAGCACCAGATCGACCTGACCTCGCTGCAGTGCCTCTTCGACCTCCCGGGCTGACTCNAGGGCGCGGCTGAGCCGGAAGGACTCATTGGCGCTGAAGTGCTCGATCAATGCTCGGCTGGTGGGGCTGTAGTCCTCGTCAAGCACGCCCAGGGAGGCGCTGCGCAGGTCGAGGGATATCGCGTAGCCAAACAGAAACAGCATGACCAAGGGCATAAGCAGGGCCACGCCCAGCGTGATGGGGTCGCGCAGGATTTCCCGCGTTTCCTTGCCGATGACGGCACGGATGCGGGCGGGATTCATCCGACCACCCCGGCAGTAGAGGACGGACGGGTGATATAGGCCATGAAAANGCTGTCCATGGGTNCCCCTGGGGCCGGGGGCTGCAGTGCGCTTCGTAGTTCGTCGAGGGTACCCAGGGCGATCAGGCGACCGTTGTGCATCAGCCCGAGGCGGTGACAGTAGTAGGCCTCTTCTAGGTAATGGGTGGTGACCAGAATCGCCATGCCCGATCGGGCCAGCCACTGGATCAGCTGCCAGAAACGGCGGCGTGCCATGGGATCGACACCCGACGTCGGCTCATCGAGAAAGAGTACCGAGGGCTGGTGCATGATGGCGCAGGCCAGTGCCAACCGCTGACGCATGGCGCCGGAAAGCGCGTTGGTGCGGCTAACGTCCAGGTCGTCGATACCGACCAGAGGTTTGACCCAGCGGATCGCATCGCGGCGACGCTGCCCTGAAAGGCCATACACTCCGGCGAAAAAGCGCAGGTTCTCGATCACGCTGAGGTCGGGATAGAGCGAGAAGCGCTGCGACATGTAGCCGATGCGGGCCTTGATCTGTGCCGACGCGGTCGCCAATGGCAGGCCGGCGATCTCGGCCTCGCCGGAGCTCGGGCGCTGCAAGCCGCAGAGTACGCGGATGAGTGTGGTCTTGCCGGCCCCGTTCGGCCCTAGCCAACCGACTACCTCGCCAGCGGCGATACGGAAGGAGACCTGGTTCACGGCGGAAAAATTGCCAAAGCGAACACTGATCTCGTTGGCGGCAATGGCAGTCGCGGGAGCGGCCGGCGCGGAGGCAGTGTGAAGCGAATCGGTTGTCGCAAGGCGGTCGGTCGGCTGGGCCGTCAACTGGACGAAGGCGTTTTCCAGATCGGGCGTGGTCGGGTGCGGGACGCCCAGATAGTGGAGCTTCATGCGCAGCGCTTCCGACAGGCCATCATCATTGTCGAGTTGAAAGCGATAGCGATCGGCGAGCCACTGTCCGCTGATGACTTCGGGGGCTGCGGAGAGAATATCGTGTACCTCAGCCAGGCGGGCTGTCACCACCTCATAGACCCGCCCACGCGCCCGGTCGCTCAAGGCCACGGGGCTGTCCATCGCCAGCAGGTGTCCTCGATGCAGAAAGGCCAGCCGGTCACAGGCCTGTGCTTCATCCATATAGGGGGTCGTCAGGACGATGGTCATGCCGGAGTCGCGAAAGGTGCGAAGCATCTTCCACAGCTCCTGACGCGATAACGGGTCGACGCCGAGGCTGAGTTCGTCCAGCAACAACAACTCGGGCTCATGAATCAGGTTGGTGCACAGGGACAGTTTTTTGCGCATGCCGCCCGACAGCACGCGGGCCTCTCGGTCGACGGCGTCGTGAAGACCTGCCATTTGCAGCAGGCGTTGGCGTCGCAGTCGGTAAGCCGCATCGGGAACACCGCGAATGCGAGCTGAAAACGCCAGGTTTTCCTCGACGCTCAGGCGGTCGTACAGCGTGAATCCCTGCGACATGTAACCGATACGGTCGGTTACCTGGGAGGATTCCCGCACAGTATCGAAGCCGAGCACCCGGCACCGGCCGGCGGTGGGGTCCAGGATCGCGGCGAGCAGCTGCATCAGGGTGGTCTTGCCCGCGCCGTCGGGACCCAGGATGCCGAATATTTCGCCACGCTCCACCTGCAGATCGATATCCGCCAGCGCCTCCTGGTGGCCGAAGCGCCTGCCCAGTCCCTGCGCTTCGATGATCCGCTCTGCGCTCAGCTCAGTCACCATCTATCGTGGGACCTCCAGCCGTTGCGGCCATGGCTGTTCCGACGACCAGCGTATCCAGGCGTCGGCCGGCATGCCGGGTTTCAGGAAGCCTTCGGGGTTATCCAGCGAGAGTTCGACGCCGAAGACGATGCGCGCGCGTTCCTCCGGCAGATGCACGTCCCGGGGCGTGAATTGGGCACGCTGATCGACCGCGGAGACCCTGGCCTCGAAGTAGCGTTCGGGGAAGGCGTTGAGCCGCACCCGGGCTTGGTTGCCGAGCTGGACCCTGCCGATAAGCCGTTCCGGAACGTACACCTTGAGCCGCAGGTGCGACAGGTCCACCAGCATCGCAATCGGGGTACCGGGATTGGCGAGTTCTCCCGTTTCGATCGCCTTGACGATCAGGGTACCGTCTACGGGCGCCTTGATGACGGTCTTCTCCAGCTGCAGTTTCAGCAGTCGCAGGCTTTGCTCGGCGGCCTGTAGCCGGGCATCGCTTTCGGCCAGTTGCGCCTGCAGAAACTTGACCTGGCCCTGGGCTTCCTTGAGGCGATCTTCGACGCTGGACAGCTGCTGAGGCGTTGCGACGCCGGTCTGACGCAGTTTCAGGAAACGCTCGTAATCCGAGGCTGCCGTATCGGCATGATGGTGCCAGATATCCAGTTGTGCCTGCTGGGCCAGGCGCCCCTGACGGATGGCCGTCAGTTCGGCTTCGGTTAGCGCTTGGCGAATCCTCAGCTCACGGTCATCGAGGCGTACCAGCAGATCGTTGGCCTGGACCGGTTGGCCTTCGTTCATCCGGTTATCGAGCACACGTCCGGTGGTTTCGGCGCTGACCCGGATCTCAGTTCCCTCGATATGTCCGCTACCGTAGAGAATCCCCTCCGCCTCGGGCGCAGGACTCAGTAACCGAAACAGGATGTAGGAGGCAACAGCCAAGATGACGATCACCACAGCTGTCCACCACCAAGCGATGCTCAATGTGAAGGGCGGCCGTTCCTTATCGGACATCTGTATCGATCCAGTGATATACAAGTTGTCGCCGGCGGTGCTCTCCAGCGTTTGCAGCTGGCACGATCGCTGACGCGGGCAAGTGTTCATCTGGTGAGGACGCCTGCGTTCAATCGGTACTTGAACCGCCCAGCGTCGCTGCTCGGAATTGCCCGCGGCAGATAACAAAAACCTCGCCACGGCTCGTCTTTTCCGGAAATGAGAGGGTTGCCACGACCCTCTTTCGGCACCATCTACTGTTATGTCTAGCTGGGAGCCGGTGATCGCGCAACGATCGCAACCGTCAAATGGACCAGAGGGGTGCCTGAAAAGAGGTGAGGATGGGGGCAAACCCGTTAGCACCTTTAGCCTTGATAAGCCTTGCGCTTCTGTGGGCATGCAAAGGTGATCACAATGCAACACCTGACAATGCGCATATGGACACTCCCAGCAAGCAGTTCGTAACGCTCTTGCAGCCCTGTCGTCAGTGCGGTTGCATGCGTATATCCGTCCAGGTCTTCAGCGCTTCGCCCTGACCATTGCGTAGTTCGCAGCAGGGCCAAGCGCCGGCGACTTTTCCGCTTATGAGTCGTCTGCACAATCCCCCCAACGATGTCAGAATGGCCTTTTTCTGACGGTCATCGACCCCGACATGAAGATCCTCAGCCTGCGCCTGAAGAACCTCAACTCGCTCAAGGGCGAGTGGAGGATCGATTTCACTGCCGAGCCGTTCAAGGACAACGGCCTGTTCGCCATCACCGGGCCGACCGGGGCGGGCAAGACCACCTTGCTCGACGCCATCTGCCTGGCCCTGTACCACCGCACGCCGCGCATGAGCAGCGTCTCGGCCAGCGCCAACGAGCTGATGACCCGGCACACCGGCGATTGCCTGGCCGAGGTCGAGTTCGAGGTCAAGGGTGCGCGTTACCGCGCCTTCTGGAGCCAGCGCCGCGCCCGCGACAAGGCCGGCGGCGCGCTGCAGGCGCCCAAGGTGGAACTGGCCGCGGCCGATGGCACTATCCTCACCGACAAGATCAACGAGAAGCTGCGCGAGACCGAGCGCCTGACGGGGCTGGACTTCGAACGCTTCACCAANTCCATGCTGCTGGCCCAGGGNGGTTTTGCCGCCTTCCTCGAGGCCAATGCCAACCAGCGCGCCGAACTGCTGGAAGAGCTGACCGGCACCGATATCTATGGGCAGATTTCCCAGCGGGTGTTCGAGCAGACCCGCGAGGTCAGAGGCACGCTCGACCAGCTGCGTGCGCGTGCCGCAGGCGTNGANTTGTTGGGNNACNAGCAGCGNCGAACTGCTGGAAGAGCTGACCGGCACCGATATCTATGGGCAGATTTCCCAGCGGGTGTTCGAGCAGACCCGCGAGGTCAGAGGTACACTCGACCAGCTGCGTGCGCGTGCCGCAGGCGTCGAGTTGTTGGGTGACGAGCAGCGTAGCCAGTTGCAGCTCGAAGCCGAACGCCTGGGCGACGAAGACGTCCGCCTGAATGCCGAGCAGGCCGAACTGCAACGCCAACGCCAATGGCGCGATGACCTGGCCAAAGCGCAGAGCCAGCAGCACAGCACGGCGCTGGCCGAGCAGCGTGCCCGGGACGAATTGCAGGCCGCCCAGGCACAGCTGGCGCAGCTGGCCGCCAGCGAGCCAGCGGCAAAACTGCAGCCGATTCATCGCGACTGGCAGCAGGCGCAGCAGGCCGTGCGCCAGGCTGAACAGGCCATGCAGCAGACCCAGGTCGCGCAGCAGCAGGCCGCGCAACGCATCGGCGAGTGTCTGTGGCAGGCTCACCAATACAGCCAGCAACTGCTTGGCGAGCGGCAGCACGCTTACGATCAGCTGGCCGCGCAGCGCCAGCATCTGCAAACCCGCCTGGCCGAGCAGGCGCCACACGCTCGGCTCGGTGAGCAGCTGGTGGCATGGCGCGGCCAGTTTGCGGCGCGCCTGCAGCTGGGCGTGGACATCGACCAACTCGGCAGCCAGCAGCAGCAGACCGCCCAGGCCGTGCAGGTGCTGCAGCGACAGCTGGTCGAGCAGGCCGCGCAGTTGAGCGCCGAGCAGGCGCGCCTGCTTGAAGCGCAAGGGGCGGAAGGCGAGCAGCAGCGGCTGGTCGATGACCTGTTGGCCGGGCGCAGCGAAGCCGCCCTGCGCGAGGACTGGCAGCTGCTGCACCGGCGCAGCGGCCTGCTGGGCCAGCTCAAGCAGCTGGCCTGC
>C687J35021_10003630_pt1 | contig 10554 bp, 10 predicted proteins | sample RifCSPhighO2_12_FD_35021 | JGI IMG/M metagenome (IMG submission 35021)
GCCGGTGGCGGCAAGTATTCGGCCGACGCCTGGTATGGCCTGCTGGCCCCGGCGGGGCTGGACGACGCCATTGCCCAGCAGCTGGAGCGCGTGGCCAGGGACTTTGTGCAAAGCCCTGCGGCCAACGACAAGTTGCGCGGCCTGGGGCTGGACGCCGATGCCACCTGCGGCGCTGCGTTTGCCAGCCAGGTCGGCCGCGAAGTGGCCGCCTATACGCAGATTGCACGCGAGCTTGATCTGAAAGTGGATTGACCCCCCTGAGGCGCTTTGCGCCTTCCCCCCTCTCTCTCGCCTCGCTGCGCGATGCGGGAAGGGGGACGCAGCCAGTGCGGCGGGGCGGCCCTTGCACGGCTGCCTGCGCTTTGTCAGCGCCAGTTTCGCAGGCCATGGGCCAGCGATACCTGTTTGTTCTTCATGGATTGAATAGATAAGGAGACTTCATGTTGCGTTTTCTCAAACCCTTGATCGCCGCCTGCGCCTTGGCTGCAGGCCTGGCCCACGCCGCCTTCCCCGAGCGGCCCATCACCCTCGTCGTGCCCTATGCCCCTGGCGGCGCGGCCGATGCGGTGGCCCGCGTGGTGGCCACCCGCCTGGGTGCCAAGCTGGGCGGCAGCGTGATTGTGGACAACAAGGCGGGCGCCAGTGGCACCATTGGCGCGAGTTTTGTGGCCAAGGCCCCGGCGGATGGCTACACCATGCTGTACGACGCCACGCCGCACTCCATCAACCCGCACCTGTTCCCCAAGATGCCGTATGCCAGCACCGCGCTGCAGCCACTGTCGCTGGTGCTGCTGGCGCCCAATGTGCTCATCGTGAAGGCCGATGCGCCCTACAAGAACGTGGGCGAGCTGATTGCCAAGGCCAAGGCGCAGCCCGGCAAGATCAACTTTGCCTCGGGCGGCAGTGGCACGGTGCAGCGCCTGGCGGCGGAGCTGATGGCCCAGAAGCTGGGCCTCGATATGGTGCATGTGCCCTACAAGAGCGGCGGCCCCGCCATCACCGATGTGATTGCGGGCCAGGTGGACTTCATGTTCGGCACCGTGGCCGCGACTTACCCGCATGTGGCGGGCGGCAAGCTGCGCGCGCTGGCCGTGTCGGCGCCCGAGCGTTCCAAGCGCCTGCCCGATGTGCCCACGGTGGCCGAGGCGGCCATCCCTGGTTATGAGGCCTATGAGTGGAACGGCGTGTTCCTGCCTGCGGGCGTACCTGCCGACGTGGCCACCAAACTGCAGCAGGCCCTGCAAGAGGTGCTGAAGGAAGACGAACTGAAGCAGCGCCTGGCCGACCTGGGCGCCCAGCCCATCGGTTCCACGCCTGCGGAGTTTGCCGTCTTCCTCAAGAAGGAAGACAGCAAGTGGGGCGAGGTGGTGAAGAAGGGCAACATCAAACTCGACTGAGCCATGTCTTTGCCCGCGCTGACCACGCCCGTGCCGCATTCGGTGGGCCTGAACTGCCCGCAGCGCCTGCTGCCGCCCGGCGCATGCGACAGCCACATGCACATTTTCGATGCACGTTTTTTACCGTCTGCCCACTGGCCGCGCACGCCGCCCGATGCGCCCGTGGCCGCCTACCGGCAGTTGCAGGTGCGCCTGGGCACCACCCGCACGGTGGTGGTCACGCCATCCACCTACGGCACCGACAACGCCTGCACGCTGGATGCGCTGGGCCAGCTGGGTGACGACGCACGCGGCGTGGCCGTGGTGGACCCCAGCGTGAGCGATGCAGAGCTGGCCCGGTTGGCCGCGCGCCGCGTGTGCGGGCTGCGGGTCAACTTTGTCTCACCCCAATCGTGGGGCACCACCACGGCGCAGATGCTGAGCACGCTGGCGGGCAAGGTGGCACGGCATGCGGACTGCGGCGGCTGGCACATCCAGGTGTTCGCGCACCCGGAGCAGATCGTGGCGCTGGCGCCTGTGCTGCAGGCGCTGCCGGTGCCGCTGGTCATCGACCACCTGGGGCGCATCGATCCGGCCGAAGGGCAATCGGCCCAAGCCTTTGGCGTGCTGCGCCGCTTGCTGGACGGCGGCAACACTTGGGTCAAGCTCTCGGGTGCCTACATGCGCTCTGCCGTGCAGGGCCCCAGCTACGCCGACACCCTGCCGTTGGGGCAAGCCCTGGTGCGGGCTGCCCCCAGTCACCTGGTGTGGGGCAGCGACTGGCCCCACACCACCGAGGCGCCGGGCACCGTGAACGATGCCGACCTGGTGGACCTGCTGCGCGCCTGGGCGGGCTCGGCTGCCGCGATGGACCGTATCCTGGTGGACAACCCGGCGCGGTTGTATGGTTTCGGCGCCACCTCCTGACAACGAAAGCCTCTTCCATGTTTCTGCTGCAATCTCCCGAGCTCCGCGAGCTGGCGTTTTTCAGCTCTATGCCCGACACCTTCCGCCGCCCCGAGCGCAGCGCCTGGGCCGATGCCAACCGGGGCGGCACTGCCACCGATTCGTTCCTCGAAGGCCCGGTGTTCGACGACGTGGGCAACCTGTACGTGACCGACATCCCCTGGGGCCGCATCTTCCGCATCGACCCGCAGGGCGCGTGGACGCTGCTGGCCGAGTACGACGGCGAGCCCAATGGCATGAAGTTCATGGATGCGGGCACGCTGCTCATCACCGACTACAAGAACGGGTTGATGCGGCTCGATATCGCGACCGGCAGGGTCACGCCTTACCTGGAGCGCCGCAACAGCGAACGCTTCAAGGGCGTGAACGATTTGATCTTCGACGCCGACGGCAACCTGTACTTCACCGACCAGGGCCAGAGCGGCCTGCACGACCCGAGCGGGCGCCTGTACCGGCTGCGCCCCCATGGCCAGCTCGACCTGTTGTTGGCCAACGTGCCCAGCCCCAATGGCGTGGCCTTGTCGCCCGACGGCCGCGTGCTGTACCTGGCCGCCACACGTGGCAATTGTGTGTGGCGCGTGCCGCTGCTGCCCGATGGCAGCGTGGCCAAGGTGGGGCAGTTCTTCACGTCCTATGGCCCGAGCGGCCCCGATGGGCTTGCGGTGGATGGGGCGGGGCGCCTGTTGGTGGCCAACCCGGGCCTGGGTTATGTGTGGGTGCTCAACCACCGGGCCGAGCCCGTGCTGGTGCTGCGGGGGCCGGCCGGAGCCTCCACCACCAATCTGGCTTATGGCGGGCAGGGCGGACAAACGGTGTTCGTGACCGATTCGACCCACGGCCACATCCTGTGCGCTCGGCTGGATGCGCCGGGGCTACCCCTGCACCGTTCAACCCTGGACTGAACGTCGGGCCAAAGGGCAAGGGCGTTTTTCACAGCTTCACTGGGCTGCGGCAACCTTTGCGGCGCCGCGATAGCGCGACAGCCAGTGCGCGTAGGGCGCGGGCAGCGTGTTCCATTCAGGCTTTTGCACGCCCAGCACCTGCGCCAGGTGGTAGGTGTAGTGCGGATTGGACAGGTGGGCGCGGCCGATCATCACCAAATCCATCTGGCCGTCGGCCACTGCACGTTCTGCGATTTTCGGGTCATCGATGCCCCACGACGAGGCCACCGGCAGGTCGGCTTCGCTGCGCACGCGCTGCGCAACCGGGGCCAGGAAGGCGGGGGTTGCCCAGGGAATCTGCGTCTCGGCAATCACGAAGTTCGCGCTGACGTTGACCATGTCCAGGCCACGTTCGCGCATCTGGCGCACCAGCTCAATGGACTCGGCCACGGTTTCCTCGTCGCGTCCGTCGTATTCGATGACTCCGAAGCGTGCCGTGAGTGGCAGGTGCGCGGGCCACACCTTGCGCACGGCCTCCACGGTTTCCAGCAGAAAGCGCGCGCGGTTGTCAAAGCTGCCGCCGTACTGGTCGGTGCGCTGGTTGCTGTGGTGCGAGAAGAAGCTCTGAGCCAGGTAGCCGTGGGCAAAGTGCAGTTCCAGCCACTCGAACCCTGCGGCCAGTGCGCGACGTGCGGCGGCCACAAAGTCGGCCTGCACGCGGGCAATGTCTTGCAGTGTCATGGCCTGGGGTACCCGGGGCAGACCGCCGCCGTAAGCAATGGCGGACGGTGCTATCGGCTGCCAGGCACGCGCGTCGTTCTCGGGAATGTGGTCATCGCCTTCCCAGGGGCGTTGGGCGCTGGCCTTGCGGCCTGCGTGGGCGATCTGGATGCCGGGCACGGCGCCAGCGGCCTTGATGCTGGCGGCGATGCGGCCCATGCCTTCGACGTGCTGGTCGTTCCAAAGGCCTGTGCAGGCCGGGGTGATGCGGCCTTCGGGCGATACGCCCGTGGCCTCGACGATCACCAGGCCTGCGCCGCCGCGAGCGAGACCGGCGTAATGCGCCTGGTGCCATTCATTGGTGAAGCCGTCCACCGCGCTGTACTGGCACATCGGCGGGATCGCGATACGGTTGCGCAGGGTGACGCTTTTGAGTTGGAACGGTGTGAACAGGGCAGACATGCAGCTTGCTTTCTTGTCGGTTAAATAGAAAAGGAATTTCGGGCTGAGGGCGGGGGTAAAGACACCACGGCCACGCACAGTGAAGATGGTGGGTACGATGCAGCCATAAACCAAATCGATAGTTCTTATTTCTGAAATCATGGCAATTGATATCAGGGCCATGGACCTGAACCTGCTCAAGGCACTGGATGCCTTGCTCGACGAACGCAGCGTAACCCGCGCCGCCCAGCGCCTGTCGCTCACCCAGCCTGCGGTGAGCGGCATGCTGACCCGGCTGCGCGAGAGCTTTGATGACCCGCTATTCGTGCGGACACAGCGTGGCATTGCGCCCACGCTGCGCGCACAGGAGCTGGCCACGCCGGTCAAGGAACTGCTGGGTGGGATCGAGTCGCTGCTGCAACCTCAGGCCTTTGACCCTGCCACGGCGCAGATGACGGTGCAGCTCGCATCCACCGACTATGCGCTGCAGGCGGTGGTGGTGCCATTCCTGGCCATGCTGCGTCGCCACGCGCCCGGCGTGCGTGTGGCCGTGGTGCCTGCCCAGCACCTGCCGGTGTACGAGCGGCTGGAGCGGGGCGATATCGATCTGGCCCTGATCAGCCCCGAGAACACGGCGCCCGACCTGTATGCCCGGCACCTGTTTGACGAGCGCTACGTGTGCGTGATGCGCGCCGGGCACCCGGATTCGAAGGGCGGCGCGCTGTCGCTGGACCGCTTCTGCGCGCTGGACCATGCGCTCATCTCGTACACGGGCGGCAGCTTCTGCGGCGTGACGGACGAGGTGCTGGCACGCCTGGGCCGGTCGCGCCGGGTGGTGCTGTCGATCACCAGCTTTCTGGTGCTGCCGGAGATCCTGCGCAATAGCGACCTGATCGCGGTGGTGCCCCAGCGGGTGGTAGCTGATGCACGCGGGCTGGTTGTGCTGGAGCCACCAGTGGCCATACCTGGCTTCGTTAAAACTGCTGCCTGGCATGAACGCACCCACCGCTCGCCGGGGCATCGCTGGGTCCGCTCGGTGCTGTTCGATACGTGTGGGTGCAAGGAGGCCGGTAGTCCGCTGCATTTGCCGAAATTAGAGAAAAACTATTGAATTAATCAAAACTATTGCCTTTTCATAAGGATATGCACTCCATAACATCGGCTGCTCACCAACGCCAACAGGAGTGCCTCATGACACAAGAGACCAACAAGTGCCCGTTTGACCACACCAAGGCTGCCGCGCCCAAGGGCCGTGGCAATGCCGACTGGTGGCCAGACCAGCTCAATATCCGTCCCCTGAACCAGAACTCCCCGCTCACCGATCCCATGGGCGACGGCTTCGATTACGCAAAAGAATTCAAGAGCCTGGACCTTGCTGCCGTAAAGGCCGATCTGCATGCGCTGATGACCGACTCGCAGGACTGGTGGCCCGCAGACTTTGGCCACTACGGGCCATTGTTTGTGCGCATGGCCTGGCACAGCGCCGGAACCTACCGCCTGGCGGACGGACGTGGCGGCGCAGGGGCAGGGCAGCAGCGGTTTGCGCCGCTCAATAGCTGGCCCGACAACGCCAACCTGGACAAGGCCCGCCGCCTGCTCTGGCCCATCAAGCAGAAGTACGGCCGCAAGATCTCGTGGGCCGACCTGATGATCTTGACCGGCAACGTGGCACTGGAGTCCATGGGCTTCAAGACCTTCGGCTTTGCCGGTGGCCGCCCCGACGTGTGGGAACCCGATGAAAACGTGTACTGGGGCGCCGAGAACACCTGGCTGGGCGGGGACAAGCGCTACAGCGGTGAGCGTGACTTGGCCAACCCGCTGGCTGCTGTGCAGATGGGCCTGATTTACGTGAACCCCGAAGGTCCCAACGGCAACCCCGACCCCATCGCCGCCGCGCGCGACATCCGCGACACCTTTGCGCGCATGGCCATGGACGATGAAGAAACCGTGGCGCTCATCGCGGGTGGCCATACCTTTGGCAAGACCCATGGCGCGGGCGACGCCGCGCTGGTGGGCAAGGAGCCGGAGGGCGCAGGCATCGAGGAGCAGGGCCTGGGCTGGAAGAGCAGCCATGGTTCTGGCAAGGGCGGCGACACCATCACCAGCGGCCTGGAAGTCACCTGGACCACCACACCCACCCAATGGAGCAACAACTTCTTTGAAAACCTGTTCGGCTTTGAGTGGGAGCTGACCAAGAGCCCGGCCGGTGCCCACCAGTGGACGGCCAAGGGTGCCGAGGCCACGATTCCACACGCACACGATGCGTCGAAGAAGCTGGTACCCACGATGCTCACCACCGACCTGTCGCTGCGGTTTGATCCGGCTTACGAGAAGATCTCGCGCCGCTTCCTGGAGCACCCTGAGCAATTTGCCGACGCATTTGCGCGCGCCTGGTTCAAGCTCACACACCGCGACATGGGGCCGCGTGCACGCTACCTGGGCCCTGAAGTGCCCGCCGAAGTGCTGGTCTGGCAAGACCCTGTTCCTGCAGTGGACCATGCTCTGGTCAACGAACAAGACATCACGGCACTCAAGTCCAAGGTGTTGGCGTCGGGCCTCTCGATCTCTGAGCTGGTATCGACGGCCTGGGCTTCTGCCTCAACTTTCCGAGGCGGCGACAAGCGCGGCGGAGCCAATGGGGCGCGCATTCGTCTGGCTCCGCAGAAGGACTGGGACGTAAACCAGCCTGCACAACTGGCCAAGGTGCTGGGCCAGCTCGAAGTCATCCAGCGCGCGTTCAACGCCGAGCAGACGGGCGGCAAGAAAATCTCGCTGGCCGACCTCATCGTGCTGGCCGGTGGCGCCGCTGTGGAGGCTGCCGCGAAGCGAGGCGGGCAGGACGTGACCGTGCCTTTCACCCCCGGCCGCACCGACGCCTCGCAGGAGCAAACCGATGTGCCATCGTTCGAAGTGATGGAGCCCGTGGCCGATGGCTTTCGCAACTACGTGCGCCCCGGGCTGGAGGGCGCTGTGGCCGAACTGCTGATTGACCGCGCGAACCAGCTGACCTTGACTGCGCCAGAGATGACGGTGCTGGTCGGCGGTTTGCGGGTACTGGGTGCCAACATGGGCCAGGCGCCTCACGGAGCTTTCACGCAGCGCCCGGAAACGTTGAGCAATGACTTCTTTGTGAACCTGCTCGACATGCGCACCCAATGGCAGAAGTCAGCGAGCGCAACCGGTGTGCTGGAAGGGGTGGACCGCAGCACAGGCGCCAAGAAATGGACCGGCACCGTGGTCGACCTCGTGTTTGGCTCGAATTCCGTGCTCCGTGCGCTGGCCGAGGTCTATGCCGGCAGCGATGCCCAGGCCGTGTTTGTGCAGGACTTCGCCCGCGCCTGGACCAAGGTGATGAACCTGGATCGCTTTGATCTCGCGGCAGCGTAAACCTGGGGCTTAGCACTTTGACAAAGCCACCTGCCTGGCCCTTCACAGGGTATGGCAGGTGGCTTTGTGTTTTTCGTGCAGGCGCTGCGGCTACGATGGCGGCCCCAACTGAACCGGAGAGCCCGCATGACACAACAACTCCCATCCACCAAGGACTTCGACAAAGGTCTGGCCACACGCAAGCAGGTCATGGGCGAGGACTTTGTCGCCAATGCCTTTGGCAATGCCACGGCGTTCACCCAGCCGATCCAGGAGTTCATCACCCGCAATGCCTGGGGCGATGTATGGCAGCGGCCGGGACTGGACATGAAGACGCGCAGCTTGATCACGGTGGCGTTTCTTACCGCGCTGGGCAAGCAGCATGAGCTTAAGGGCCACGTGCGCGGCGCGCTCAACAACGGCGCTACAGCGGCAGAGATCCAGGAAGTGTTGCTGCACGCCAGCATCTACTGCGGCCTGCCGACGGCAGTCGAGGCTTTTCGCACAGCTGCTGACGTGATCGACGGCCCGAAGTAGGGCTCAACCAGCGAGCAATTTGTGTACTAGGTCGGCAGCGGTGGATGCGTTGTACTTGCGCATGAGGCGTGCCCGGTAAATCTCCACCGTGCGGTGGCTGATCTCCAGGGCCCGGCCGATCTCCTTGGAAGTCAGTCCCTCCAACAGGCGCGCGGCCACCTCGCGTTCGCGGCCTGTCAACTCGGCCTTCACGGGGCGTTGCGAACTCAGGTCTTCAAAGCTCCAGATGCCTGATTCATGCGGGGCATCTCGGTTGAGTGCACGGCCTGACACATGGCACCAGAAGACCTCACCGTTGGCACGCTTCATGATGCGGTTGTCGGCGTAGTGGCCCTTGGCGTTCAGAATAGGTTCCATGTGCGCCCCAAGGCGCTCGTATTCGTCGGCGCTTGGATAAAGTATCTGGAACGACTGACCGATGAGCACCTCGCGCGAGGCGCCGAACATCTCGCACACATGCCGGTTGCAATCGACCATGGTGCGGTTGCGCGACAGCACCAGGCCCACGGGGGCCATGTCAAAAGCGAGTCGGTAATCAACGTCCATTGGCAACGTCCATAGTGCAAGTCTTTACGGGATACTACTTAATCGGGTACGTAGTATCGTAGCGCATCCAAATTCACAAGGAGATCGTGGTGAACAAGTTATTCCCCTCCGCAGCTGAGGCCCTCAAGGGCGTGGTTGCAGACGGCCAGCTCATGGCTGTGGGTGGTTTCGGTTTGTGTGGCATCCCTGAAGCGCTGATCGACGCCTTGCGCGATTCCGGCGTCAAGAACCTCACCGTGATTTCCAACAACGCAGGTGTGGATGGCTTTGGCTTGGGCAAGCTGCTGGAAACCCGCCAGATCAAGAAGATGATTTCGTCCTACGTGGGCGAAAACAAGGAGTTCGAGCGCCAATACCTTGCCGGCGAGCTGGAGCTGGAGTTCACGCCCCAGGGCACGCTGGCCGAGAAGCTGCGTGCAGGCGGCGCGGGCATTCCTGCTTTCTTTACCAAGACCGGTGTGGGCACCATCGTGGCCGAGGGCAAGGAACTGCGCGAGTTCGACGGCGAAACCTATGTGATGGAACGCTCGCTCGTGCCCGAGGTGGCGCTGGTCAAGGCGCACCGCGCCGACAAGTCGGGCAACCTGCAGTTCCGTCTGACGGCCCGTAACTTCAATCCTGCCGCTGCCATGGCCGGCAAGGTCTGCATCGTTGAAGTGGAAGAGGTGGTGGAAACCGGTGCCATGGTGCCCGACCAGATCCATCTGCCCGGCATCTATGTGCACCGCATCGTGCACAACCCGAACCCGGAAAAGCGCATCGAAAAGCGCACCATCACTGAGAAGGCGGGCGTTTAAGCCTGCGTTTATCGAAAAGCAGGCGTGCAAGCCTGCCGTCACCGAACAAGCTGGAGAAATACATATGTCGTGGAGTCAAGACCAAATGGCGGCGCGTGCCGCCCATGAGCTCGAAGACGGCTTTTACGTGAATCTGGGTATTGGCATCCCTACGCTGGTGGCCAATTTCGTGCCCGCCGACAAGGAAGTGTGGCTGCAGTCCGAAAACGGCATGCTCGGCATCGGCCCGTTCCCCAACGAAGATGAGGTGGATGCGGACCTGATCAACGCTGGCAAGCAGACCGTGACCACCATCAAGGGCTCGTCCATCTTTGGCAGCCATGACAGCTTTGCCATGATCCGTGGCGGCAAGATCAACCTGTCCATCCTGGGCGCCATGCAGGTCAGCGAAAAGGGCGATCTGGCCAACTGGATGATCCCCGGCAAGATGGTCAAGGGCATGGGCGGTGCGATGGACCTGGTGGCGGGTGTCAAGCGCGTGATCGTGCTCATGGAACACGTTGCCAAGAAGAAGGACGGCACCGAAGACCTGAAGATTCTGCCCCAGTGCACGCTGCCGCTGACGGGCGTGGGCGTAGTGGACCGCATCATCACCGACCTGGCAGTGATGGACGTCACCCCCCAAGGCCTGAAGGTGGTGGAACTGGCTCCGGGCGTGACGTTTGATGCCCTGCAAGCCAAAACGGGCGTGACGCTGATTCCTTGACCGTTGTTGGGGGCGTTTCTCAAACGCAAAAAAGGCCGAGGCTCCGTGAGGGGCCTCGGCTTTTTGCTTTCAGCATCGGGCTGCAGCCGTGACAACGACCGCAGTACCTCCCGCGCGAATTACATGGCGCTGAATTCGCCCGAAGGGATCTTGCCAGTGCGCAGGGCTTCAGCAGCCTGGGCGCGCACAGCAGCGCGGTCAGCCGTGGACGTGTAGGT
>C687J35021_10003632_pt1 | contig 10552 bp, 26 predicted proteins | sample RifCSPhighO2_12_FD_35021 | JGI IMG/M metagenome (IMG submission 35021)
AACCACCAAGTCATGGACAGCTACTCAGGCGGCTGACGATATTGTCGCTACGGCCGGTGGGTGGCGAGCAGCACAGGCCGCCATCCGTGCCGCCCGCCTGCTGCGCAAAGAGCAGGTGCGCAATGCGGCCGATACCGCTGGCATCACCACGGCGATGACGGCCTGGGCGGGCTTTGTGGCTTACATGCGCGGGCAGCTGGGGGTCTGATGCTCTACGCCGAAGCCCGCCCGCTGATCCGCTCTGGCGACGTTGTGGCGTTCAGCCATGGGGACTGGCGTACTTGGTCGGGGATCAAGGTCAACATCGTCAGGATGTTCACGCGCTCCACTTTCTCGCACACTGGCTTGGCATGGGTGGTGGGTGGGCGCGTGCTGGTGCTGGAGGCGGTCAAGCCCAAGCTGCGCATCTATCCGCTGTCGCTGCTGGGTGACTTTTACCTGGTACCAACCGGAGCGCCTTGGCGTGAGCCGACCGAAGCCTACGCCCTTGATCGCGTCGGCGTGAACTACTCCGAGCTGGTGGCGCTGCGCGCCTTCTTTGAGCCACTGGAAGCGGGCAATGTGCAGCAGTGCGCAGCCTACGTGCGCGAGGTGTTGCTGCGCGACGGCATCGACCTGGGCCAGCGGGCGACACCGGACGCCGTGGTCGATGCCGCGCTCAAGCGCAGCGGCCAGATTGATTTTGTCAGCAACCCCCCGGAGGCACGATGACACCGACCAACACCTGCGGCCACTGTGTCGAGCGTTACACCCACGCGCTGGGCTGGAAGCCCTGCACCGAGGCCATGCCATTGGCTCAAGCGGAAAAGCAGCTGGAAAAACTTGATGCATCCACCCATAGGGTGTATTGGGCTTTCAAAACCAAGGATGACCAATGACAGAGATGGAAGCCGCCCCAGAACGCATCAGCCGAGTCGTTGATTTCCGCATCCCGCTGCCGTGGCTGATTGGCGCGTGCAGTGGCATCGGCTGGGCTCTGATTTCAATGTATTTCAGCGTCAACAACCTCGTCAAAACCGTGGGCGATTTGCAGATCGACGTGAAGGCCGGCAACAACAGTGTGGTCGCCGTCGCGGGCGAGCTGGCGCTGCTGAAATACCGGCTGAGCAATGCCGAGGAATCCATTCAGAGAGTGACGGACACCGTCAAGAAAGGCGCGAAATGAAACTGATCGACGGCTGGCGCTCGCTGTGGAAAGCCTGGTCGATGCGCATGGCGGCGCTCGGCATCCTGTTGCCCGAACTTTTGCAAATCATCGCCGATAACACTGGCTCGCTGGACTGGCTGGACGGAGGATGGAAAAGCATCATCCGGCTGGCCTGCCTGGTCGGCGTGGTACTGGCGCGGCCCGTCAAGCAGGCGAATCTTGAGCCAAAGGAGGCACCATGAAAACCAAACTGACCGCACAGCTTAGGCGAGATGAGGGGGAGGTTTTGTATGCTTATCAGGACTCCCTCTCTTATCTCACCATCGGCGTGGGTCGCCTCATCGACAAGCGCAAGGGCGGCGGGATCACGCACGAGGAATCGGACTACCTGCTGAGCAACGACATTGACAAGCGCGAAGCTGAGCTATTGAGGCGCGCTCCGTGGATGGCGAACCTGGACGCGGCCCGCTTTGGGGCCCTGGTAAACATAGCCTTCCAGATGGGCGTTGACGGCCTGCTGGGCTTTACCAACACGCTGGCGCTGCTCCGTGCTGGCGACTACCCTGGCGCTGCCGCCGGGATGCTCAAATCAAAGTGGGCCGGCCAAACACCGGAGCGCGCGCAACGGATAGCGCAGCAAATTATCAAAGGGGAATGGCAATGATGGCCCTGCTGTCCCCCAGGCTATGGCTGGCGCTGGCGCTGGCTTCGGTGCTGGCTTTTACGCATGGCTTTGCCTATAAGTCAGGCCGCGCCGCCGTCCGGTCGGCGTGGGACGCGGATATTGCACAGCGCAGCGCTCAGGCGCTGGCCGCCTCCGAAGCCGCGCGCGCCAAAGAGCAAGCCCTGATCGCAAAAAACCAGAAAGTAACCAATGATTACATCGCTGAAAAGAAGCGCGCTGCTGCTGTCGCTGTTGTTAGTGCTGGGCGGCTGCGCGACCTACAAGCCGCCCTTGACGGTGCCGCCAGTACAGATTCCGCTCCCCTCGGCGGAGCTGATGATCCCCGTGGGCGAATTGCCGGTGAATGCGCCGCGGCTCTTGGAATACTGGACGGCTACGCTCAGGATGTGGCAGCAAAGGCAACAGCTCTGCAGGACTACGCCAAGTCAGTGCGCGTAGCGCCTTGATTGGCGGGCCTGAGCGCCGCGCCGGGGTGCTGCCCTGTGCGCAGCAAAAAAAGCTCCCATACGGCCAGATTAACCCCGCGCTCACCCGACTCCCATCTGGCCCAGCCGCGCTGTTTCATATGCACCAGCGCAGCGGCCTGCGTCTGCGTCAGCCCGGCCAGCTCGCGGGCAGCGCGGATTTCGGCGGGGCTGGGCGGGGTCATGGGCTGCGCTCCAGCCAGGCCCAGGCGATGCAACGCTCCAGATCGGCCAGCCAGGCCGTGGCATCGGGATGCAGCGCGATCGTGGGCCAGATGGCGACAGCGCACCAGGGCTCGCTAGGGCGCTGCAATCCGGGCTTGGCCGGCGGCATGACCGGCCCCGTCAGCAGCGGCCACAGCGCGGCGCCGTGGCGGGAGCGCTTGGCCACGCCGATGCTTACCAGCGGCGGCTCTTTGCCAGCCATCGGACCCTCAGCGAGGGGCGGTCCGGAGACGGTGACAATCAGCGCGCCGTCATGCACGCTGGCCAGCGCGCTGTAGCCGGCCATGCCGGACACAGGCAACGGCTTGCCAGACTCGACCAGCGCGGCCAGCCACGGGCCGACGCGCGCCAAGGTCTCGCCCGACACCTCGGAGCGCGGGCTGCGCCGGGTGTGGCCGGTGCTTAGTGTTATGTGGTGGAGGTACTTAGACACGCTCAGAATAGTCCATTTTGTAGTTTGTAATGCTCCATTGGCTCGCCGGCCAGTCGCGCCCGCTGTGCCTGTGTGCGGGTATTGGCTCTGTGGTGTGTATGATCTCTATTTTTCGCAGCGCCTCAAGCGGGAGCAACTTATCAACGCCCGCGCCCACCCAGACGCTATCACCATCGACGCACTCGGACCCAGTTGATGCGCGGCCCTCGTGATAGATAGCCTTGGCCAGCATCAGCACTGCGGCGAGCTGGGCTGATGTGATGTCTTGCAGTGCCGCTCTTTGCGGCTCCAACTGGCGAAGGATGTGCTCGCGCACGGCGGGCATGGTGATTTTGGCCAACCTGAAAGCACGATCTATTTTGCGTGGGGTCATGATAATATCTCCTGGTCTTTGCCGTTGTAGCGGCGGGATTTCAGGGCTCGCGCCCTGTTGGATTGAAACTTAGATAACGTCAGTTAAATGCTGATTTCTGCAAAAGCCACCGTGAGGTGGCTTTTGTTTTTTAGGACTGGCAATCGCCGTAACAATGGCTCTGGCATTTGCTGCACCAGCCAGCGCCGCGAGTGATATAGGCACCTTCGGCAGCGTTTTCTGCGGCGATGCGTGCCAGGCGAGCGGCTTTGTATTCTTCGGCTGCTTTTTTCTCAGCCCGATCGGCGGCGTCTGCAGCATCGGCCTGCTCTTGGGTCATCCACCAAGCCCAGCCCGAAGGCCGCTCATTCATTGGCAGCGCCATCATGGCGTCTACTTCTGCTTTTGTCTTGATTGCCATTTTGCTTCTCCTGCCTGCTACCGGAGGCGACGGATGCATCGCGGTTTTGCGGTGCATGGCTTTATTATAAGGGCCATTGGCCCTAAGTGCAAGCGCTATCTCAACTATTTTCAATCTTAAAACCCTAATAGGGTTTGTACCTACCTTTCAGCGCGGCTAGAGCCGTTTTGCAATGTCGGTTGATGATTCCCTGTAATAAACCCTGAAGAGCAGACTCACGTCCCGGTGTCGACTGATCCGCGCCAGCGTCATCACGTCGACCTTGCGCGCCAGCAGCGTCAAAGCGGTCGCCCGCGCATCGTGAAACGTCAGGCCGTCGACCATCTGCTGGCGCGTCAGCCTGGAAAACAGCGCGCTGGCTTCATTCGCGCCGACGGTAAATCTTGCCCTGGCCAGCAGTTGCGCGCCGATCCGGCCAATCGGCACCTCATCGCGGGCGCTGGTCTTGGTCTTGATCGTCACAACCCGCCGCCGCGCATCGAAGGCCTCTGGCGCCGCCAGTACCTCAGCCAGCCGCATCCCCGTCCTGAGCGCGATATGGAACGCCAGCGCAACCTCACCAGTCTTCCCACCCGCCCGCTGTCCCGCACGGATCACCCGCTTGATCTGCTGCCAGCGCCAGAGTTGGTGCCGTGCCTCGTTTTCCTTGGGCAGCCGGACGCCTTTAAACGGGTTTCGCTCGATCCATCGCCATTCATCACAGGCCAGCGTAAACAAATGCCTAAGCAGATTGGCCTCGCGCTGTACCGTGGACCCGCTGACGGTTTTCAGCCGTTCGTCGCGCCACTGGCCGATGCGCTCGCTGTCAATCCCGTCGATGCGGGATTCATCGCCAAAGAATTCCCGCATGGCCGTAAACCTCCGGCGCTCCCAGTCCTGGGCAATGCCGCGCTTTCCCGGGCTGACCGTGGCCAGGTAGTGGGTAACCGCCTGCGCAAAGGTGTGGCCGTCCCCGTCCTTGCCGGCCAGCAGCTCGGCCTCGGTCTTGCGCGCCCAATCCTCAGCCAGCCGGCGCGTGTCCCATACGGCGGACTTGCGCACGCCGGCGCGCTCCACCTCGGCCCGCCAGCCGGTCTTTAATTTCCTGATATAAGCCATTTTGATAACCCTGTTTTCCCGCAGCGTGCGGGATTTTTTGCGGGCGCAGCACGTTATTCTATGGTTTTCAGCGGGTTTTGCGGGATTTGCAGGAAAAGAAAAAGCCCGGTTAAAGGCTTGATTTCATTGGGTTTACGGGGTTAAACGGGGTTCGTGTTGCGTTCCGCGTTTTATCGACTGGTGCCCGGGGCCGGAATCGAACACACAGTGGAAAATTGCAAAATGCGGGATTTTATGCGGGATGACTACCGCCTGCACTTCTTGCGCTGCTGGTCAAGCCAGCCCTGCACATCATCGCGTGCCCAGCGCTTCAGCCGGGTAGATAGCGCCAACACCGGGCGCGGGAAGTCGGCCCGCTTCTCCAGCGTTTCCGAGACGTAGCGCAGGTCAATATTCAGCATAACGGCAATGTCTGCCCGAGTGATGAGGTCGCTCATGATGTCACCCTATCCCAGATGGCATCAAGGGTTTCTTCCTGCTTTTCTGTCAGGGTTCTGCCCTTTGAAAGCTGCATCGAAATTGAGTCAAGGAACAAGCGCTCCCAGTCCGAGAGCTTTGATTCATGCTTTTCACAGTCCTTAATCATCATTGCGTGTTCGTCGTTCATGCCGCACCCCTTGTCGCCAGCACAGCGCGGGCAAATTCAATATCAAATGGAAGGATGTTTGGGCCACCGGGCCACAGCTTTTTGTAGATGGCTCTGATTTCATCGTCACTCAGCTCCCGCGCTTGGGGTGCTGGTGCTGGTGGTGTGCAGGTATGGATATGCTCGGCATCGCAGCCGGAACGCTTGCCGCAGCGCTGGCAGTAATTACGCTCCTGCAGTGGTGCATCAATGGCGGCTTGCATGATGGCGATGGCCTCATTCACCTTGGCGACCTCCAGATCAAGATCGTCATGCGTGTGCTGCCGGTAGCCCTTCATGGCCTCGTGATAATTGCTAGCCTCAAGGATTGCCGCTTGTCGCCCAATCTCCAGTGCATCCAGCACCGCCTGCGCTTCTTCTTTGCTGATATTCACCATATGTTCTCCGAGTAAAGTTCATCGCCTTGGTAGTCGCCGGGTTGGGTCCTCCGGTTCAGTTGGCCGTTATCTTTCGCCAGTTGTAAAGCACCTATCCTGCCTAGAAAGGCTCCGTCACTGGTAAGAAAACCCTGCACATCAGGCCCTTTGATGCCCACGCCGTTCTCCTGAGCGATCAGACGGATGACGTGATGGTGACGGTTCGGTGCGGGTAGGGCGTAAGTCTTACCGGCATACTGGATAGCTACGTGTGTGATCTGAATCATGTCGGCTCCTGAGTGCTGTAGGCGGCTTCGATCAGCTTCCCGCCGCAATGGTGGCAATACACAGCGTTGTTTTCAGATGGCGTCCCATCATTAAATGCGTATGCCACACCACAAGCTGTGGCGTAGTAGCCGTCTGTGTCTTCAGTCCATGCGCAGGTTTTCGCGCCATCAGCCGCGAGTGCATCCTTGAGCGCCTTCAGCGTGCAAACATCGCCGTCCGCAAGGTGCCCGTTTTCTTCCAGCGTCTGCCGGATCGCAGCGGCGAGGCCATCGCGCTCTGCCGTAATTTTTTTTAGATCAGCCAGCGCTTGACCGCACAGGTCAGTTTCATAGCGGCTTGCTGACAATGCCGCATCGCGCTCCGCCGTCAGCGCCTCAATCTGGGCGACAAGCGAGCGGATAGCATTGCCCGCAATTAGCCCGCTATATTTATCGAGCGACCACGCTATATCGATGGCCTGATCTTGTGTGATTGGTGTAGTCATGGTGTTCCTTAAATTACGATAATCAAATACTGGCTGTGAACTGCGCGCCGCTCACATAGAGCAGTGCGGCGCGATGTGCCATTCACCCGCGCCCTCATTGGAGCTAGCCCAACTCGGCGCGCAGATCACAGCCAGCATGGGGGCCTCAAAAAGGGATATCCGAATCCATATCATCAAAACCGCTGTGAGGCTGCTGCGCAGGTGCTTGGCGCGGTGCTGCTGCTGCTGGAGCGTCCTTGGGTTTGACTGATAAGCTAAAAAACTTTCCGGTCTTGTCGTTTCGCTCCTTGATCCATCCAGATAGCCAGTAGTCCACGCCGGCTACATTGATTGCACCCTTGAAGTCTGGATGGTTCGGTTGTTCTTTTCGGTCATTGCGCGATAGGATTCCAGAATTCGTGCTGTCGTATGCCATGATTTATCCTTGTTATTTAATATCGAGACGGGTGTTTTGAATCATCCGCGCACCCATCACTTCAATCCCGGCTTGCAAATCAGCCTTTATCCTGGCCTTGTCTGGCGCTGCTACGGGCGGCTTCGGTGCCGGTGTGCGCCAGTAGGCTAAAGGCAATGAAAGCGAATCAATGATTTCCACTGCGGGCGGGTTGTGCTTGATGCTGATGGTAAAAAGCGCGCAGGTGATCTTCTCGATTCCAGCGTGCTCCATGTTGATCTTGAGATAGTCACGCAGCCCTTGCGCTACCTTGGCGCGGCTGGCCTTCAGCGATTGCAGGCGCTCTATTTCCATGTCGATCAGTGGGTTGTACTTCTCGGCTTCGCGGGCGACAAATTCCAGCCCTTGCGCCTTTTCATGCAAGCTATCGACAAGGCCGGATGCTTCGATGGTGTCCTGGATGGTTTTAGCATCCAGATCAAGCCCTGACAGCTTTTCAGCCAGCGCCAGGTACTCGTTTGTTATTTGATACAGAGCTACGCTCATGATGGTTCCTTTTTGGTGAGTTCGGTTTTTCGTTTGTCTTTTGCGTTTGTGACGGCGCTGTGGTGTTCTTTTTCAAGCAGCTGCAGCGCGACCGTGAAATTTCCCTTGAGTAGCTCAAGCGTCGGGCTGTTTGCGATGCCCTTGAGAATTGCAGCAACATCAGGGGACTTGCGGTCTTCCAGCGGCTGGCTGGCATCAATCGCGTCGTGCTCAACGATCTCCATTGCCGCGACCCAAAGATACCGGCGTTGATAGGTCTCAACTGCGCCGATTTGCTGCACTTCATGGCAGCCCTTGAGCGCGGCAGACCCCATAGGGCTTGTTAAAACGATCTGTGAGCCGTCATCGGTGTCGGTGATGGTCAACGTAGCAATGTCGGCAGTAAAGCTCACTACACCGCACAATCCAAGGTCTGCAAATATCTGCTGCGTCGGGATCAGGAAGTCACCCAACTCCATATAGTTGTACTTGGCGAAGTCATTACGGCCTGACTTGCGAATCTCCATTCCGTGGAGTTTGACGCGGGCCTGCATCAGTTTTTTATATACCGTGGTCATGTCGGTCTCCTAGAATGGCAAAACGTCGGGGTTTCCGCCAGCTTGCAGGTGGCGCACCTCGCGCCAGGTGATGATCGCGGCCCGCATAGCCAGCCGCAGTGCTTCAATGATGTTGCTCATGATCTTCTCCTTCGTTTAATTCAATGTGAAAATCCAATAGCCCAGCGCCGCGCCCGCAGCGAAACCGATCAGCCAGCGCGCAGCTGTAATCAGGCGGTCAATCGAGTCCCATGGCTGAAGCGCTGCCTCGCTTTCGATTTCGTCGAGCACGGGCCATGGCTCGGTATGCGCTGCGCAGCCGTGGCCACCTTCGCACTTGCCGGTGAAGGGGTTGCAGCAGGATGTCATGATGCAGCTCCAGGTTCTTTGGCTGGTTGCGCTGCTGCGATCATGTACCTGTAAACATTGGCATACGCCTCATACAATCCGCTTGGTTCTTCCCAACCCCTAACCCCTTCATCAATCATCTCTTCCGTTGGCTCAATCGGCACCAGCTTCCACCCTTCAGGCGCTGCAGGTTCTCGCTCCAGCAGGATTGCGTGATTGCATCCACGCATCCACCATTTTCTTGAGATGGTGTCTTCCGCGTATGGGCATCGCGCCAAGTCGCCGGAGTGCAAGCCTTCAACAAACCAGCGGTCAAGCCGGTTCGTAATGTTTTTGTCATCCATGCCGGGCTCATAAATGCCGCTGTTGTCATGGAAAGACTCCCGCACCCAAAGTCGGTCGCCTGGCTGGCCGTAGTGGCAGAAACACACCGAAGCCTCTTTGCCCACAGCGTCCCATGTTGCGACCTGTACGGTTTTCTGCATCGTCTTGCTCGTGCCGGCAATCCAAGCTGTTGGTGGTGCGGTTGGCTGAGTTTTCATCACCCGCCGTGTTTGACATTTAGCCCCACTCAGAATTGCTCTAACCATTGCGGCAGAAAATAGGATTGGTTTTGTCTTCACAGTGCAGCCCTCATTCCTTGCCGCGTACTGCAAACCAACGAGCCATCTTCCAGCCAGCGCGCTTCGGAGTTCGGCCCGCGTACCTCGTTGCACAACGCTTGCCCAGCGGCTTCTCGGCGAGCCGTTCCGGGCTCACTGGCCTGCAGCGCCTTTAAGTTCTCGGACTGGTCCCATTCGGCGCTGTTGTCATCCGGCCCCAGCAGATGGGCGCTGGATAATGCGAGGGCAATGGAGATCACGCCGATGGCTGTGAGGAGGGCGGATTTCATGCTGCGGCCCCCTTGCGCGCTTCAGTCACTCGCAATTCTTCAAACTCTCTATTCAGTCGAGTTAAATCGCCGTGACGCACATATCGCAATACAAGCCTTAGACGTTCTCGGTCTAAGCCCAACGACGAAACGGGCTGATGTTGAGAAATAAGGTGCGCGCAATTTTGGTACACGTTCGCCAGTTCGAGGCGTGCAGTAGCGTTCTCGCGCTCGGCTTTCCAGCGCGATACTTGGTCTTGTTCCTTGAATAAGACTGAAAGGTCGTTCATGCCGCCACCCCATCCAGCGCATCGGCGAATTCAATCAACGCCGCAGCCATTTCGCGGGCCTGAGCTGCCGTCATCGTGTGCTGCAGCTGCAGGCTGCCCGCGTAGCACATCACATTGACATACAGGCCGGTAGCAGCAACCTTCACCAGCAGCGGTGAGGCGCCGACGAAGTTGTTGATTTCGTATGACTTCATGATGCATTCCCCTGGCGTTCCAGCACCCGCATCTGCTCGCGGCTGGTGTAGTACTCCATCTGGCTTGCGCTGACACGGGCGCATTCTCTCGCCCTGTAAACGCTGTCGCTCATCTCCTCAAAGCTGCGGTCAAGCCACAGCATGATTGGCTCGTCAACTATGGCGGCGTGAATGGCCGTGCAAAGCTGCCCCAGCTCATCAGCGGCTGGCTTGTGGCCCTGCGCCAGCGCATGCAAATAAATTGCCGTGGCCCGCTTGTGCTGCATGGCGCTCATGCCGGTTTCAGTGTTCATGGCGTGCTCCTGAAGTTGATTGATTTAGACGGATACCGATTGCGTGTTCATGGCGCGAGTAATACGCGAATGAGCCACTTCAATCAACATCCGGTACTCGATATGCGTCTGGTCGTCATGCTCGGCTTCCGATTTCATCAAGAACTCGTCTATCGTCCCAATGAAGCAACCGCGCGTCACGATCAGCCCAGCTTTGCCAGTAAAGACCGTCAGCGTTCCGTTATCACGCCCCACTTTGCTGCACCAGAAAATTAGCTTGTCGCCGGACACCCACGCATCGCCGTACACCTGCGCATTGCCGTACACCCGCGCATCGCCGTACACCTGCGCATCGCCGTACACCTGCGCATTGCCGTACACCTGCGCATTGCCGTACACCCACGCATTGCCGTACACCTGCGCATCGCCGTACACCCACACATCGCCGTACACCCACGCATTGCCGTACACCCACGCATTGCCGGACACCCACGCATTGCCG
>C687J35021_10003633_pt1 | contig 10552 bp, 9 predicted proteins | sample RifCSPhighO2_12_FD_35021 | JGI IMG/M metagenome (IMG submission 35021)
ACCCTCGCACGTTTCATTGGATTAAAATGATACTTTTAGAAGTACAATTATTAGAGAAAAAGAAAAAGAAACTTTTAAGTGAGGTTGATCGGGTAAACCGCTTAATGTTTGAATGTAAAAAAGAGTATGGTAAGGCAATGCGTGATACCTTACTACTTCACAATAAAATAAAACAAGAGCAGGAAAACTATCGGCAGTTAGTTAAAAGGCGATTTGATCTTCTTGAGGCTAAGNATGAATATGTTGTAGAAGAATTTAAGGAAGTTTTTATAGAAAAAAATATTATTGATAGTAAAAATAAGAAGCAATTGGAAGAATACATAGAAAGAGAAAAAGAAATTAAAAAGCGTGAACAACAGTGTATGGATCGTGAGGAAAGAGTAGAAAGATTACAGAGTGAGTTGGAAAATCGTAAGCGTGATATTGACGAGAGAGATAGAAATATGGTACTCTTAGAAAAGAAGATACAAGCTGATTTTTTATATACAAAACAAAAAAGAGATCAGATTACAGAAAAGCTTACGTATATAAAAGAGGTTGAAAAACAAATAGAGGAAACGAAACGCAAAATAGATAGAGATAAAGAAAGAGCTGATAATAAGATTCGTGATATGTCTGTTAGTATTAATAGGAATATCAAGAAGCTTGCTATTAAAGAGGCTGAATTGGAGGGAATAAGAAATTTATTACAAGAAAAAGAGAAATTATTACAGGAGAAAGAAAGAGGACTAGTAGATAAGGAAGGTGCAATACGAAGATTAGTAGTTGAAGTAAAAAATAAATATGGTAGCTATACCACGTGATGAAAATAGAGGAATACTTTTAGGTGGCGTTTCATCTTCTGATGGAACAACACCTGTACCTATTTATGTTGATCCGACCACTCATCGTTTGTATGCTGATTTTACGTTAGGCACTGCTACGTCCGGTGGATTAGATATTTACCGCAATATTGATATTGATGAGTCAGGTGCCTCTCAGATTGCTAAGGCTTCTGCTGGACAAATTTATGGATGGTATATGTTTAATGCTAATGCATCTATACGGTATGTGAAAATTTACAATAAGGCAACGGCGGCTGATGAGAATGACACGCCTGTTATGACGATTCCATTGCCGGCACAGTCAGGATCTAATATCCATTTTGACACCGGTATTGAGTTTACTACTGGGATTGCACTTCGCGCTACTACAGGCGTTGCTGATAATGATACGGGCGCGCCCTCTGCAAATGATGTAATTGTAAACATTCTCTACGCTTAAATATGGCGAGATATTGGATAGGTGGAACAGGTGCTTGGAATAATACTGCTCATTGGTCTACTTCTTCTGGTGGTTCAGGGGGAGCTGCTGAACCTACATCTTCTGATGATGTCATCTTTGATGGAAATTCAGGAGTTGGATCTGTAACAACTTTCTCTGGTGAAGTATGTAAAAGTCTTGATGCAAGTGCATCTACGATTACAACAATAGGATCACCAGCGAGTACTTTGACGATCTCAGGTGGATTTACACTTAAATCTGGGGTGACTCTTGCTGTTCTTTCTGTAACATTAGATGGGAGTGGAGTATCACAATCAATACATCAAAATGATGGGGCGATAACATCCTCAAGCTTCACTATAAATGCAACTGGTGGATATATACTATCTAGTGATTTCTCATCTAATTCGTCTACTTTTCTCTTTGCAAATGGGACATTTGATCTTAATGATTTTAATCTGACAGTCAATAGTTTTGATTCTAATTATTCAACTACGAGAATATTAAGCTTGGGGGCTGGGACTACCACTATAACAGGATCAGGCACTGTTATGGTTATAAATTCTACGAATCTTACATTTAATGCAGAAACCTCTTATGTTACTTTTACCGACTCTACTGCTACAAATAAGACTATATCTTTAACAGGCAATATTACTTTTTATGATATGAATTTTGCTGGTACTGGCACAGGAGTATTTAATTTATTCCCTTCCGATGGTTCAAATTTAACAGTCTCTACACTTTCACTCAGCAATCCAGTAAAAACTTTAGTTGTAACGAATGGAGGGAAGATAACATATAAAGTGCTTCTAATTAATGGGACGGCAGGCAATCTTAATATTATAAGAACAGTTACTGCAGGATTTAGTTTTACGCTTGTTAAAAGTCCGTTCTCTGGGAATGAGGAGATTGACTATGTTAATCTAAAAGATTGTTATTTGAAACACTTGGTTTATGCTACTCCTACCCTTGCAAGTACGACATTTTCAATGGAAACACTAACTGGTGCTGCTACCTCGGTTATTTTAGGTGACGATGCGCTTTCATCACAAATTACCATGCCGTTTATATTTAATTTTGGAGGATATGAGACAGATAAGATAAAGATAAGTTCAAATGGCGCTCTATTTTTAGATAAGGGTGGATCGGGTGTATCAACTTCTGTCCCTACTGCGCTTCCTACTGCGACATATTACGCTTGCATTGCAGCTTTTTGGAATGACCTTGATCCATCAATAGGCGGGACGATAAAATATGAGACATTTGGGAGCGTTGGTAGTAGGAGATTCGTAGTAGAGTTTGCTAATGTCCCGCAATATGGACAAGCGAACACAACAACATTTCAGATTAAAATATTTGAGTCAGATCATAGTGTTGAAGTTCATGTAGAAAGTGGTCCGAATGATGCGGGTTATAATGTCATTCAGGGTATTCAGTTATTTGATGGTGAGACTGCATCTTATGTTGCTGGGCGTAATAGAGCTAATTTTACATTAACGAATGATGCTCAAAGATGGACGTTTACAGCGACCTCTCGTCTTGTTGTAGGGTTTGCTGGTAGTCATAGTACAGATAGTGGTGGTAATGAAAATTGGTATTTTGGTGATTTTGCTGGTGTAAAGTCGCTTCCTTTAATGGGTGTCGGTTAATATTTGACAAATATTTTATGATGTGTTACTCTTAATTTATTAGAGTCTCAATATGACCATGAAGCCATCTTACGAAGAAATAACAAATGAAGAATATGAAGCTATCCGTAAAGATATTATAGAACTTCAAAAAAAACACAATGTACTCCTTGCTGCTACATTAGATATTACTACTACAGGCATCATCCCTCAAATTAAAGCATTTAGAAAAATAAAAGAAGGCAAGGTCGTTACTGATGTTGAAAGTTCTGAGCTTGATAAAGCTATTAATTAATATGGAAAAATCCCGATATGATATTATTACATTTATGAACATAGATACTGAACCATTTGAGATTCAGTATGATATGTCCTCTCCTACCAATCGTTATTATGACGTTTTACAACCTCAAGAGGTGAGGAGACTTCCTAACTTTATTGCAGCACACGCCCTACGCCACCTTATAGATCAGATTCTTAACAGGCGTGATGTGCGAACAAGTAATATTACAGAGCGTGAAAGATTGGCTTCACAAATTATCATAGGACAGGAGAAACGTGCTTTAACACCTATGAAATCACCTGATCAGATTGCTATTGAGGAGATAGATGCATATAACAAGCCATCTGACTTAGAAATGATACTTAAAAGAAAAGAAGAAGAGGTTGTAGATGCGCCTCTTGGGGAGGATGAAACGCCACCTCCTGAGGCAGGTGAAGTTGAGGAGTTTGCAGGGCTTAAAGAGGAGAAGGCAAAACCGACACGTGATGAATTGTATGCTCATGCACGTACTAAACTTGGAATGATACTTGATAAAAAAACATTAAAGAAGTTTGATGATATGAGCATTAGTGAGCTTATAAAGGAGTTGAGTTATTATGATGAATAAACTTATGAGACTTACTGCACACTTGTGTACAGAAAAGGGGAAAATCATAAAAAGGCTATCTACTACCAATGCAAGAGGCTTCTCAAGATTTCTTCAAAATGTTAGCCTCACATCACATCGTAAAATGTACCTTAGAATCTCTTATGGTAAAGGGACTAATGTTTTTGGAGAAGTATGTGAGTTTGTTAATGAAGGAATATATACTTCACGTAAGAAACTTATAAACGCATTTAAAGCATTTTATACAGCATAACTATGGATAATTTTGAGGAGTCTGTTATTAAACCCAATGAGATGTTAACACCTGACGATATTAAGATTATCTTAGATCATAAGGATGATTGGAATGATGAGGAGAAATTACGCTTTGAGGATTTAACTGAGGAGGGGTTTAAGGAGATAGAGGAGAAGGGCGAAGTTGAGCCTGAGCCTGAGAAAGAAGAAGTAAGTGAAAAGAGTGAGGAAAAGCCTGAACCTATTGTTGATACGGAAAAAATAAAAGAAGAAATAGATGAGATTGTTGAGGCTAAAAAGAAAGAGTTAGCTGAGGCGGGTGCTACAAAGGAAGAGCAGAAAGAAGCCGAGGATAAGATATATGAAATATGGAAGTATGCAAAAAATGAAGAAGGACAGGCATTTATTCCTAAGGAGGGTATGCCTAAGGATTGGAATCATGCGTTTACCGTATTTATTCAATACTTACGAGATCATCCTGATCTTATAGCTGAAAATCTTGCTCCCGCCATTTTAACGGAGGTTGATAAGATAAGCCAGAAAGACCAACAGAGAATCAATGAAATTAATAAAGGGTTTGATAATGAGCTAAAACAACTACATAAAGAAGGGAAAATACCCGATCCTACATCTCCTGAGGGGAAAGAGATTGATCTTAAATACTTAACACCTCTTGCGGTCAAGTATAAATTAAGTAGTATGCGTGAGGCATATGATATATGGAGTAATATTCCTGCAGAGCGTGGTGGCGGATTAGGGTATACATCTAAGCCTGAGGAAAAACCAGTAGAAGTTAAAAAAGAGGAAGTAAAGAAACAGAAGCAGGTAGCATCACGTGCTGCTGGATCAGGAGGAGGAGAGGGGAATGTCAGAAAAGCTAAGACTATAGATTATACGACACTTCATAATACCTCACTTGATTCGCTTCTTAACGAGTAATCTTTACAAAACTTGTTTTATTGTATATAGTTAGTATAGAGGCACATTATGCCCGTCAGTTAGGCGGGCTTTTTTTATACTATTATGCTTACATGGCAGGACATGTACGAAATGGCTCAGACGATGGCTAATGATACCACCTCTGATACAAAGANATTTCTTCAACAAAACATTAATATAGGATTACATTTTATTGAGGATANGTTAGGTTCATTTTATACCGATACTATCGCAACACTTTCTACTGTTGCTTCAACGTCTACTTATGAGACACCTGCACGGTTTGTAAGGTTTCGTGAGGTATATGTAACGGTATCTAGTATTCGCTATCCACTTGAGGAAATACATGATGAGAGAATGTGGCAGAGAATTATGTCTCGTACCTCAGGGCAAACAAGTAGCATACCTGAGTTTATCTTCTCACGTAAAGATCAGTTTGAAATCTATCCTACACCTTCTGGAGTTAATACGATAACGATGGTTTATGAGGCATCTAATAAGGATTTAAGTGTTGATGATTATGCGACAGGCACTATCACTACACTTACTAATGGAAATGATGATGTCNTGGGATCATCTACTGCATGGGTTACAGGGGGTGTTATTGCGGGACGATATTTTAAGATTAATGCAGATGGTGTATGGTATAAAATTGAGACAGTAACTGATGCTACGAATATTGTATTNTATAAAAACTATGAGGGGACATCTATTGCTGCAGGCTCATCAAATTATACAATAGGTGAGATACCTAATATTCCACCTTCTATTCATAATCTTCCTGTGTTTTATGCATTATCTCAATATTATGGTGGTCCTAAAGTTGATATGGATAAGTCTGCTGATTATATGGATAAATTCTTAGGACGTGAAAAATATATAGGGACAGGTCTTGAGGCAGCAAAGGCACGATGGGGGAAAAGGTATACATCTGGTGTTATCCGAGGGGCACGAAGTTTACGTAAGGGAATAGGATTGTTTAATAAGAATTGGCAACCAAGAGTTATTACATGATATGGCTACACGTGTAAAGAAAAAGTATCTTCAATTTAACCGTTTTATTAACGGAATTGCGGATTTTGAGAAAGAAGGGGTTGAAAATAGTGTTGCCTTTTCTCGTCATGTTGATCTTCGTTCTGATCCTCGCTCAATCATTCTTTTACCTCGTACTGCTAAAGAATCGGGTTCTGTTGTTCTTGATCTTCCTAAGTGGGCTGAACGTATTGATGATGATGTTTATATACTTGGTGATAGTGGATATATATATAAGCGTACTCTTACACAGACCTATACTAATTTACGTCAAATTCCATCATCTCATGGTAATGGATTAGGATATTTTGGAGAGGATGATTTTTTGTATTATACATCAGATAAGGTTTTAGGGCGTTATGGACCNATGGATAATGATAATGAGACTGCTATTTTTACTGATGACTTTTTAGGATCTGAGGGAGGTATACCTACTAATACTCATTCTACACATCTTGAATCATCTTCATCTCAATATTTTACACGTGCTGATAGTGCGGCATTGTCGCAAACCTCTGATATTACCCTTGAGGCTTATCCAAGATATGAAAGTTTACCTACGGCGGGAAATGAGATGGTTATGATTGCCAAATGGGATGAATTATCTGATGANCGAAGTTTTAAGATGTCTATGTATGGAATAGCCGCNTATTTCGGGGACGGCTCTGATGGGGCGCTTACTATTTCATCTAATACTACTGATACTCCGATTGACTCAGCTTGTACTGGAACTATTGCTACTACTTCGCTTTCTGCTACAAATGCCTCTTTTGCTGCTGGTCAGATTATTATGATTCATCAGTCACGGGGTACGGGTGCAGGTACATGGGAGAGAAATAAGATATTGAGTTATACGGCGGGGACTATTACTTTAGAAAATCCTTTGAAGGCAACTTATACTTCAGGTGCTCAAGTTTTGGTGTTTAAACAGTATACGAATGTTACTATCAATTCTGGAATTACTTGGACTGCTAAAAAATGGACTGGTTCTGTTGGTGGGATTCTTGCTTTTTTGGCGAATGGAACAGTTACTAATACTGGGACGATCAATGCTAATGGTCAGGATGGGACAACTGGTCCTACTCCTGGTGATGGGCGTGGTTTTGATGGGGGATTGGGTGTTATTTTGGCTAGTGTAACTGCCTATTCAGGTGAGGGTAGTGCTGGTGCTTCTGCACAGCAAAATAGTGCTAATGGAAATGGTGGCGGTGGGGCTATGTCTGGAGCCAATCGTTTTACTGGCGGTGGAGGCGGTGGTGGAGGTAATGGGACAGCTGGTGGTTATGGAACTGGGCATAATGGTGGTTATGGCGGTGCTGGTGGGGCTATGTCTGGAACTGCTGATTTGACTTCTATGGTTTTTGGTGGTGGAGGAGGAGGGGCGGCTTGTTGGGATGGTGGTGTAGGTGGTGGCGGTGCTGGTGGTGGCATTATTTTTATTTCGGGAGTCACAGTTACTAATACTGGATCTATTGTTGCTAATGGTGGTAATGGAGGGCAATCGGCTACATCAGGTGGTGCTGGTGGTGGTGGATCAATCCTTATTAAGGCACAAGTGGCAACTCTTGGATCTGGCATAATTACTGCAANAGGAGGATCGGGTTATGTTGGTCTTACTGATCCTCCTAATTTAACTAGAAGTGGTGATGGTGGCACAGGACGGATTCATCTTGATTACTATACCTCTTATACAGGGACTACATCACCTAACTTGGATGTTGTTCAGGACGACTTGTTAACAACTGATATTCTTACTTATCAGCTAAGACTTTATATATCATCTACTGGTGCTAATTCTGAAATATTACGTTATAATTTACCATCTTTTCAAACGGGATTATGGACTCATTTTGCAACTTCCTGGGATGCCTCGGCATCTCTTGCTACATTTTATGTAGATGGTGAATCTGTAGGAACAGCGACTGGTGCGCTAACGGCTATATATAATTCTACAGCTCTCTTTTCTATCGGTGCTGATTTTGATTCGTCAGGGGTAGCTCGGTCATTTCATGATGGGGATATGGACGAGGCACGATATTGGTCAGATATTCGTACTGCTNTTGAAATATTAACTAATAAAGATAGAGAGTTGCCATCAGGATCATCTAATNTTATTATTTATCCTCAATTTGATAATAATGCTAATGACTCGTCAGGTAATGGTTTAACACTTACCGCAGTTAATACACCTACTTATACGACAGATGTACCATTCTCTGCACCTACAACACGCCTTGATTTGGATCAGTCTTTAGATACTTCGGGGAATACATATGCATTGACAACCTCTATTGCTGAATCTGCAACAACATATCAAGAGTTTGTACCTGCTAAAGATCCGCAGAAATCTATTGAGGTTCTTATTGCTGCTGTGGGATCGGGTGATTTGACACTTACGGTACATGATTCTTTAAATCGTGTGGTTGCTACAAAAACGGTTACTAATGCATCTCTTAATACGGGCGATTTTGAGTTTGTATTTTCTGAGGCATGGCGGCCTGTCATTGGGGCTACATATCATTTTCATCTAACATCTACAGTTGCGGATGGAACAGTTACAACAACGACAAATGCTGATCTAAATACCGTTGATTTTCATACCTATTATCAGTTCTTAGTTACTGATACTGCATGGCATCCTGTTAAGCAATTTCTTAATTTTATGGCTATAGGGAATGAACGATATCTTGCTACATGGGATGCATCNTCATATAATCCTCATCGTCTTACTTTACCTTCTGGATATCGTATACGTTCTATTTCTTTTTGGAACGAGTATCTTGCTATAGGGACGATGAGAGGATCTAATATTTANGACTATGAAATAGGATCGGTATTCTTTTGGGATGGGTTTTCAGATACATATAATTTCTTTATTGATGTACCTGAGGGTGGTATTAATGCCCTTTTAGGAACATCTGGTACGCTTCATATATGGTCAGGCTATCAAGGAAGTCATCTTGAGTATAAGGGTGGGACAAAAGCAATTAAAGTGAAACGTGTTCCTAAAATAGAAAAAGATAAGTATATGGAAATTTACCCAGGAGCTGTTGCAATGTGGCAGACACTTGTACATTATGGTATTGCAGGTTCAGCTAATTCTACTGAAATACAGCGTGGTATATATTCATGGGGATCTACAAATAGACTCTATTCAGACGCATTAACATTTGACCATACTATTTCAACAGGACGTTATGACAATAATGTTACTATAGGTATGATATACCCTGTTGCAGGAGATTTGCTTATAGGCTGGAAAGATAATATCTCCTACGGTATAGATGTTGTTGATATGTCTGCTTCTCCTTATACTGATGGGACTGTTGAATTTCCTATTTATGATTATGGTTTTGTATGGAAAGAAAAAGATATACAAACAATAAGAGCTGATTTTGATGTATTAAATTCTGGCGAAACGATTAATGTTAAATATAAACTAGATCGTGAGGATAACTGGAATACAGGAACTGCTGAATCTACTGCTGGTAAACAAAAAACACGATTACCACTTATGGGGGGGAGACATAAAGAAGTACAGCTTGCAGTTGATTTAACAACTTCTGTATCAACATCTCCTAAAGTATTATCAGTTGCAGCAGAACATTCACCTTTATCTGAGGAGGAACAATTTTAATGGATACAGAAAAAGAGATTCTTAGTATAAAACGCTGGATTGAAGAGTATGAGAATAAACGTATTGATAAAAGTCAGTTTAGACCTCAGACGGTTGAATTGCGTTCTATAAAAAACATTGTTAAAGCACGTGCATATTTAAGCGCAACACAGGCTAATTTGACTGACAGCACATGGATTAAAATCGTTCTTAATGCAGAGACGTATGATGTGGGGGGGTATTATGATGCGACACGAAATTACCGTTTTGATGCACCTGAGGATGGATATTATCTTATCGCAGGATGTGTGGGATTTACCTCGGTTGTTGCTGATAAAGTTTATGGAGGGGCTGTATATAAAAATGGTGTCGCAATAACGACAACGAAAGTACACGCTTCACTTATCGGGGATGTATATACTCCTATAAGCGATATTGCGTTGTTAGAGCGAGATGACTATATTGAGCTATATGGATATGCAGGGGCAGGGGCAAGTACAGTTGATGTTGTTGGAACAAGCGATGCGACATTTTTAACAATTCACAGAATAAGTTAAATTGACATTATTTATTTTATAAGGGTATACTAATATTATGGACGATCAATTAAAAGCTGCACAACAGAGACGATATGACGTTCCTTATGGGGACATTGGACAAGTTGGCGGTAATGTAACCGATTACATAACAGGAACAGCTGCACCTCTTGAAGATCGTGCATTTCAAGATTATGCACTTGCACAACGCTCTCAGGCTAAACCGTTAGACCTTTATACGCAATTTGAAGAGCAAGCAGGTTTACCACAAATGAGACAAACCGCATCAACATTACGGGGCGCTATAGGGAATGTTGAGGATGCTATTAAGCGTGTAGAGCCTGATGTATCGCTTCGCTCTCGTAATTCTTTAGTTACTGAGGCACAGAGGCGTGGCATGGTGTCTGCGGG
>C687J35021_10003635_pt1 | contig 10550 bp, 13 predicted proteins | sample RifCSPhighO2_12_FD_35021 | JGI IMG/M metagenome (IMG submission 35021)
CTAAGTGATGCACTGGGAGAAACCGAGGCCGAGGGGCTGAGAGAGGCACTGGGAGAAACCGAGGCCGAGGGGCTGAGAGAGGCACTAGGACTTCCTGCGGCAGTGTAGGTAATGTCCAACGTTGCCGCGTCTGCCGCTGCTGTATCGTATGTCCGGAACGGTGTACGTTGGTAATTGCTTCCGCCGTTACCAACGTAAATCAGCGAGACAGCATTGCCGCTTGCCCAACCGACGCGGTCAATGATCTCTTGAATAATCGCATTCCAGTTCGCTCCTGTATTTGGTAGGGAGTAGTAGGTCCCATCTACGCGGTTTATGTTTTCGGCATTGCACAAAACAGTGGCAGCAGTCGTGGCACGCGAGACCAGATTTTCTCCGTCAGAATAGACCGCTGCATTGTCAACATCTTCTCCGTACCACGTCCCGTAGTTGAGATTCCAGGCTGTGCCGTCCTTCTTGACCTTGATGACTGCATCAGAGATTGTCGAGCCACCGGCAATCGTCACACCAGTAAAACGATTGCCATTTGCGCCATCAACGGAATCTGCAGTATTGCCAGTGCCATACTGGGCACTAGCCGAGGTAATTGAGGCGGTGCCACCATCCACTTGAGTAGCATCCCCTGCTGATGCACCCACTTGAAGGTTGAGGGTCGGGTCGAAAACAAGTTCGCCGGCCTGCATCCCATTCAATGTGTCGCAACGCACCCCGACCATCAGGTACGTATTGCCGTCTGGGTCTTTCCAGAACCGCTTGCGGAGCGACTGGAACTCAAATGGCTCAATATTTCCAGCTCTAACTCTATCCACGGGCATGAAGGCCAACAAACGATCAAGCGCATCCCGCAGTTCTATATTCTCGCCGTCATCTGCAAAGTCACCGTTAGCTACGTCTTGCAAAATCCCGGCGCGATAGGTGCGCGGAATGTCTGACCAATCCATGCGGAAGACGAGTCCGAACCACGTTTCATTCGTCGGTGTGGTCGGTGGAAGATTGGCGACGACCCACTCACGCGCCGCCTGATTGACTACGATCTCCTCTTTGAGTCGGTCTCCGTCTAACCTCCATCTAACTGTCACATCGCCGCTGCCTGGCGTTGACCACAATCCTGACCAGCTCGCTACCGATTCAATTGGGAGCGCGTCAGAATTGGGGCCAATAGCAATGGTGTTAGTTTGTTGCACCAATCTTCCCCCAGTACGCAAATAAGTTGGCGCACTACCCACATCTTGCCAAGCACGAGTAGGCCAATGCAGATAACCCATTCGGGTCAACCGGAAACGAATCCAATTTTGGCCTTGTCGCCCACCGAATCCCACGACGCCATCTAGGTTGGCAAATGCTCCAGTCAGTGGCTTACCGAGCGCATAGTGCCAGCCGTTGTTTGTAACGGCCCAACCGTCTAGCTGAGCATTGTTTATGCGTTGTGCCGAAGCATCTATCAGAGTATCAAAAACACCGGAATCCAGAGAGGATTCGTAATGTAGCGGTGCAAGTGTGCCGCTCCACCGCAACAGGCCCGCCGCCCCATCTTCGTAGGTGCGGCTACTACGGTTGCGGAGCGCAGAACGTTCAACCCAAGCCATAATCACGCTCCACGTCCGTCAAGAACTCGTTGAACCGACCCAATGTATGCCCCCAGCCCGGAATAGAATCAGACTCTTCCCAACCTTGGCAGTACTTCTGATTGCGGAACTGGTCTTGTCGCCAACGGCTCCGCGTTAAGTTCCCACCGTGTCGAATATCTATGTTGGGAACCTCTGACATCCAACTCTCTGCATGATGATCATCAATGCCGCGTGGCCTGTGATGTGTACCGGGCTCAAAACCAATTGAACGATCAAAATGACCTTCGCGCTTAACGCGTTCCACACGTGCGCGATAGTGCTCCAGAAGCAAGGAGCGGTAAGCGCACAAACCAAGCGTCTGGTCACATATAAAAAACAGGGCGCGACCAGTAATGGAATCAACTTTCCAGTTATTTCTGTTGTAATAGAATATACTTGGGTGTTTTGGAATAAAATTGAAATGGGATGGGTGGTATAGAACATCATGTTCAACTAAAAATACTACATCCGCTGTGCTTGCCTCCAATCCGGCTAGGATTTGACGAAACATCGTGAGTGGCCCGCGCTCAGCTTGAAGAGTAATGTTGCGCCCGAAATCAAGAGGCTTGAGCGATACACTTACCAAGTCATATCCATTGCAACAAGCAGTTAGTTGATGGCGTACAGTCCGCGCAATGTATTCATCCAAGCGATTATCAGTGTAGAATACAAACCCTTTGGTTGGGGTGAGTTTATCAATTGACCTGGAGACACTAGGTATAGATACAACGTTATTCGTAGAACGATGTTTGGGATTGAAAGTTTTACTACCCGCATTGACTCTAGCCAATGCCTCAGCGCCGATGGGATCATGCCAACCCGGAAGTGGCGCAAATTTCTCAATGAGCCAAGACAACGGGCGTACTTGCCCAGACCAGTTATTTCCAAACCACAGATACCTTGACCGTTCTCTGGCTCTTTCTATGCCGGGATTAGGATATGGAAATCCAAACCCAGGTTGCGTGCGAAACAGATGCGCAAACCATGTGCGCTTATTGCATACTAGTTGCCCACCAGAGAGCCAGGATTTACATGCAATCTCCGTTCCCATCTGTCCCCAACTCCCATGCGCCTCGTCCATTCCCCCAAGTTCCCAAAAGCGTTCACGGCGCATCATCCAACATGCACCCAATAGACTCATCGTCTCAGTAATATCGCCCCTTCCCTCTGGCCTCTTCTTAAACTCCCCGAAATACTGGAAGTGGAGTTCGTGGTCAAAACGCATAGCATCAGTTGTAGGCGATGGTTTAGCACGCCATAGAATATCCATTTCAGACTGTTGACCACCACACTTTGAACACACTCCGGGATGTGGCCCTTGATACGTTCGCTCACCGCACTCACATACCCAGTCAAAAGCGTGCAAGTTGAACATTCTCGGCACTGTCGTAACATCTGACCCAAGTTCTCCAGATTCATAGGCATCTATAAGTTTCATGTCAAACGCATCATCAAAGCTACAATGGGCATCACATTTCATTATGTACTTAGCGGTTGAGACACGTGCCGCTTCGTTAGTTGCTGCACGTTGACCAATACTCTGGGGATGATAGATAAGTGTCACCCGTGGATGGTCTGGGATAGCGGGTTCGGCCCACACCCCATCCAATACAGCAATAATTTCAGTATCCTCTTTGGTGTGCGCCAAAATGTCCTCAATCGTCCGTTTAAGGAATTGCTCATTGCGTGCTGGTATGAGAATGCTTAATTCTGTCATGGGAGTTTCCCCCTGCCCTGACAGGCACAATCGTGCCGTGTAGTACAATCAAAATCACGGCAAATCTTTGGGCGAGTCTCGTATATTCCACATCTCCCGTCATCCAACAATTGTGCGCAACGATGTTTTATCTTCACCATTCCACCACCCAGATTGATCGCTCCTTTTCTCAGCTTACGGAGTGTCACGGAATCCAACTCGTGTGCGGAAAAAAATTCCCTCCCATCGCTATCCATCCGCTCTGGGAAGATAATGTCTTCTAACAAAATATCTAAGTCAAGACAACAGGCTGGAAGAGATACAAGATTGACAGGTAACATGCTTTGCGCTACACTTTCCGCCATGACAGACATAACAACACCTTCCACAGCCTCACAATCACCTGTGCCGCCCAAGACCACAGGTTTCCCGCAAGCGTTGTCGTCCATCATCAATGAGGGCAAGTGCATCACTAAACTCGAATGGGGAGATACACAATGTTACGGAACGCTTAGAGACGGTTTGTTGATGCTCCATAAGCCAAGTGGTTCTTGGCACAAGTGGATCATCAGTGATGGGGACTTGCTCGGTATGGATTGGATTGTGCTTGACCATTTTATATCTTTACCCACATCCAACTAGAAGCCTTGTCGCCTCTTATCACAAACCAGGGTCGGATGTGATATGAATCCGTGTAGGCATTTATGGCCTGCACGACGTGGAACGGAATGCGACGATTCTTGTTCTCGTTTTTGTAATCATGGCCCGCAACGATCCCCCCTATTCGCACGACATCCGCCCAATAGATAATGTCATTGACTACATAGCGAAAGTCGTGGTTGCCGTCTATAAACACGAAGTCGAGCGAGCTTGGCTCAAAATCTTTCACGGCCTCCATGCTGGTTTTACGAATGATCGTCACATCATAGGGTGCAAGGCGTTCTATAGCCTCAGCATGGTATCCGTCTAATTTGTCTTGGCTAACTTCGTCAATGTACCGTGTATATGTTTGCCATGGGTCAATGCAGTAGAGTTTGACGCCGAGATTGTCACGACAAATCTCCGCAGAGAATTTTCCTTGCTCAACGCCAATTTCAGCCCCCGCTGTATATCCCAACTCACAAAAGAGAGAAGTTAGTCCACCGTGACGGCTCAAACGGAACTCAATAGGCGTGCGTGCAGACAAGTCCAGATTGAATTTGTTTCTAATAAACTCTAGCGTTTCATCTTTGTTCACGTCTGCTCCAAAAACTTCCCAAGTCAACAAAGTTGCTCAATATAACTGTGCTTGGCTCAACGGCGCTGAAAACATACTTGTATTTGAATAGCGGATAAATNGTGCTGTAATGATAAAAGTCATCGTACCGACCATTAGCATCATGGGCCACGATATACCGCGCAAGCCTCGATAATTTCTTAATCTCAGTCACGCGCCTTTCAGACGGTGAGTGATCCACTAGCACAACATCCCATTGCTTCTCAATATCAGCCTCGTCCCAGTTATTCACAAATTCAATCTCGTGAAATTCTGTTTGGTATTTCTTGGCCCATTCATAAAATTCCATGCTATTATCTATAGATACCAAGCATCGCGAGACGCACATCTCATGTAAAATCGGTGTGCTGAATGGCCCAATACCTAACTCCAGAACATCACCCCTTGTTTTGTACACTGCTCGCATGAGCGCCAACAAATGCGTGCCATATCTCGCAGAGAGTTTCATACAAATTCCTTGACGATCTGCGCAACCTTNATTCGGCGTCCGGGTATATTGAGTTCACAACTCCATTCCGGGATGAGGGACAACCAATATCGTAACTCTTCCTCATCCACGATGTACCGATAAACATCCTGAATATCTAATGGTTGTCCTCTGCGTTTCATTTCTCGTAAGTGATTGATGAGCGTATGAAAGTTTGTTCCCCAAGTTATATTGCCCAATCGAATAATGGTATAGCGTGCAAACAACGCCTTAACCATTGACTCCATTTGTTGCTTGTGCATGGCATAGCGAGTTTCAGAATAGAAAATACATAAAGAACCGAAATACACAAGGTGCGCTGTTCGTTCTTGCATCATTAGAAGATCAATTTCGCGTCTGTATTCAGACTCTCGCACCTCAGAACTATTGGAGACACCTGAGGCAAAAAATAGTCTGTCAGGTCTGTCAACCAATACACTGGCAATGTCACCGTGGCCTATAATCACATCGTTTCTGTTTGTCGCTCAGCCTCATGTTGCGCTTGCAACTCACTCCAATTTTTAGGCCAACTTGGAATCGGCATGAATTTGTCCACTAGCCATTCCAAATCATGCGCACGCTCTGGCCAACTATTGGACATCCAATAATTTGCTGTCCAGGCGTAGGAGTTCCAAATGCGTTCCTTGCTTAAGTTATAACCCCGAGGTCGTTGGCCACCTTTGTGCATATGTGCAAACCAAGCATCTTTACGCACAAAGACTTTGCCATTCCATGGCCCCAACCAAGTTTTCAAGCAGAGTTCAGCCGGTTCCATGCCAAACGAGTCATACCCGATAGATGACATCCCACCCAGACAATTCAAAAAGTAATCGCGGGATAAGAACCAACAAGACCCGTGCATCACCATAGTTTCATCTAGGGGGCCAATGTGCATTCGCTCCTTAGTGCGTTGTGGCCAATGTCCCCCTGCCTTGAATCGATATTGCACTCTATCGGTCAGTGGACAATCCAAGAAAAAGTAATCATAGAACCGCTCATCCTGCCACTTCCACTCCTCCGCATCCAGTACATAGAAACGTGGCGTGATAAGCCAATTGTCTTCCATGTGTTCCTGAAGAACCTCATCAAAACTCTTACTGACCATACAGTGTGAATCGAATTTGCAAAGGTACTTGCCTGTTGCTATATGTGCGGCCTCATTGACGCAAGGCTTGAGACCTAGTTGGGGCAACTCTAAACGTGTCAGGTTAGGATAATCTGGGAACTGCTGATATGGGGGGCCGTCAAAAGCAACGATGACCTCGAATTCTCCTGTTGCTTTTTCGTAGAGGTCTTGAACCATGCGTTGAAGGACGGTTACACCCGGCGCGATCTCGTATACTTCATTGCGCGATGGGATGACGACTGACACTTTCGACATACAGTTCTTTCCAATGGGGTGTCCACGTTGGAACAGGCGAGAAACGGTCTATAAGCCATTCCAAATCATGCACACGTTCTTTCCACTGATTGCCCATCCAGTATCTTGCAGACCATTCGTGACCCGTTGCAATCTCTTGTTGAACCACTTGATACATGCGCCACAAATGAGCATACCTCTTTCCTTTGTGGAGATGTGCGTACCACGTCTTCTTATTGCACATCAATTTCCCCCCTCCTAGCCATGTCTTGTTTCCAATCTCTTGTGGCTCTTGAGCAAATGTGCCATAACCAAACTCTGATAGTCCACCCAACCAGTCCCAATGTTTACGAGACATGAACCAACAACTGCCTTGCCAACTCATTGTCTCGTCAATATCATATTCTGGCTTGTTGTGTCGTTCCCGTGTTCTTTCTTTCCACTCTACCCCGTGCATAGAGTAATCATCACGTTCACGGATACTCCATTCTGGGCAACTAAGATAGTGATAATCTTTTGGCCCTCTACCGTTCTCCTCAATCTTCCAATTCTCCGCATCTAGACTGTAACGACGTGGGATCATTACCCAGTTGTCGGCGCAATCACGTTTAAGAACCTCATCAAAGCCCTCAGCAACCATACAATGGGCATCAAGCTTCATTATCCACTCGCCTGTTGCCACAGCAGCAGCGGCATTAAGACAAGCCCGCATTCCCCGATGTGCGCCAAAATGAATGATGCGAAGACCGGGCCGATCCATTAGGGTCGGATTAGGCCACACACCATCTAATGCGACGACAACTTCAATCTCGCCATCAGCTTTAGTAAAGAGATCGTCCACTGTCTTTGATAGAAATGTCTCCCCACCTGCTGGTACGAGGATACTCAATTGAGACATAGGAATTCAATTAACTTTTTATAGCCTGCTTCTTGCATATCCTCGCTATCCATTCCCGCCACTTGGGAATCTGAGTCTGCACGGCCTCATCTGACTCAATAGAGTCGGGAACGATTTTGATCTCTGGCGCTTGCGCTTTCTGCGCCTCATCTAATTGCGACTGTGCCGCCTCCAATGCCCTGCGTGCTTGTTCCTCTTGCATCTTGGCGTTGCGTAACCTGTCCACACGCTTGATCTTGTCTTTCAAGGTGTAGTAGTCATCATAGAGTTTGGCCGACAAGCTGTTTAGCTCTGCCAACGTCATTTGTGCATAGTCTTGCGTGTCGCTCATAATGTTCCTCGTTAAAAAACAACGCCTCATAGATTAGCTGCCATTGGCAGACATCCATAAGGCGAACAAAGTCGCGCAAAATATTCAGTTGTGTATTATTCTATCACCCTAACGCTTATTGTCAACTCTGTTTGTTTGCAACCCGATACAATGCGTCTTTTATTCTTCCTCTGATTTCTTCTGGCAATTCTGAAATTTCAGGTTGAGAGAGTATATCATCTGCTATCTTATCTGAAACACGCACTCCTGGAGGGTCTTTGTGATCCGTAGTCCACAACTCAAGATTTTCTGGACGATTATCATCACGAATTCCGTTCTTGTGATGAACCTTTTCGCCAAGAAGTAAATGTCTACCCAAAATTCTCTCCATTATCAATCTATGCTCTGGGATATAGCCACTGGTATCTGAGTTGGGATGGTCTGGCATCTTGACTTTGATATAGCCACACCCAGACTCATATTTCCCGCCACGCCAGGTTGAACTTCGCTCACTGCTATGGTATCTGTTGTTACAAATCCTGGAACAAAATACCGTTTTGGTTCTATAGATTGGAAATGAGTTTCCACAATATGGGCATATTCCAATTCCAAGTGGCAATCTAAAATCTTGTCTTTCATTTAATTCGTCTGGAACTTCCCATCCAAATAGATCAAATATGAATTTTACTTTCTTGGGATGCGGAAGACTTGTACCCTTTTCCCAGTGTCTAATCTGGGTAGCGCCAATTCCGACTTTTTTACCGAATTCCTGTTGTGTCATTCCTTGCTCTAATCTATATTTCTTGATTCGCTCCGGGAAATCACCTATTGCGTACTTTATGGCGGATTGCCTTTTCTTGGACTGATTTTCCTCGTAGGATTGACTATGACAATCTTTGCACCAACCATGAAGTTCTCCCTTTCCACCAGAATATGGGAATTCGGTATGGGGCTTACTTACTCCACAATGAGAACATTTCTTGTATTCAACATCCTTGAAGTCTTCAGAGTTATACCAACATCTACTAGAACAGTAATCTCCAGTAGTATTTGATTTCTTAACGAACTCTTTTCCGCATGTTCTACAAACACCAATTCCATATTGGCATTTGATAGAGCAGTATTTTGATCTGTTGCCTCTTGCTTCAAATTCATTCCCGCACTTAGAGCAACCCTTTTTTGCCATATGCCATTCTCCTTATTGGGGAGTATGGCACATTTTGTGAAACAACGCAACTACAAACAGAAAATTTTAGATGTGCCAGCTGCCCACTGGACGGTTATATCCCCAGAATTTGGGCTTGCTGGTAAGCCAGTTCCCGTATCAATGTACGCAATCAAACGGGACGTTGAGGGAGACCCGGAGTCTTGCCAAATCACAATCGCATGGAACGGGATGCCACTTACCGCTGAGAGCGTCACATCCCCCGCATCGGCAATGCCGCTCGTAGTGGTCTTAGTGCTGAGTGCATTCGTGTCAGACTCTTTGACTCGCCCGCCGATGGGGATGACGGTATAGAAAGTGTCGTTGGAGGTATTGGCAGTGTAACTCGCCGTAGAGACCAATGTGATTTTGATTGTGTTGGCATCAAAATCTAAATCCCCAGCGAGAAACCCTTCCCTGCCTTTGGTATATAAAGTGTTACTCATATAACCATGCTCCCGTGCAGCTTGTAGTCATCTTCTAGAGAGTATGTTGACGGTATCATTTCTAATATCCACATCTACTGCATAGCTCCCGAAACTCTGCGCCACACCGTCCACAGCACCGTCGGGCTGGTCGCCGTCTCGCGCATGATCTTCATAAGGCTGGCCGCCCCGACTCGCATAGGAGGCAGATCAATAATGGAAGCTGCCTGATTGAGACGAAACCCTGTATTGTTTGTAGTCGTTGTGTCCCACACCCTGGCCTCGGCAGTCGTGGTGCATAACTGAATGTTGACCACCTCATTCTGCCCCAAGTCACTCAACCCCTGGTAGCTCCCAAACAGAAGATTGGGTATCTCACTCCCGCTTGTAGAGCCGCTGATAACCGCATGGAAAAACGAGTCCCCGTAGCTCATTTTGTCGTCCCCGGATTCCGGCTCCAGACAGTCCACAACACTGTAGGATTGCCAGAACCGTCTCTGACCATGTGAAGCCCGCTGGCCTCCCCTGCGCGCATGGGTGGCAGATCAAAAGCCGAGGCCGATTGCGTCAAGCGTAAGCCCGTGTTGTTGGTCACGGTGCTGTTCCAAACACGAACGTCATTGGCCGTCGCTATCAACTGGATGTTGACGATCTCATTCTGCCCCAGTGTGCTCAATCCCTGATAGGCCCCGAAGAGCAAATGCGCCGTAGCAGCAGAGGTCGCCGTAGACCCGCTTGTAACGATACCGTAGTATGTGTCGCCGTATGACAAAATTGCCTCCTATCCAGGTTTGACTGCGCCCTTAATTGGGCGCTTTTTATTTTATTGTCACTCAAAACAAAGGCGCGAGGCCAGGGTGAAACCCCAACCCCGCGCCAAGTTGAACTTTAGATGTAGTCGCCTAAAAACTGTCAAACTCAGTTCTGGGATTAGAAACCAGAACTATATTACGGGCCAGCCGGAGGCGCTGCGCTAGTGGACAAGATGCCGGCCATCCGTCGCCAAACCGAACCTGCTGTTCCATCGCTAGTATTGAACCAGAAGGTCGTAGAGGCGCTGTTGGCAATCCAAAGCATGTCGCCGGGCGAACCCGAAAAGGTAGGCGAACCTGCCGAACCGGGTGCATACCACATCTGGTTTTGGCCTATGTTCAGGACTGCAAAAGCGCCGGGTTTGGTCGTAGCGCCAGGCTTGATGATAAGCGAGGCACCGTCGCCAATCTGCGCCGAGGCCGATGCCACTCTGAAGGTTCCCGAGGTAGACAGAACGCCACCCGCCGCAATGCTTTGAGACCCGNNNCTGGCAAC
>C687J35021_10003636_pt1 | contig 10550 bp, 11 predicted proteins | sample RifCSPhighO2_12_FD_35021 | JGI IMG/M metagenome (IMG submission 35021)
GTCCGCCGGTGCTCCCGGACGGGCTCTGTTAAGGTCGAATGGAAACCCGGGCGTTCTCCGAACCAACGATGTCCTCCGTAAGGAAGAATGGCAACAGCTGGATGACGTTCTTGTCGGTGTGGCGCGTCAGCGTCTTATCGGGGTTGGCGATCTCCGCAGCCGAGGGTTAACTGAGAACCTCAACGGTCTTGGTACAATTCTTAGCCAGTATGAGCAGCTTGGTGATATGTCGGCTGCGAACGTGGACTATGCCGGTGTAACAGACGGTGAAAAGGACAGTGTCAGCTTCACGCTGGTTTCTGTTCCTATTCCTATCACGCACAAAAACTTCGCTATCGATATCCGTCGCTTGATGGCATCTCGTGGAGCGAACGCAGTCGGTGCGCCAATTGATCGAACTCAGGTCGAAGTGGCTGCAATGAAAGTTGCAGAGCAGCTTGAGGAAGTTTTATTCAATGGCGATACCGGTGGTACTGTGCAGAGCGGTGCCGGTGTAACGACCGCGAACAGTCTGCTCGGGTACTTCAACGCTCCGGATGTTAACTCCGTATCTGGATCGGACTGGGGTACTGCAGCCAATGCCACGACAGATATTATTGCAGCTATCGACAAGAACGAAGCCGATAAATACTGGGGACCGTACGTTGCATACGTATCGACGACTCAGTTCGGCCAGCTCCGTGCATTCTTCACGGACGGTTCCGGAGACCAGATCTTTGACCGCCTGAAGAGACTCAATGGACTTGAAGACGTACGACCGGGTGACCGGTTGTCCGATGGTCGAGCAGTTCTGGTTACTATGCAGCGTTCGGTTGTGGACTATGCCGTTGGGCAGGACATGACCGTTGTTGAATGGGAAACCAAGGGCGGCATGCAGAGTAATTTCAAGGTGTTTGCTGCCAGTGCTCCTCGCGTAAAAAGCGACTCGGCAGACGGTAGTGGTATAACAAAACTAACTGGAATCTGATAAGGTTTCCAACAATTTACAAGAAAATGGCTCGGCATTGTCCGAGCCATTTGTTTTTGTGCTATAATCTTGAAATGAACTTAATAGATTTGACGGGACGGCGGTTTGGTAAGTTAGTTGTGACAGGTTTGCGCGAATATCGTGTGAATAGTTCCGGAACACGAGAAATGTTTTGGCAATGCAGATGTGATTGTATGGGTTGTGAGATCTATGTACGTAGCTTTACGCTGCGCAATGGGGAAACTACGAGTTGCGGATGTGTACGGCTAGAGTCTGTAAAGCGTCCGCGAAAGCCGGATCTTGTCGGGTTAAAATTTGGGAGACTGACTGTACTTGAACGCGTTACCGTGAAACAAGGCAATCGTGTGGTGTACACATTTCGTTGTGCGTGTTCATGTGGTAGCAAGGAAAAAACTATTCAGGGTAGTCACCTGAGATCTGGACAGACAAAATCTTGTGGATGTGCACGCAAGGAAATGTTACCGACTACAAAATATCTTCCTGGTTCGCATTTCGTTATAAAGGAATACAAACGCAGTGCTGCCAATCGTCATATTAAGTGGGAACTTGCAGATAATGATGTCATGAAAATAATTGAAAGCAATTGTCATTATTGTGGTACAGAACCGTCACAGACAATAACACCGCCGGATAGAATTATCTCAGTTATATATAAGTGTACTGGTATAGATCGAATGGATAGTTCGAAAGGATATGAGTCTGGAAATGTCGTTCCGTGCTGTACAGAGTGCAATTACATGAAACGGACGCTTGGTTATGAGCGGTTTATTGAACGGTGCCGCCGAATTGCAGCGAATCATCCTGCAGTTAAACTTGTCAACGAAAGTCGTGACGAACTCTGTGCTATACTTACTTGAAGAGTAAGACAGCCTGTACTGGTCTGTCAAGTAAATTCGAAAGGAAGCATCCATGCCAATAGTTTATACAATCGTTCACGGCAAGATGACACGCAAGAACCACGAAGGGGATTACGTCGATCTCGGACCTGGCGATAAGTTCGTACCATCGCCGAGCGAGCTGGCTGCTGAAAAGTACCGGTTAAGGCCGGTCGGTACTGTCAATTGGGACTCCAAGGAAGCCAAGGCGGCTATTCAGAATACAAACAAGAAGGATTTTCCGAGCTTCGGTAAGGACGATGATGACGATATGTTTGTGCCGGAGCCTGAGATTGCCGAGGATATCCGCGAAGTCAAGGATGCAAAGACCGCAGTTGAGATTATTGGTACAGTGACATCGGAGGATGTTCTGGACAAATACTTCTCGCAGGAAGCCGACAACCAGCCACGCGTACGCAAGTCTGTACTGAAGGCTATTGAGGATCGGCGTGCTGCTCTGAAACCAGCACCAACGGCTGAATCTTTGCTTGGCAGTGCGCGTAGCGGGAAAGCCGATTAATAATGGGCGATTTAGGTCTATTTAAACAGCCGTCATCCACTTCGCCGATGGAATTGCGTGTAGAAGATGGCAAAGTTGAGATCATATTTCGTGCATCGACAAAATGGGTCAAGCTTACGCCAGAACAGGCTGAATCCATTGGCTATAAGTTGATTGAATTTTCGCGCACCGCATCTGGAAAAATAATTGTACCTGGTATTTCATCAAGTTAGTTTATGGCTATGCGCGCGTGCTATGACACTACCGTATACTTTGGTCTGAGATTGCTGGCTCGTTAATGGTGCCAGTTCTGGAGACTTAGATAATGGCCAAATATGCGATTGATGGGCAGGATACAAACACTGCCGCAACAACAATTTTAGGCGCTGATGCTGGCGCAACATTGCCTCGCCGTCTGAAGATATACTACGTCGAATGCGGCTCTGATGCAACACCGGCGGATAACGCAGCAGAGTATAACCTGCAACGGTACACGGTAGATGGAACTTCGACAGCGGTTACACCGTCGCCATTAGATCCAGCTGACGCGGCATCTGTAGCCGAATCCGGAGAAGCGCATTCTATTGAGCCGACATACACGGCGAATCTGATATTATTGGCATGGATGCAGAATCAGCGTGCAACATATCAGTGGTTTGCGCCTCCTGGCGGTGAGCTGACAACCCCGGCAACTGCGGACAACGGTGCGGGTATTACGTCGATTACTACCGCGGGGTCCGCGGTAAACACCGGATGCTGCATGCATTTCGACGAACAATAAACAGTATCGAACAATAAGTAGAAAGGGTTATTAATGGTCCCAACCTATCCGGAACAGGAGTGCAAACAGAGCGGCCCCTGTTCCGATGTTCGTGATCGCCATTGTGCGGATTGCAAAAAACCAATCCCGGATTTCCGCGAAGCTAAACAAGTCGATTATCGCTACCGTAATAATGCCGGTTGCGGATTCCAATCGCATACAAGCAATCACAATCATTTCCGTAATGTGAAAGGGACTACTGGAATATCTCCGGTGAAACGGGAATTATGTCTGGAATGCTACTTGGAAGATTGGAAGGTATTCTATCCGGGAGTGCCCCTCCCTTTCTAGTCCTCGGAAAATTTACTCCATCCCGTCTTCACGAAAATACTATTGCGGCAGAATTGCAGGAGTGGTTAACGCAATTTGGCATTATCCGTGCCGTTAATATGCATGGCTGCCGTATGCCGATTGGCGTTCGTAATCCTGCGGATAATTTGCGCATTGCCAGCTCCGACAATGTAGTACGCAACTGGCATAGAGACGGCTTCGGAAAGTATCCTGGTGCTGACTATACTGAAATGCCAGCGTCGAAATGGTTTATTTTCTGGTCTAACGGATCATCTACGGAATTGTGCGATAAAGATATGAATGTTTATATATTCGAACGTGGCGACGTTCTGCTTGTTGACAATGAGAATATACAGCATCGTTGCCCGCCACCGGAAGAAAATCGATGGTTTGCGCGTCTTGCTGATCCGATACTCCCAACTATGGATTAAACTATAATCTGTGCACAAGTCCAGAATACGTTTGAATTTCCATATACCGTCAAAAGATCCATTAGACCCCGAGAATTTCTACGCGGATGCGGCGTCGCCCGGGCGGAGACGCCATGGCATAATACTGATGGACGGCAAGGAATATGCTGCAACTTTACAGTGTTCTCATTGTGGAGGGCATTTCGTACACCGTAAAAATCGCGGTGATTGGATTTGTTTGAAGTGTGGCGGTGTCGTTTGCGGCAGACAGGACTGTGTTCAAAATTGTATTCCATTTGAACAGAAGCTTGATGAATATGAGTCCGGGAAAAGAGGAAGTTTATGAGATTGAACAAAGTAATCATGATCGTGGTTGTAGGTTTGTTGCTAAATGTCTCAGTTCTGGGGATAGATTATTATATATCTCCATCCGGAGATGACACCGCTGCTGGGGACATTACTGCCCCGTGGCGTACCATAACCAAAGCACTCATGTCTAGTGGTGCTGGAGATACAGTTTATTTACGCCAAGGAAACTACGCAGAAAGTGTTGAAATGCGCGGCGATTCCGGCAACCGTTTCGGAAAGACTATGGGTGGTGATAATGGCCAGTGGTGGACGCTTACAGCTTTTCCCGGCGAGACCCCGGTAATTTCCGGCACGAGCCCGTTTGGCGTTTATTCTGTCAAATATACAAGAATTAATGGGCTGACGTGGAACCGGGATCTCTATGTAGGACCGGCAGACTGGATTTGTGGCATTGCTGGTGACTGTCGCCCGCATCATGTCGAGATTTCGCGGAATATATTTGATGGATCTCAGCCGCGATACGGATTTATCGAAATGATGGCTGACGATTCTGTGATTTCGGATAATACTATTACAGTTACCGGGACGGGCGGTGCGACAACCGATCACGGTATATATCTCCATAATGGATCTCGGAATATCATACGTGGAAATGTTATATCCGGTGTATCGGGTTACGGTATTCATGTTTATGATGAACGCAAAAGGGTCGATGATCCGCAGACGCAATTTGATAATGTTGTTGTTGAAGCCAACCGTGTTACAGGTTCGCGACAGCGGTCTGGGATCATAGTATCGGCTGGTGGGGACACTCGTGTCGATAGTGTACTGATTCGAAATAATACGACGTTCGGCAATGTCCAGGCTGGATTGGATCTCACAAATTATGGTTCGCAGACGATGCGCGGTATTGATGTCGGTCCAAGTAATAGGTTTCCGGAGGGCATTCTTATCCAGAACCCATCAATTGAATGTTCTATTCACGACAACGTATGGGGTTCCGGAGTGCGTCCGTCCTTACCGCCTGGNTGTGTTGTAGCACGTAATATATCTGGAGATATAACGGCAGTGCCGGAACCGGCATCTTCTCCAACACCGGACCCAGCACCCACTCCAGACCCTTCTCCAACACTGGCACCGGAACCGGTACAAGTAACGGGTATATTTTATGTACGGCAAGGTGCGTCCGGCAATGGCATAGATTGGTCTAACGCTTTTGGGACTCTACCGTCCGTGCTGCAGCGCGGGGCGTCTTATTATATTGCAGATGGCAGCTATCCGCGATACACGTTCGATGATGCAGGTGGCGCTGTTATAACAATCAAGAAAGCTATTGTTGGCGACCATGGAACGGATACCGGCTGGGACGATTCCTATGGCAATGGTCAAGCTGTGTGGCCTGGATGGACATTCGTAACAGGTAATTTACTCTTCGATGGTCAAGTCGGAGGAGGCCCCAGTTCATGGGATGCGGGCCATGGGTTTGCTGTACGAAATCTCTCGCCGCATTTGATTAACAGCAGCATTAACTTTTCAGATGTAACCATATTGCATACGGAATTGGATGGTACAAGTAATGCTAATGCCGACCGTGATGCTGTTTATTTTATTGGTGGTGCCAGCAATCTCACCATGCGATATGTATATGTTCACGACATCGGGTGTGACATCTGGCAGCTGCGCGGCAATATTACAAGCTTTACACTGGAGTATTCCAAGATTGCCCGGAACAGCTCCGGCACGTGTCATGGAGATGTCTTCGAATACGGCAACGGAACGGCTTCGAATTGGGTTCACCGCTGGAACTGGTTTGATGATGTGAAGGGTACATATCTTTGGGGCGCTCATAGCGGTACGCTTGACAATGCCCAAATCTACGGCAACGTCGTGTCGGGTGGTGTGATGCTAAATGGTATTGTTTCTGCTCTGAGCAGTGGCGGCACGATTTCGAATTTGAAGTTCTACAACAACAGCATCGCGAATGTTGGTGGGATCAATGCCGGTCCAGGCACACTTCGCGGAGCGAATAATGTCTTTCAGAATAACATCTGGTACGCCTCAATCCGTGGTATCCCTGATCAAACGCTGACGGTTGATCCATTCGTCAGCGTCGCGACGGACGACTACAGGCTTCGAGCCGCAGTTCCGGGAATGGCGCTTGCCGCTCCATTCGATAGAGACTGGAATGGGGATCTTCGTGCCGGTGACGGTGTATGGGATAATGGTGCGCTGGAATTCGTCGGCGATGGCCCGCCACCGGTGCCGGAACCAGATCCATCACCTACACCAGATCCTGAGCCGACACCTGATCCTGCACCCGCTCCTGATCCAGTTCCGACGCCAGATCCAGCTCCGGCACCGGACCCAACACCGCCGCCTCCTACTTCGCTCACCATCACGGTCTGTGATGCGGACCTAAAGTGCGCAACGGTAGTTATTGAGTTGAAATAGGAGATGAAATGTTAAAAACGCAACGCTGGAGCCCGGATACCTGTGAATGCATCATCGAGCAAACTTTCGATTATTTGAACGATGATCCTGGAGTTTTCGTGAGTCATCAAATCGTCAAAGCCTGTACGGCGCATACACAGCCCAATGACGCATTGGCCGAGAATCAGGCCAAAAATCAAGGTGTTACCAAAACTGCGGAAATTTTAGGTATGAACGCCAGTGACATCATCTGGCAGATCGACGCAAGCAGCAACATCAGCCTGACTCAAGTCGCAAAAATCATTACGGCTTCCGACAGAGCGCTTCTCGACACCGAACTGGCAAAGATTTCACCAAAGTTGAAAGTTATATAAATGGCGGCTGTTCTCTTACAAGCTACTGACATAAACTCATCTCTTGCAGCGGGCGCGACTCAATACCACAGGGCCGCTATTGCTCCTGCAACGCCTGACGCTACAGAGAATGTCGTCCAAATTTTATTCCGGACGGCAGGCACTTTTTCCAATCTCTATATCAACGTCCTGACGAACGACCGTGCAGCCAGTACTTTAAGAACCCGAGTCAACGCAGGAAACGGGAATCAGGTTGTTACGATCACTGGAAGCACAACCGGCAAATTTGAAGACACGTCAAATACCGATACTGTCACTGCTGGACAAGAGTGGGCAACTGAAATTGTCGGAGGGGCCGGTGGTACCACATTTACGTACAGCGTTGTCCAGCTTCTCTTTGCAGCGAGCAGTAACACGGTCGCTAGGTACTCTTGCGCCGCTGTTGCGAATACATCGAACAGCGCCACGCGGTACTCATTATTATCAGGTCCCGGCACATTAATCACCACAGAAGCTCAAGCAGAATTACGATTCGTCGGTTCAGCGACTCTCAAGAACATGGCTGTTAATGTGACAGCTAATGCGAGAACATCGACGACCACGTTTCGATCACGTATCAACGCCGCTAACGGAGCTTTGGTGGTAAGCGTAACATCCGGGACGACTGGGGTCATTGAGGATACATCCAATAGTGATTCCGTCACAGCGGGCCAAGATATAAATTATTCTGTAGCAACAGGAACAGGGTCTAGCGANAGCATCACTTACAGCATCGCCGTCGATGCGGAGACTACAGATAGTTCATCGCATTTGTTTGCCGGTGGGAGCCCTGGAGCAATTGCGACAAGTGTGACAACATATGCCCCTTGTGGGGGTCTTAACGAATTCAATACTACGGAAGGTAACGCTCAAGCCGAAGCCAATCTAGCTTTTACGGCATCGGACTTAGAAATCAATTTATCGGCTAATGGAATTGAAACCAATTCCACGTTACGGTTTCGTGTAAATGGAGCGAATGGAAACCAGGCGGTCACAATTACAGGCTCGACTACCGGTTGGTTTACCGATGCTGTCAATACAGATTCCGTTGTTGCGGCCGATCTGATCAATTATCAGCTTGTTACCGGTGCCGCAGGGACAAATCTGACTTCTCGCGGTTCGGGTATGCTCGCTGTTATACTTGCCACGATAGATACTTGGTTTTGCAGTAATTTGCCCTATCCGAATAAACGTGAGATAGTAATGGTATGAACAGTAATCGTTGGATTATTCCGGCAAATACATTTGATCCGACTCCTATCGCTGGTGCTGTAGAAACTGTCACTACCGATAAATGGAATGGCTCAATTGGTACTCCTATACGAAGAATCGCAGCGACTGTAGCAATTATTGTTACCGCAACAGCTACGCCACCTGATACCAGTGCTGAATCGACATCCCTAGATAGGTGGATCGGTGACCGCGGACGAATCATCCAACGTCTCAAATCAGGGTATTCCGATACTGTTATCGATACATATGCACTGACACAAGTAGAGTCGCCCAGTCAAGATAAGTGGGCGGGTGAAATGGGTAGAGTTGTCAAACGTAAATCTACGGGTAGTGCATCCGCAATAATTGATACAAACCAATTAACGCAAGTTGAAATGTCGTCGCCGGATAAATGGTTAGGAGACCTCGGACGAATTGTTCGATATCGTATACCTGGACATTTTGGTTTCGCTGTTGACGAGTCTTTGCTAACTCAAACCGAAATTGCACAAGTTGATAAATGGATAGGACACTATGGACGTCTTGTCTACCCGCTGAAATCCGGGCGTGCCAATGCTGAACTTGACTCAAATCAGTTAACACAAGTCGAGGCAATGGCTGCGGACAAGTGGATAATCAGCGACGGCAGGCGACTGCCTCTGCCTTTATATCCCATTCGTGCATGGAACATTGCGGATACAACTGACGGAAGTCAGTTTGTTACCGAGATTATACAAATCGATAAGTGGCTTGAAAGTCACGCGATTGGACGAGCGGCCAATTACCCGAATCGTCCTAGATTCACTTATGATCCTGACGCAGTATCGCGGTCTGAGACATCCAGTATAGACCGCTGGGCCGGAGAATTGGGAAGGATTGTTCGTCGTAATATATCTGGACGGCACGATAGTGTTATTGATACCGCATATCTGACGCAACTTGAATCAGCACAAATCGACAAATGGCTGGGAGATATCGGGCGCATTGTTAGAAGAAATCTGCCTGGGCATCAAGCTGTCGATTTTGACTATAATTTGCTGACTGTTCAGGAGTCTGTGTCGATAGATAAATGGATTGAAAGTACAGGGAAGAGTGTTCTTCCGTTGTTTGGCGGTCGGCAATCGGTTTCTATTGATGCGGATCAATTAATACAAGCGGAGTATGTATCTTTTGATAAATTTGCATTTGATCCGAGCCGTGTTGTTGTCGCTAGATTAAGTGGGCGCGCAGATGCGTCTCTGCCTGAAATAATTATTGTTCCTCCGTTTTCGGACAGTATGACGCCTCCACGAATCATTGCGGTTCATATATATAGAAATATATATTCTGTTGACTGTGACCAGCTTACAGAGCAGGAATTAACGGCATTGGATAAGTGGTCGCCGAATTGGATTGAGTTCGCGCGTCGGCGTAATATATCCGGCAGATTTGATGTCCCAATGGATAATTCCCATTTCAGCGATGTGGAAGATGTACTTATATCAAAATGGTGGAGTGACCATCTTGTGCTGCCATGGAGATCTATAGAAAAGCCACATCCGAACCGTGACAGATTTTCGACCAAAGTATTTGTATGGCTGATGCCGGACGTATATAAAGCAAGTACTGAGGCGGTTGTCGAGAAGAGAACAACGCGTGCTGTTATTAAATCCAGAACTACAGAGGCCGTTACGGGGCATAGAAAGACGAGGAAGCCATAGTAATATACTAGGGTATATGAGTACAGTACACGAAGTGGTTGCCGGACAAACCAGCGTTTATGATATTGATTTGAAAGATGATGGTGCGACACCGTCCGGTACGCTGAACGGGACTGTTGAATTGATTATCAAGAATGCGGCAGGTACACAACTGGTATTTACCGGAGATGTGGCTATTCAGGATGCGACGAATTGGCGTGTGCGGTTGAGCCCAGATGCCGGTGATTTTGTTGAAGGTATCTATCGCGGACGTGTGAAGGTAACGGATGACACAGGAAAGATAGCATATTTCCCTTCCGGGCAGTGGGATAGATGGATAGTTCATCCAGAAGCATAAATGGCTCCAGAGGCATAAATGGCTAGAGTAACTTACGATGAAGTAAAAGAAATTTTCGATACGGATATGCCAGCGGATCAAATAACCGCATTTATCACTGCGGCTAATCTGCTGGTAACAAATACTTGCGCTACATCCACTGTACCGGCATTGAGTGCAGCAGAGCTGAAAGAGATTGAACGCTGGCTTGCGGCACATTTCGCGGACATTCGCGATCCGGTCGGGCTTCGTATCAAGATTGGCGATGCCGAACAGTGGTCTTTTCCGGCTGCTGTTACCACAGCATG
>C687J35021_10003647_pt1 | contig 10533 bp, 11 predicted proteins | sample RifCSPhighO2_12_FD_35021 | JGI IMG/M metagenome (IMG submission 35021)
ATCAAGCTCTCGGCCTTTACCCTCGGTGCCTGCTTCGCCGGTTTCGCCGGCAGCTTCTTCGCCGCGCGCCAGGGCCTGGTCAGCCCGCAGTCGTTCACCTTTATCGAGTCGGCGATCATCCTCGCCATCGTCGTACTGGGCGGCATGGGCTCGCAGCTGGGGATCATCCTGGCGGCCATCGTGATGATCCTGCTGCCGGAACTGGCACGGGAATTCAACGAGTACCGCATGCTGATGTTCGGTGCCCTGATGGTACTGATGATGATCTGGCGTCCGCAGGGCCTGCTGCCCATGCAACGCCCGCACCTGGAGCTGAAACAATGAGCCGCCCGATTCTAGAAGTAAGCGGCCTGTCCATGCGCTTCGGCGGCTTGCTGGCCGTCAATGGGGTAAGCCTGCAGGTCAACGAGCGGCAGGTGGTGTCGATGATCGGCCCCAACGGTGCCGGCAAGACCACGGTGTTCAACTGTCTGACCGGCTTCTACCAGCCCACCAGCGGCAACATCCGCCTCAACAGCGAGCAGATCGAAGGCCTGCCCGGCCACAAGATCGCCCGTAAAGGTGTGGTGCGCACCTTCCAGAACGTGCGCCTGTTCAAGGACATGACTGCGGTGGAAAACCTGCTGGTGGCTCAGCATCGCCACCTCAACACCAACTTCATCGCCGGTCTGTTGAAGACCCCGGCGTTTCGCAAGAGCGAACGCGAGGCCATGGAATACGCCGCGCACTGGCTGGAACAGGTCAACCTGACCGAATTCGCCAACCGCCCGGCCGGCACCCTCGCCTACGGTCAGCAACGTCGCCTGGAAATCGCCCGCTGCATGATGACCCGGCCNAGCATCCTCATGCTCGACGAGCCGGCCGCCGGCCTCAACCCGCGCGAGACCGACGACCTCAAGGCGCTTATTCGTATGCTNCGCGACGAACATAACGTCACCGTGCTGCTGATCGAGCACGACATGAAGCTGGTCATGAGCATTTCCGACCATATCTATGTGATCAACCAGGGCACGCCCCTGGCCGACGGCACGCCGGAGCAGATCCGCGAAAACCCGGACGTGATCAAAGCCTACCTGGGGGAAGCTTGATGCTGTATTTCGAGAATGTTTCCACCTTCTACGGCAAGATTCAGGCGCTGCATGACGTCAACGTCGAAGTACGCCAGGGCGAAATCGTCACCCTGATCGGAGCCAACGGTGCCGGTAAATCCACCCTGCTGATGACCCTCTGCGGTTCGCCCCAGGCGAGCAGCGGCAGCATCCGCTACCAGGGCGAGGAACTGATCGGCCAGGACACCCCGGACATCATGCGCAAGAGCATCGCCGTGGTGCCGGAAGGCCGCCGGGTGTTCTCGCGCCTGAGCGTGGAAGAAAACCTGGTGATGGGCGGTTTCTTCGGCAGCAAGGCCGACAATCAGGAACAGATGGACAAGGTGCTGCACCTGTTCCCACGCCTCAAGGAACGCTTTGCCCAGCGTGCCGGCACCATGTCCGGCGGCGAGCAGCAGATGCTCGCCATCGGCCGTGCACTGATGAGCAAGCCCAAGCTGCTGCTGCTCGACGAGCCGTCCCTGGGCCTGGCTCCGATCATCATCCAGCAGATCTTCGACATCATCGAACAGCTGCGCAAGGACGGTGTAACGGTGTTCCTGGTCGAACAGAACGCCAACCAGGCGCTCAAGCTGGCCGACCGTGGCTATGTGCTGGAGAACGGCCGGATCGTGATGCAGGGCAGCGGCCATGATCTGCTCAACGACCCGAAGGTACGCGACGCCTACCTGGGCGGCTAAAAACTACTGCGTTAGGTTTTTAAACTTACCTTGCTCAATCGAAACCGCTCCTCGGAGCGGTTTTTTATGGCCTGCCATCCCTGGCGGCCACCCTGCGGGCCGTCGCTGCGCGACGTTAAAAATGATTCCCGATCATTTTTTATGGCCGGCCATCCATGGTGGCCACCCTTTGGGCCGTCGCTGCGCGACGTTAAAAATGGCTCCCGGCCATTTATTTATCTTCGCCGCCCACCGTTCGCCCATTGCTGCGTGCATCGCGCGCCCGGCCAGTTACAATGGTCGCCCTTTTTTACCGATGCGTGCTTCCATGACCGACCCGATACGCCTGTCCAAACGCCTGATCGAAGAGATCGGCTGCTCGCGCCGCGAGGCCGAACTCTATATCGAAGGCGGCTGGGTCACGGTGGATGGCGTGGTGGTGGAAGAACCGCAATTCAAGGTCGCCGAGCAGCGCGTCGAGCTGCTGCCCAATGCCGTGCTGACACCGGTCGAGCCGATCACCCTGCTGCTCAATGTACCCAACGGCCACTCGCCCGATCGCGCCGTAGAAAGCATCAGCCCGGCCAGCCACTGGCCCGACGACGGCTCGGGCATCCGCCCGCTGAAAAGCCATTTCGCCCGCCTCACCTCCTGCATTCCACTGCAGGCTGGGGCCGATGGCCTGCACGTACTGACCCAGGACTGGCGCATCGAGCGCAAGCTCAAGGAAGACCTGAGCAAGCTGGAGCAGGAATACGTGGTCGAGGTCGTGGGCACCTTGAGCGCCAGCCAGCTCAAGCGCCTGGCTCAGGGCCTGATCTTCAACGGTGTGGCCTTGCCCCCCTGCAAGGTCAGCTGGCAGAACGAAACCCGCCTGCGCTTCGCCTTGAAGAACCCGCTGCCCGGCCAGATCGTCTTTATGTGCAACAGCGTCGATCTCAAGGTGCTGGGCATGAAGCGCATCCGCATCGGCGGAGTGCCCATGGCCAAGGTCCAGCCGGGACAATGGCGCTACCTGGCAGCGAAAGAACGCTTCTAACTATTTTTCAGCTGCCGCCGCCTGTGTGGCAGCCCTCTTCAGGACACCCCCATGCTTAATAACGATGTACTGCGCAGCCTGCGCTATATGCTCGACGTCAGCGATGCGCAGCTGAGCGAAATCATCCAGCTCAGCGGCAAGCAGGTCGCCCTCGACGACCTCGCCGCTATGCTCAAGAAAGAAGACGAAGAAGGCTTTGTCGCCTGCGACGACGAGCTGATGGCCCACGCCCTGGACGGCCTGGTGTACTTCAAGCGCGGCAAGGACGACAGTCGTCCGCCCCAGCCGTTCGAGCTGCCGGTGACCAACAATATGGTGCTGAAGAAACTGCGCGTGGCCTTCGAGCTGAAGGAAGACGATATGCACGCCATCATGAACAGCGTCGACTGCCCGGTTTCAAAACCGGAGATGAGCGCGCTGTTTCGCAAGTTCGGCCACAGCAACTACCGCACCTGTGGCGACCAGTTTCTGCGCAACTTTCTCAAGGGCCTGACCCTGCGCGTGCGCGGCTAAGAACCTGCTTACGATCTGCTGCGCGTCGGCCATCCGGCGTTAAAAACAGCCTCGGAATGCTCATTTACAGCTCGTAAACTCCGCTTCCTCGGCTGTTTTTGCCTTGCCTGGCTCTAGCTCGCGAGATCGTAAACAGGTTCTAAGTCCGCGCTGCCATGCCTGACCGCATGGCGGCTTATTTCCGGGGGCAATGATGACTGCCATGGCGCGGTCGGACGATTAGGGTAATGGCTCTCATCCGTTAAAAGGACTCGCCATGCACCCTTATTTCTCCCTGCAAGGCCGCACCGCCCTGGTTACCGGCGGCACCCGCGGTATCGGCAAGATGATCGCCAAAGCCTTTCTCGAAGCCGGCGCAACGGTCTACGTCTGCGCCCGTGACGGCGAAGCCTGCGCCCAGACCGCCGCCGAGCTGTCGGCCTTCGGCACCTGTCACGGCATCGCCGCCAACCTGGCCAGCGAGGAAGGCGTGCAGGCCCTGGCCGCGCAGCTNAGCGGCAGCCTCGNCCAGCTGGATATTCTGGTCAACAACGCCGGCACCACCTGGGGCGCGCCNCTGGAAAGCTACCCNGCCAAGGGCTGGGANAAGGTCATGCAGCTCAACGTNACGTCGGTGTTCAGCTGCATCCAGCAGTTGCTGCCGCTGCTGCGCAAGGCCGGCAACGCGGCAAGCCCGGCGCGGGTGATCAATATCGGTTCGGTCGCCGGCATTACCTCCCACGGCGAAGACGCCTACGCCTACGGCCCGAGCAAGGCCGCCCTGCATCAGCTGTCGCGCATGCTGGCCCGCGAGCTGGTCGGCCAGCATATCAACGTCAATGTGATCGCCCCCGGGCGCTTCCCGAGCAAGATGACCCAGTTTATCGCCCAGGACGATGCGGCCATGGCCGAAGACTGCGCGCTGATCCCGATGCAGCGCTGGGGCCGCGAGGAAGAAATGGCCGCCCTGGCGATCAGCCTGGCCAGCACTGCTGGGGCCTATATGACCGGCAATATCATTCCCATCGACGGCGGCTTCCACCTCTAGTGGCCTGTGTGGCGAGTTCAGTTAGTCAATTTCGGCTCCTGAGGCCCTGATACTGCGTTGCTGCTCCTCGCCATAGCCAGCGATGACTCGTCGCAGCGCCTTGCCTCAGAACCTCAGTCATCCGAACCTGAGTTAACCCACTCGCCGTACAGGCCACTACAGCGCCCACGGGCAGGCCCGACCTTTGGTCGGCCGCCCGCGTCCAGCCAGCGGGCTCTGCTAGCGTTAACTTATCGAGGGGGACAGCTAACAACTTTCGTTTCGTCAGCGGGGGGAAAGAGGTTGGTCATGGCTATCGCCGACTGGCGCATGCAGGGCGTCGAATTCATTGCCTGCAACTGCAACTGGGGCTGCCCCTGTCAATTCAGCGCACCGCCGACCCACGGCAACTGCCAGGCGGTGGCATCGATGCGCATCGAGCGCGGGCACTTCGAACAAGTGGCGCTCGACGGCCTGTGCTGGGCCGCTACCTTTTCCTGGCCGGAGGCCATCCATAAAGGCAATGGCAGCTGCCAGGTGTTTATCGATGAACGTGCCGACGAGGCACAACGCCAAGCCCTGTTGACCATTCTCTCCGGCCAGGAGAGCGAGCCCGGGGTAAACGTGTTTCAGGTATTCAGCAGCACCATGAGCGAGATGTTCGAGCCGCTGTTCGTGCCCATCAGCCTGTCGCTCGACGTCGACCAACGCATCGCCCACCTGGACATTCCAGGCGTGCTGCAGGCCAGCGGCGAACCGATCCGCAGTCCCGTCGACGGCTCACCCCAGCGCGCCCGAATCGCCCTGCCCAATGGCTTCGAGTTCCTCGAGGCGGAAGTGGCCAGCGGCAGCTTCCAGACCCAGGCCGCGCTCAAGCTGCAGGCCAAGGACAGCCACAGCCACCTGGCCCATGTGAACTTCACCGGCCATGGCGTAGAGCCCTGAAGGTGAATGGCTTGCAGACCGCCATGGCGAGCAGGCGACTAAGCGGCGAACAGCTGCTGTTCCTTCTCTGCCTGCTCGCGCTGATTGCCCTGGCCTGGCTGGCGCTGCAACGCATGGCCAGCGACATGAGCGGCCCCGGCGGNATGGCCGACGCCNCGATGGCCGGCATGCTCATGCCCTGGAGCCTGGGCGATGCCCTGCTGATGTTCGCCATGTGGGCGGTGATGATGATCGGCATGATGCTGCCCAGCGCCCTGCCCATGCTGCTGCTCTATCAGCAGCTGCTGCGCAAGCGCATGCCGACGGCGCGCCGTCACCTGGCCCTGCTGCTGTTCTGCGCCGCCTATGCCCTGGTATGGGTCGGCTTCGCCCTGACCGCCACGGCCCTGCAATGGGCCCTTGAACAACTCGCCCTGCTCAGCCCCGAGATGCGCAGCAGCAGTACCCTGCTGGCGGCCGCCCTGCTGCTGGTGGCAGGTATCTACCAGTGGCTGCCGCACAAGGCGGTCTGCCTGGAACACTGTCGCGGGCCGCTGCACTTTCTCCTCGGCTACTGGCAACCCGGCCCACTCGGTGGCTGGCGCATGGGCCTGGCCCATGGCTTGTATTGCCTGGGCTGCTGCTGGGCGCTGATGGGCCTGCTGTTCGTGGTCGGTGTGATGAACCTGCTGTGGGTGGCCCTGCTCGCCGCCTATGTACTGCTGGAGAAGACCCTGCCCCTGGGCCCCTGGCTTGCACGCCTGGGCGGGCTGCTGCTGATCGCCTGGAGCCTGTTGCTGCTGCTCGGCTAGCGACCTGCGCGGCGGCGCGTATTGCGGGTTAAGATGGCCGCCCCGCCCCCATCAGCCGCGCCGTCATGTCCTACTCCGTATCGCCCATCGGCTTTGTCCGCTCCTGCTTCAAGGAGAAGTTCGCCATCCCCCGTCAGCCGCAACTCGCCCCGGCGGCCCGTGGTGTACTGGAACTGGTTGCGCCCTTCGATAACGGCGATGCGGTGCAGGGATTGGAGCAGGTCAGCCATGTCTGGCTGCTGTTTCTGTTTCACCAGGCCCTGGAAGACAAGCCGCGCCTCAAGGTGCGTCCGCCGCGCCTGGGTGGCAACCAGTCGGTCGGGGTGTTCAGCACCCGCGCCACTCACCGGCCCAACGGCATCGGCCAGTCGGTGGTCAAGCTGGACAAGGTCGAACCCGGCAAGCTGTGGCTATCGGGCATCGACCTGCTCGACGGCACCCCAGTGCTGGATATCAAACCCTACGTGCCCTATGCCGACAGCGTAGCCGGGGCTTACAACCGTATCGCCGACAGCGCACCGGCGTTGATTGATGTCAGCTGGCAAGACAGCGCACTGACCCAGGCCCATGAACACGGACAACGCCTGAGCGAGCCGCTGGTCGAGCTGATCGAGCAGTGCCTGGCGCAGGACCCGCGCCCGGCCTACCAGCAACCCGGCCCGGAGCGCCGCTATGGCGTGCGCTTCTGGGATGTCGATGTGCACTGGCATTACCCGCAGCCGGGCAGCATCTGTGTGCTGGAAGTCGTGCCGGCCGGCTGATCCGGTTCGTGCCAGCCTGTACGCGCGGATAGGCCGACCAGCGATTTTGTCTTATATTTACAATGTAAATGTATACAAAATAGGATTCTCACCGTGCTCGAACGCCCCGGTCGCCTCAATGGTCTGCGCCATATCGCCCTGCTGGCTCCCAACCTGGAAGCCTGCGAGCGCTTCTATGTGGATATTCTCGGCATGCAGGTGCTGCACCGCGCCAACGCGGATCTGGTCTACCTGACCTGCGGCAACGACAACCTCTCCCTGGGCCGCGCCTATGCCGACAGCCGCGGCGTGCAGGCGGTGGATCACTATGGCTTTGTCGTCGACAGCATCGAGGAGCTGCACGCCTGGCATGCCTACCTCAAGGAACAGGGCGTGACCCTGCTCGACCGGCCCTTCGCCCATGGCGACGGCGCGCACAGCTTTCACCTGCTCGACCCGGCCGGCAACAAGGTGCAGCCGATCTACCACCCGGCGATCTCCGGACAGCGCTGCAGTTCGCCCGCCCCGCTGTGATCCCTCCGCCCACACAAAAGATTACAACCGCTTACAGCCGGTCGGCACATGACCTATGGTTAACTGTGCCGGCAGCAGGATCCGCCTCTTACCCCAAGGTCCATTCATACAGTCTCAGTGAAGTATGCGCAGACGATGAAACGCACGCCTTTTGTGCCCTCTGGCAACCTTGTCGACCTCCTCCTCGACGCCATCTGCGTAGTCGACAGGAGCGGCCATTTCGTCTTTGTCAGTGCCGCCTGCGAGCGCATCTTCGGCTATAGCGCCGCGGAGATGATCGGTACGCCGATGATCGACATGGTGCACCCGGAGGATCGCGAAAGAACCCTGCAGGCCGCCAGCGAGATCATGGCGGGCGACAGCAAGCCGCGTTTCGAGAACCGCTATATCCGCAAGGACGGTCAGGTCGTGCACATCCTCTGGTCGGCGCGCTGGTCGGAGGACGATCAGCTGCGCATAGCCGTCGCCCACGACATCAGCGAGCGCAAGCGCAGCGAGTCCCTNCAGGCNGCGTTGTATGCGATCTCCGAGGCGGTACATGGCAGCCAGGACCTGCCCGGGCTGTTCCAGGAGATACACCGGATCATTGGCCAANTGCTCCCGGCGAGCAATTTCTCGGTGGCGCTCTACGATGAGCAGCATGACCAACTGAACTTCCCCTACCACGTCGACGAACAACAGCCAGCACCGGCCGCGCACAGTCTCGCCGCCCGCACCCTGAGTGCCGAGGTGATACGTAGCGGCCAGACACTGCTGCGCAATCAGGACAATCTCGACCAGCTGCCCGCACATATCCGCGCCCTCGACTGCGCCGCGCTGGACTGGCTCGGTGTGCCGCTCAAGTCGCAAAAGGGGGCCATGGGTGCGCTTATCCTGCAAAGCTACTGCCACAGCNCCCGTTACAGCAAAAACGACAAGGAACTGCTGCAGTTCGTCTCGACTCAGGTNGCATCGGCCATCGAGCGCCTGCAGATGCTCGACCGCCTGCAGTTTATGGCGCAGTACGACCAGCTGACCCGTCTGCCCAACCGCGAGCTGCTGCGCGACCGCCTGCAGATTGCCATGGCCAGGGCGCGGCGCGAGCAGCGCCAGCTGGCCTTGCTGTTTCTCGACCTGGACAAGTTCAAGCTGATCAACGACACCCTCGGCCACGCCATGGGCGACCGGCTGCTGCAACAGGTGGCCCGGCGCATCCAGCAGTGCATACGCGAGGTGGATACCGTCGCCCGCTTTGCCGGGGATGAGTTCGTGGTGCTGCTGGAGGATTTCCATGCCGCCGATCACGCCGTCCAGGTCGCCGAGAAGATCCGCCTGGCACTCAATCACCCCTACGACCTGGAGGGTCAGCCGCAGTGCGTACAGCCAAGCATCGGCATTGCCCTCTATCCGCAACATGCCGCCGANCCCCAGCAGCTGCTGATCCAGGCCGACAATGCCATGTACCTGGCGAAGAGAAACGGCGGCAATCGCTATCAGNTGGGNCAGGAAAAACACCAGGGCTGCAATACGCCGTCATAGTCCGCCGGGGCNGGCCCTGNAGACGCCTAGAAAAAATGCCGCNCACCCTTTCGAGTGAGCGGCATTCGGTCTTTCCCGAGCCTGGCCTACTAGGCTGAACCCTACTTCTCGACGAAGGCGCGCTCGATCAGGTAGTCGCCAGGTTCGCCCATACGCGGCGAAATCTTCAGGCCGAAGCTGTCGAGCACCGCGGCGGTTTCGTCGAGCATGCTCGGGCTGCCGCAGATCATCGCGCGGTCGTCCTGGGGATTGATCGGCGGCAGGCCGATATCGCGGAACAGCTTGCCGCTGCGCATCAGGTCGGTCAGGCGGCCCTGNTTCTCGAACTCTTCGCGGGTCACNGTGGGGTANTAGATCAGCTTGCTCTTCAGGGCATCGCCGAAGTATTCNTTCTGCGGCAGATGCTCGGTGATGAACTCGCGGTAGGCCACTTCGTTGACGTAGCGCACGCCGTGCACCAGCACCACCTTCTCGTAACGCTCGTAGGTCTCCGGGTCCTGGATCACGCTCATAAAGGGGGCCAGGCCGGTGCCGGTGCTGAGCAGATAAAGGTGCTTGCCCGGCAGCAGATCGTCGAGCACCAGGGTGCCGGTGGGCTTGCGGCTGACCATCAGCTCGTCGCCCGGCTTGAGATGCTGCAACTGCGAGGTCAGCGGGCCGTCAGGTACCTTGATGCTGAAAAACTCCAGGTGTTCCTCGTAGTTTGGGCTGGCAATCGAATAGGCGCGCATCAGCGGACGGCCATTGTCCTGCTGCAGGCCGATCATCACGAACTGACCGTTCTCGAAACGCAACCCGGTATTGCGGGTGGTCTTGAAGCTGAACAGGGTGTCGTTCCAATGGTGGACGCTGAGTACGCGCTCGACGTTCAGATTGCTCATGCTGGTTCCTCAAGAAGCGCTGGCATAGTTGCGGTTGCGATGGATTCTAGGCGGGCGCACAATATCTGTTAAGTGAATAATCAAGATATAGGTTATCGGTTATATAGATATGCGATTTACCCTCAGACAACTTCAGGTCTTCGTCACCGTTGCCCAGCAGGAAAGCGTGTCCCGTGCGGCCGACGCCCTGGCGCTGTCGCAATCGGCCACCAGTACCTCGCTTAGCGAGCTGGAGCGCCAGTCCGACTGCCAATTGTTCGACCGTGCCGGCAAGCGCCTGAGCCTCAACGCCCTGGGCTTGCAGCTGCTGCCCCAGGCGGTGGCCCTGCTCGACCAGGCCAAGGAAATCGAACGCCTGCTGGGCGGCAAGAGCGGCTTCGGCTCGCTCAACGTGGGAGCCACCCTGACCGTGGGCAACTACCTGGCCACCCTGCTGATCGGCAGTTTTATGCAGCGCCACCCCGAGTGCCGGGTCAAGCTGCAGGTGCACAACACCGCCCATGTGGTGCAGCAGATCGCCCATTACCAACTGGATATGGGCCTGATCGAAGGCGACTGCCAGCATCCGGATATCGAGGTGCAGCCCTGGGTCGAGGACGAGCTGGTGGTGTTTTGCGCCCCCCAGCACCCCCTGGCCCAGCGGGGGCAAGCCAGCCTGGATGAGCTGAGCCGCGAGGCCTGGATTCTGCGCGAACAGGGCTCGGGTACCCGCCTGACCTTCGACCAGGCCATGCGTCATCACCCCGGCAGCCTGAATATTCGCCTGGAACTGGAGCACACCGAGGCGATCAAGCGGGC
>C687J35021_10003653_pt1 | contig 10528 bp, 16 predicted proteins | sample RifCSPhighO2_12_FD_35021 | JGI IMG/M metagenome (IMG submission 35021)
AAATACAGTCTTCCACGATTGAATCCAAGATATCAGAAGTTGGGGCAGTAGTTTAATATTTGGGGCAGTAATGGGGTAGTTATTTTTTACTGCCCCAACCCTTAAACTGTTGCTGGCACTGGGTTGTAGTAGTATTTGGGGTATTGGGGTAGTAAATATTATAAAAGACATTAGAGACCTATCATAACCCTATACGAAACTGTACAAATATTGTCATAGGTCACCCAATATATAGGCATTAACTACCCCTTCTGCCCCAAAAGCTCTATAGTCCATACCCACATTGACTTGCAGCGTGGGGCAGTAGTGGGGCAGTACTACCCCAATTATAAAAAAATAAATATACAAATAGGAAAAATAATGAAATTTACAGACCTTTGCATCAAAAATAATGTGCGTTTATTACAAAGAGATATGAATTATATTTTGAAAAAAATAAAGGACATTAAGAAACAACGTAGAAAACACATCATGAGGCTATACGTTGAAACGTGGGTGGACGTGTTACCCCATTATGATGATCCAAACACGGCCCAAGAAATGAGGAGATTAGCGGCCAATAGTTATTTAAGTAGTGCTACCTAAATGAACTTCACCGACTACTGCAAACAAAACAACATCAAACTATTGCCTGATGATATTAAATTCGTGCGCAGTCGTATATATGGCCTTCCAAAACTTCACCGGAAGGCCGCTATGAAGAGATATGTTGAAATATGGGTTGAGGTATTACATAATTGCGAAAACGCCATAGAGGCTCAGAATAGGGCTAGAAGGGCAGCTAATTTGTATTTATTGGAGATGTAGATGAAGGGTCGCGTCAAATGGTTTAGCACCAACAAGGGATTTGGATTTATATTGGGTGACGACAAGAAAGATTATTTCGTGCATTTTAAACAAATCATGTGCGAAGGATTTAAAACGTTAGATGAAGGTGATAATGTTATATTTGAGGCAGGGAAAAGCGACAAAGGGCTTGTCGCTCTGAATGTTAAGCCAGATTGACTACAAAATGGCATAGAGTGCAAAAATAAGAATCATCAATGATGTAAACGTCATGAAGCAGGTTATTAGTTCGATTATTATTTTCATAATGGCAAAGACTCTTCGATTTGATTGATTAAGTCATCTATGGCATCTTTAGATGTGGCTCCTTGTCCTAAATGTTGCGGCCCTGCGTCTGGTGCGCCGTCATAATCGTCTGTAACCGCTGTATAATCCATATGTCTATAAGGAATTGGCGGACATTCGTAAGTTATGTGTATGGTGTGAAAATTGTCTTGGGTGTCTTTGTAAATTATCGGTCTCATTGCTAATCCTTAAACATTTGGCTAAACACAGTCATTAATCCCATGGATAACAGAAGCGATCCCCACCACTCCATGTCTAGGTTATTAGCAATGGGTATGGATAGGCAAACTGCTGCTATGTATGCATTAATTGTTTTAATCTTGATTTTCATTTTGAGCTTCCTGTTGTTTTCTAAAGTCGTATAATGTTTTTGCTGCATTGGTGAGATCTAGCTCCAGTGATTCTATTTGGTCAATGGTTAGGAGGCCTGCGGTTCTAAAGTAAACAATCCCTTCATTTTCAACCATCAAATCAATTTTATGATATATGTTCGCAAATATTCCTATATTTATTGCTATTTTCATACAAAATCACTCCTATTAACCCCATAAACATCATACCAATCTGTAACTGGTTCGTTTTCTTCTGTTTCTTGCTCGTCGCAGTAATCTTCTTGCATGTTTTCTCCTTGTTGGTGATGAAGGGATATTAAAATATCTATGGTGATATGTCAAGGACTTGATATATATATTATTGCTATTTGTGTATTATTTTCTAATATTGATTATTTTATGCGATTCATTACTGGCGCAGGTTTGTTTGGTTACCAACAGGCTTATCCACAGTTTTTGTGTATAATATCAAGTGTGTTATGATTTGGCTTTGTATTGGATGTTTTATGACTACGATTCGATGTGATTGTTGTAAGGGTAGGCGTACTCTTATAGGTATGGGTGGAATTATTCAAGACTGTTCGCATTGTTTGGGGGTTGGTCATGTTAAGATTAAAAAGAATGATAGCCAAGTGGATGCGCCGGTGGATGCGTCGAATTCGAGCGTTCGCGTAAGAGGTGGCCGTAGAAAGCATAAGGTGGCCGCGCAATAGTATATACTGGTGGTGAAAGATGACGCAAAAGAGAGCTGGAATAAGTCAATCTGATTTAGATGTTTTATTTTTGAGCTCCGTGCGTTATGCTCTTGGTCGTTGCACTTACATATCAGAGACGATGGCTGATATACTTACCAATAATAGAGCAGATATATCGCCTTGGGTTTTGCGTTCTCTTAAAAAAGAAATTAAAGATGCTATAGACAAGGGTCAGGCTGGAATGTCGATGGACATTGAGCAGTGGAATAGAATTTTAGAATTGTGATTTAACATGTAGGGGTTAGTTATGGCTGCTGGCAGACCGACTAAGTATACTGCCGAATTGGCGGAGATAATTTGATGGATCCATCGTCGAAAGGCAGATAAACAAAGGGTTGTAGGCGATGAGACTTCGGAATTATAAAAACGTAAATATCAAGGATTTAATTAAATATTCTTCAAATTCCCGCACACATTCTGATGAACAAATCGATCAGGTTTATAAATCTATTCAAGAGTTTGGCTTTACCAATCCATTATTAATTGATGAAAATAACGGGATTATTGCAGGGCATTGTCGGCTTGAGGCTGCAAATCGTTTGGGACTAGGTGAGGTTCCTTGTATTGTGCTTGATGGTTTATCGGAAGCGCAAAAAATTGCCTATGTGATTGCGGATAATAAATTGGCTTTAAATGCTGGTTGGGATTTGGATATATTGCGTGATGAGTTTGGTAAGCTTAAGAATTTTGATTTTGATTTATCGCTAACCGGATTTGGTATTGATGAGCTATGCGATATTTTCCCTGATGATGAGCCTGAAGTATTTTGTGATGAGGATGATTGCCCGGGTATCCCGGAGGAACCGATTACTAAGATTGGTGATGTTTGGTTGCTTGGTGAGCATCGATTGATGTGTGGTGATAGTACAAGCATTGATGCGGTTGATAAGCTGATGGCTGGCGTTAAGGCTGATATGGTTTTTACTGATCCGCCTTACAACACAGGCATGACGGCAGAGTCACAAAAAGGATCGGGCGGTCTTTGGAAAGGAAGTGGAAAATCAGGTCGTCTTAGCAATATGTTTAATGACGCTTATACTGATGATGAATGGCAAGAGTTTATGTCATTGTTTACCGCTCAATATTATATGATCATGAAGCCGGACTCGGTGGCTTATATATGTTTGGATTGGCGGCGCAATCATGAGCTTATACCTCATATTGATAAAGCAGGATTCAAACGTTCTAATCTTATAGTATGGGACAAAATGGTTCATGGTCTTGGCAGTGATTATAAATACTGTCATGAGTTCATCAATGTATGCAAGAAAGGAAAGCCGGAATTGCATACAAACCAAGGCGCTGAGAAAGAATATTATGATATATGGCATATACAGCGCAAAATGGGAACAGATAAAGATCATGCGACTAAAAAACCTATAGAGCTAGTTGAACGCAGTGTAAACCACTCAACAAATAAAGGTGACCTAGTGGTCGACCTCTTCGGAGGCTCAGGCTCAACCCTAATCGCATGCGAGAAACTAAACCGTAAATGCTATATGATGGAACTTGACCTCAAGTACTGCGATGTAATAATAAAAAGATACGAAAACTACACTGGCAAGAAAGCACAACTGGAGACAAATAATGCCTGATCCAACTCCACATCAACCAACAGAAAAAACACGCGCCGAGGTTGCGGCATTAAATAGTTTCGGTAATACACAAGAAGAAATAGCGTCCTATCTTGATATATGCGTCGACACGCTATACAAATATTACAAGTATGAGCTTAAGACAGCGGTCATCAAAGCAAATGCCAAGGTAGCACAATCGCTATATAACAAAGCCGTGAACCAAGACGACCTAGCCGCGCAAATATTCTGGCTTAAAACTCGGGGGCGATGGAGAACAGCGGATAGCTTGCCGCCAAATCAACCAAACACCGTCAGCGAAATATCCGAAGACATCATTAAAGAAAAAGAGAAAGCATATTAATGACCAACCACAAACTACAACCCCAAATAGACGAGCTGCGCAAAGACATTATGCAATTGCAAGAAGTGTTCGTTCATTTAGCTAATCGGCTTCACGAGTTATTGGCTGAAAAAGATGAACCAGTCAATTCATGATCTACGCGCAGACTTATGGGGAAGTTTCCTATTATTTACCCGTGTATTCTTTCCAAAAGTAACTGGGCGTGAGTTCGTTATTTCATCGCCTCCCCATAGAGAATCTCATTTTATAACCATTGCACGCGAACTTACACTTTGCGCTCGCATGCAAAATCCAAGTCTTATTATTAACGTGCCACCTGGTCATGGAAAGAGTGTTATGCTTTCTATGTGGGTGGCGTGGACTATGAGTAAATATCCCAATAGTCAGTATCTGTATATTAGCTATGGAAAGACTCTAGCGACAAAACATACGGAATTTATTAAGCGTATTATTAGTTGCCAGCATTATCGTGATGTATTTGGCGTGGAGATAAGGCACGATTCAAAGGCTAAAGACTTTTTTCAAACTAATGCAGGCGGCGCGGTCAAATCATTTGGATCTTCTGGAGCCATTACAGGGCAAGACGGTGGATTACCAAATTGTGACGATTTCAGCGGCGCGGTTATTATGGATGACATGCACAAGCCGGATGAAGTTCATTCTGATACCATCAGGCAAACGGTTATTGATAATTACAGAGAAACAATTCTTCAAAGACCACGTGCCCCAAATGTACCCATGGTTTTTCTTGGCCAACGACTGCATGAAGACGACCTTCCCGCCTATATGCTATCTGGAAAAGATGAAAGAATATGGAAGCCAGTAGTTTTAAAAGCCATTGATGATAATGGATTTGCTTTATATCCTGATGTTAACCCATTGACCCAATTAAAAGAAAAGCAAGCAAAAAACCCATATGTGTTTGCCAGTCAATTTCAACAAGACCCAATACCGGCTGGTGGCGCACTATTCAAGCCTGATAATTTTATTATGATTCCCGAAGAGCCCGAAATGATTGCAACGTTTATAACAGCGGACACAGCAGAAACAGCCAAGAGCTATAATGATGCAACTGTATTTAGTTTTTGGGGACTGTACGAAGTCATTGAATTTGGGCAACGTACAGGTCAACGCGCATTACATTGGTTGGATTGTGTGGAGTTACGCATAGAGCCTAAAGACTTGCGTGATGCATTCATGGATTTTTACAGCGATTGCATGATTCATCCTGTTAAACCATTGCTAGCGGCTATTGAGAAGAAGTCAACCGGGGTAACTTTGGTTAGTACACTTCAAGAGGTTCGTGGGTTACAGATTCGAGAGGTTAAGCGCACAAGAGCATCTGGTAGCAAGACTGAACGATTTTTGGAAATGCAGCCTGTTATTGCCGCCAAGATGATATCATTTACTGAGGGCGCCAAGCATGTTGAAATGTGTGTTAATCATATGATGAAGATCACGGCCAACGACACCCATCGCCATGATGACATTTGCGACACCGCATATGACGCAATTAAAATCGCATTAATTGACAAAAGTTTAAACGCAGACACTAAACAAACGAGCATAATTGCTGCTACTATATTGCAAAAACAGAAATCGATACAACGGGCTAGGAGCGCATTGTATGGCGGTAATCAATAAAACAGCATCAGATCAGATTGAACGAATAAAAAAGAACGTTCAGACTGCTTACGTTTATTTCAATCCAAACGCTAAACGCTTCCGTGAATTTAAACGTTACGTGTTCAAAGAATCAATTAACGAACAACAGAAAAGCGTACTACAAGAGCTCAATAGGCCACAGGTTGAATTTAATATATTAGAAGCTTACATCAGTCGCTTGTTGGGTGAATTTTCAAAACATGAACCAAGCATTGAGGTATCGCCATCCGAAGGGATACCTATACCACAACAAGTATTAGATGTGGTGGAAGGTCATATTCGCCATGCGATTTATACAGCCAACAAAGACGGCTTTAGTTATCAAATCTATAAAGATTTGTTGGCCGGCGGTTATTCAGTCGGCAAAGTGTGGACTGATTATTCAAGCCCCATGTCATTTAATCAGGAAATATTTTGGGATCGAGCGTTCGATCCAACCATGGTTGGGTTTGATCCAATGGCACGCGCCCCTCATAAAGGGGATGGTCAATTTAGTTTTGAAATATATCCAATGACTGAAGATGATTTTAAGCGTGAGTTCCCTGATGCCGAAACCAGCAACATAGGCTACCAGCGTGATATCGAAGGGTTTAACTGGTCATACAAAGACGCCCAGAACAATAAAATTATATTGGTTGCCGATTACTTTGAGAAAAAGAAAAAGAAAGCCAAAATAGTCAAGCTTGCTAATGGTCGGGTTATGCGCGTTAAAGATTATGAAAAGCTCATTGCCTATTGGGATAAAGAGCAGTTCTTTGAGCAAATTCCAGTGATTGTTGGTAAACGACGAACCACTATTCTTGAAACAATTTGTAGATATCGCTTTGTTCAAGATCAGGTTATTGAATACTATGAAACGGATTATACCTATTTGCCCCATGTGTTCTTCGATGGTAATTCAATTGATTTGACGGAAGGTACAGCTAATACGACCTATCAAATGACAAGACCTTATGTTTATCATGCAAAAGGTGTTCAAGACTTAAAGAATTATGCAGGTATCGCATTAGCTAATTTCCTTGAGAACATGATTCAACATAAATTCATTGTTAAGAAGGAAGCCATTCCACAAGAAATGGATTATCTGGAAGCATTGAATGATATTCAGCGGGCTAATACTGTCGTAGTGAACGCATTTAGCGAAAATAATCCAGATAAACCAATACCCGATCCAATACGAGAAATACAAAACTTGCCAGCACCACCCGAGGTAATGGGAACATTCCAGGTTACCGATCCTACCACGCAGACAATTTTGGGCAGTTTTGCGTCGAACTTAGGCAAAAATGACAACGATTTATCAGGTAAAGCGGTTATCGAATCATCAACTGTTGGGAATGCCGCAGCTATGCCTTATGTAGTAGGGTATCTAGCAGGATTAAAACAGATGGCAACTATTCACGTTGATTTGATGGCTAAATACATTGTTGGGAAAAGAACTATCCCCGTGACCAACCTATCTGGCGACACCGAATATCAAGGAGTTAATGGGCCAGGAGAACCACGTCTTGATTATGACGAACATGCGATTAAGGTTAATATTGAGGCGGGGGTTAACTTCCAAGTTCAAAAAAACCAAGCAGTTCAGCAAGTTATTGCGTTAATGCAAGCAAGTCCGGCTCTTGGGGAATTTTTCAATGATGAAGATGGTGGGCTTCCGATATTAGCTAAGAACTTAACCATATATGGCGCAGATGAGCTTCCAGAAGCTATCCAGAAATGGTCTCAGAAGAAAGCACAAATGCAACAGCAGGCTATGCAGGCACAACAACAAGCCATGATGCAAAACCCACAAATGATTCGCGCACAAGTAGACGCTCAGAAAGCTCAATCACAAGCCCAAACCGAACAGGCTAAATTGCAATTGGAACAGGCTAAGCTTGAAGCTGAACAGAATCAAGCCGATATTGACAATCAAATACAAATTGCTAAATTGGCTAATGAGAAGATACTGGCTGACGCTAAAGTTATGGAAGCCGAAGCCAAAATATCTCAGGCTCAAATTGATAGCGCGGTTCGTTTAGAAGAGAGTCAAACGAGTTTGGAAGTGCATTCACTTGAAGCGGCTAGTAAATTGGCTGAGATACAATCACGTGCGCATCATGACAATTTAGCGACCAAGAAATTAGAACATGAGATAAACAATGCTAAGGCTAAAGACAAAGAAGATTGACGAATTAAGATCTAATATAGCGTTTTATTTAGATGAATTAAGTTATGGAATAAAAAATGATAAACGTGATTTTGATCACATGGAATATATTAACTTTTTTATGCTGGATGTAATAACATCTTTTTATTATTCATTGCAAAATGTTTCGAATAACAAAGAAAGGTTTTTGTCTAATTTGGATGAAATCGCTTTAGGATTAAGGAGAAATAAGAATGACGACTAAATACAAAATCAAATTAAACGATCTTGAGCGATCTGGCGGAGTGGAAAGACTAACGCGCGACGGATTTAAACGCGTCGATATTACGCGTGCAATTCATAAAGAAATGCAAGGCGCTCACCGATATGAGAAAGATAAGGTTGTTGAGAGGCTTTATAATCGACGTGAAGTAGATTAGAGGTAATCATGCCCATGAAATCAAAGAAGCAACGAGCGTACCTTCACGCTAACAAGCCTGAAATTGCCAAGGAATTTGAATCAAAAACGCCAAAAGGTAAAAAATTACCATTGCGCGTTAAGAAAAAGGCTTGCCGTAAATGAGCAATGTGATTCACGTCAACTTTGGTTGTGATTGCGACGATATCAGCAATGGTCTTATGCACTTGGATGCAGCGCTTGGTTATTTCATGTCAGTAAAAGACGTGGAATTACGACGAAAGTTAGAAATTTATGCTCATCATGCACTTATAGCTTGTGAGCGAACTTTGGGTATAATAGAAGAATAAGGTGACAAGCCTCTGCTATGTGAGTTTACAGTAACTTTACATATCATCGCTCAAATCGTCACCTTCTTGAAAATAGTCACTATTGACTATCTATAATACTAATGTGACAATCAGTGTCATTACGTTGCCATACGATAACCTGGCCGAGTCTTTGCGCGATATGCATTGTTTATCTACGGTGACACCGAAAAAAAGTCTATAGAAGGTTAAAAGATGACTAAAGATTTAGAGACTGAAATTCAGGCTGAGGTAACACCTGACGAGCAAGCTTTAAGTTCGGAACCTGTTGATGAACCGACACCATTATCGAGAGATATTGTGTCAAAGATTGTTGAAAGGGAACGTGCGAAAGCTTACGAGAAAGGTAAACAAGAGGCCATTATGCAATTACAACAACAGCAAATACCGCAACAGCAGCCCGAAAACGGGATGCAACAGCAGCAACAGGCGCAACCCATGCAAGGGCAAAATATTGGTGGGATGCAACAAATGTCGCCGGCGGATATTGAGCGTTTGATTGCAGAAAAAGCCCCTCAGATGCTCCAAGAGCAAATGCAGCAGCAGCTTCACCAACAAAGGACTCAACAAACCGTTGATTCATTTGTTGCAAAGATGCAGGCGGCAGAGGCCAAGCACCCTGGATTAGAAGCTAAGCTTAACGATTTAGACTATTCGACATTGGCTCCTGTTGTTCAGATGGCCAATGAGCTTGAGAATACAGGCGATATAATGAAGGAACTGGTCGATAACCCTGAAAAGATGTCGAGCATTATTCTTTTATCGTATACGCAACCTAAATTAGCTCAAAAAAAGCTAATGGACTTGAGTAATTCGATTAAGACAAATCAGCAAGCTTTGGCGGAAGAAGAGCAGGCTCGCGATCCTATGTCACAACTTAAACCTTCGACGAATGCTGGAGTGAATGACAGCGCAATGTCGGTGGCTGATTTTAGAAAGATGTTTAGATAGCCAATAGTATCGATGTTGTAATGCTGTTATTCAAAAAATTCACATTTTTTGGAGTGTTACAACATGCCCGTCCCAACTAATACTTTACAGACCGTACAAACTTATCAAAAAGCTGAGCTTGCTTGGTTATTGAATAGCTTTGTCGGCATTTCTATTTCTAATAAGAAATTCAAGAACTTTAACGACTTGGTCGCTAATTTAGGTGATAGTGTTACCTTTGATTTGACACCACGTTATATTTCCTATAACGGCCTTGTTATTACTGAACAACAATCCGTTCAGCGTGTTCAGACCTTAACTTGCAGTCAAGCAGCTAACGTTTCAGCAGCTTACACTGACCAACAATTCATATTTAACGTTCGCGATTATATGGATAGGTTCGGTATGGCTGCTATGAAAGAGCTCGGATCTTTGGTGGAACGCGATATTTTGCGCAACATAATTTCAGGCGTTCAGATTAACGATCCACAAAATGGCAGTTTTGGTGATTTGCAAACAAACTCAGGCCCATTCCGATTCTATGGTGATGGTGTTAGTCCTATCAATAGCTTTGGCCAATTGGCTCAAGCAGTAGCTAACTTTGAAGACTTTGGTGCGGCTACTCATAAAATGTGTGCCATTTTGCCAGTCGCAAACATTCCAGCCATTGTTAACAGTGGTTTGAACCAATTTGCAATGACTCGAAACAACGACCTTGCATTAAAATGGGAGCTGGGACGATTCTCCAATACCGATTGGTATGAATCCAACTTATTGCCTATTCACACAGCTGGTGTTATTGGTGATGGTGCCGCCCCTGCTAACGTGATGAGCGTGGCCTCTACTAACGACGCTACTGG
>C687J35021_10003658_pt1 | contig 10520 bp, 8 predicted proteins | sample RifCSPhighO2_12_FD_35021 | JGI IMG/M metagenome (IMG submission 35021)
TATGGTGCTGCGAACATGGTTTTTGTACGCTCATGAACTTGTTGATAAAAATATCTTACCACTTGAAATCTTTATCCATATCGCAAGTTATCTCACCGCACCTACTCTCCCTACTCATGAATTAACCGATCTTTTTCAAAAATACGTTTCTGGTCGTTACCAACGATTTTTCAATGATCGACTAAAGAAAAAATCTGATCAATCGTCCGATTTCATGAATAACATCAGCCATTCTCGCTGATGCTTACTCAAGCAACCCAATTCTCTATTTTGAGATGAGGAACTCTGGAGAATTCTTTCACATTATTAGTTATAAGAACTAATTCTAACGTCAATGCATGAGCTGCAATCCATAAGTCATTATTACCGATGGGTTTTCCTTGTTTTTCCAACTTGCTGCGGAGATCACCATAATATTTAGCGACCTGTATAGACATAGGCAACGGCGGAATAAGGCTTACTAATTCATCTAATATCAAATGTGTTTTTTTGGGATGATGGCTTTTTTGTGCCCCATAAAGCAATTCACCATAGGTAACAATGGACATACCTACATCACCCACCTCAATTTGTTCAAATTTTTTCAAAACACTGAGTGGTTTTTGCTTGGCAATATAAATGCAANTATTAGTATCGAGTAAATAACGGAGAGCCATTTAGAAAAACTCTCGTTTTTGAGGCGGTAAATCTTTCCTGCCTTCCGCAAAAAAGTCATTTGGTAGTTGCGTAAGTAATTCGAAAGCCCTTGCTAAATTTTTAGGTATTTCACGAATAACGACATCACCGCATCTTTTAAATATTTCCACCTCTGCACCATTTAACTTGAACTCTTTTGGCAGTCTTACAGCTTGTGAATTCCCAGATTTAAATACTTTAGTAGTTTTCATGCGCACCTCCTATTTGTATATACCATAAGTATATACAAATAGGAGGTCATTAGCAAGCCCTGTAGCACCAGTATATAGCAATTTATAAATCAATAGCTTAGGTATAGTGGGCCTGTTGCTCACCCTTGAAATCTTAATGCTGGTAATTCATTTTTTAAGAAAACTTCATGCTGTGGATACGGTGGTTTAATGCCATGTTTTGCAAACGCGTCCCAAATGCTCATAAGTACCGCTGACATGACGCTGATTCGCGATGGCACTTGTCGAATGTTAACAAAATAGCGTAATTCAAATTCCATGACAGAATCATTAATTTCTTTTAAAAACACTTCTGGTACGGGTTCAGTTAATATATTTTTATGCGAGGCTAATACAGTATGGATAATGACTTTCACTTCATGGGGATTATCATAACGACTGATTTTAATCGGTACAACCGTACGCACAATATTATCTCGAGCAGTCCAATTAGTAAAAGATTTATTAAATACTTCCACATTGGGAACAACTAATTCCATATAGTCCCAAGTTCTGACTGTAATTGCACGGCTCCCAATATGTGTGACTTCGCCTTCAATATTATTAATATTAACAATATCTCCTACTCTCAGCGGTCGCTCCAGTAAAATTAAGAATCCACAAGCGAAATTATTAGCTAAATCTCGCAAGCCTAAACCCACACCAAACGCAAGACCACCGGCAACCAAACCAATGGCCTGTTGATTAATGCCAAGTACACGTAGGCAAACAAATAGACCTAAAAAAACCACGCTATATTGGCTTAAAATGGAAAGACTAGTGCGTATACCCATATCTTTGGTATGCGATGAAAGAGAGCGATAGACAAATTCTCTAATCCACTTTGCAGACCAGTAAAAAACTGAAATCAAAATAAATAATTCAATCATGCTAAGAGGCGTAATAAGAATACTGGATACGCTGACTAATTGGTAATGAATCAGCCAATTTAACCAAACAACCACCGGCGATTGTTTATCCCAGCCATAGAAGAGAAAAAGTACAGCTAAGGCAGATAAAAATAGTGCAATACGCAGTATTTTATCAAGCGGTTTTAAAAAAGCTTCTGTCCACAACCAGCCATTACTAGCATATTGAATCATAAAACCAGACAATTGCTCCATACCATCGCTTAATAATCCACGCAAAATTAAATAAGCAATCAGCACAATCAGAAAGATACCTTCATACCAAGCAATTGTCATCACTAAATTCATATAACCGATTAAACCAATAATTGAATTCCCCAACATCAGCAATGGTATTAAGATGCCTATTAAACGAATGCTTTTTTGCAAATAAGGATGCTGAGATTCCATATTCACTAATACAAGATTAGGAACAACATCTGAAGAGCGCAAAAGAAATAAAGAGATTACCATTAGAAATAACAGAAATAACTGACTACAAATCATTTTCAATTCATAAATCAAAGGTAATTGGTAAACAAAAACTGTCAAAGCAATAATAATGCCGCCCAGGATAACCATCCATCGTAAACGTTGATACAATTTGACATCATGCCCAGTAGTATGATGAGTGGTTTCAACCAAACAAATTCGAGCAACGGTTAATATACTTTTAAAAATAATCCACACGAATGACAAATAAGAAATGAAGATATAATTTTTGAGCGGCACATTAAAAAAAAACATGATGCCAATCACATTGCCAATAATCGCAAAATCAATAAANTTCCGTTTAAGCCATTGCACNCTTAACCACTTCGAATTAATACCATCATGCCAGGGAGATGGGTGCTTTAATAATTTGAANAGCAATCGATAAATAAAAAAGAAAGCAAATAACAAAATAGTCTCCGCAGCGGCAAACATACTCCATGCCAAAAGAGTAGCNGATTGAAAAGCTTTGATGAGCGTGGAGGTAAGACTGATCACCATTTGAAATGCTAAAGCAGGTAGCAGCAACATCTCTTTGCCAATATCTAGCAAAGTTTTTAGCTCAAACGCTGGCAATCCTTGACGAGATGACAATTCAGTTTGTAAAGCTTTATCGATATTGCTTCTAAAAGTAAACGTGCTTTCTTTTAATTCCGTTAACAATAGCGCCGAAGATTGATATTGTTTTTTTAAAGTAGATAGTTTTTGTAAATAAGATTGCATGTGTGAATTTTTAATTTTCTTTTGAGATAAATTACTAAGATGTTTATTTAATAACTTGATACGAGAATTTAACACATCGTTCAAACGATTAATTTGTTTTGCGAGTGTTTGAACCTGATCACTAACTTCGTTTAGCAAACTAATTGAATTGCTTTTTAACACCGTTAACTGCATTTGCTGAAGCTGATCTTTATAACGAGCGATGAGAGATTGAACATAAGCATAATTTGCACTTTCATTCGCGTAAAACATATCACGCTCGAGCCCAGCATAAGTGTTTTTGTTTTGATTAGATTGCGCAGGATCCATTTTTGTTAACAATCCCGAGAGAATACTCACCTGCTGTAACCATTGATTCTGCAGTTCCTGATACATCAATTCATCTTTCATCCGTTGCTGCTTAATCAATAACATATTGCGGGATTTTAATAACGTATAAATGTAATTATATCGATCTTTTTTTAATTGCAAAATATGATCAGCATTTTTTTGCAAATTTAATAAATAGCCTGCTCTGATTTTCTCTAATTGTAAAAGTTTTTGCTGATAAACTGAATCTGCGAGAAGCTCCTGTGTATTGGCTATTCCATCACTCGTCACTTTTACACTAAACATATTTAAAACATTCAATTGATTTTCAATTTCTTGAATGTTTTTTTCTAACCAATTAATCGATTGTTGAGAATCGGTTAATTCAATATTGATGCTATCAAGATTTGATTTCGAAACAGAAATATCAAGGTTAGTTTTGTCCAATAGATTTTTGCTCACCCTCTCAACTGTTACTTGTGATAATTGCTTATCGTGCTCTTTTTGCAACTCATTGAGCTCGCGTTCATTTTGAGTGAGCCTGTTTTTTAACAAACTGATCTGTTGATCAACCACCTGAAGGCGATCAATCGTTGTAGATGTTTTAAAAGCAGCAAAGGTATCAACGGGTATTGTCATGCAGCACATCGCAAGTACCGCCATAACCCAAATAATTTTAAGTTGCGCGCGCATACGATAATACCTTTTCTTTAAGAAAGAGAAGCATAATGAGACTTGGAAAACTCAATAAAAATGAGGTCATGTATAGTTGAATCCAACCTCCATTTTCAACAACCATGCTCGATACAGGCCCTAAAAATACGCGCCCAAATGAAGCGAGCGCTGAAAGCAAAGCATACTGCCCTGCCGTATATTGTTGATGACATAAAGACATCAGAAACGCTAAAAAAGCCGCTGTACTTAAACCACTACAAAAATTTTCTATGAAAATAGTTACAGTCATCAAGAAAAATTGCTTACCAACAACAGCAAGTATTGCAAAACTAAGGTTTGAAAATGCTTGTGCAATACCAAACAACATTAAAGCACGATAAATATTCCAACGGATTAAGAGAATGCCACCAACAAATGCACCCAGTATGGTTGCAAAAAAACTAACTAATTTATAAGCCAATCCCACTTCAGTTAATGAAAAGCCTAAGCCATGCAAAAGAAAATTAGTCATAAGCGATAATGCTAATGCATCACCTAGCTTATAAAAAATTATAAATAGTAATAACCATATCACTTGCTCACGTTGTAATAAATCACGTAACGATTCAATCATTGTATGAAAAAATGTTTTAGAAACAGGAGAAAGCGCAACCGTTTGCGGTGCAAAATAAATAGGAATCATCGTTAATAAAATAAGCAATGCCATACCTTCGTAAGTGATTTGCCATCCAACATAATCCGCGGACACCATTGCGAACCCCCCAGAAACCAATGCTGCTATACGATATGCAAAAACATAATAAGCAGCACCCAATCCACGCTCGTTGCTTGCTAAAATATCAGTACGATACGCATCCACTGAAATATCTTGCGAAGCAGAAAAAAAGGCAATTAATAAAGCTATCCATCCCATTTTCACAGCTTCTGTACCAGGGTTCATATGAGCAAGCCAAAGCAACGTTATAATCAACCCTATTTGCATGGATACTATCCATCCCTTCCGCCTTCCTAACCAGGGAAAGGTGATGTAATCCATAAAAGGTGCCCATAAAAATTTCAAGGCATAAGGCGCACCTAGCAATGACAGTATGCCTATCGTATATAAATCAATTTGTGCATCAGTAAACCATGCTTGTAAGGTTGCGCCTACTAAAGCAAGTGGTAGCCCTGAAGAAAATCCCAAAAATAATATGGCTAATAAGCGTTTATTGATTAATAGTTTCCTGGTCGTTATAGTAGCTATCCTTGTGTGATCGGAATTTGGTATTACAAAACAATAAAAGTTGGTTGAGATTTTATCACTAATCGATTGATATTGATAGCTTTTTTGTAAAAAATAGCCTCTTTTCTGAAAACGAAGGGGATCTTATACCAAATTTCTTTAAAAATAATACGTTTAACAGCGGCTCCCGCTAAATAGGAATAAAGCATGATGCTCAGTATATTTGACTTATTTTCAATTGGTATTGGCCCTTCCAGTTCTCACACAGTAGGACCGATGAGGGCAGCTAAAACATTTGTTGAATCCCTTCAACAACACGGGTTGCTACAAATAAAACGCGTCACCGTAGAATTATTTGGTTCGCTTGCTTTTACTGGCAAAGGACATGGTACGGACCTTGCTATCTTACTCGGATTAGAAGGGATGGCACCTGATACAGTTGATCCTGATTCTATTAAACCACGAGCAACCACAATCATTGAAGATAAATGTATACAATTACTAGGTTTACAAGCGATCGCNTTTCATTACGTGAATGATTTTATTTTTAATTACAANGACCTCTTACCTTTTCATACAAATGGTATGCGTTTTACTGCTTATGATNCCAAACAAGCTATNATTTCATCACACGTTTTTTATTCAATTGGCGGCGGTTTCATTGTTGATGAGGCTCCAATATCTCATCCACCTGCAAACACAAACCTAAATTCTCCCTATCCATTCACTTCAGCGCAATCATTATTGTTGCAATGCGAAAAACATCATCTCAGCATTTACGATCTGATGCTCGCAAATGAATGNGTACTACGATCAAAAACTGAAGTTGAACAACAATTGTTTCGGATTGCTGATGTGATGCGTGCCTGCATCGACAAAGGNTGTCAAGCAATGGGTCACTTACCAGGTGGATTAAATGTTAAACGNCGCGCACCAGAGNTGTATCAAAAATTATTGACGCGNGGTAAACCTGATTCCTATGAACATATGGATAGTATGGAATGGTTAAATTTATATGCTATTGCAGTCAATGAAGAAAANGCAGCTGGCGGCCGNGTCGTTACTGCACCAACAAATGGTGCAGCAGGTATTGTNCCTGCTGTATTGCACTATTATCTTACTTTTTATCCTCAAGCTAAACGTAAAGATATTATTAACTTTCTACTCACTGCCGGAGCAATTGCCATTCTTTATAAAAAAAATGCCTCCATTTCCGGCGCGGAAGTGGGTTGTCAGGGTGAAGTAGGTGCTGCTTGCTCCATGGCAGCAGGCGCACTTACTGCTGTTTTAGGCGGAACACTCGCGCAAATTGAAAATGCTGCTGAAATTGCCATGGAACATCATTTAGGTATGACGTGTGATCCCATCAATGGTTTGGTACAAATACCTTGTATTGAGCGCAATGCGATGGGTGCAGTGAAAGCAGTCAATGCAACCCGCCTAGCTTTGTTAGGTGATGGGCAACATTACGTCTCTCTAGACAAGGTGATTGCTACCATGAAGCAAACGGGCAAAGATATGATGGCCATCTACAAAGAGACATCGCTAGGTGGTTTAGCTGCTAATTTGCCAGAATGTTAGCCTTCACGTCTTTTTATGCTGTTCACTATGATGATGCCTGTGTTCACGCATTTTACGTATCTGCCAAAGGGTAATCACTGGCCCAGAAATAATATAAATTAAAAAAAGGCTAAATAACATTTCTGGAGGTTCAAGCGCAACCGCAGCAATAATAAAAACAGCAATCACAACAGTAATAAATGGCACTCTTCCCTTAAAATCAACATGTTTAAAGCTATAATAGCGAATAGTGCTCACCATCAGTGCTGCAATAACAATAATAAATGCTGAAATCGGTACAGCAAACAAGCTCCCTTGCGCTTGAAAGCTAGCTCCCATCCATATAATGCTTGCGATCACACCTGCAGCTGAAGGGCAAGGTAATCCTTGAAAATAGGTTTTATCAGTAATCTGTACATTGAAACGAGCTAAACGCAATGCTGTTGCAGCAGTATATAAAAATGCAGCTAACCAACCTAATTTTCCCAGATAGGAAAGAGACCAACTATAAATAACCAATGCTGGGGCAATACCAAATGCAACCATATCCGATAAACTATCGTATTGAGCACCAAATGCAGTTTGAGTATTGGTGAGTCGGGCAACACGGCCATCTAATCCATCTGCTATCATACCAACAAAAATAGCAATAGCAGCAGCTTCAAAATGTCCTTTCATTGCGGCAACGATCGAATAAAACCCAGCAAATAATGCTGCTGTTGTCAGCAAATTAGGCAACAAGTAAATGCCACGTTGTGGTTGTTTTTCAGCTTGTTCACTATCCAATTCCTGCTTAAATCTCATGTTCATGCTTCTTTAAAAATAAAGTGAGTTCCGGATCCAAAGGCGCTACTACTGTAATACGTTGATTAAGGGAAGGTAAAGTAAAATCAATCAATCGTGCATGCAAAAATAATCGCTTTAAACCAAGCTGATGCATATTTTGATTGAATTTTACATCACCATATCGATCATCCCCTGCAATAGGATGCTGGAGATGCGCTGCATGTACGCGTATCTGGTGTGTTCGCCCAGTTAGCAATTTAACTTCAACTAACGTTGAATATTGATATTCTTGAATAGGATGAAACTCACTGATCGCTTGCTTTCCTGTTGGATGAACTTCAACTACATGTTTCCCACCATCCCGATAATCTTTCAATAAAGGCAAATGAACTCGTCTTTCCGATTCTTTCCATTTTCCCTGAGTAAGCGCCCAATATAGTTTAGTTATTTTGCCTTCTCTTAATAATTCATGAATTTCACGTAAAATTCGTCTTTTTTTAGCTAGAATTAAACAACCCGATGTTTCTGAATCTAAACGATGAGCAAGCTCAATATGCGGAAATTGAGGATAAAGATGGCGGATAACCTCAATCACTCCTATCCGAACAGTACTGCCAGCGTGAACAGATAACCCAGAAGGTTTATTGATAACAAGTACATGATCATCTTCATACAATATTCGTTTAGCTAATAGTTGCATCGTATGTTGACTAGGGAGCGCTTCTGTTGCCATTTCTTCCAAAAAAAGTGGCGGCAATTTGATGGTATCTCCTGTTAAAATACGATAAAATGCTTTAATACGACGCTTATTTACACGAATGTCGCCTTTTCTTAATAATCGATAAATATGAGATTTTGGAACATTCTTTAAATAATTAATTAAAAAATTATCTATTCTTTGATTAGAATATTCATCAATAACATGAATATATTGAACTTTAGTTTTATTTTTTGCTTTTTTATCACTATTCATTTTAATTTTGCTCAAAAATTGACCTTTAGTTTTAATTGAAATAAAATCAATCTATTGGTAACATACTTTTTTAACCATTTATAAAGATTAATATATAAAGTGAATGATGAATATATATTAATAATAATGATCACCAGGGTGATCATCTCAAAGTTACATTACAGTAGAATTTTTGAATAACGTGCTTTAGGCAACGGAAGATGAGATAGGAAAGTTTTTTTAAAACTTGCGCAACTAGAATAGTTAAAGATTATGAATTTTGAAGGGTTATTACGCAGAGACTTTGCGAATAGGCTTATTAAGCCAACGGCGTTTAATTTAAAACAATAACCCCTACTGACAAATTTAGGTTGTATATAGTTTTCCACTAGCATTTTGCTAACTTGAAAAGCAAGATAGCTCTCATCCCGCTGTGTCAAGTACATGACAAGTGGATGATTTAACATGAATAGAATGTTGATTAACGCAACTCACAAAAATGAGGAGTTGCGGATAGCATTGGCTAGCGGCCAATATCTTTATGATCTTATCATTGAACCTACCTTTCGCGAACAGAAACAATCCAATATTTATAAAGGTATGGTCACTCGTATTGAACCCAGTTTAGAAGCTGCTTTTATCGATTATGGTGAAGGGCGCCATGGGTTTCTTCCCTTAAAAGAAGTAGCGCGTAATTGCTTCAAAGCTTCTTATCAAGATGGCGGCAGAAGACCGGCTGTCAACGAAGTGCTTGAGGATGGGCAAGAATTGATTGTTCAAGTAGAAAAAGAAGAACGTGGAAACAAAGGCGCTGCATTAACCACCTTTATTACTCTCCCAGGCTGTTACTTGGTTCTCATGCCGAATAATCCTCGTGCTGGAGGCGTTTCAAGACGAATCGAGGGGGATGAACGTGATGAGTTACAAGATATTCTCAATGCACTGCATGTACCAGATGGTATGGGTCTTATTATCCGTACTGCTGGCGGCGGTAAATCCTTAGATGAATTACAGTGGGATTTGGATATTTTATTGCGTCTTTGGAATATTATCCAAAAAGCTGCTGAAGGCGGCGCAGAAGAAGATGGTGAAAACGAAGGAACAATTGCCACATTACGAAAAGCACCCTTCTTAATTTATCAAGAAGGAAACGCAGTTATTCGTGCATTGCGTGATTACTTGCGAAAAGATATTGATGAGATTTTAATCGATCATCAAGATGTATACGAAGAGGTTGTTAATCATCTTAACCGTATTCGTCCTGATTTCGTGAGTCGAGTGAAATTATATAAAGACCCCACTCCACTTTTCACGCGTTTCCAAATTGAAAGTCAAATTGAATCGGCTCATCAACGTAACGTTCGGCTTCCCTCCGGTGGATCCATTTCGATTGATCATACCGAAGCCCTCGTTTCCATTGATATCAATTCCGCAAAATCAACTAAAGGCGGCGATATTGAAGAAACAGCCTTAATGACGAACCTTGAAGCAGCAAATGAAATTGCAAGACAACTACGTTTGCGAGATATTGGTGGCTTGATTGTCATTGATTTTATTGATATGACACCTATTCGTAATCAGCGAGAAGTGGAAGAGAGACTTAAAAAAGCACTTCTGATGGATAGAGCTCGTGTACAAGTTGGCCGTATCTCACGTTTTGGATTACTTGAAATGTCGCGTCAACGATTGCGTCCCTCCTTAGGAGAATCTAGTCGAATCACTTGTCCGCGCTGTCAAGGTCAAGGAACCATACGAGGTATTGAATCTTTAGGGCTTTCAGTTATCCGCTTGATCGAAGAAGAGGCATTAAAAGATAACACTGCCCAAGTGCGCGCCATGCTACCCACCGAAATTGCAGCTTATCTTCTAAATGAGAAGCGNCAAGCTATTATCGATATTGAAAAACGTCAGAAAATTGCTGTCATTATTATTCCTAGCGCACAGTTACTCACACCTCAATACGAGGTAGAGCGCATTCGTCTTTCTGA
>C687J35021_10003659_pt1 | contig 10516 bp, 11 predicted proteins | sample RifCSPhighO2_12_FD_35021 | JGI IMG/M metagenome (IMG submission 35021)
CGCGGAGATCGGTGCGATGCAGGGCGCGCTTACTTATTTTGTTATGAATGAAACCGGATCGACAGCTATCGAAATGCGGCGCAAGGGCTACGATTTGGCGACGATCCGTAAAATGGCTCCCGTCGCCGGAACGATCAAGGGCGTTTTTGAAATGGCATCTTTCGGCGTGATGACTGCGCCATTTAAGACAGCGTTCGTCAAAAAAGTTCTCGCCTCAAAAGAGATAAATGGAATCCTCACGAGTGCGGCGGGAGTATATGCCAAAACGATCGGCGCTGAATTAGGCACCGAAGAATTGCAGTTGCTCGTCGATATCACCACGAATAATTTGGCCGCCGCAGTCGAAAACAAACCTGAATTGGCGATTGATTGGCGGACAGGGGTCGATCAAGCCGTTGATGTAGGGGCCAAAACGATTGGGGCAACTATAGGAATCGGGGCTTTCGGCGCAGGGGTTACGGCTCTTGTTCAACGCGCGGACACGCAGGCGGAGACTAAGGCCGCGGCGGAGATGATGGCTCGGCTTGAGGCGCGGAAGCGTGAGATTCAAGATGAGCAAGCGCCTCTTGGTAAGCCTTCTGCGTTTCAGGGCATGGTTGCCCGCCGTGAGACTGCGCGTCCAGTTCCAGACCTCGTAACAGCCGCTCTTTTGGCGTCATCAGGTCCTAGTATAGACCGTACTATCACTGATGTCAAGGCCCAGGCCGAAGATGTTCTCAAGCGGGAAGCCCAAGCACGAGGAATGGAATATAACGATGCTTTCATCACTCAATATCGGGCGTCTTCTCATCGGACATTGAATGCGTTAGCTATTGGCCCCCGAGAATTGACGGGGGAAGAACGAATAGCATGGCTGGAGAAGCACGGCGAAGAGACGCTGGAAGCCGCCATGAAACTCCACGAAAAGATGCTTCTCGTGGACAAGGCTTTTCCCGAACAGGCAGGGAAAGCCCGAAATTTGACCTATGAGACGGAGAAAGCCCTCCTCGAAGGATTCAAGGATCTCCCGCTTCCAGCGCCCGCGCCGGCCGCCATGCCTATAGCAGAGGGCGTCAAGCCCCCCGCGCAACAACTCGAAGAACCCACCGAATTACGCGAAGAGGGCAAGGTTTCCCCCGCCACATTCGAAGAAAAAACGCGCCGGGTCGAGGCCGAAGCGCGCGTTCGGACGCTCGTATCGGACTTGGCCGATGTGCGAACTCTCATCAAGGAACAGGAACAAACCCGTGAGCGATTCATCCGCAATAAAATGTCGGTGCGGCTCCTCGACAAGAAGATCACCGATTTGATTCAACAAGAGGACGCCATCAAGGCGGATATCACGTTCTACGAGGCCGCCGGAGAGGAAGCCCTTGTCACCCCCGAGGAGATGCTCTCCTTAAAACCCGCGACGCTCGAGAGCATCATCAACCTGGGGTTCAAGGAAGGGCGCAAGGAAGTTTTGGGTGCGCGTCGCAAACAGATTCTCGATGTTGTTGAGAAATTAGNATTGACCGATGCGGACCTCAAGAACATCCTCCGNGAGAANAATTACGGCATGATGGGCGACGTCGAGTTCCGAAATTGGTTTGAGGAGAAGTTCAAGCCGCAGGCGAGGACTGCGCTACGGCGCCGGTTGGCGCTCCAAGACGTGCGCGAGGTCCTCAAGGAGAAGCAGCTCCAGCGCGAGCAGAACATCCGCGCGCTCCATGAATTGCCTCCGCTCAATAAGATGTCAGTGGAACAATTGCGGCGATATGTCGAGATTCTGGCCGAATACGACGCGGGAGACATCCCTCTCACTCCGGCGCGTATCAGGGCGTTGGGAGCGGGACCGTTGGCGGGTGTGAAGACGATGGGAGAAGGGCGTCGCCGGGCAGCGGAGATCACGGGCCGGCCGCTTGAAGACTTCAAAAATGTGGAAATCGGGGAGTTCGACGTTAATCGGTTCGACTCCCTCCTGGCCCGGGAAGGGGGGGTGAAGCAGCTCCTCGTGTGGATGACGAAGACCGCGCAGGTTCGGGGGGAGGAATTGACGGCGGCGTTCAACAAGCGCGTCGACGAACTGGCGGAGGCGGCCATCGAGCCCCGGCGCAAGCTCATGGGTCCGGGGGAGCGACTGGCCGATGTATTGGCGCCGCAGCAGGCGCGGGTCATGGAGTTCATCGAGGAACCTGACCCCGCCCGCCAAGCAGCCATCGGGGCTGCCCTGACGCCCGAGGAGCTGGCATGGGCGCAATTTCACATAAAATGGCACCTTGGCGCCGAGGACCACATGATTAAGACCGGGGACCTCGTCGAAGGAACCCGATTTAGCGGGCGCTACGTTTTCCACACGGGGCGGCCGATTGCCGAAATGCTCCGCGATTTACCGGATAAGGGCATCGCGGACACCGCCCGCGATATCCTGACACGCTGGATAGGCACAACGAAGGCCATGTCGACCAAACCCGCGTTGATGTTGGGCTTGCGGAAGCACTTGAAACAACTACTCTTCCGCACCGGGGAATTGGTTCCGTCAAGAAATTTGGTTCTGGCCGAGAAGCGATATGCTGCCGACTTCTATGAGAAAGTGGCTTTGGATGAAACGATCCCAACGGTTGAAACGATGGTTATGGCGGCGCGGGTCTTGGACCGATCTCCCGAGGCTGAGGAGATGACGAAAGCGGTCCTGTCTTTCACTAAGGAATATCTCAACGCCAAGAAAGGCAATTCCGAATGGGTTGTCCAGCGAGGGGGATTGGCGGAAAACACCATCCGGTTCGCCATGACTTTGACATCGCTCAAATACATCGCCGCGAATTTCGCGCTTCAGGCCGCCGCGCCCATCGGGGAGCAGATCTCCGGCTTCATGGCCCTGGGGAACAGAGCGCTGGCGAAAGCCAAATACCGAAAATACACGGCGCAGGGGCGTAAGGTCCTCGCCAAGTACGAAGCGTTCACCGGCCAAAATCCTTTAACGCAGATGCGCCAACCCGGACGCGATGCCGGGGCCAATCTTAACCTCGTCATGTTCGGGACTTTTCAATTCGCCCGCAAGATGGTCATGGAAGATATCCTTTTGGGCGGGATGACCGACGCCGAATTTAAGGCCGGTGAGATATCGGCGGAACGGCAGGCGGGCCTCAAGATCACCGCCGGCCGGTGGGTCGATATACGCGGGGGCAAAAGCATCCGCGGGTCTTCCGTGGCCGGGGCCGAGATCACGCAGTTCAAGGGATGGATCGTCCCGCCCATGACCGCGATTTATGGAGATCTCAAAGCCCTGGCGCAGACCATAGGCTCTTTGGGCAAGAAGAAACTCCCCGATGAAGTCATATTCGATTTCCTCCACGCGGCCGAAGTGACAGCTGCCGCTCTGCTCGTGCGCGCGTGGCTTCCTGGCGATGATGAGGACGATAGCTTCACGGCGCGCACGGCGAAATATATCCGCCGCGAGGTATTCACGCTGCTCTCGACCATTGATCCTCGAAACTTCACGGGCGCGGGCGTGTCGGCGGAGTTGGTCTTTCGCACCATACGCGACGCTACTCACACGCTCATCGACGCCGTTGGACTTTTGGTGGAGATTGAAGGGCACCAGCACAAAGATGGTAAACTTATTGGGGGCGATGCGTTGATGCGCGATGTCACGCCGGCCGCCCTCAAGCCGCTTTTTGCCGAGGAAAAGGAGAAATAATATGTCTGTCTCTGCGACCGCCACGCGCATCGTCAAGACCGCCGGCAACGGGGCTACAGTCGCCTTCGATTTCGCGTGGAAGATTTTTGCCGCAACCGATCTGACATGCTTTAAGATCACCGCCGCGGGGGTCTATGTCCTAGCGACATTAGGCGTGGACTACACCGTAGCTTTCGACTCCGACGCGGAGACGGGCACCGTCACGTGGGTCGTGGCGCCGGTCAGCGGCGGCTTCTCCGTCATCATCGGCGACGCGCTGCCGAACACGCAGGCGTCCGCGCTTCCGCGCGAGGGGGTGACGCCGGCCGCAACGCAGCTCAACATCGTCGACAAGCTGACACTCCTCGTCCAGCAGCTCATCGAGCGAGTCTCCCGCGCGGCCCTCCAACCCATCACGCCCGTCAATCCAACGGCGGTCGTAATTGATCCGCCCGTCGCCGGCAAGATCCTGATATTCCAGGTGGCCGGAGGGGTATTCCACATCGCCAGCACCGCCGTCACCGCTTCTACGACATTGGTTCTCAATGGGCTGGCGGCGGACAAACCGCTCACGCCTTCGGTGGAAACATGGTGGTATTCGACGGACACACAACAGTTGGAATTTTATGTGACCGCGGCGGCTCGGTGGTTTCTGATCGGGTAGAACGGAAACGCCATGAATAGAGGAAACACAATTACGGTAGCCACTACGGAAGCTACGGATGCTGTCGCGGCTTTGAGTCTCAGCGGTCTCTACGTCGATCGGCCGGCCACTCCTGCTCAGGTGCTCTACTATTATTCGACAGACCGCGATCAAGTTGAAGTTTATGTCCCGGCCGCGGCGAAATGGTTTTTATTCGGGTAAAATGGAGAGGGAGAAATCTATGAAGAAGACGAAGGTAATTTTAGCGCTCTTGACGACGCTGTGCGTCGCCATGACGACCCACGCGGGACGGGATTACGATCTCCGGCTCCACGCTTCGTCGGCTACGCTGCGCGTGGGCCTGGCCGGCGCCAATCCGGCGGACGCGGTGCTCACGTCGAGCGGCGCGGCGATCGTACAATCGACCTCGACGACAGCCGGACATAAGCCTTTCCGCGTTAAAAATCAGGCCGGCGCCGAGATTCTGAGTGTGACGCAGGGCGGGACTGTGACGGCCGGCACTTTTGCGGGCAATTTGACGGGCAATTTGACGGGCAATGCCAGCGGTACGGCTACCGCGCTCGCTGCTAATGGGGCGAATTGTTTATCAGGAAATTATCCATTGGGTGTGGACGCTTCGGGAGCGGCGGAAAGCTGCGCTTCTGTGGGGGCCGGTGATACCATTCTCGCAGCGACGCAGACTTTCAGCGGAGAAAACACCTTTACTCATTCGGCTTTGCCTTTTTTCTGGCGGACCATTTCGACGGGGACTTTCATAATCACAAGCACGTCATACAACATCACGACAAACGACCTTTTTCCGGGGGCAAGTATTACGTCCTCGGCCACTTATCGCCTGTCCTTTGGCTTCCACGCGGCGGCGCGGCGGCAATATAGCCTGCGCTTCAACGATGATGCGGCGGGAAATTATAAGGTGTTCAACGTCGGACGTTCACAGGCGGCGGCGAATGTTGGTTGTGGCGCGGTGGGTGTGACCTTTATAGATTTGGAAGTGAACTGCAGCGACCCGACTATGCTGTCAGTCACAGGGAGCGTAACGATTGAATCAGAAGTCCACGATCAAACACGGATTCACGTTACCGGGACTTCGACGGGCGAACGTGACGGGGCTGGCACATGGGAAGGCGGCACAATCTCGGCTTATTACGATGGGGCTTCGGCCCTTTCGAGTATCCAACTCCACTGTAATGGCCTCTGCACAGGACGTTTTATCCTAGAAAAATTCAGTAATACATGGTAACGACCCGCGCGGATTCCTGGTTTCATCTGTTGAAGATTCTATTTCCGTAGCTCTTGGTGCCGGGGGCGCTGGTAGTGGCTCTGGATATTGTTTCGTGGCGTGGGCGGAATAAAGACCCCTGGTCAGACCAGGATTAGCATGTTAGAATAATAGTCCAACCGCAAGGAGACACGAACATGGCGATCTCATCGAGGAAGTTGCTGGACGCCGCGACCGCTATCGGCGCGGGGGCGGCGCGGGCTCTGCGGCGTGTCGATCGAACTTTCCAGGCCATCGGGTCGACTAGCTCAGGCGCCGGCGCGGCTACCATCGTCATTGAAGTATCCAATGACGCGACGAACTGGACTGCGATTGGCACGATTACGCTCACGCTCTCAACGGTGGCCTCCAATGATGGCTTTGCCAGCGCCGCGGCTTGGAGCTTCGCTCGCCCGAATCTCACAGCGATTTCCGGCACTGGTGCTGCGGTCACAGTCTGGGTGGGGGTATAAAGGAATTATGAAAAAGCTGCTTATCGGAATCGCGCTCTTATTTGCTTCCTCTCCTCCGACGCAGGCCGAAGTCTCGACAGTCGCCGGGAAAGTATCCCCGGTTTTCTCTGGGGATATCGTTCTTCAACCCAATGCCGATGTGACGGTCACGGGTCCGACCGGCTTCATCAGCAGTCAAGGCTCGATTACGGCTTCCGGCTTTTTCGGTGACGGCGCGGGCTTAACCAATGTAAGCGGCACAGACGCGGCCAGGGTCCTTAAAGCCGGCGATACGATGACGGGACAGCTCACTCTCTCGGGCTCGACTCTGACCCTGACCGGCGACGCCTTCTCAGTGGGTAGGACCACCCTCACGATCGTAGGCGGGCGCGTCGGCATAGGAAGGACGCCGGGCGGGGCGGCACCTGCCTCGGGCTTTAGTCTTGACGTTTCCTCCTTGGTTAGATCGGTGGCGACCGCACCATCATTCGCAGGTCTGCTCGCAACACAATATGGAGCAACCCAGGGTATTACCCCGGTAGTTTCATTTAGAGCAGCCGGAGGAACAGAAGCAAATCCTACGGCGGTGACTACCAACACAACGCTCGGCTTTTTCGGCTCACGGGGGCACACTGGTGTTGATTTTTCTCCCTCCGCAAGAGTAGAAATAAGATTTTCGGCCGCTGAAACCTGGACGCCAGAAAGTAACGCCACGAACATGAGTCTTTTCATTACCACGACCGGGGCTCTTGCCTCAGTTCCAGCCATCTTCATTAACGAGAGGAAAAATGTCCACGTCGGCGGCGGACTTACCGGAGTCGGCGCGACCCTAAAGGTCGAGCAGTCAATATGGGACGACTTCGCTCTGCTCGTATCGAGCAACAACAACGTGGGGATGGTCGCGGTAACGAAAGCGGGGGACGTCGGCATCGGCACAACCGCCCCAACCGAAAAACTGCACGTTGTCGGCAATTCTACCGTGACCGGGACCGGATTCGTCGGCTCCACTTTAACCGCCAACGATTCTTTATCCGTAGGGACTTTCGTTGACATCGCCACTTCTCCCGCTGCTCCGGCGCACCGTGAAGGCCGACTGTTTTGGGATTCCGCCGATAAAACCTTGGCCCTCTACAACGAGGATCCGGATGTTTCGCTCCAAATAGGGCAAGAGAGTTGGATTCGTGTTCGGAATAATACTGGCTCTACGATCCTCAACGGCAAGCCTGTATATATCAGTGGCGCTTTGGGAAACCGCCCCACCATCGCGCTTGCCAAAGGTGATTCTGATGTGACCGCCATCGTGGCGGGGTTAGCAACGCACGACATCGAGAACAACACGGATGGCTATGTGACGACGATGGGCCTGGCGCGGATGCTCGACACGTCTGCTTTCAATGAAGGCGACGAACTGCATTTGTCCACGACTACCGCAGGGGATTTTCGCGTCGGTCATTTGATAGGCCCCGGCTTCGATGTATTGGTAGGACGTGTGGTGAAGTCCAATCCCGGTTCGGGGATCATCTTCGTGAAGGCGCAACTCCATCAAACCATCGGGATCGGCTCCGCCAACCAAGTCCGGGCCATGAATGGCGCGGGGTCTGAGGAGGCATTCAAGACGCTATCGGGCACGACCAACCGGGTCACAGTGTCGCATAGCGACACGGCGATAACCCTGAGCGCCCCGCAGGACCTACATTCCGGGGGCTCACCGACGTTTGGCGGCATGACCATCAACGGGAACTTCGTTGGTAGCGGGTCCGTGACCGCCTCGGCCTTCTTCGGGGATGGTTCGGCTTTAACAAGCGTCAGCGGCACCGACAGCACAAAGGTCGCCAAAGCTGGCGACACCCTGACTGGCTCCCTCAATTTCTCGGGGGTCGCCAGCGATTTCACGTCAGCTACGAATGAGCATCTTGCCTTGATGCCCGCTGGCACAGGCAATGTCGGCATCGGGACAACGGTTCCAGCAAGAAAATTGTCAGTTCAGACAAGCGCTGGCTATAATTCTGAATTTACTGATGGAACACAAAAAGCAATTATCTTTACAGGAACGGACTTTAGTTCGATAGGAAGCGTTTTGAGCCAGTTTCGGCTGTTCAGCAATGAAGATGCATCCGGGGCATTTGGAATTACAATCAATGGCGGCAACGTCGGAATCGGGACGACAAATCCGAGTACGAAACTCCATATTTCAAGCAGTACGATCAAGATAGACGGGACCGGCGCCCCCGCTACGGGCGGGGCCTTGTGCTTAAACGCAGCTCAGCAGATGTCGAAATGTACAAGCGTCGTTGACGTATCGGGAAACTGCACCTGCCCATGACCATCCAACAGCTCAATGAATACGCGATGCTCGGCTACCGGGTCCTCGGCATCTTCGGTTGGACGTTGGCCTGTTTCTGCATGATGAAATATCTCAAAAATTAGGCGGCAATAATGAGCATGAGAAAGAAGCCGCGCCGGCCGCGAGGATACTGAGCGACAGATGGAACTATCTCCTGGGTGGGTGTCAGCCGGCGTTGCCGTCGTCGGTTTCGCGGGTACGAGCATAGCGGCTTGGTTGCGGAGTGTTGATGCCGCCCAAGAAGCCCGGATCACTGAGGTCAAGGGAACGCAGAAGACGCTCTTTGAGAAGCATGATCGAGTCGCCGCCGAACTTCAAGTCTACAAACTCCATGTCGCGGAGACGTATGTAAACCGCGAAGTCCTGCGCGAACAGCTCGCCCCCATCAACAAAGCCCTAGAGAAGATCGACTCCGATCTGCGGGAGATGCGTAAGCCATGAATGACCGCCAGCTCTCGCCGCATTTTTCCGTATATCAACTCACACGCACGGATCATGTGGACCTTCAAACGGAGAATCGTCATACCACCGACGAGGAGGAAAAGAAACTTGGCGAAGTGGCAAATCTCCTTGAAACGTGTCGGATCGTCTTGGGTTGCGATTTGGACGTGCATTCGGGGCGCCGCTACTTGGAACTTAACAAGCGCGTGGGCGGGAGCGACCGATCGCAGCATCTCAAATGCGAAGCCGCCGACTTCTCGCCAGCCGGGCCAGATACCGAAGAATCCGTGACTGATGCCTGGCAGAAGATCGCCACGGCTGCGCGAGAAGGCAAAATCAAGTTCGGCCAACTCATCTATGAATCCGTGAAGGATGGACGTGAAGGCCGCAAATTTTGGGTTCACATCTCTCTCGGTGCGCCATATCGTAACGCGACGCGCTGCGGAGAAGTGGCTTCGATGACGGACGGAAAATATACAGCGATTTCTAAAATCCAGGAAGCCATATGAGACTACCCCGCATCCTGCTTCACGCCCTCGATTCTGAGAGCAAATCGGTCACTTTCGGGTGGGCCTTGGCGTCCGTCTCGACCGGGCTTTACTACGCCCAGGCCCTCGGTTTCACGGCCGACCGCTGGGAGCGCATGATGCTCATATCCGCCGGCCTGGTTGGCGCCAAGCTCATCAAGGAAGGCTACCTCGAAGGAGGAGCCGAGGCGCCGCCAGAGGCCAAGCCAGATGCACCCAAACCTGTCGTATAGGGCGCAGATCGCCGTAATCACCATCCTGCTCCTCGCGCTGGGGCTCCACTCGAGCCGCCGGGAGATCCGCGAGCTGCGCGCCGCCCTAGCGGCCAAGCCCGCCGTCCAAGATCGTGTTGTCGTAAAAACCGTTCAAGGACCTACTAAAATTGAGTATCGAACCATCACCACCCCTGGGGGAACGATAACGGTAGAGCGCATCCGCACCGTGGAAAGCAAGGTAATCGAGCGGGATACGTCCCACCAAGAGGCTCCCGTTATCCCCTTGGCGCGTGTCAGGACGCGCTATGCGGGCTTGGGGGTTGACCCCCTGGCCTACGCCCGTTTGCCGCGCCTGCGGGCCGGGGTGACGATCCTAGGGGCTCTGGACGCAGGTCTGGCGTATGACAGCCGATTCTCCCCCGCCGCCGGCGCTTTTCAGATCGAATTAGCCTACCGCTTCTAGCTAGAGGGCCAGTCTCCGCCGGCCATGTTCCGCAATTAAGAGCGCATCCGCCGTGGCGTGCGTGATCTTCTCCCCGGGGAAGAGTTCCTGCGCGCGGCGTTTGGAGACATTCTTGTTGCCGCCCGTCAAGCATTCCATTTTGGCCTGCCAGACCATCGGATAGATGTCAATAGGCGCATGGCCGGACATCAACAGAGCCCCGCGGATGAGCCCGTCGACCCGGCCGAAGGTATTGGCCCCTTTTCCGCCATCGCTGGACATGTAGCCCACCTTCTCCACGAAGACCCAGCGGCTACCCTCGGCCGTGAGTGCCGCAAGAGCCATGCGGACGGCGTCCACCAAGTCCTCGTGGGTCATGCTGGGCCGGAAGGCGCGCAGATGCGCGACCGTGCCGTCGCCGCGAAGCACGGCCAGGCCGCCGGAGACGCCGGGATCCACCCCCATCGCGGCTATCACTGGAGCACCCCCGGTTTTTCTGGCGTATGAACTGTATCCTTTGGGCGATCAGGTTCGGC
>C687J35021_10003661_pt1 | contig 10513 bp, 19 predicted proteins | sample RifCSPhighO2_12_FD_35021 | JGI IMG/M metagenome (IMG submission 35021)
TCTTCCTCCAAACATTTCATCAAGTTTGTCCAATCCCCAGTGCGAGGTATCTGCTAGTACCAATCCCACAAAAGCCCACCACAAGAATAGCATCCAATCTACATGCACAAGACTAGCAACCCATTTCAGTGGCGTGGCAACTAAGAAGTAAAACACGGATAAGTAGGCAATACGCAGAACAGTAGAAATGATGGGGGCGTGTGACAGGAAGCCCCGATGTCTACATACTTTGCGATAAGGAGTCCAGAGACGATCCCACATCATTTCTACCGCCTTACCAGTATACACGCGAATGTAGAAATCGGCAATTGAACCACCATCCACGTCGGCGTCACAATTTATTAATATTCCAACCAACGCCCCCACAGAACATCCAGTAGCACTTGATCCACTAAGTCCACTCAGCAATAGTGTTGGATATGATACTGTGGCGACAACGAGTGATGAAAGGGTATGTATTTTCCCACTTGGCATTCAAATTGCCCCATTTCCTTTCCAAGATTGGCAAATCATATTTCTGTATGCAGTCCAATATTCCAATAGCCCTTCCAGCCCCGAATGAATAAGAGTATACATTTTTCGTTCCCCTTGCCATACATCTTTTGTCCTGCCTGGGAATAGATGGAGTTCCCCACCTCTTGGGAAATTGTATATCAAGCATTTCCATTACCCACTCAGAAATCTGCAATGTCCCGGTAATTCTTATTCCATCTTTTTTGTCTCTCCCATTCCTTATACTTCCATCCCCATCTATATATCCAGCAACATAACTCCACTTTAGTTTTTCATCCGTGATATTTGGTGGCAATAGAGTGAGACTTTTCCCGTGAACTATATTGTATATTTCGGATAAATTATTTATTATCATAGAACTATTGACAACAAATTTGGCTATGGTATTACCATTCTGCAAGTATTTCTTTATTGGCTTGTCTGGACATATTACATCCCTGAACTTTTGTAAATGTCCCACATCTTTCCATGACAATGCAATACTCAGGCAGGTTCTATTATATCCATCCCCAATGCTCCCATCCGCCGCTATAAATCCAGCCCAATATGCTGATAGTGGCATTGGCACAGAAAAAAAGTTGTCATCAATTTCATATATTCTTGTATCTCCGCGATTCTTTACATTCCCGATACATCCCTTCTTCATCCCAATTCTATAGGCGCGGACTTTTGTTGCGTCCCAACTTTTTCCGGGAAGAAGATGTAGCCAGTCAACTATAGGCTCCTTACCATAGTGTTCTCTAATTATATTCTTTTCGGATTCAGACCATGAGTCTTTTCTAATTCTCACGATTTTATTCCTGCAATAAAAACATCGTTGCACTGCCGGAGACAGCAACAACGATGTTTGCGATTCAGTGAATCCTACCCGCTGGCATTCAACTTCTTCTGACATTCCTCGCAGATGTTCTTCTCGTGCTTCGGCCCTCTGATAAACCACTCACTGCAATTCAGGCACAAATATGCACCATCAAAAACAATCCCAAGTGCCTTGCGGGTTGGATCAAGATTCAGAACCGAAAAGGTCTGTCCCGACTCTTGCCATCTCCCCAATGTGCTTCTCATTATTGCCAGAATCACGTCTGGAGATGGTGCTTCTCTTGGTTTTCTTGCGCGCGACATTTCTATTGTATGCCTCAAGCCTTTCTTTGGGTAATTTGTCTATTCTCCCACCTCGCATATAGAGTCTGGATTTTCCAGACCCACTGCGATAGTGCCAATACCGCCCGTGGTGGGTGACTTCCGTGCGCCAATTACTTCTGACCCTCTCTATTTGTGGCGTGGCATCTGCCATTAGCCCTTTGATAAAGGGCTGTCAGATTCTCCATCATCCGCCACCGGAATGACATCGCGTTTATACTTGCCCTGTCCGTCAGTTCGAGTCTTTGCCATAGTCGGCAGAACCGGCATTTCTTGTGGGAACGCCATTGAGGTGCGAGTCTGAACTTTCGGTGTCACCCTATCACGATTCTGGAAGATGTCAGGAATACCATCATTGTCCTTGTCAAAATACTTGACCAGGCCAAGAATCAGAACAGAACCAGTAGTTGCCATTGGGACAAGAGAGAGTGATACAATCTGCAACCATCTCGGCATCTCCTCTTGCAAGCCCAGACCATAATACCGCTGAATAACTTGAGACGTTGCAGACATCGCCGCAAACACGAATGTCCCGACGAGTGCCGCATGGCGCTGATTCCCAACCACCTTGCCACCGAGGTAGATAGTGAACGCCAAAGCACCATCAATCGCACTGGCCGCCAATGCTGCGATAAACCACGGATCAGATTGTTCAAAAACAGAGTATGTGTGAAACCAGGCGGCTGCCGCAGCCACCACATAAGTAAACCAGAACAGAAATTTGACAAACCCATTTTGATTTTTCATTTCCTATCTCCAAAGCCAAGTCGGTCATACCAACTTGGAAGAAATAGACGTACCAGTTCCTCAACGATTTGAGTCTTCGGCTTGTTTGTCTTTGTAGTGGCCTCCTCCAATTTCTCAATTACATCATCGTCGAGTGACATATTGGACTGTCTGCGAATCTTGTTTTTCTTCATAATGGCGTTATGTATACACTATGTATAGTATTCTGTCAAGTGCCAATTTCGACACTGTCAATGGTACTGATTGGCTATTGAAACCACCACGAATTGAGTATAATTGAGTATGGAGTGGTGGCATTGAATAAATGTCCCCGGAAGTGTGAGCCTTGAGTAAGCGCAGTGGGAGCATACTTGCATATATGCGCTAGAACCACGTACCAGACAGGTAACTGTTCTGAGCGTTCTTGGCCAAGATGATCGGACACTTTACTCAAGGAAAGACTTTTCATCAGTCGTGCTTGACGGTGGGACTGCGCTCACTGCTGAAGTCCCTTTTCGGGATAATGCCCCGACCACTCCACAAAGGGTATATAATGGCTAAAAAAAACAATCCCGTGATTGACCATGCAATTTTATTTATGCTATTTGTGTTCATATTCAACACCATTGTACTGTTATATGCTATTGCAAGAGGTGATTGGACATGGGCATTGATCTTTTTGGCAATCTCATCCATTTTGGCGGTTGTGATGTTTTGCCATGCCCACCAGTAGTACAGATTACCCATTGAATCCGACACGAAATGAATATAATTGAGTGTGGGTTGCTACCGTGCTTGCGACAAACAGGCCCACTCGGAAATAGGCTGTGTCAGTTCTAGTGTCCGATGCGAATTGACTTTGGCGACATAGTGGCAACCCATCACTCTCATACAATAAGGAGATAGAATGAATGTTTTTCGAGCACTTTCGGCCTTGATGTTGCTTCTGGACATTGCCTACCTCGTTGTATCTCAAGATGTCCAGCGTGCTATTCTTTATGCTCTATGGGCAATTATCGTTGCCATCTTCTCACTTGAACAAGAAAGAAAACAGTAACTAGCCATGACACCACAAAAAGGCCAAGTCTATCAACACCGTGGCAGTAAGAAGCGCATTGCCGTGCTTTCTGCTGGCGACTATGAAATTCTCTACCAAGTGCTAGTTACGCGAAATGGCAGAGACCCCAAGGTGGCATCGTTCTACAGTTGCACAGTAAGCAACTTTGAGCGCGATTATCGTCTTGCACAAAAGTCTGAAAAGGATTATGCTTAGTTTGGAGAGATAGCCATGCCATACAATATTGACACTTGGAAAACAAAGAAACTCCACGAACTAATAATTCCAATAATCGCATTCCAGCATGGCATTCGGAAGGATTGGATGCCAAAAATAGAAATTTCACAAAATGAATCCGAACAATGGATCGCGAGAATAAATCTCTGTGAGGGTGGTGGAGTAGTCGGAAGTCTTACAAATGACAAGAAGTTTGTCAATGTCCTAAGCGTCAGAATGTGCGACGAGATGAGTGGAACAGCATTTGAGGAAATTCTTATTCCCGCATTGAAAAAGAGTGTCGGTGAACTTGAGGCAGTTCTTGTGTGGGAGGGCGGGGATAGTATAACCCGTCTAATTGTCAGGAATGGCGAAGTAACAGAAGAACCAGTTGAATTGTGAGAGAATAATGCCTAAAACAAACAATCCGATTGAACAGATTTGCGAAGATGCCAGACTCACCCCCTCAGAATTTCTGATTGACTTCCACGCATGGCTGAATGCCTCGCCAATCAAATATAAGGATGCCATTGAATTGTGTGCGTTCTTGGCTAAACAACATTCGCCACTGCCCTGGCAAGATGAGTCGGTAGTGTCGTTCTTTGGGTTATAATATGGACAACACTTCTTCCCCTCTCCCCCTCCGAAGTATTCTCAGTGGACTCTATCCAATGTCCGAGGTAGTGGACTACTGCGTGAAATGCAACCACATCACCACCCATACAAGGGTAAGACTCCCAGATAGAACGGCATGGATATGCGAGACTTGCGATGAAGTGCATACTGATAGAGAGCCAGAGGGATAAATGACACCAGAACAGGCCAAATTTGTTGAGACATATTTCTCTCTTGGTAACACGAGGGGAATGCTTGAATACCCTGCCTTTGTCGAATGGTTTGATGAACAAATACAAAATGCCACGGGCCAACAATTAGAGGTAATTTGTGCGAGAGTGTGTGTGTTCTGTAATGGGGTTGCCGGTGGAGTTAAAGATATCAGTCCAGCAGAATGCAATGCGGGATACCCCGGTGAGTGGTTTCATCGCTATAAACTCGGAGATGAGTTGGCACAGTCAAAGTGTTATGCCTCTATAGTCAGAGCTTCCCAGACTAATCCATCGCCTTAGTCAAATTTGTACAGATAGGGGGATTGTCGCTATGCAAAGTCAAACCAGAAGCAATGCGGAATGGATACATGATCTTGGCTTTCGTGACGATGAAACCATAGAGGCGCTAAGAAGTTCTCTAATGGGTGCGGCGATTTTGTATCTCCACAAGAAGTTGCCAGAATGGAATGTCTCAGACATTCGCTGTCTGGCAGAAGATTTAGCGCAAGACGCCACGATGCAAGTCCTCAACAATCTTTCTGGCTTTCGTGGCGATTCAAAGTTCACCACATGGGCGTATTCTTTTGTCATCAATCTGGCAGCGCACGATTTGACTCTAAGGCGACATGGCAATATCAGGATTGACGACAAGAAAGACCCCATGCGTTATCTAGCCTCCCTACTTCGTGGACAGAGTGCAGATGCCGAGAACTTGGCAGAGAGGCGCAACATTCTGGAAATCATTTCTGGCATTATAGAGTCGTTGCCAGAACGCCAGCGCAAAGCTGTAATTGGAGTATGCCTGAAACAACTGCCAGCGCAGACAGTAGCGGAGTCTGTTGGACTAAATACTAATGCGCTATACAAATGCCTACATGATGCCAGAATCAAAATTCTGGCAGGACTAAAGAGTAAATATCTGACCCTTGGCGACATTTACGCCACATTTGAGGAATAGATATGAAATGTCAATATTGCAATTCTTTAGTATTTCCGCAGATATTCCCGCCAGAAAGAAATTGTCCCCAATGTGGTGCGCCAGTTCCAGACATTGAACAAAACATTGAACAAAATGGTACAATAAGAAGACAGTCCCCCAAATCAAATACAATGATCTCTGGAGGCTGGTATGCTACGGGAGAGAAAACACTATGGGGAACTACTCCAAGTATGTTATTTGCGCTATTGGGAGTATTATTCTTTTTCCCAGTTCCAGGACTTTTTTGCTTTGCATTGGCAGGGGAGCAAACATTTCTTGTCCCAATAGCATTGCTTATAATCTCATTTCTTTTCGTATCTCTTGGACACCCCAATAGAGACATCTACGCCACACTCGGGGAGTGAAAATGACCAACATTGAGAAGTTCATTCAGAGACATTATGGCAAGATAACCATTCTCCTGGTATTAGCCACAATAGCATTTCTGGTATTTGTGGAAAGGTAGAGAAAGGGAACAACATGAAAGACGTACTGTTTTTTATAGGATTTTTTATTATTGCGTTAGCAGTAATTATTATTGGGGTATACATCACGGTAGAAATTGCGGCTTTGCGGTGAAGTAGGATGGGTATTATGACAACCCCGATTGAATTTCTGGTGATTGGCCTAGATTCTGGCAAGTTCTTCCAGAAGCGCCAGAATGAGTATTCTGGCCCCTGTCCCTTCTGTAGAGGCAAAGACAGATTTGTTATCTTTACTAACCGACCATTCCCGCACTGGAATTGGTTTTGCAGGAAGTGTGGTAGAGATGGATGGGCAGACCAACTGAATCCAAGACTCCGAGAAGAACTGACTCCAGAATTGCGTGCTGAGTATGCCAGAAAACAGCAAGAGTCCGATATTGCCAAAAAGAATGCACAAGCAAAGGCTCTCGCCACATACCAGAAAGGTAGAATCTGGGAGAAATACCACAAGAACTTAACCGAGAAGCATAGGGCGTGGTGGCGTACTCAGGGGATACCAGACAAATGGCAAGATTTCTGGCAACTTGGACAAACCGGGTTTGCACTCCACAGAACCATAAATAGACAGGCATATACAATCCCCAAGTTCGGATTCGGTGGTGTGCCAACCAACCTTGACTATCGCATTATTGACCCACTGCCAGAAACGGGGAAATATCGCCCGATCCGGGGATTGCCAGTTGCGCCATTCATCTCAAGGCCCAATATGCCAGACTGGAATGAGGTCTATATTGTGGAGGGTTCTAAAAAGGCGATGGTACTAACATGCCACAATATTGTGCCAGAATCGAGTCTGATAATTGGAATACCAAGTTGTAATTCATGGGCCGGTGTTGAGAAAATGGCGCAGAAATGGGAAACTAAAATCTGGATTATGCTTGATCCCGGTGCAGAGGAATGGTCATATCATCTGTCACGCGCACTTGGCCCGCCAGCCATTGTGGTAGAATTACCAGACAAGCCAGACGATATGGTTCTGGCAGGGGCTACCAGAGAGGACTTTCTGGTATACATGAGAAAGGCGGAAAAGAATGTCCAATCGTAGGGATTTCATCATATACGCCATACTAAATACCCTTGAGAATTTGGAAATTCTATGTGGATATTTAGACATTCCAGAAAATGCACAGCGGGCGTCTAAATATATAGGCTGTGACATCTCCGAATTCATCCCACTCTATATCTCTAGTCTGAGTACAGATGCATTAGAGCAACGCAATCAAAATGCCAGGAGATGATTTTCTGGCATTGATGAGAAAGGCAGAGAGATGACAATTTCTTGGACTCCATTTGCAATTCTGGCGTTTGCTGATTTGATTGCCGTTTGCATTGTGGCATTTATGGCATCACGCAATAATCCGAGTTGGTGATGTGTGCAGATAGTTCAAATAGAGTGGGCGATTGAATACTAGAGATGCGGAAGAAGAAGTTGCGGGGAACAACCATGAAGGGGTGGGTGACTTCCAATCGCCAGAAACCAAAGAACTGCAAGCACCACTATGGCGAGATGTGGCAAGTTGACACCACGCGAACGGGAATTGCCAGAATTGAGGTGTGCTATAAATGCCAGAAAGTAAGATAGTATGTTGTGATGATTGTGGAAAGCCATATTCAGAATTTGGACTTGACACAACACTGCCTAATAATCAATGGAGCGACATTACTATGGATGGCGCAACACTGCTGTGCACAAATTGTATGGTGATTCGTGCATCTAAACTGCCGCATGTTATTGCGGCCAGAATGGTAATTGATATTGCATGGCCGCCAATAAAGCCGAGGAATAAAGTAATGCCAGTCAGAATCCAGAGAAAGCGCACTAAGGGATACGATATGCAAAGGGAATCCCCAAATGGATTACCAGTTGTCTATGTGGGTCGTAATTCTAAATGGGGTAATCCGTATCGTGTTGGCGACCTTAGCCATGATGATCCGCCACAGTCCCTCACTATAAAAGAGTGCATTGAACTATTTGAATATTACACTGTGCCAGAACTTATTGAGGATGGCTCTATAGAAGAACTGCGCGACGAGAATTTGGCCTGCTGGTGCAAAATCGGAGAGCCATGCCACGCAGATGTATTACTCAGACTGGCAAATAGATAGAAATGCCAAGAGGTCAATATCCCCGCACAGTTAAATTCGGACTCAAAATGCAGAAGATCGCCAGAGAGTCTGTTGAACTGTGGCCTTACAAGGAATACACTTGCGCTTACTGTGGCGTGGTGTTTGAAAGCAGAAGTCACCACACTCCAGTTCACTGCCAAAGCGAGGAATGTATGAGGGCATGGCATCGGCAATATCTGAGAGAATGGCGAATGAGGCAGTAGAAATGAAATGTTCACAGCATATCTTGGATTACTGGCATTATATCTGTGCCTGATGGCATGGGCGCAGGGGGAAACGCCACTGAGGGCGAGTAATTCAATGGCAGAATACCACGCTCATAACGTGTCAATTGCTGGTTCAAGTCCGGCCTCGCCCACCACGAAAGAATGGCATGAAAACACAGTATCAATACATTCACTTTGACAAGAAGTTCAATCTCGCAAAGACAACTATCTGGGGCTGCATCAACAACAGTGGCGGATATGAACTTGGAGAAGTCAGATAGAACGCAGGGTGGAGGCAGTATTGCTATTTTCCACTGCCCACATATAATCAATTTGTCTATAGTATCGGTTGCCTCAAAGACATAGCAGACTTCATTGAACAACTTATGGCAGAAAGAAAAGCATCAGATTAGTCAAGTTTGGACAAACTAAAAGGCCTCTCATTTTGCGAGAGGCCTTTTGATTAGCAGAAGTGTTTGCCACAGGCATATTGTATGTGTTCGTGGCGTCCCACACCTCTCAATAATCATGGATGGCAATTAGGTACTATGCCGTGGCGTTGACCACTGGGATGCCATAGCCTCAGCAATCCCGGCCAGAGTGCGACTTCGATTCTTCCATCTTTCGGGCGAGGGGGGTTCACGCCATACCCTGCCATTACGTCCACCAACGATATTGGCCGGTTGCAATAATGGTAATCCCTTTAGCCACAAACAGGTTGCCTTTGTCTCCCCATGCCCAAACATCCAGGGTTGGATAATCTGATCCGGCTTGCGTATTTTTGTGGAGATAATGCTAATCGGATTCTCTAGGGCAATTCTTGGAATAGGAGCATCCAGCAATCGCCTAACAAATTCAAGCGCCTCTGCTTGTTCTGCTATCTTGTTCCTGAACCATCGCGCGCCACTTACTGCCAAGTGAGTACATGGCGGATGGGCAATCATCAAATCCCATCCATTGCCCAAAATGCCTAAGACATCCCCCTGAATATGCTGCCCCTCTATCTCTGTTGGCAACAAATCACAACTCCACGCATCACATCCAACTCGCCTGAATGCCTCTCTAACGATGCCGGAAAATTCGCAGGCAACCAATACCCTCATGCCATATATTTTACCAGAACCGCGGATATTCGGAATGGTACTCTAGGCCGCAAATAGAGAATTGGTACTGTCAAATAAGACTGGGGATTAGTCAAATTTGAATTTTGACTCCGATTTTTGTCTAGCATACTCTCCTGCCTATCGTTATGTAAAGTTTCCTCGTGGGCGTGGTCATTTGTGGGCATACCCCCCGGCTGTATAGGGTAGGGGTATATAGTGTGGTGGCGGGTCGGCCTCGCGCGGGCGGGTGGCATACTCGCCGGTTGTAGTCACGCCTCGATGCTTGCTAGTGATATGTTAGCGCATGGTATGACGTGTAATATAATCATTATTAACAGTAACGATTCGCGCTCAGAATTGGCACAATACAACTATTATTGTATGCGTATCATGTGGCGCGTGGGTGGCGATCATTGCCGGTATCATTGCCTCGCTTGGTAGCATGGGCGCTATAGGGTATGGGGTAGCGCACCACTGGCAAGGCGCGGGCGGCATGCTAGGTCGGGCGGCGTAGCACAGAGGGTCGGGGGCTGGCAGAGGGGGGGAAGACTACTATACTGGCCATTGCGCCTTGTGGCGGTACACTCTCGCGTCACCGTAGCGGTATCATGCCACTTATGTTGCCCACGCATAGCGCATAGCACGCAATCACATTATGGCAATGGTACTCAGACTACCCGAAGGTACTATGCTTTGCGCTTGACTAATGCACGGGAAAAGTTATAATTAGTGCAACGACGCAAGGCAGAGAGCGAGGATATAATGGTTCACACCAAGTTCATTGAACTACTCCGGCAGAAATACCCGCTTTGCGTTGTGGCCTCTGTGCATGGCGGCTATAGCAATGCCCGCACCAAAACCGCCGTGACGATTACTTTCACGCCAGGCGGTAAGTGCTATGACTACTCAGGTTCATACGCTGATGTCCTTTCCAAGTTGGGCATTGTAGGCAAGTGGGTTGTGCGCTATTCCACATCAGACGGTGAGGAAATTGTAGCGCGATATTACTTGGAGGATGAGGCCATAGCACGCGCAAACAAAGACAACGAGGATCATGCCCGGATTGTCGCGCAGGGGTGGACTGCCATCACTCGTGAATACACCGCAGAATGTCGCGAGTAGGAAACAGGACAT
>C687J35021_10003662_pt1 | contig 10508 bp, 12 predicted proteins | sample RifCSPhighO2_12_FD_35021 | JGI IMG/M metagenome (IMG submission 35021)
CCCAACCTGCAATTTTCAGTTTCTGGCCCATACGTATCCCTTTAGCCAACTCAATATATACCCGAGAACGTGTTCACGTTAGAAGGGCCGGGCCCGCGCGGGTTCCCGCGCGGGCGCTCACATTTGTTCCACGGGGTCTGGTTCTGCGCTGCTTTACCGCAGCTTTACGCCTTGCCCTGCGACGCTACGGCAGCTGCAGCCCGGGCCGCAGCCTCGGCGTCGCCCAGATAGTAGTGCCGGATAGGCTTGAGATCGGCGTCCAGTTCGTATACCAGCGGAATGCCGTTGGGAATGTTCAGGCCGACGATGTCGTCGTCCGAGATGTTGTCGAGGTACTTGACCAAGGCGCGGATCGAGTTGCCATGCGCTGCCAGCAGGATGCGCTGGCCCGAGCGGATGGCCGGGGCCATGGTGTCGTTCCAGAACGGAAGCACGCGCGCCACGGTGTCCTGGAGGCACTCGGTCAGGGGCACCTGGGTGGGGTCAAGCTCGGCATAGCGGCGGTCACTGCGCTCGCAGCGGGGGTCGTCTGCTTCCAGGGCCGGGGGGGGAGTGTCGTAGCTGCGGCGCCACACCAGCACCTGTTCGTCGCCGTATTTCTTGGCCGTCTCGCCCTTGTTGAGGCCCTGCAGAGCACCGTAGTGGCGCTCGTTCAGGCGCCAGCTTTTCTGTACGGGCAGCCAGGTGCGGTCCATTTCGTCCAGGGCATACCACAGGGTGTGGATGGCGCGCTTGAGCACGCTGGTGTAGCACAGGTCGAACTCGTAGCCTTCGGCCTTGAGCAGCTTGCCGGCCGACATGGCCTGCGAGACGCCCGTGGGGGTGAGGTCCACATCGGTCCAGCCGGTGAAGCGGTTTTCCAGGTTCCAGGTGGATTCGCCGTGGCGGATCAGAACGAGTTTGTGCATGGTTTCCCTAGAGCAAGCGGGTCAAAACCATACATTCTAAAATTGCCCTGTTTGCCAACCCAAGGAATAACGTGAAATTCTTCGTCGACAACTGGTATTTGTTTGTTCTTGCGCTCGCTTCGGGCTCCATGCTGCTGGTGCCCGCGCTGCGGGGAGCCAGCTTTGGCGGGCTGACGGCGGCCAACGCGGTGTTGCTGATCAACCGCGAAAAAGCCGTGCTGATCGACGTGTGCGGGGCCGATGAGTTTGCCGCCGGACATGCGGGGGGCGCCAAGAACGTGCCGCTCGACGAACTGGAAGCACGCCTGCCCAGCGTGGTGAAAAACAAGGCCGTGCCCGTGGTCATGGTGTGCGCCAGTGGCGGGCGCGCGGCCCGTGCGGCCGTCATCGCACGCAAGCTGGGATACGAAAAGGCCCAGGTGCTGGCCGGTGGCCTCAAGTCCTGGAAGGAAGCCGGTCTGCCGGTCGAGAAAGCCTGAAGCCCCATACCGATACCCAAGGAAGCCCCATGCAAGCCGTCAAGATGTACACCACCGCCGTTTGCCCCTACTGCATTCGCGCCAAGCAACTGCTCAAGTCCCGGGGCGTGGAGCAGGTCGAGGAGATCCGCATCGACACTGACCCTGTGGCACGCGCCCACATGATGGAAACCACCGGTCGGCGCACCGTGCCGCAGATTTTCATCGGCGACACGCATGTGGGCGGCTGCGATGATCTGATGGCCCTGGATGCCCGCGGCGGCCTGACCCCCTTGCTGGGCGCTGCATAATCCTGCCCCATGTGCCCGCTGCGGGAGCGCTTCCTGCAGCGGGTTTTGTTTATGGGCCCTGCACCGTGCCGGGCCCGGTTTGAGCTGAAAGACTCCCCTACCATGGCCGATCAAGAAAATCCCGTGTTCCAGATCCAGCGCGTCTACCTCAAGGATCTGTCGCTCGAACAGCCCAACTCCCCCGCCATCCTGCTGGAACCCGAACAGCCCAACGTGGACATTCAGATCGGTGTGGAAGCGGCTCCCGCTGCCGACGGCATTTTTGAAATCTGCGTGACCGCCACCGTGCACACCAAGATCAAGGACAAGACCGTGTTTCTGGTCGAAGCCAAGCAGGCCGGCATTTTCGAAATCCGCAACGTCCCTGAAGATCAGATGGGTGCCGTCATCGGCATCGCCTGCCCGCAGATCGTCTACCCCTACCTGCGCGGCAACGTGGCCGACATCATCAACCGCGCTGGTTTCCCGCCCGTGCACCTGGCCGAAATCAACTTCCAGGCCATGTACGAGCAGCAGCAGGCCCAGGCCGCCGCAGCGCCCTCGTCGCCCCTGCCGCAGTAATTAATAGTCTTTTTGGCCTCCAGCGCTTGCTGGATAAGCGCAAACAGCTATGAAAATTGTAGTAATCGGTGCCGGCGCCTGGGGCACAGCCATGGCCATCAGCGCCGCCACCCACCCTGCGGGCCATGCCGTCACGCTGTGGGCACGCGATGCCGTGCAGGTGGCTGACATGCAGGCGGTGCGCAGCAACGTGCGCTACCTGCCCGGCATTGACCTGCCTTCCTCTCTGGCCGTGGCGGGCGGCGATGTGGCCGCGCTGGCGCGGGCCGCCGATCTGGTCATCGTGGCCACGCCCATGGCGAGCCTGCGCGGCATGCTGGCGCAATTGCACGGCTGCACCGCGCCCGTGGCCTGGCTGTGCAAGGGCTTCGAGGCGGCTGCGGGAAATAAAGAATCTTTTGGCCTTCTGGCGCACGAAGTGCGAGCGCAGGTAGCTCCTGATTTAATAGCGGGTGTGCTCAGCGGCCCGAGTTTTGCCCAGGAAGTGGCGCGTGCCCAGCCCACGGCCCTGGTGGCTGCCAGCGAGCACGCCAGCGTGCGCGACGCCCTGGTGCGCGCCTTCCACAGCCCCAGCCTGCGGGTGTACGCCAACGACGACATCGTGGGCGTGGAGGTGGGCGGTGCTGTGAAGAACGTGCTGGCCATTGCCACCGGCCTGTGCGACGGCCTGCAACTGGGCCTGAACGCCCGCGCCGCCCTCATCACGCGCGGCCTGGCTGAAATCACCCGCCTGGGCTTGGCCCTGGGCGCGCGCGTGGATACTTTCATGGGCCTGTCGGGCCTGGGCGACCTGGTGCTCACCGCCACCGGCGACCTCTCGCGCAACCGCCGCGTGGGCCTGTTGCTGGCGCAGGGCCAGACGCTGGCGCAGGCCGTGGCCTCTCTGGGCCATGTGGCCGAGGGGGTGTACTGCGCCCGCACCGTGGTGCAGCGCGCCCGCCACCTCGGCGTGGAAATGCCCATCAGCGAAGGCGTGGTGGCGCTGCTCGACGGCCGTCTGCGGCCCGACGAGGCCGTGGCCGCGCTGATGGAGCGTGAACCCCGGGGTGAGGGCGAAATCGAGGCCGGTTGAGGGCGCGGCTCACGGCGGGCTACCCCGTCGCCGGGTGCCCAGGGTGGCGGCCCCGAAGGCCAGAACTGCAATCCATTTCACCGTGGCGGCCAGCCCCGCCAGCGCATACAGTGCGGGTTCGGCGGCAGGCCTGCCATCGGTCAGCAGCAGGTGCAGGGTGTTTTCGCCCGCATCCGCCAATGCCGCGATGGGAAGCGACCACACCAGAAGCCAGGCCGCCGTGCGCTGGGTGCCCAGTGCTGCTGCACGCTGCCTGCCGAAGGTGAAACCCAAGGTGCCGTAGAGCCCCAGGAGCAAAAAATCGGCCGGAAAGTGTGCACGGTAGAGCGCGATGCCCTGGGCCTGCCACTGTTGCAGCACCCCCTGGAATGACGGCGCCGTGAAAGCAAACTGCAGCCACAGAATGCTGGGCTCCAGCGGCGCAAGATGCATGCTGATGGCGATGAACACGGCCAGCGCTGCAAAGCCAAGGAGAAGACGGCGTGTCATGGTGCCGAGGGCAGTCGGTTTCGCGGGATGATTTTCAGGCCGGCAGACGGGGCGCCACCTCGCGCCATTCCCCAGGCTTCAGACCGTCGAGGCCCCAGGGCCCGATGCGCATGCGCACCAGGCGCAGCGTGGGCAGGCCCACGGCCGCCGTCATGCGGCGCACCTGGCGGTTGCGGCCTTCGCGGATGACCAGCTCCAGCCAGGCCGTGGGAATGCTCTGGCGAAAGCGTACGGGCGGATCGCGCTCCCACAGCGCAGGCGGCTCCAGTTCGCGCGCGTGGGCGGGCAGGGTGGGGCCATCCTTGAGCAGCACGCCCTCGCGCAGCTGGCGCAGCTGCGCTTCGGTGGGTGTGCCTTCCACCTGCACCCAGTAGGTTTTTGCCAGCTTGTGGCGCGGGTCGGCAATGCGTGCCTGCAGGGCGCCGTCGTTGGTCAGCAGCAGCAGGCCCTCGCTGTCGCGGTCCAGGCGCCCGGCCGGGTACACGCCGGGGACATCCACAAAGTTTTTGAGTGTGTCACGGCCTTCGGCATCAGGGCTGAACTGGGTCAGCACGTCAAACGGCTTGTTTAGCAGCAGCAGGCGCGGCGTGGCGGGCGGTGCCTTGGGCGCGCGGCGCGCGAGGGGGCGGCGGGGCGGTGACGCCATGGGCGGCGCCTCTCAGCCGCGCAGCAGGGCGAGGTAGGCGCGGCGGGTTTCGGGCGCCACAGCGTCCAGCACCTGTTCATGCGAGGTCTGGTGCCGTGCCAGCATGCGCGCCGAGGCGATGGTCTTGGACTTGCAGAACCAATGGCAGGTGTGCTGCATCAGAAACAGCTCGGCCGACAGGGTGAATGCCTTGTCGCGCAGCGAGCGGCCCGCGTCGTTGCGCACGGCGCGCTCGATGCCCTGGGCGTGCACCTGCAGCGCCTGGCGCATGTCGAACGTGGCGCGGGGCAGCCACTGGTCGGCAAAGGGCAGTGCCAGGGCCAGCGTGCTGACGCGGGCCTGGGCGGGCTCCACGCGGGCAAACTCGGCGGCAAAGCGGGTGAACTGCTCGCTCAGCTGCAGCTCGGTGGTGCGCAGCAGGCTCCAGACCTGCTCGCGCCGCTCGGGGTCGCTCTCGCCCAGGGCGCGCAGATAGCCCTCGGTGAGGTTTTCCATGAGCTTCTCGATCTGGTAATGCCCCAGGTAACTGGCCAGCAGCACGATGCGTTGGCGTTGCTGTTTGGCATTCAGCACGAAGATGCCCGTGGCAATGAGGATGCCCAGGAAGAGGATGTCCATGGTGGCGGGTCCGTTCAGGTTGTCTCAGCCTTTCAGACCTCGAAATTGTCGATCAGCCGGGTGGTGCCCAGACGGGCGGCGCCCAGTACCACCAGTGCGTCGCCAGGCTGCGGCGGCTGCAGGTCGTGGCGGCGGCGCACCGTCAGGTAGTCGGGCTGCCAGCCGCGCGCGGCCAGGGCCTGCTGGGCGCGCTGCTCCAGCGCGGCCTGCTGTTCGGGCAGGGCGTGGGCGGCAGCCACGGCTTCGCGGGCCAGGGCGCGCAGTGCCAGCGAGAGCTGCACCGCCTCGGCACGCTCGGCCTCGCTCAGGTAGCCGTTGCGCGAGCTCAGTGCCAGGCCGTCGTCGGCGCGCTGCGTGGGGCCGGCGACCAGATCGATGGGCAGGGCAAACTGCTGCGCCATGCGCCGCAGCACCATGAGCTGCTGGTAGTCCTTCTGGCCGAAAACGGCCGTGCCCTGGGCCTTGCCCGCAAACACGGCGCAAAACAGCTTCATCACCACGGTGCACACACCGGTGAAGAAGCCGGGGCGGAACTGCCCTTCCAGGATGTCGGCCAGCAGCGGGTCGGGCTGCACTTTGAAGGTCTGCGGCTCGGGGTACAGGTCGGCTTCGCGCGGGGCGAACAGCACATCGCAGCCCGCGGCGCGCAGCTTGGCAGCGTCGGCTTCGAGCGTGCGGGGGTAGCTGTCAAAGTCCTCATGCGGCAAAAACTGCAGCCGGTTGACGAAGATGCTGGCCACCAGCACATCGCCCAGCGGCCGGGCCTGGCGCACCAGGGCCAGGTGGCCGTCGTGCAGGTTGCCCATGGTGGGCACGAAGGCGGGCTTGCCGTGGGCGGCCAGGGCGGCGCGCAGATCGGGAAGGGTGTGGACGATGTGCATGGCAAAAAGTCAGGGAAGGCAGAAAGGCCCGGTGATCACCAGGCGTGCACGGCATTGTCAGGGAAACGCCCTTGCTTGACGGCCTGCACATAGGCCTCCATGGCGCCGCGCACGCTGCCCGCGTCCTGCATGAAGTTGTGCACGAACCGGGCCATCTTGCCCAGGTTCATGCCCAGCATGTCGTGCAGCACCAGCACCTGGCCAGCGGTGCCGTTGCCCGCACCAATGCCGATGGTGTGGCAGTGCGGCAGCTCCAGGGTCAGTTCGGCCGAGAGCTGTGCGGGCACCATTTCCAGCACCAGCATCGAGGCGCCAGCGTTCTGCAGTTCGTGCGCCTGGCGGCGCATGGTCAGCGCGGCCTCGTCGGTCTTGCCCTGCACGCGGTAGCCGCCCAGGGCATGCACGGTCTGCGGCGTCAGGCCCAGGTGGGCGCAGACGGGGATGCCGCGCTCGACCAGGAAGCGTACGGTCTCGGTGGTCCAGCCGCCGCCTTCGAGCTTGACCATGTGCGCGCCGGCACGCATCAGGGCCGAGGCGCTGCGCAGGGCCTGTTCGCGCGACTCGTGGTAGCTGCCAAACGGCAGGTCGGCGATCAGCCAGGCCGTGCCCTGCACGCGGTGCAGGCCGCGTGCCACGCTTTCGGTGTGGTAGACCATGGTCTCCAGCGTCACGCCCACGGTACTGGGCAGGCCCTGGCAGACCATGCCGAGCGAGTCGCCCACCAGCAGGCATTCCACCCCGGCGGCATCGGCCACGGCGGCAAAGGTCGCGTCGTAGGCCGTCAGCATGGTGATTTTTTCACCGGCATCGCGCATCTGCTGCAGGCGTGGCAGGCTGACGGGGCGGCGCTGGGGCAGGGGCGACGCTGGTGGCAGCGTGCCGTACGGGGTGCCTGCAGCGGCAGAGGAGGGCTGGGGGGTGTTGGTCATGGGGCCATCTTCTCAAAGTCCATGGGAGCGGCGAGTCTAGTACACCCGCACCGGGGCCGCGCCCGGCACCTGTGCCAAAACCCTTGCGCCGGTGTACCCGTCGAAGCCGCTATGCTTCGGTCCCATGACTTATTTTGCTGATCCCACCGACGACACCCTGCACACCCAGGTACTGCTGGATGTGGCCCGCGCCCTGCAGGAAGACGTGGGTAGCGGCGATCTGACCGCTGGCCTGATTGATTCCGCACGGCGCGCCCGCGCCCGCGTGCTCGCGCGCGAGAGCGCCGTCATCTGCGGCGCCCCCTGGGCCAACGCCGCTCTGCGCGCGCTCGATCCCGAGGCGCGCATCACCTGGCATGTACAGGAGGGCGAACGCTGCACGCCCGACCAGGTGGTGCTGGAGGTGGAGGCCGGCGCCCGCGCGCTGCTGAGTGCCGAGCGCACAGCGCTGAACTTTTTGCAACTGCTCAGTGCCGTGGCCACCAAGACCGCCACCTACGTGGAGGCCGTGCGCGGCACGCGCGCCCATATCGTGGACACGCGCAAAACCCTGCCCGGCCTGCGCCTGGCGCAGAAATATGCCGTGCGCGTGGGCGGCGGCACCAACCACCGCATCGGCCTGCACGATGCCGTGCTCATCAAGGAAAACCACATCGCTGCCGCCGGGGGCGTGACGGCGGTGCTGCGTGCTGCCGAGAAGGTGGCGGCGCGCGCGCAGTTCATTGAAATCGAGGTGGAAACCCTGGCGCAGCTGGCCGAGGCGCTGGAGGCGGGCGCAAAAATGGTGCTGCTCGACAACATGGATGTGGCCACGTTGCAAGAGGCCGTGCGCATCAATGCGGGCCGCGCCATCCTGGAAATTTCGGGCGGCGTGACGCTCGAAGGCCTGCGTGCCCTTGCAGAAACGGGCGTAGACCGCATCTCGATTGGCACCCTCACCAAAGATGTGAAGGCCACCGACTTTTCCATGCGCCTGCAAGAACTGCCATGAACACCACCATCCTTCTCAAAGAAGTCGATTACGAGCAGCCCGAAGGCGGCGGGGTGTGCGCCACCAAGCACGCCTGGGCGCGCGTGCCCCCCGAGCTCTCAAAGGACGAGCGCGCCGCGCTCAAGGACAAGATCCGCCGCCTGCTCAAGGAGAAAAACGCGGTGATGGTGTCGCACTACTACGTGCACCCCGATCTGCAGGACCTGGCCGAGGAAACCGGTGGCATCGTCAGCGACTCGCTGGAGATGGCGCGCTTTGGCCGCGACCACGCGGCGCAGACGCTCGTTGTCTCGGGCGTGCGCTTCATGGGCGAGACGGCCAAAATCCTCTCGCCTGAGAAGACCATCCTCATGCCCGATCTCGACGCCACCTGCTCGCTCGACCTGGGCTGCCCCATCGACGAATTCAGTGCGTTCTGCGATGCACACCCCGACCGCACCGTGGTGGTGTACGCCAACACCAGCGCCGCCGTGAAGGCGCGCGCCGACTGGCTGGTCACGTCGAGCTGCGCGCTCGACATCGTGCGCGCCCTCAAGGACCAGGGCCACAAGATCCTGTGGGCGCCCGACCGCCACCTGGGCGACTACATCCGGCGCGAAACCGGCGCTGACATGGTGTTCTGGAACGGCGCCTGCATCGTGCACGACGAGTTCAAGGCCTTCGAACTGGAATCGCTGAAGAAGGAGCACCCGAACGCCAAGGTGCTGGTGCACCCTGAAAGCCCGGCCGACGTGATCGCCCTGGCCGACGCCGTGGGCTCGACGTCCGCCATCCTCAAGGCCGCGCAGACGATGGACGCACGCGAGTTCATCGTCGCCACCGACAACGGCATGATGCACAAGCTGCGCACGCTCAACCCCGGCAAGGTGTTTTATGAGGCGCCCACAGCCGGTAACAGTGCCACCTGCAAGAGCTGCGCCCACTGCCCCTGGATGGCCATGAACGGCCTGGCGGGCGTGGCCCATGTGCTGGAGACGGGCAGCAACGCCATCGACGTGGAAGCGCAGATCATTCCGCGCGCGCGCCTGCCGATTGACCGCATGCTGGCCTTTACCGCTGCGCTGAAGAACGGGCAGCCCATCGCCGGGCTGGTGCCGAACATCGGCGCTGCCTGAAGCCACAGGTTTCAGCACCAGGATTGCAATAACATTGATAGCTAACGGCGCTTATCTATAAAGCGCTGGAGGCCAATTTGGCATATCAAACACTGATCGACTTCACCGATCCGCAGGACGGTGCGGCGCCGCGCCAGCGCTGGGCCTTCGGGGTGCCGCGCCAGGTGCTGGTGGTCCAAGCGCCGGGCGAGGTGCGCGCCGCGCTGGAGGCCGTGCAGGCGGCTGCCGAGCTGGGTGCCTGGTGCGTGGGCGGCGTGCGCTATGAAGCCGCCGCCGCGTTTGATACCGCCCTGCAGACGCATCCGGCTGACGGGCCGCTGGCTTGGTTTGCGGTGCACGATGCCCCCCAGCCCTGGCCCGTGCCGCCCCCATCCGCGGAGGCGCCCACGCTGCAGTGGCACCCGCCGATGGCGCGTGCGGACTTCGATGCCGCCCTGGCAGCCATTCACCAGGATATTGCCCGGGGCGAGTATTACCAGGTCAACTACACCGCACCGCTGCGCGCCACGCTGCAGGGTGGTGGGCCACAGGCCGCGCAGGCGTTGTTTGGCGCATTGCAGCGCGCCCAGCCCGGCGGTTATGCGGCCTGCATCGACATGGGCGCCGAGCAGGTGCTCTCCGTCTCGCCCGAGCTGTTCTTTGACTGGCGCGCGGCGCCCGACGGGAGCGGCGACATCCTCACCCGGCCCATGAAGGGCACCGCCCCGCGTGGCACCACGCCCGGGGAGGATGCTGCGCAGGCCGAGGCGCTGCGCAGCTCGCCCAAGGAGCGCGCCGAGAACGTGATGATCGTGGACCTGCTGCGCAACGACGTATCCCGCATTGCCGAGCCGCACAGTGTGCAGGTGCCCCGGCTGTTCCACACCGAGCCGCTGCCGGCCGTGTGGCAGATGACGTCCGACGTGCGGGCACGCACCCGCCCCGGCACCCAGCTGGTGGATGTGTTTGCGGCGCTGTTCCCCTGCGGCTCGGTCACGGGTGCCCCCAAGGCACGTGCCATGCAGGCCATCCGTCAGCTGGAGGGTGAACCGCGCGGTTTCTACTGCGGCGCTGTGGGCCTGGTGCGGCCCGATGGCACGGGCGGCCTGCGCGCCACCTTCAATGTGCCCATCCGCACCGTGGTGCTGCGCGATGGGCAGGCCGCGTGCGGCATCGGCAGCGGCATCACGGCCGATGCCATGGCGCCGGCCGAATGGAACGAGTGGCGCCACAAGCGCGCCTTTGTGGAGCGCGCGGGCATGCCTTTCGACCTTCTGGAAACCCTGCGGCTCGATGCTGGCCAGTTTCGCCACCCCGATTTGCACCTGGCCCGCATGCAGCAGGCGGCAGCGCATTTCAACCACCCCTGGGATGGCGCTCGCGTGCACCAGTGCCTGCAGGCCCTTGCTGCAGAGCACCCGCTGGGGGCCTGGCGCGCGCGCCTGTTGCTCGATGCCGCAGGCGTGCCGCGTGCCGAGGCGTTTGCGCTACAGCCCACGGCCGAGCCTGTCGTGTTGCGGCTGGCCGCCCGCCCGCTGCGGGAGGCACAC
>C687J35021_10003665_pt1 | contig 10502 bp, 11 predicted proteins | sample RifCSPhighO2_12_FD_35021 | JGI IMG/M metagenome (IMG submission 35021)
CACTTCAAAACAGATATTACTGTTGACGCGGATATTATCTAACTTTTTTCCCTCGTTTGCGCAATGAATAAAAATTTTATAAGTTTCTTTATCATATATAAAATTCACGGGAGTAATATAAGGGATTCCATTTGCGCATGTTCCTAATCTACCCACTGCGGCAGTTGAAAGGATTTCTTCAATCTCGTATCTATCTGTTATTTCCTTATCTTTTCTTCTCACAGATTATATTTTTCTTCCAACTGCTTCAGCTACAGGTCTTAACTCCTGCATTAGATTGTCAAATGCTTCAAGGGTAATTGTCTGTGGGCCATCTACAAATGATTTTTCAGGCTCAGGGTGGGTTTCAATTAATAATCCATCAGCGCCTACCGCTATTGAGCCTTTGGACATGGGATTCACAAGACTCCTTTTTCCAGTCCCATGACTAGGATCTACGATAACAGGAAGGTGTGTCATCTCCCTGAGTAATGGCACGATGCTTAAAGAAAGTGTGAAACGGGTATGCGTCTCAAATGTTCGAATGCCTCTTTCACACAAAATAACATTTGGATTATTTTGCGCCAGAACATACTCTGCCGCAAGCAGGAGTTCTTCAACCGTAGCGGACATCCCACGCTTTAAAATCACTGGTTTACCTGATTCGCCGACAGCGCGAAGAAGTAAGAAATTCTGCATATTGCGCGTTCCTATCTGTAAAACATCGCTGTATTTACTGACTAACTTCACATGTTCAGGGGTAAGTACCTCAGTAACAATAGGTAATCCTACCTCCTCACGTGCACGTGCCAGATGCACCAATCCCTCTTCCTGTAAACCTTGGAAAGTATAAGGATTGCTCCGTGGTTTGAAGGCACCGCCACGCAATGCAGTCGCACCTGCATCTCTGACCCTTTTTGCAATTTCAATAATCTGCTCTTTACTTTCTATCGCGCACGGTCCGGCGATGACTGCAATCTGATCTCCACCAACCTTCTTACCATTACCGAGATGAACAACTGTCTTAAAATCTTTTCCTTCCTTGCTTGCTAATTTATATGGGGCAAGAATTGGAACTGATTTCTCCACGCCCGGCAATACATCCCAGAAGTCGGCAGGTAATATACGCTCGTCACCTATGATGGCAATTACATTTCTGTTGGTTCCCTGTAAGAGAATCCCCTTCAAGCCAACCTTTTCTATGCTTTCAATAACGTGGTTAATATCTTTTTTTGTAGATTCTGGCTTCATTACAATAATCATTTGACTACACCTCCACCAATGTCCATGGGCAAGAAAAAGCCCTAAAACATAAGGTTTTAGGGCTTTTTCTTGATATCTTAAATTAAATCAACCCTAAGACCAACCTCTTTTATAATATTTAAAAAAATAAAATTTCATAGCGGAAGTTTACTTAACAAGATATTTATTGTCAAGTCTAATTTAAATGTGTTATCTTTAGCTAACAAGCACCTAAGATTCGAACATTATAGTTACATGAAAAGATTAGAAAAATCAAATAAATATCAAACCATCTTTTGTCTTATACTCCCCTTTATCATTTCAATTGTCGTGTACTTAAATTGTCTAAGCAATTCGTTTGTATATGACGATGAATCTACAATTATCAATAACTACTTCATAAGGCACTGGAGCAACTTTCCATATATTTTTACAAGCAAGTATTTCTCGCTTTCAGCGGAATTAACTTACCGTCCAGTAGTAACTGTATCTTATTTTATTGATTATACATTCTGGCATTTAAACTCGTCTGGTTATCATCTAACTAATGTTTTGCTTCACGCAATTAACAGTATCCTTGTCTTTATTTTTACCTTTCTATTACTAAGAAAAAGACTCTTGGCTTTAATAGCTTCAGTCTTCTTTTCTTCATATCCAATCTTTTCCGAAGCAGTTAATGCAATTGGATTTCGAGAAGATTTGCTTGCATTCATGTTTTTTATTCTTGCATTCATCTGCTATCTAAAAGCAAATCAACTAAAATTCATACCCTACTATCCCTTATCGTTGTGCTGTTTTCTGTTAAGCCTTTTTTCAAAAGAAATGACAATTACTTTACCCGTATTGATATTGCTATCTGACATTATCTTAAGAGGCCTCCCATCAAATAATGCAAATGATACCGCATCATCCCCCAACAAAAACAAGAAAGGGAATATTATTCAATACTTAAGACCAAGAATTCTGCATTATTACACAGGCTATTTCTTGATAACTATTTTTTATATCTTGATTCGCTTTTTCTTCCTGCATAACCCGCTAGAGTCAAAAGTCAATGCTTACCCCCAAGACAGCCTCCTAACTAACCTTTTTACTATGATTCATGTTCTGTCTTCTTACATAAAACTCGTTTTTCTGCCTTTCAGCCTTAATACAGACTACACAGTTCCATTTTCTAACTCACCAATAAAATTATCATCCTTGCTGTCTATCCTACTATTTATTGTAACAGGTATAATCTCATTCAGGATGTGGTTAAAAAACAAAATAATATTTTTCTTTATCATATGGTGCTTTGTTACACTCATTCCTGTTATGAATATCTTCCCATTATCAAACATCATGGCAGAACGATATTTATACATACCCTGTGCAGGTTTCAGTATATTTATTGCGATTCTATTATCAAAAAAAATGTCACCTTCATACTCCCTATGTCTGAAGCGGGATGCTTACGTCCACGCTTCATCCATGGACATAAATTCTAAAAATTCTTCACTCTATACAAGTTTTATTAATCCATTTACCATCTCCATATTATCCTGTATTTTGGCAGGAAATGCCTATTTAACTTTTAGTAGAAATTCTGACTGGAAGGATGGTTTACGATTATGGGCGAAAACAGTTAAAACCTCCCCGGACAGTATCAGGGCGCATATTAATTTAGGAAACGCCTACGAAAACAGAGGACTTAATTCCGAGGCAATTGAAGAATACAAGAGGGCGTTGGGAATTAACCCTAATGATGCCGATATCTATAATAATCTGGGTATTTGTTATGATAATATGAACATGTTAGAAGATGCAACCAGCTACTTTTTAGAATGCATAGATATAAATCCACGACATAAACGTGTATATAATAACCTTGGCGTTGTATTTGTAAAACAAAGGCGCTTAGATGAAGCAATTAACTCATTTAATCAAGCCATTTCTATTAATCCACTATTTCCTGATGCATACTGCAATCTCGGTATTGCGTATTATAGAAAAGGATTACTGAATGAAGCTGAGCGGTCGTTCAAGAAAGCCCTCAATATGGAATATTATCATGCAAAGGCGCACAATGCGCTGGGAATTCTTTATAACAATAAAGGGATCTATGACGATTCAATTAAGGAATTTGAGATAGCGCTACGCATTAAACCAGACTATGCAAATGCGCACATGAATTTAGGCGTCACTTTACTAAAACATAGAAATGACAAAAAAGGAGCCTTGTTCCATCTGAAAGAGAGTATAAGAATTGAATCGCATCAGGAACAGGCTAATGGAATAAAGAAGCTCATAAAACAACTGGAACAGGCTAATTAATGTTAAGGAATTTCAATGTGAGATTCTTCAGTCGCTTCCTTCGGCTTAGCTCAGGAGAAGCTCTTCAGAATGATACGTGATTGTAGAATTGTCATTCTGAGCAAAGCGAAGAATCTAATTTAATATCAGGATGGTTTCGCATCGGGGATAATTATCTGGGAAAGGTCTGCAATCTTTTGAGAATATAATTCATTAATCTTTTTCATAAGAGAAAGTCTGTTGCTACGTATATTTTCATCTTCCACATTCACGAACACCCTGTCAAAAAACTCATGAACCGGCTTAGAAAAAGCCTTACAATATCTGACAGAGGACTCTCTATACTTACAATCGTCCGTTAGCCTTTGTATATCTGCCTCATTTTTCTTATAAATATCCCACAATATGCGCTCCTCCGATTCGGCTAACAGGGCTTCATTTACATTCCCGGAACTACTCGCCTTTTTCCCAATATTAAATGTCCTCTCAACAACGGTAACCAACTCGTGCCACCATTCTTCTTTTGAAATATCCGATATAACTTTTAGTCGCTGTGAAAAATTATAAACATCTTCAAACCCTATTCCGGCATTTAACACGGCATTTACCAGGTCATAACGAATATCTCTTTCAGTGTTAACATTAAATAGCCTGTCTCTAAAGAATTCCTTGATTTTTGGTACTATTTCGTTTATTTGCTGACATTGATCACCTGATACATTGAGTACCGGAAGTAATCTTAATGAGTGAAAAAGTATCTCTTTGAGTTCCAGTGTAAATTCGTGCTTTTCTATTATCCGTATAATACCGTAGGCATGTCGTCTCAACGAATAAGGGTCTTGTGAACCAGTGGGAACCAATCCAAGCGCAAAGCAGCTCGATATCGTGTCGAACTTATCTGCCAGTCCTACAATCGCACCAATTTTTGATGCAGGTATATTATCTGTGGCAAAGCGCGGCATATAATGTTCTGCAATCGCTGTTGCAACTGATGGTTCTTCGCCATCCCACTCGGCATATTCCCTGCCCATAATCCCCTGTAATGAAGGGAATTCTCCAACCATCTGTGTAAGAAGGTCTGCCTTGCATAGCAGGGCTGCCCTTTTAACCAATTGAACGTCCTCTATGGCAAGCTTGTTGCAATCAATCAATTTATGTGCAATAAAACTGGAAAGCTCNGCGATTCTGTTTGTCCGGTCATGATAATTTCCAAGTTTTTCAAGAAAGGCAAGGTTCTTTAAATCTCCAACNCGTTTTTCTAACGGAATCTTTTTGTCTTCTTTCCAAAAAAATCTTGCATCNGAAAGCCGCGCCTTTAATACCTGTTCGTTACCCNGAATCGTAGTATCTGCGTTGCTCTCATCACGATTNAGCACTGCAATAAATCTTGCCACCAGCTTGCGCCCNCCCTTCTTTATAGGAAAATACCGCTGATGTTCTTTCATAGCCGTTTCGATAACCTCTGCAGGAATATCAAGAAACTCTTCATTAAAACCGCATTCAATTGCATTAGGATATTCAACTAGATTTGTAACCTCATCCAGTAATTCCTCATCATCAATACTGGCACTGTAAGGGGTCATAAGCTGCGTTATTTTTGACCGCAAAAGCTCACGCCGTTCATCCATATCAACCACCACCTTCTCCTGTTTAAGTAACTGCCTGTATAAATCCCAATCTGCCGCATGAATTTCAATCCGCTTCCCGGAAAGGAAGGGGTGTCCGTAAGTAAACTTATCTGACTTAATCCCATTTATTTCCAGAGGAACAATCTTATTTCCAAAAAGCGCAATAAGCGAACGCACAGGACGTGCAAAGAACAAACCATTGCCCTTCCACTTCATTGACTTCGGGAAGGATGTGTTTCTGACAATATTTGTTAAAATCTCAGGCAAGATATTTATTGTCTCCTGACCCTCTATTACTTTAACAGCAAAACAATATTCACCTTTAGACGTCTTTTTTATTTTTAGGTTAGCCACATTAACACCCTGAGATTTNGCAAAACCCAATCCTGCTTTCGTAAGCGGTCCAGTCTTATCAAAAGCAATCGCANCAGAAGGACCTTGTATTTCCTCATTAATGCTTGCCTGTTTTTCCGTCAATCCCTTAACAAATAAAATTAATCTTCTGGGCGTNCCTGTACAATAAACAGATTCCATTGTTAAACNNTGTTTACTTGCCTGCTCTGTAAACNCTGTTTTTATCTGATTTAAGGCGGGAGTAATATAACCTGCAGGAATCTCTTCCNTACCAATTTCAAAAAGTAGGTTAGTCATTATTATAACCGCACAATATGTTTTTTATTTATACCCTTTAATGCGTTTCGGGTATCAACGATTAATTTAGAATGTGAAACAATCAAATCATAATTAAAATTACCGTGGTTCGTAACAATAACGGAACAATCAATCTTGTTTAAAAATGCCTTCGTTAAAGGTACNGACNTTGCNCGAAGNCCGTGATAATTAATCTCCGGTATGTATGGGTCAGTATAAGTTACTCGTGCCCCCTTGTGTCTTAGTATATTCATAATCTCAAGGGCGGGTGATTCTCTGACATCATCCACGTCCTTTTTATAAGCGACACCCAGTATATGAATGTTTGAGCCCTTTATGCTCTTTTTTGCACCATTCAATGCATCAGTAATTTTTTCAACCACAAACTCCGGCATGGCGCTGTTCACCTGGTCTGCAAGGGCAACGAATCGCAACTCGAAACCATTTTTTTTGGCAACCCAGGAAAGATATAACGGGTCAATAGGAATACAATGCCCGCCGAGTCCGGGGCCAGGATAAAACGGCATAAAACCAAATGGTTTCGTCTTTGCTGCATTTATTACCTCCCATACATCTATACCAAGCCTACCTGCCATCAATGCAATCTCGTTGACCAATGCAATATTGACGCTTCTGAATGTATTTTCCAGCAGTTTCACTGTTTCTGCCACCTTTGGTGAAGAAACAGGTACGATTGTATCAATTATTGCGCTGTACATGCACCTTGCCAGTTCTGTGCAATGCCTTGTCACACCCCCTATTACCTTCGGGATATTTCTGACCGAATACTGTTTATTTCCAGGGTCAATACGTTCGGGCGAGAATGCAAGAAAGAAGTCTCTTCCAACCTTTAAACCACCCTCTTCAAGGATTGGCAGAACAAGCTCCTCGGTAGTGCCGGGATATGTAGTACTCTCTAAAACAAAAAGTTGCCCTTTATGCATGTAATTTTTAATTTCCTGGCTCACACTGATAATATAAGACACATCTGGGTCTTTCGTCTTTGTTAAAGGTGTCGGCACGCAAATGATGACCGCATCCAGTTTGGATAGAACACTCGCATCGCCAGTTACATTAAAACGCCCTGTCTTAATTAACTGTTTAACTTCACTATCCGTAACATCAATTATGTATGATTTCCCCTTCTTAAGAGACTCTACACGCTCCATGTTTTTATCAATTCCTGTTACATTATATCCGCTGCGGGCAAACTCCAGGGCAAGCGGCAACCCTACATAACCAAGCCCAACTATGCCTATCCTTGCATCTTTTGTTTTAATTCTTTTTAATAATATACTCATTCGATATCGTTGTACTTTCTTGATAAAAAGATTGCCTTCTTTGTATTAAATAAATCTTTTAAATCTTAAAACATTAGGAAAGTTATATTAATCAGTATCATACTCTATTGCAATCAAAAAAGAGATGCGCGCCACTATAAATACAAAACCTTATTATTAATATTTAAAAACCATTTGATACTATTTAATTATATTTTTTATTTACTATCGCTGAATTAAATTCTAAAATTACTTATCTTATGATTATGTTTAAACATTTAGTTTCAAAAACAATCCAATAAAAGAGGTCTTTCCAATTATGAGAAAATTATTTATAGCGATTGCTATCTGTTCAATAAGTTATTCTGTCCCCAATCTTTCATTCGCACAACAAGGACAAAAAGTTTCTACCGCTGAAATTCTTGGGGAAAGAAAGGAATGTTACTTTGACGACGATAAAGATGGAGATTTTCCAAGGGGATTTCAAAGTTTCTTTACAGGAAAAGGCGAACAGGGACGCTGGATGGTAAAAAAGATAGAAAATGCGCCCTCCGCTGACAATGTTCTAGTGCAGACAAAACTGGATGACACAGACTATCGTTTCCCATTACTAATAACTGATGGAGTATCTTATAAGGACTTAATGGCGTTTGTGAGGTTCAGGGCTGAGGGTGGAAAGGTTGATCAGGCAGGTGGGCTGGTCTTCAGGTATAAAGATACTGGTAATTACTATGTCCTCAGGGCAAATGCATTGGAAAACAATGTAAGGTTATATAAGGTGGTTAACGGGAACAGAGCCCAGATTGCCAGTAAGAATACGAAGGTAACTTCAAATGAGTGGCACTTATTAAAGGTTGTCGCCAAATCCGATAAAATTCAATGTTTTTTTGAAAATACAAAGGTATTTGAGGTATCAGACGACACATTCGACAGCGGAAGCGTGGGCATCTGGACAAAATCAGATTCTTATACGTTATTTGATGACCTTGTAATGCAGGAATTCAAGTAGAATAGATGTGCACTTGTACCAAATATCCAAATAAATAATACAGAAAGTAATTGATTTTTATAAAAAAGCCTTTCCTGTCTCTTGTTCAGGTTTTCCATTGACTAAGATCAATTAAGTTATTATTTATACTTATGAGAATTATATAACATGCTGTAAAAGACAGTAAATATTGTGATATACAGAATTCTTTCTGCATTTTATAATTATTGTGGATTTATTTCTGTATAATCAATAGTTATGTGCAAAATATAAACGGAGAATCGCATGCGTTATTATTTTGATTGGGATCCCAATAAGGCAAAATCAAATAGAAAAAAGCATGGGATTAGCTTTGAGCAGTCATCCACCATTTTTCTTGACCCAAGAATGATAACAGTCTTCGACAGTGAGCACAGTAAACATGAACACCGATGGGCTACAATGGGGATTGACAAGAACGGTATCTTGCTGGTTGTAGTACATGCTTTCCAGCAGTTGGATGCCGACTGTTGCAGAATTAGAATTATTTCTGCCCGCAAGGCAACCAGAAAAGAGTCAAAACAATATGAGGAGGAAAATAAATGAGAAAAGAATACGATTTTTCCAAAGGTGAGAGAGGCAAATTTTATCGTCCAGATGCAGAATTGTATCTACCTATTTACATCGAGCCAGATATGATGGAAGTGCTGAGGGAATTTTCAAAGAAAAAAGGGATTGAGGTTGCGACAATAGTTAATGAGTGGATAAAAAAAGACATATCCATAGTAGAAACAATAACAAAATAACACATAACAAACCACTCCACAGGATGCGGCGAAACTACCGCCGCACCGGTGAGTTTAGTCGTTAGACCAAATGAATAGATAGTATGGGAGCGCAAATGAATAGTACAGAAAGTAATTGGTTTTTATAAAAAAGCCTTTCCTGTCTCTTGTTCATGTTTTCCATTGACTAAGACCAATTAAGTTATTATTTATACTTATGAGAATTATATAACATGCTGTAAAAGACAATAAATATTGTGATATACAGTTTTTTTCTGTATTTCCCAATTATTAAAGAATTATTTCTTTATAATTATAAGCAGGGCGGTAACAATATGTTCTAGTTGTGAATGGTCATACAAGCGGAGGTCCAAGATGGACGATGATGTAAGATATAGAGTTCTCAAAGAGATTGCAGGTGCGATTGGTTACTCGACTGCTGACCAAGCCAAATTCAGGATAGGAAAATCACTTGTACATACAAGGTTCTGTTCCCAGAATGCAGCCGCACCAAGCAAGTACAAGTTTAATATCAATCCGAATACACTCTCCGCAGACTATGAGTTGTGGATTTGCGGTTCATCAAATTCATATTACCTTATTCCGATATCTATTATGAAACAGATCTACTCAGATCCAGAAGCATATGTTGATAAACATCACCCTGAAATCCGGGTCGTTAGTGTTGATATTGAAAAGCATTGTGTCGCATATGCCAAAGGTGGTAAGATATGTGATTTGTCAAGCTTCTTTCAACAACGAATCACATAATAAACCGACCAACAAATCACTCCAGCGGACGGCGCAAAACACCGCCGCTGATTTCGGACGTTAGAAAAATGAAATTTCGTCTTCCCCACCAACAAATCGAGTTTGAGATGCCTAACAAACGGTGGGTTGCTGCTGGGACTGGAGATGTCTTGCTACCGTTTAAGTGTGATGAACCACCAACCAGAACCAACTTACGTTATCGAGTGCATGACGGTTTTCATCGCTTTTATGCTTCGGACAAATAAAAATAATAAGGAGAACCCTTAATGATTAAAATACGTGACAAGATACAAAGTATCTATTTGTCAGTAATAATAGGCATATTAGTTATGGGTACTGGTTGTGCAGAGCTTAAAAAACTGCGGCAGGAGAATGCAGAATTATTACAACGTTATCGTGCGGAAGAAATACCAGCACCGGTAATTACTGCAGCCAATAAAGTATGCGTCGGATGTCATCGGAATCATGCTCCTGCTCTTGTCAAGGAGTGGGAACGCTCAAGGCATGCCCAGCATGGAATTGGTTGTGTGGATTGTCATAAAGCCAATCCGGGAGAGATTGACGCCTGGCAGCACATAGGAACCTGGGTATCGGCTCTCGTTACCCCAAAGGACTGTGCCCGTTGTCATCCACAGGAGTATGAAGAGTTTTCCAGAAGCCATCATGCAAGTGCAGGTGAAATATTGGCAAGTCTGGATAACGTACTGGCTGAAAAGGTGGCTGGTTTACCTGGTAATATTGCAGATGCCGTTAATGGTTGCTGGCAGTGTCATGGAAGTATGCTGAAGTTCAAGCGAGATTCTCAGGGGAATATACTGAGAACAGGAAAAGAAGGAAAACCAGTTTTGGATCCCGATTCGTGGCCTAACAGTGGAATGGGGCGCCTCAATCCTGATGGTTCAAAAGG